>Ga0187866_1000329_pt1 | contig 58665 bp, 56 predicted proteins | sample June2016WEW_11_1_3_FD_133013 | JGI IMG/M metagenome (GOLD analysis project Ga0187866, IMG submission 133013) | Peatland microbial communities from SPRUCE experiment site at the Marcell Experimental Forest, Minnesota, USA - June2016WEW_11_150 | ecosystem: Environmental > Terrestrial > Soil >... | reverse complement strand
GATAAAATGTTTGAGGTGGACCCTATGCTCAAGACAACGTCCTGACGATCTTCTAATTGATCCAGCGTGCTTCCGAGCTGGGCTTCCATTTGCGACTTCCTCATAACCTATTGTCTGGCCCCTTGAAGGGGGATCTTGCCCTTACAAAGGGGATAAAATACTTCACGAAATAAAAACCAATTCCAACCATCATGATCAGGATGAGACACGCCATTAGCAGTGTAAGCAGCATATTTAGGAACCAATCAATGTCGCTTACGGTCTTAAACTGATTTAGATCAGTAACAACCAGAAACTTTCCGCTATCATACTTGCCCCCCAAGGCCGATCCTCCAATGCTCTTTGTTTGCCAACCGGCGAGATATACTGAAGCAATTCCGAGGGGGTAAGACAAAAAGAAAAAGAAGTCTCAGAAATGGGTCTTTCTCTTCTGCCGATCTTTGGTTTGATCAAGCGACGTCTTCATGCCAGCCTTCTGTTTACGCCATGTCCGGTGCCCGTCTGAGAAATACAGGCAATGTCATGTGCTTTTCCTTCCCTCTTTCCGACCCCGAAAACAAAACCCACCATAACGCGCTGTTCCGAGCGCACGCACATATTCATCGGGGCCGGACAGATTATTGAACATAAAGACTATGTTGGGAGACCTGTTTATAGCCAATGCTGGAAGAAGCTCGGAAACCTGGTTCTTGCGGACAACAATAAACACGTAATCGTAGGTATCTTCCGGCTCAAAGGAGTCGACAGCCTTTGGGCTGTTCGGCCCAAGATTGCCTCGGGGCAAGGCGGGTGGGGACAGAGGGGCAAGCTCGATCTGAGAGTCATTAGGGAACTGGCTACTCGACCTGTTTGACGAAGCTGCTTCAGCTCAGGACAATGGGTAAGCGGGACCTGAAGCGATAGAGGCCGCACTGGGCAAGGCAGAGGGATGCTTATCATGCAGGTCATGATCAAAACGTAGGAATGCACATCGTCTTGCTGGGTGATGAAGACCACATCACAACGAGGCAAACGTAGGGTGGCCGAAGTACACGTATTTAGCCTGAAAGTTGGTACCTCGCATGGACTGTGGCAATACAAGCTCAACGGCACGCACGATAAGGTGATGATGCACAGCCTGCGGCATATCCTAAACAGGGCCTGCCAATTGCTTGGGTTTGACTACGCCGATCGTTCGGTTGTGTACCTTTTCTCCTTCTCGGCCGAACCCTTCGAAGGCTACCAAGTCTGCCTGGAGAGGATGAGGGAAGCGAGGGACGGGGGCTGCTACTACAGGGCTAAACAGTCGAAGATCGGGGACTTCATGGCAAAAGGACTCTTCCCTGCCATCGTCAACACCAGCTACCTTCACAGTTGGCCAGAGAGGATTTACTTCAAGCTCGAAAAATCAATAGCAGGAGGGATTGTGAACTGAGGCAAGAGGTTGGTCTCCACGGACACGGGCTTCTCCCTTCAATGGTCAGTGGGCGACTGTTACTGCTGGCGGACTGTAGACTTTCGACTCCCAATCTATTAAGCCACGTCGGTTGTGGGCCTTCCTTTATTCTGAATTCCTCCCGGCTTCTTCCTGCACTTGCCAGACGCCAGGATCAATCTTTCCCGATGCCGATCTTCCTGGCTCGAAGCGGAAGCACGGCATTTGTCTTATCAATGACCTCTTAGGTGTCACAAAGAACTGGAAGTCTGCAAGACGCAGCGCAGACACTCTGATAGGACGGCGGTCACCGGTCATCGACCAGACCGTAGAGTGGTCTCGGTTCCGTAAAGCGCCCATTCCATTCTCTCCAGAAGCCAAAGACGACTTTGGCTCATGAAGCCATCAATGAGAGTCCAGCTGGGCGAATCCATGAGGTCTGCTACGCTGTGGGGATCGTATCGAACCAATGAACCGAGCCAGAAAAGAATAGTGTACAGAATCGAAATCTGTGGCAGCGGAATTGGAATACGCTTCAGAACCGGGATCAAGTAATTGAGCTTCCCTTCATCGATTGTTGTGAACACATTCCAAGCGGCGATATCGGGCTGAAGGGCTTCAAGAATGAATTGCCGCGGGCGGACCTTGACGGGAACTTTGGATTCAAAGGTTCTAAAACCAGGCTTTGATGGGCGGACTTCCGTATAAGGGCTTCGCGAGGTCTCCATACTTCGGACAACGTTGTTTGCAGAGACTTTTGAGAGCTTGAGGTCGTCGGAGTTCATGGAGAACCTGAGCCAAGCTTCCCTGGTTGAGGTTTTAAATAGGATGTCAGGATCGTCCAACTCTATCAAGTTGTGCTGATTAGGGAAAACCATCTCACATTCCACGGTTATCTCTGGACAGTACGAAAACAGCTCCGATAGACGTAACTTTGTCGGATTGGCGAGATGGCACCTTGCTCCCATCAGGGCTTCCCACAGTAAATGCCAGACGCCGCGAGATGAGACGTTAACTTGTTCCGAATGCAGATTTACGAGGAACTTGCCGCTAGGTGTCCAGCTCAGGCCATGGCGGTACGACTCCGACCGCTCGTGAAGTCGAGGCATCCTAAATTCGCAGAGGGCCTTGGCCAGATTGAGAAAGGAATAATAGTAGATCAGTGGTGCAGTATTGGCCTTTGCGGCACGCGCTACCTCGTAGAACTCAGCGGCTTGCCGAATATAGAGCTTAACGTTATTGGCCGCTGCTTGTCTGTCCCGCTTCGAACGCAGGCCATGTCGTGATCCCGCTATAGCGTACCCAACACCATAAGACGATAGATGCCGGATCGATGACCAGATCACTGCTTCAGGGTCCCCAAGGGTTGATTCGTCGCTTATTACCGGATAGCAGTGGAAACCCATCGACTCACCGGGGCGGGCGTCTAGCTTTGCCATTGAGCCAACGCTCGTTGGACTGCAGCACGTGATCTATGGTTCATCCGCGTCGACTGCTTCAAAGGCTCAGCCAACCTCATCGCCATAGCTTGCCCGCGCTGATCAGGGGGGCCAGATAAGCGCACGAATATCAGGCCCCCACTTCGGGGCTCTTTCACTGTGGCGGAACTTGACTCGCTGGTTCTTCAGCCGGTGCTTGCTTCTTTACGAAGAATTCTCTCGGCTCCAGGTTGTTCAGGAACTTTCCTAATTTCTCATCAAAGCCCGTTGCCTTGAGCTTCGCGTCGATACCGTCTACTGCATTCGCTGCGCGTAGCTCCTGCGCAATGGTTGTTAGGAGATCCACAATTCTTTTGATCGCGAAAATGCCGCGAAGGATGAGCGCGGCAATGATGAAGGCAATCGCGGCTCCGAAGAAGGATAGCACTGTGTATCCAACCGCATAACTGTTCACAGATGACCCCCTTTTTGGAATTCAACCTTTTTGGAGATCATAGCATATGTAAAAAGCGTGAGGCTACTGAGGTATATCGCCTTCAACCGCAATTGACGTTCTCCGCCCTAAGATAAGCCGCAGAATGTGATGCGGCTGGCAGGGTCTTCCTGCTTTGATGGCTGAAGCATCGGTCCAAGGCTGCGCATTCCTCTGCCGCAGCCGCGCCTCCAAGGCGCCGAGAACCGCTCAGACGGCCTGGAACTTCATTTTCGCACGTTTGCCCAAAGAATGAAGGCCGTCCAGTCCTGCGATCACCCGCCCGATTGGTATGACCGGTGAAGCAGCCCTCGGACGCTCGTCCGTGCTTGCAGGCGTGCGCCCGAAGAAGATGCACAGCGCCCTGCCGGGCGGCCAGTATGCAATCTCCCCGACTTCCATGATATCTCTCACCGTCCCGTCTTCGGCGATGTCGATTCCGACGCTCCCGTAGTATTCCTCTCCCCAGCGGGACATGTCCGCGGCAAGCGGCAGTGACGATGAGATCACCCGCCCCGCCGCCGAATCCGAAAGTTCCGCCTCGAGGGTATGCCCCGCGGCTTCAATGATGATTCTGCATATCATGGCTCCATTCTGCTTCACGGGCTGTGAAATGACAAGCTTTTCGGCGAATCCTGGGCATCATCGTGGCCCTTTCTCAGTCAGCCCTGGTCTCGCTGGGTGCGGCATAGCTCGTAGATGATGGGCTGCGAGCCTTGCCTATACCCCAGCTGTCTGCAGCTTCTTGCCAGGCAGAGTAAGCTGTACGTAATCGTTGAAGCCGTAAGGACAGAGAAGGCAGTCCGGTTGCTCAGACCTGCCCGCTCGATCTCCTCCCGCACACCCCCCCGGGTGCTGTCCGTCACGGTCGATGACCCGCCCCGTCATCTGAACTGACTCACCCTTCTGTTCTCGGGAGTGACCCATCTGACCGTCACGCAAAATGATCCAGATGTCGGGAACTGGCGCAGCAAAAGACGGCTGATCTGAGTTGTCGTGAATCGGCGTCGGTGATCGGAGCGAAGACTCGTGCCGTTCTTCTCCGACACGTTGTTCTGTTGAACTCATGGTACTACCTCTCAAGCTCCGTGATTACACACAGAACGTAGAAAGTAGGGTCTTTTTGTCGCGGGTCACACGACAGTCTTTGAAAACCTTGTTTTGCTGCATGAATTTGCACGCCCTCGATCGTCAAAGTCAAATTATATTTCGGTTGTGGTACGCACCACCGCCTTACTCTTGAAGAGAACAGTTTCATCCAGTCACATCAATGCCGCAACAGCGCTCTCGGCACGGATAGGGATACCCTCTGCCAGATTAGTCGACATGACGAGTGGCGGCGGCGCCTTGAGCGGGCTAGAACTCAACTTCCCCGCCGGCAGGCCTGGGTGGCTCTTCGCTACACTACTCCTGCCTGTCCGCGGTCGCCTAGAACAAGCCGTGGCCTAGGCCCTATATACCGAGGCGAGCGGCGACGCACGGCAAGTACGGCTCACACGGTTGGCGCATATACATTTTCAGGGCAAGAGCTTTCGCAGCCGCTGTACTATCGCTCCGCCCGGGTTTGCTCCCAGGAGCGCCCCACATCCTGGAAAGAGCGGTAGGCCACGTCGGCGATCCGACGGATGGCGGCGTTCAGGATTGTGGCATTTCACAAAGTCCAGTACAACGAACTGGAATGACATCTACCCATAGACTCTCTCAACCGCCTCCCGGGTCAGTTGCACCCAGGAGACAATGTTCGCGGGGTTGCCTCCGAGCGTGTGGTTGTCTTTCATGATCACTTCCACCTTGCACCCCCTGGTCTGGCGCAGGCTCGTGATCATATCAGACCTCAAACGGTCCCGATCTATCACGGGGAGAGCAAGGCGCGCGGGGTTGGGCTTCAGGGAGCAGATATACCTGTCCCCGAGGCTTTCCGCCATCCTGGTCGTGTCCGACCATGCGGAAACCGAAACCCGCCGGAGGTTCGGGATTCGCCTGACAATGTGCCATCTTTTTTCCAGCGCCTCGCAGCAGCCGTAGCACGCCAAACCGAATCTCCTGATGATCTCAAGCTGATATGGGAAAATGAACTCCTCGAACATTTCCGGTGCAATTGAGCCGGTTTCCTGGCTCTCCGAGTGGCCCCAGAGATCACTTACGTGCACTGGTTGATCGTCAGGCAAGCCGGCACGCAATTCCCGACTGTAGCCTATTCCCCCGGATCCTACATAGGAGCTATCATTGTTGGGTGAGAGAAGCCCGTCGGCCTCCAGCTCCTCCAGCCGCCGGATATTCCCTGCCATGAGGAACTGCATCGTTTTCCTGACCAGATTCGGATTGTCGTACAGGAGCACTAGCAGGCCTTCGAGCCCGAGAAGACGCGCCAGGTCAAAGGTCATCCCCATCCCCCACCACCAGACGGCGCGCCGTCTCACTTTCAGGAGACCACTGAAGACTTCCTCCGCCAGCGCAATTGCCTTTTCGGACGTCTCATGGTCAACAATGATGCGGGGGAAATGAAGTCTCTCCAGGTCGCGCTCCTCGCGAACGACCGGGTCCCAGGCGTAGGCCCCACCTTCACGCCCACCTTTGATGGATCTCGTCACCCCCCAGCCGTCGTCGGCGAAGGTGTATCCGATCCAGAAGCTGTCCTCAACCGGCCTGTCGTCCTTGATCGCTTCTGCCCAGAACAGCTCTTTGCGCAGGACAACTTCCCAGCGCCGGGCGAGCGTCCCGCGGCACTCGACATCGCTTTCCATGATGATCTCGTTCCAGCCGTTTTCGGGGTCAGCGAGTATGAGCGGGCGAGTGCCCTCGAGGGCGTTGTGGCGGTACCAGAGCTCCGCCTTCCCCCGTTCACCGGGGCGGGCGGCCAGCTCCGCCAACCGCGCGGCCAGTCTCCGCAGGACCGCCTTGTCCCCGGAGGAAACCGCAAGCTCCCCGAGTCCGGCGGCGCAGGTCGTCGCGTGGTCCCAGAATCCTATGCCGCGCCACGGTCCGGTGCTGTTCTGTACCGCATCAGACATCTGATCCACCTTCCGCCTGGATGATCGGCGACCGTCGTCGCATCAGCCGCCATCTTGCCCATGGTGACCGGGGTTTCTCAGGCTCTTGAGCTTGATCCGATAGTACATGTAGTTCTCGAAGGAGACGTCGGGGGGAGCGTAGTGGTCCAGCATGGGGAAGTAGCCGCCCTGCGCGAGGAGAGGCTTCACCTTGCTTTCGAGCTCGGCGTCTATCGCGGCCCGACCCTGGCTCAGGGCGCGCTTGTCGATCCCCCCGAAAAGAATGAGATTTTTGCCGTATTTCCTGCGCATCTCGAGGATGTCATTGCCGGCCGTCACCTCGAAAGGGAGAAGCCCATTCACGCCCCCTTCGAGGAGAAGGGGCAGAAGCTGCTCCACGTTGCCGTCACAGTCAACGACGATCACCGCCACTCCGTTCGCCCTCAGGAAGTCGCTGAAGGTCCGCCAGCGCGGTACCATGATCTCCCGCATGATCCTGGGCGAGAATAGCGGGCCGTTCTTGTAGCAGATGTCCTCCCACAGGTAGCAGAAGTCCAGCGTGACACCTGCTGCAAAGACCTTCCGCGCCATCTCCATGTTCCACCACAACATGTGGTCCGCAATCTCCTCCACCAGGTCACGCTGATCGTACAATGCCAGGCTGAACTGCTCGAGACCCATCATGTTCCGCGGAAGGCCCATGAGGCTCAGACTCGTCATGCCGAGCGGAAAGTCCCGTTCCTTCCAGGGACGTCCGTCCAGAGCGGGGTCATGGTCGAAAGTGGTCCTGGACAGGTTAATGCGCTCCCATCCCGACGGCCACCGCCCTGGGGAATGGGGGTCGAGGAGCTTCTTGTACCGTTCCCAAGAGACGCGGTCCTTCACGGGGAACTCCAGAAACTGGGGGAAGGCGCTCGGGTTCAACTTGGAAACGCGGCAGACGGTCCCGTCCTCCTCCCGCACAACCTGGGTTTCCCCCTCGTCAGATATCAGCTCACGCGGGAGCCTGGGGTCGATGGCAATGGCGTATGGAGGATTGTCGTAGGGACGGGCGCACCGGATCATGTTCACGAGCGGCAGGAACTCCTTGCTGTCCTGGCCGAGAGACGCGACACGAACGGCGTTGGCTTCCAGGGGGAGCCCCTCCGTGCGCCAGCGCTCAACGGCCTCCAGCCACATCCACGGGTGGAACTCGTACGGGTCGCCCTTGCGCTCGAAGCGCGCAATGGAAAGAAACCTGTCGCGATCGTTCATTGCACAAGCTTCTCTACTTGCACAAACCCGTCGTGATAGTCGGCGGCGGCCAGAACCTCTACGAACATTGCGCACGCCTGGGGCGTCCGGAAGGCCGGGGCGGCTGCGAAGCCGATGTAAGTGATCTCCATGCCTTCCTGAAGATCAGCGTTGGTCAGCGGATTGCCCCTGCCGTCCATGCTGCAGATGAGGTCGGGAGCGACAGCGAGCAGCCTGTCCCCCCGGAAGGCGAGGAGGTTCTCGTTCTTGAACACGACCCTGACAGGAAGGTCGCCGCTGACTTCGCTCACTCCGTAATCGAACGCCCCCCTGGTCTCTTCCCTTAGCGAGGAGATCCTCCCCTTCCCCAGCACGAAACCGTTGTGGGCCCGCGCCAGCTCGGCGGCAGGGTCCTCACCGCGGCCTTGCGCCCGCCTGATGGAAGCCCCGGCGAGCTCGGCGCGAGTGGTGGTGCCCGCTATGACGGTGCGCCTCATGTCCCGCGCCTCCATCGCGTGGCAGGCAATTGCCGCGACTCCGCCGAGCTCTGCCGTCACGGCTCGTGCCACCCGCTCCGCGTCCTTCGGCTCCCGCGTCCGGATGACCGCCGATATGTCATCCTCCGTGGCCAGGGCCACTGGCACGAGGGGAATGCCGCCGAGCATCAGGAGGGTCATTTGCAGCTCGGGGATGGCCCTTCCAACGGGGTCTCCGTCGACGATGGGGATGTCCCGCTGGATGGCGGCAAGCATGGGATTGATGCTGTTGCCGGCTCCCGTTTCGAAGGGCACGACGAACCGGCTCGTGAAGCCCACTGCGTTCTCCAAAAGGCCGAGCGCTTTCGCGGGCGAGAAGGCACGGATGCGCGTGAGCGAGGCCTTGGGCGAGCCGACCCCGGCGACGGCAGCGCCCCATCCGCCGTCGGGGATCTCCGACACTTCCGCCAGCTTGACTCCAGGACCGAATTGCAGCACCCGCTCCGCGAGCTGCATGCCTTCCGCCGTTGAGCCTCCGCCGCCGGCGCCGAACAGCCCAGCGCCCATGACGACGTCCCGCAATTCCTGTCTGCCAAGGATTCTCATCCGGCCTCCCCTTCGCGTGCTGCCCCGCCGTGTCCCCCGCGCCGCCCTCCCCACTTCTTTCGCGAAGTCCTTCGGGGTCTCCGCTGAACGGAGACGGCGGACCGCGGGTGTCCATTCAAAAAACCGCCCTCCAAAGTCTCCTGCCGGAACCCCAGCTTTCTTGAAATCTCGTCACACGTATCGACGAGCAGCTCCTTGTATTCGAGAAGCTGCTCGATCCGCACGTGGCGGTGGAGAACAGCGGTGATGCTGATGGAGGCGATCACCTTTTGAGAGTGGTCCCAGAGCGGCGCTGCAATGCATCCGACGTTGGGCTCGTGCTCCTCGTTGTCCAGGGCAAAGCCCCTCTTGCGGATCACCGCAAGCTCCCGCGCCAGGGCCTGCCTGTCGACGATCGTGTTCGGCGTGTAGCGTGAGAAGCGGAGGCGCGCCAGAAGCTCCCCCACCATCTCGGGAGGCTGGAAAGCGAGGACAGCCTTGCCGACGCCCGTGCAGTACAGCGGCGCCACTTTGCCGATCTGGGAGTACATGCGCACCGCCCGGGGACTCTCTTCCTTGTCGACATAGATGACCTGCCTGTCGACGAGCATCGCGAGGTGAACCGTTTCCTGGGTGAGCTCGTTGAGACTCCTGATCCCGGGCTTCGCAAGGGCGCGAATATCCATGTTGTCGATGATGTTGCTCGAGATGTAGAGGAACTTCATGCCGAGCGTGTACCTCTTGGTCTCCGGGCTCTTGTGGAGGTAACCCTCGGCGCATAGCTCTGCGGTGAGGCGATGCACCGTGCTCTTCTGCAGCTGCAGAGAATCAGCGATTTCTTGAAGCCTGATTTCCCTCCGGTCTCTGAGCAGATCGACAATCCGAAAAACCCTCTGCAGCGACTTCATCCCCAGCCTTTCAAATTCGTGGCAGTCGGGCGCCGCCATCCAGCGCAAGCGTCAGCCCGGTTACCATGTCCCAGGAAGACGCACACAGGGCAACCATGGTCTGGGCGATTTCCGCTCGGGATACCAGGCGCCCCGCCGGCGTGATGCGCGTCGCCCGCTCGACGAACGTAGGGTCGAACGCGCTCATCTCCGCTGCGCTCTCCGCGATCTGGCCGGGGGCAATGGCGTTGACGGTGACCCCGGGCTTCATCTCCAGCGCGAGCGCCTCTGTGAGAAACCGAACAGCGGCCTTGGCCAGCCCGTAGACGGAGTGATTCCTGAGATACGCCGAACCCGCGGAGAGATTGATGATGCGGCCCCACCCCCGCTCGTTCATGCCGGGCGCCACCTGTTGGGTCAGCAGGTAGACGGAACGGAGATTCGCCTCCATCACCCGGTCCCAGTCCTCGACCTTCAGGGTGAGAAACGGGTCCATGGCAAAGGGTCCGGCATTGTTGATAAGGATCTCGATGGGCCCCAGGGTTCCCTGCACCGCGCTCACCAGGCGGGTGATTTCCGCCGGACTTCGCACGTCCGCTGTGAACTCCTCGGCCCTCCCGGGGCCGCGGTTCAAGACCGCCGTGCGCGCATGCGCGTCCTCGGTGAACTGCACATCGGCCACTGCCACTCGAGCCCCATGGGAGGCAAACTCCTCCGCCACGCGGGCGCCCAGATTGCGCGCTCCCCCCGTGATCAGGACGACTTTTCCGACAAGAAAACCAGTGTCAGTCACGCTTCGTTCCTCCATCGCGCGCAAGAACGCAGGCAACGCGGTGTCCGCCACCCAGCTCGTAGAATGGCACGGGACGCAGGCACTCGGGTTTCACGAACGGGCAGCGGTCCTGGAGCCCGCAGCCCGGCTTCAGCTCGCGGGGACTCGGCGTTTCCCCTTTGAGCAGGAGACGCTCCCGCCTGGCCGCGGGATCAGCGATCGGGATTGCTGAAAGAAGAGCCTGAGTATAGACGTGGCGCGGATGTGCAAAAACCTCCGCCGTAGGGCCCATTTCCACAATCCGCCCGAGGTACATGACCATCACCCGGTCGCACAGGAAGCGGACCGTGCTCAGGTCGTGAGATATGAAAAGATAGGCGACCCCGAGGCTCTGCTGGAGCCTGCGAAGGAGGTCGATGACGTAGATGCGGACCGACATGTCGAGCGAGGAGGTCGGCTCATCCAGGACGACGAACTTCGGTTCGGTGATCAAGCTTCGAGCGATGCCGACGCGCTGTTTCTGCCCGCCGCTGAGCTGGTGCGGATACCGGGGGAGGTAGTCGCCGCTGAGATTGACCTTCCCCAGCATCTCCCGGACCAACTGCTCCGCGGCGCTTCCGCGGGCGATTCCATGAAGCACGACCGGCTCCGACAGGGTACGGCGGGCGGTGAAGCGGGGGTTGAGGGAGGCGGATGGATCCTGAAAGACCATCTGGAAACCGCGCCGCTGGCGGCGCAGCGTGGAGCCGCGCAGCGGCAGGAGATCCTGTCCGTCGAACAGGATGCGTCCCGCGCTGGATTGCGTGAGGCGCATGATGCAGCGCGCCACGGTCGTCTTGCCGCAGCCGCTCTCGCCCACCAGCCCCACGGCTTCCCCGGGGTGGATCTCGAAGCTCACCCCGTTGACTGCGTGGATGGTTGTGGCTCCCTCCCGGAACCTCTTCTCCAGTCCCTCAACTTTCAGCAGCGGCTCCATACCCTTCTCCAACCCGGTGGCACATCACGTCATGCCCGGGTCCTGCGCTGATCCTCGGGAGGGCTTCCCGGCGGCAAACGTCGATCGCTATGGGGCAACGATGGGCAAAACGGCAGCCACGAGCCGCGTACACCAGTGCCTCCGACGGGGGACCGCCCACGGGCGGGGCAACCACCGGCCGGTCGACCCTCATGACGGAGCTCAGCAGGTGCTGCGTGTAGGGGTGGCGCGGCTGGGCGAAGATGGACAGGCAGTCCCCCGTCTCCATGACCTGGCCCGCGTACATGACGACGATCCGGCGACAGGTCTCCGCCACGACGCCCAGATCGTGGGTAATGAGGAGCACGGATGCCCTGGTCTGCGCCTGGATGTCCTTCAGCAGATCGAACATCTGCGCCTGGATGGTGACGTCCAGACCCGTGGTCGGTTCATCCGCGATCAGGAGCGCCGGACTGCACGCGATCATCATGGCCAGGAGGACACGCTGAGCCATACCCCCGCTGATCTGGTGTGGGTACGCACGCACGCGCCGCTCCGCATCCGCGATTCCCACCCTCCGCAGCATGTCCACGGCTTCGCGGTAGGCCTGTCGCTGCGGCATTGCGCGCTGGATCTGGTACACACGGGCCAGCTGGTCGCCGATTCGCATGAGCGGGTTCAGCGCGCCCCGGGCGCTCTGGAAGACCATGGCGATGCGCCGGCCGCGGATGGCGCGCATGGACTGCTCATCCAGACTCAGGAGGTCAGCCCCCTCGAAATCGATCTGGCCGGACTCGATCCGTGCCGCCGGCGGGAGGAAGCCCATTGTCGCCAGGGCGGTCACAGTCTTGCCCGAGCCGCTTTCTCCCACGAGGCCGACGATCTCGTTTCCCCCGACGGAGAGGCTCACTCCTTCCAGGATCGTGACGGGTCCCTTGCTGGTCGCGAAACTGAGGGTCAGGTCCCGGATGTCCAGGACCGCGCCGGGCGCGTTCATCCTACCGCTCCTCCCGAGCGGTGAAGTCCCGCAGGCCGTCGCCGATCAGGTTGAAACCGAGGGCCGCCACAACGATGACCGCTCCGGGGAACAGCGATGTCCACCACTGGCCGGAAATGATGTTCTGCGCCCCCTCGCTGACCAGGACGCCCCACTCCGGCGTCGGGGGCCGGATCCCCAGCCCCAGAAAGGCAAGCCCGGAAACGTCCAGGATGGCCCAGCCGAGGCAGAGCGTCGCCTGGACCAGGGCGGGAGTCAGGCAGTTCGGCAGCAGGTGCACGTACATGATGCGCCATCCGGGGTTGCCGACCGTTCGCGCGGCATCCGCGTACTCCATTTCCCGCGCTGCCAGAACTTCCGCTCTCGTCAGCCGGACGAAATAGGGGATGTATGCCACGGCGATGGCGATGATGACGTTCGGGATGGAGTTGCCGAGGATCGCGGCGATGGCAAGGGCGAGGATGAATGAGGGAAACGCGAAGAGCACGTCCGTGACGCGCATGACAAGGGCGTCCACCCATCCTCCGTAGAAGCCTGACAACGTCCCGATCGCGGACCCCAGCACCAGGGCCAGCGCCACCACGGAGAGAGCAATCCCGAGATCGAGCCGCGCTCCGTGGACGACGCGGGAGAGTATGTCGCGGCCGAATGTATCGGTGCCCAGGGGGTGCGACAGGGACGGAGCGATCAGCTTCAACTCGGGGTCCGCGGCGACCGGTCCGTAAGGGACTACGAGGGGACCGAGCGCCGCCGCTCCGAGCACGATGGCCGCAACCACCAGGCCGGACGCAAGCAGCCGCCTTTTTCGTACTGTTCCGACCCCTGACCGGCGGGCCCTCTCTGATGAGGGGACGATCTCACGCTGTGCGCGAATCACAAGTCCCAGAAGCCTCAATCGCCTCCTCCTGTCCTCATCCCAGGCGAATCCGCGGATCGATCAAGCTGTACAGGAGATCGATGCAGAGGTTCAGGACCACGTACAGGGCCGCGATGAGAAGCACGAAGCCTTGGATGGCCTCGAAATCCTTGTTCACCAGGGCAAGCCACGCGTAGGAGCCGATGCCCGGCCAGGCGAAGATCATCTCCACGAGCACGTTGCCGGCCATGAGATAGCCGAACACGATGCCGATGGTCGTCAGGATGGGGACCATCGCGTTGCGAAGCCCGTCACGGAAGATGACCTGGCTCTCCGGGACGCCGATCGTTCGCGCGGTGCGGATGTAGTCCGCGTGGAGAGTATCGAGCATTGCCCCTCGCACCATCTTCGTGATCGGCGCGCTCACGACGAACGCGAGGGTGAGGGCAGGCAGCGCCAGGTGGCTCAGGCTGTTGCCCAGTCCCCGCCAGTCAGCCGTCAGGAGGCTGTCCAGGACGTACGCGCCAGTGAGCCGCCGCGGGGATGACAGTCCGACGTCCAGGCGCCCCATGGGTGAGGGCGCCCAGCCCAGGCGGTAGTAGAAAGTGTAAATGAAGACCAAAGCGAGCCAGAAAAGCGCAGTCGATGCTCCGAGGATCGTGAACAGGCGAATGAGACGGTCCGGCAGCCTGTTCTGCCGGGTCGCGCCCAGGATCCCCAGCGCCAGCCCAACGAGAATGGCGATGAGGGTCGCCGCAAAGGCGAGCTCGAGCGTGGCGGGCAGCCGCTGCATGAGGTCGGTGAGCACAGGCTGGCCGGTCCGCCAGCTCTGCCCCATGTCCCCGTGCGACAGGGCCGTAACGTAGGCCAGGAACTGGAGGGGGAGCGGCTTGTCGAGCCCCATCTGCTTCTCCATGTTGGCCAGGAGCTCGGCGGAGGCATAGGGTCCCAGGCGCACCACCGCGGGGTTCCCGGGCAGGATGCGGGTCAGGAGAAAGACGGCCACGACCACCCCGAACAGGGTGACGAGCGCCAAGAGCAGGCGCCTGAGAAGGTATCTTCTGAGAGAAAGCATCAGCAGGCCAGTTTCTGTAGAGAACCGGAAGGGAGACTGGCTCCCTCCCGGTTCGTTGTCACCCTTCGCTCTACGGGGTCTTTCCCATGTAGGCGAACCGCAGGCACAGGTCGTCGAGCTTGGCGAAGCCCGTGAACTTCTTGTTGACCGCGACGACCCAGTCTGGCTGGTAGAGGAACGCCCACGGAGCCTCGTCCACGATGATCTTCTGGGCCTGGTCCATCAGCTTCTGGCGCTGAGCGGAATCCACCGTCCAGGTCACCTGCTGGATGAGGTCATCCACTGTCTTGTTCGAGTAGTCAGCATAGTTGGTGAATGCGCCGCTCTTCAGCAGGAAGGTGAGCTGGTAGGCGGGGTCATTGCCCCATGAGTACCAGTCGTGGATGAAGAGCGGGAGCTGGTGCTTGTTCAGCTTGTCGAAGAAATCGGCGTCCGTCATCTTGTTGATCGTGACGTTGACGCCGACCTTGGCAAGGGACGCCTGGATCCACACCGCCGCATCCGCATCCTGGGGAATGGACTGGCGCACCGACAGGTCGATGGAGAAGCCGTCCGGGAGGCCGGCGTCCTTGAGGGCCGCCTGGGCCTTGGCAAGGTCCGTGCCATAGTGCCAGAACGAGCCGTTGTGCGTGGGCATCCCGTTGGGGATCGGGCTGGTCGCCTTCTGAGCATAGCCGTACATGGACTGCTTGATGATCGTGTCATACGGCACGGCGTAGGATACCGCCTGGCGCACCTTCACGTTGTCAAACGGCGCGATCTTGTTGTTCATGCCGAGGTAGAACAGACGCGTGTACTTGATGTCGTAGACCTTGACGTTCGGGTCCGCCTTGAGCGAGTCCAGGTCCTTGAAGGGCAAGCCGAGGGCGAGGTCGATGTCGCCCTTCTTCAGCAGGAGCTCCCTGTCCTCGGGTGACAGGACGACCTTCACCACGATCTTGCTGTTCTTGAAAAAGTTGGGACCCTGCCAGTAGTTGGGGTTGGGCTCGAAGTTGTACTCGACGCCGGAGTCCCACTTCGTGACCATGTAGGGGCCGCTGGGGTTGGCGTTCTTGCGGTACCAGTCGAAGGCCCACGTGTCGGTCGCCGTGGCGTTCGCCTTGGTTGTTGCGGGGTCCATCGCGCCGAAGACCTGGAAGGAGAGCAACGGAAGGAAGAGGGCGCTGGGCTTCTCCAGGCGGAACTGCAGCGTGTAGTCATCCACCACGACAACCGAATCCGCCTTGGTGAAGCCCATGAACTGCACCAGCAGCGGGATGTAGCTGCGCTTGGCGGTGATCGCCCGGTCGAATGTGTGCTTGAAGGACTGGGCCGTGATCGGGTCCCCGTTCTGGAACTTGGCACCCTTGTGGATCTTCAGGGTTACCGTGAGGCCGTCGCTCGAGACGCTGACGTCAGCCAGGCCCGGGCCGTACTCGCGGGTCCCCTCCAGCACGCCGGGATCCGCGCCGGGGACCAGCTTCTGCGCGATCAGCGGCTCCAGCAGATTGGCCGTTGCGTAATAGCCTGCGTCGCTTCGAAACTCCATGGGCTCGATGTGATCGATGTCGCTGTCCAGCGCGACGACGATCGCGGGCTTCTGCGCGCCCGCCGGCGCCGCCCCCTTCTCACCGCCCCCGCCGGCGTATGCTACCGCGAGGCATCCTGCGAGGAGTGCCATGACAATAAGCACCCTCTTTGTCAGTCTCATATCCACCTCCTTGTCAGAGAAAGCCGTGTCGACCAAACAGGCCGGTCCACTCGGGACCCACTCATCGCCTGTCTTCGCACCGTAGTGAGAAACACTATCCCCGGGGCCGAAGCGGAGCGACCTCATGCGTCCACACCCGCGGAGAGGAGCGGGCCCCAGAGGGGATCAGGCGCGAGGGTTTCCCGGCATGCCGCGATGCCGGCGCGGATGACCATTGCCACCTCCACGCATCTGCGACCGAGGGAGCGCGCCGCAGCCACGGCCGCATGGGCACTGAGGTCCCCGGATTCCGCCAGCAGCTTGAGGGCGTTCCTCTCCCCCTGATTGGCCGTCCACCCCGCGGCGCCGATATAGGACTCCCACAGGTCGCCGCTTACCGGAATGCACTGCATGACCAGCGCGTGGTTGATGAGTTGCGAGAGTGCATGCTCCTGGCCGGCAAAAGCATGCATGCCCTGCACGATAGCCCCCACGACCTTGAGAAGCTTCGGCAGAGCGGAGACTCCCGGAGGAAGCGCGGCACGGTACATGCCGAACGCTGCGTTGCCGAGCCTGTCGATGAATGCCTTTACCTGCGCCGGAATACCCATGTGGTAAACCGGAACAGAGTACAGGACGACGTCAGCCCCCATCCAGAGCGACCTTAGCTCTTCGAAGTCGTCATCATGGGTACACGCACCGGCGTGCTTCTCGCAGTGAGAGCAGGCGTCGCACGGCACGAATGTCTTGCCCTTGACGTTGTACAGGGTCGTGGAAACGCCCGCGCCGCCGGCGTGCCTGCAACCCTCCAGAGCGTGCTCGAGCAGGAAGAGACTGTTGCCCATGCGGGGGCTCCCGCAAATGCCCAGCACGCGGATGGGCCTCATGGGCGCGGTCCCTGCTCCCCGCCGTCGCTGAACGTTCGCGTGATCCGAGCGACCTCTCTCGGAGGCCTCATGCGGGTGTCCCTCTGTTCCATCCTGTGAAACTGCGTTCCAAGGATGCTACACCCGTCTACCGCTGCTGTCAAGGATTCCCGCAGCCCGTCGTCTTGACAAGCGGCCAAAAGCGGCTACTCTGAACTTTGTCCGGTGGAATCGTGTTTCATGCAGCGGAACTCTAGTGATCCACCGTCCCGATGCGTTCGGGGCGCGCAGGAAGTGTAATGGGGAAGTTCATCACGTTCGGCGAGATCATGCTCCGGCTGACCTCCGTGGGGCACGAGCGCTACCTGCAGGCCAAGTCGTTCTCCGCGTGCTACGCCGGGTCGGAAGCGAATGTTGCGGTTTCCCTGGCCGCCCTCGGCCGTGAGTCGTATTTCGTGACCAAGCTGCCGGTCCACGAGATCGGACAGGCAGCGCTCAACGAGCTGCGGCGCTTCGGCGTGCGCACGGAGCTCGGAGGTGGAAGCCCTCATGGGCGGGGACGCATACGGCCGGGTCCAGAGATGAGGGACAGGCGGCCGGGGGCGGGGCGGGGTTCCTGAATGTTCGACGTCGATTACAGTGAGCCACGCTCACTTTCGGAGGTGATCTCCCTCCTGACCGCCCCTGACGCCGGGGCTGTCCTCCTTGCCGGAGGCACTGACCTAATTGTCGATCTGAGGCATGGGAAACTCAGCCCTCGGCGGGTGATCAGCCTCTGGGGAGTTCCGGATCTGCGGGGCGTGCGCCGGCAGGACAGCGGCGCTTTTTCCATTGGCGCGCTCACCACGGCCAGCGAGATCGCCGAGTTCTTCGCGGCATGCCCAGAGGCGGTGGGCCTTTCGGAAGCCGCGCGCCTGCTCGGCTCGCGGCAGATCCAGAACGTCGCCACCATCGGAGGCAACATCTGCAAGGCATCGCCGGGGGCGGATCTCGTTCCGCCGCTGCTTTGCCTTGGCGCTCGCATAGCGCTGAGCGGACCACTGGGCTCGCGCGAGGCGAAAATCGACGGTTTTCTCACTGGTCCCGGACGGAGCGCCAGGGACGACGCGGAAATCCTGACCTCCATTCTTCTTCCGCCTCAGCACGCGGGCTCGGCAACCGCGTTCCTCAAGATCATGCGTCGCAGGGCTGAGGACCTCTCCATCGTCTCTGCATGCGCGCTTGTCGAGCTGGACGGGAGCGGGGAACGAATCCTGCGCTGCCGCATCGCTCTCGGCGCGGTCGCTCCTTTTCCCTTCCTATCGCTGAAGGCGGAAGAGATCCTGACCGGAAGCAGGCTGTCAACGCAGCTGCTCCATCGTGCTGCCGCCGCGGCGCGCGATGAGGCGAAGCCCATCAGCGATATCCGCGCATCCATGGAATACCGGCGCGGGATGATCGAGGTCCTGGTCTGCCGGGCAGTGTTAATCGCGGTCGAACGGGCGCGAGGAGGCGTGGAAAATCAATGAGCGCGCACAGAGACGTGGTTCTGGAGGTCAACGGAAACCGGCACGCCCTGCGCGTGGATCCGGGGGCCACCCTTCTCGAGGTGCTGCGCGCGGAGTTGGGCCTGCGCGGGACCAAGGAGAACTGCCTGGAGGGGGAATGCGGGGCGTGTACCGTGCTTGTCGACGGGAAGGCCGTCAACTCCTGCCTCATGCTGGCAGTCCGAGCGGAGGGGAAGAAGATCACTACGATCGAGGGACTGGCTCGCGGGGGCGAGCTCCACCCCGTCCAGAGGGCCTTTGTCGAAGAAGGGGCCGTCCAGTGCGGCTACTGCACGCCGGGGTTCATCATGTCCGCCGTCGATCTGCTGGAGAGCAATCCGGATCCTACCGATGACGAGGTGGACCAGGGCCTCGCCGGAAACATATGTCGTTGCACGGGGTATACCCGGATCCGCCGGGCCGTGCACGCGGCCATCCGCCACGGAGGGGAGCCGGCGTGAATCCGTCCATGCTGATCGGCCGAAGCGAAGTCCGACTGGATGCGCAGGAGAAGGCCGAAGGCACGTACGTCTATGGAATGGATTTCTCGGTTCCCGGCAGCCTGGAAGCGGTGGTCCTGCGCAGCCCGGTTCCGCACGCCCGCATCGTGAAGATTGACGCCAGCAGGGCGGAGTCGCTGCGGGGCGTCCACGCCGTCATCCTCGGCCGTGACCTTCCGCACGTCTTCTTCAACAACAATCTCGAAGACCAGCCTTTCCTCGCGAGGAGCGTGGTGAGGTATCATGGCGAGCCCATGGCGCTTGTTGCCGCCGAGACCCGTGAACGAGCGGCGGAAGCAGCCGCTCTTATCCGTGTGGATTTCGACCCTCTGCCGGTCCTCGAGGACCCCGAGCTCGCGATGCTGCCGGAATCCCCCCTGATCCATCCCCAGTGGCAGTCGTATGTGGTCGACCCTCAGGTCCGTCGCGGCGGAAACGTGTGTTGCCATACCATCCTCACTCGCGGCGACATCGAAGCCGGGTTCGCTCTTGCAGACATCGTTGTCGAGGGAGACTACTCCACCCAGAGCGTACACCAGGGCCACGTCGAGCCGCGGGTCGCGATCGCCGAGAGCGCAGGCGATGGGACGATCACGGTGTACTGCAACACGCAACTGCCGTACTGGACGCGGACTCAGGTGGCCCGGCTCATGCAGATGCAGGAAGAAGCGGTGCGCATCGTGCCTCTAGGCATTGGCGGAGGGTTCGGCTCCAAGCTGTACGCGCAGATTGAGCCCTACGTGGCGCTTCTTGCGCGCAGGACGGGGCGCCCGGTCCGTATGGTCACCTCGCTGGAGGAGGAGCTGACCGCCGGCCTGCCGCGCCACCCCACGCGGACTCATCTCAAGACCGGGGTCATGAGCGACGGGACCATCGTCGCCCATCAGACCCGGATGATCATCGATGCCGGAGCATACGCCGGATCCTCTTTGGAGATCGCGAGCATCGGCGCCCTGATGCTCACGGGGCCGTACCGTCTGCCCAACGTCCGCATGGACGGTTTCTCCGTCTACACGAACAAGACAAACTTTGGCGCCTATAGGGGTCCAGGAGGCCCCCAATCCCTCTTCGCGCTCGAGCAGCACCTCGATGTCTTGGCTGACGCCCTGGGGCTCGATCCGCTGGAGTTGCGGCTGCGCAACATCGCCGGGGACGGAGACGAGCTGGCCAACGGCCAGGTGCTTCAGGGAGTCGGCCTGCGGGAAGCCCTTCTGAAGGCCGCCGCCGCTATCGATTGGGGAGCTGCCGCCCAAGCCAACCGAGGCAAAGGCCTGGCTCTGGGGTGGTGGACCACGACCCTGCAGGTGAGCACCGTCCGGGCATCGCTCGAAGCGGGAGGGAAAGTTCGCGTCCGCGTTGGGACGCCGGAGATAGGGACGGGCGCAATCATGGGCGGAGTGCCCCAGATCGCCGCGGAAACCATGGGTATCCCGATGCAGGACGTGATCATCGAAGTCGCGGACACGGGCTCGGGGCTTCGCGATTGGGGCTCCCAGGGCAGCCGCACGGCCTTCAACGTCGGTCGGGCGGCTCGTGCGGCCTGCCAGAACCTCATAGCGAAGATCCTTGCCGCGGCTTCCGGGGCGCTCGGAATGGAGCCGGAAGGCCTGCTGCTGGAGGACAGCCGTGTCTCAATTCGGACGGACGCGGGAACGTGCATCTCGCTGGCCGCTCTTGCTGCAACGGACGCGGGGGGAGAGCTCATCGCCGAGGCCGTGTCGAACCCCGAGCCCGCGCGCCACAAGACGGAACGCCTGAGCTCCGCGGTATACCCCGCCTTTCACTACCCCCATTTCTACTGCCACGCGTGCGAGGTCGAGGTAGACCCGGACACGGGCCAGGTCCGGGTGCTCAAGTACGCCGCTGCTCACGATGTGGGGCACGCGATCAACCCCGCCCTGATCGAGGGGCAGATCGAAGGGGGTGCCATTCAGGGCGTGGGGATGGCATTCATGGAAGATGTCCGCTATCGCCACGGCCTCCGTGAGAACTGCACCTGGACGGACTACAAGCTGCCCACAATCGCTGACGCCCCGGATGTGGAGTCGATCATCGTAGAGCACCCCGTTCCGGGGGAAGCTCTCTTCGGAATGAAGGGGCTCGGCGAAGCCCCGGTCATTCCTCCCCCCGCCGCGCTCGCCAACGCGGTCTACCGTGCGGCGGGCGTCCGGATCACGTCGCTGCCCATGAGCGCAGAAAGGATCTGGACGGCACTGCATGCCCGCGGGAGCACGGAGGCGGAGTCCGCGGAACCGCAGAGCTCGCGATGAACGACGTTTCCCGCCGTGCCCGGGAGGTCGCGAGTTCGCCAATACGCAGGATGTTCAATATCGCCGCCACGATGGAGGACGTTATCAGCTTCACCGTGGGGGAACCGGACTTTGTCACCCCGGAGAACATACGGGAAGCCGCGGTCCGCTCTCTCGAGCGCGGAGAGACTCATTACACCGCGAATGCCGGAGTGGCACCCCTCCGGAAGGCGATCGGCAGCCACCTGGTGTCCGAGTACCGCGTGTCGTGGGACCCCGAGACCGAGATCATGGTGACGGCGGGCGGCATGGAAGCCCTCATGCTCTGCATGATGGTGCTGATCGACCCCGGTGACGAGGTCCTCATCAGCGATCCTCACTGGCCCAACTATCCCCGCCAGGTCCTCATGTGCGGAGGGGTGCCGCGCTTCTTCACGCTGCGCGAGGAGAACGGCTTCGTCCCGTCTCCTGAGGATGTGCGGAAGGCCGTCACCCCCAGGACGAAGCTGATCGTCCTCAATTCCCCTGCGAATCCGACCGGGGCGGTCATGGACGCGGCTACTCTGCAAGAGATTGCCCGCGTAGCTATCCAGAAAGACCTTTTCGTGATTTCAGACGAGGTGTACCGCCACTTCATCTATGACGGGACGCAGTTCTCGAGCATCTCCACCGTGGAGGGTATGAAGGAAAGGACGCTCGTCGTCGACAGCTTCTCCAAGACGTATGCGATGACGGGATGGAGGGTGGGGTTCGCGGCTGGTCCGAGGCGCGTCGTTGAAAACATGGTCAAGTACCAGGAGAACTTCATCGGCTGCGTCAACACGCAGGCCCAGTACGGCGCGATAGAGGCCCTGCAGGGAGCCCAGACCGCACTGCACCAGATGATCCAGACGTACGCGGAAAGGCGGCGCCTGCTCGTCGAGGGGCTGAACCGCATCCCGAGACTGTCCTGCGGCTGGCCCAAAGGGACGTTCTATTGCTTCGCGAACATCCGCGCCGCGGGCATGAGCTCCGAGGATTTCACCATGAGGCTGCTGCGGGAGACGCGGGTCGTGGCTGTACCGGGCTCAGGTTTCGGCGCCGCCGGCGAAGGGTACGTGCGGCTGTCCTACGCGACATCGTCGAGGAACATCACTGAGGGCCTGTCCCGCCTGCGGCGGTTCACCGAAAGCCTTTCATGACGCCGGGCGCCGCGGCTGCGCGCGGTGCAATCTGGCGAGGAGGATCGGGAATGCAGTCCAACAACGCGCGCGAAATGATCGTCCGGGAGAAACTCATTGCGATCATACGGGGAGTCAAGGCGGCGCAGGTCGTTGCGACGGCAGAGGCGCTGTGCCGTGGCGGAATCCACCTGGCAGAGGTGACGCTTGACCACTCGAGTGATGTGGCGCGGGAAGAGGCCTTGCAGTCCATCCGGCTCATCGCGAAGGAGCTTTCCGGAAGCATGCTCGTCGGCGCAGGAACCGTCCTCACCGCCGCGCAAGCCGGCCAGGCGGTTGACGCGGGGGCTCGATACATCGTGTCGCCGGACACGAACCCTGATGTCATCCGGCAGACCAAGGCCCTTGGCGCTCTCGCCGTGCCTGGAGCTTTCACGCCCACCGAGGTCGCGGCTGCTCACGCCGCTGGGGCGGATTTCGTCAAGCTGTTTCCCGCCGGAACCCTCGGCAGTGAATACGTCAGGGCCATTCGGGCACCCCTCCCCCACATTCCGCTCCTCGCCGTCGGTGGGGTGGACCTGGAAAACATCGCGGCTTTCATGAGAGCGGGCGTCGTTGGATTCGGCATCGGTGGCAACCTCGTAGACAAGAGGCTGGTCAATGAGGGACGGTTCGACGAGCTCGAGGCTCTCAGCCGCAGCTTCGTACTTGCTGTTCGGGAAGCGGCACATTCCCCAGCAGCCCGTTGAAGAGAAACGCGCGCGGTAGCTCACCGTGGCTCTCAATGTCTTCCAATCGCACCATCTTCCTACATTTCTTGTCCTACACCCCGGTCCTCTCTTCGAACGTCTGTTCGCCGACTTCCCTCTGGAATATGAGCCGGATTCTCCGCTCGGCAATCAGACTCCAAGCTACTTTCACACGGTAGAAGTCACTGGTTCAAATCCAGTATCGCCCATCTCATTCCCTAGGTCTTGTGCTTGAGTGGGTGATCTGGCTATACGCATGCCCAGGGAACGAGCGCAGAACGCCGGTTGCCCGTCGTGGGTGCCCGCCACGGATATTTGCCTCATGTCAGCTTTTCATGGGAAAAGACAGCGCGCTCTGGGAGAGTCCAAGCTTCACGATCATCTCTGCAAATGCAATGGCAGCTCCAGCCGGATCCACCAGCGGAGCACGAAGTTTTTCTTGCATCGCCTTGACTGCTGGCGACATGCCCGTGCAACCCAGCACCAGGGTATCTGCCCCGTCCTTTTCGATTGCGGCTGCGCCCGCCTCGATGAAAGCCCGCTGCGCCCCGGGGCTGAGAAGATCGAGAATGGGAACATCGATGGAGCGGATCGAGGCGAGCTGCTCGGTGAGCCCGTATTGGCGGATGCGTCGGCGGTACGCCGGCACCAGCGAAGGCAGCGGGCAGATGATCGAAAACCGCTCCCCCATGCAGGTCGCAATAGCAAAGCTCGCCTGGCCCGCGCCGACCACCGGAATGCGCACCGATTCCCGAAGCGCGCTCAGACAGGGGTCCATGGCGCAGTCGACGATGACCGCGTCCGCCCCATCGTCCTGCGCGCGTGTCACCTCCTTGAGGATTGCAGGAGCGGCGCGGATCTCGTCGAGGTCTCCCTCGATGGTCTCGGGGCCTTCCGTGATCGAGGTGACCTCGACATCGGTTCCCGGGGCTGCAATGCTTTCGCGGTACTTTTTCTGCTCCCTGAGAAACTCCGTTGCATTATGCCCGATGAAAATTATCCGCAACCGCATCGCCCGCCTCCCCTAGAAGCGTGGAATTTCCGCGCCGCCATCGAAACGCATCACGACTCCAGTCATCGAATCGAAAGCAGGAGAGCAGAGAAGCGCGATCAGACGGGCGACCTCTTCCCGGGTCACGAGGCGCTTCAAGGGCGCCCGGGCCGTGTATCGCTCGCCGAACGTCGGGTCGATGCGCTGTATGTCCGGAAGGCTCTCCGCGATCTGCCCTGGGGCCACTGAGTTGACCGTGATCTCGGGGCCGAGCTCCAGCGCGAGCGACTCTGTAAGGACCTGTACGGCTGCCTTTGCCAGGCCGTAGACGCCGTGGTTTCTGACATATGCCGACCCCGCGCACATGGTGACGATCCGGCCCCATCCATGCGATTTCATGAGCGGCGCAAGCTCCCGCGTGGTGAGGTACACCGCCTTCAGGTTGGCATCCATGATGGAATCCCAGGTCTTCTCTTCCAGCTCCAGGAACGGCTGGGCATTGAAAGGCCCGGCGTTATTGACGACGATATCGATTTTTCCCAGGGCATCCAGGGACCTCCGGCAGAGGCTGTGGACCTCGCTGCTTCGCGTGACATCGGCAGGGATGAAAAGGGCCTTCACCTCGAGCTCTCCCAGAGTCTTCAAGAGCTTCTCTGCTTCCGCCCGGCTCTGGGTGCTGTCGATGTCGTTGATGATGACATTCGATCCGCAGCGTGCCAGCGCCAGGGCGGTCACGGCGCCGAGATTGCGCGAAGCGCCGGTAACCAGGGCGTTTTTCCCTTTCAGAGTCGCGCTTTTCGAAGCGTCCTCAGCCTCGTCTTTCGTTGTGTCTTTCGTCATGTTCTTTGTCTTCCCTTTCATCGGACGTTTGCGGGGAGCTTTTCCAGGGGAACAAATCCGCCGTGGTATCCCAGCGCTTCAAGGATCGGGTGGAACAGGTCGAAGGCAGCGGGCGTCCGGAATCCAGCAGAGGCGGGAAAGCCCAGGTAGCTGATTTTCATCCCCTGGCGCAAATCGGCGTTCGTGAGAGGATTGCCCTCGTCATCGATGCTGCAGATCAGGTCTGGAACAATGGCCGCAAGCTCTTCCCCCCGGAAGGCAAGCATGTTCTCGTTCTTGTACAGGACTCTCAGCGGAAGGTCCCCATCGACTTCCGCAACACCGAAGTCGAATCCGCCTTTTGTCTCCGCCCGCAGAGATGTGATCTCTCCCCTGCCCAGCAGGCAGCCCGGCATGACGCAGAACAGGCTTTCGATGACGTCTCTCCGCGCGCTTTGAGCCTGGCGGATCGCGCGGCCCAGCCGCTCAGCCAGCGTGGTAGTGCCGGGAATCACGGCATCCTTCATGTCCCGGCCCCGCATTGCGTGACAGGCGATGGCGGAAACGCCGCCCATCTCCGCGGTGATGGCACGGGAAATCCGTTCGGTATCGATCGCTTTCACCGCGCGGATCACCACCGTGGTGCCATCCTCCGTGGCGAGCGCCAGGGGGGACAGCGGGATGCAGGCCAGGGAAAAAGTCGTCATCTGCAGCTCAGGGACCGCTCTTCCGACGGGGTCCCCGTCGACGATAGGGATCCTTCTCTGTACCGCCGCCAGCATGGGGTTCAGGCTGTTGCCGGCGCCTGTTTCGAAGGGAATGACGAACGAGGACTTGAAGCTGCACGTGCTCTCCAGGAGCTCGAGAGCAAACCCCGGAGAATGAGTCCGCACCCTCTGGAGCGACGCCGACGGGGAGCCGACTCCGGCAATCACGGCGCCCCAATCGTGATCCGCGATCTCCTCGCATTGCGCCAGCTCGACGCACGGCCCGAACGAGAGAACCCGTTCCGCAAGCTTCATCCCCTCCGCTGTCGATCCTCCGCCGCCGGCTCCCAGAAGTCCGGCGCCTATCACGACATCTTTGAGCTCGCGCAATCCAAGTTTTCTCATCTCAGGCCCCTTTCACTTCATTGACTGAAAGACAGCGGGCGCTCCGCGCGTAAGAGAAGGGTCCCGACGAGTTCATCGCGCGTGAGGTAGGCCTGCGGGTCTTCGATCTTCCTCCCAGAGCGGATATCCCAGCAGATCATGCCGGCGCAGTCGATGGAGCCTGCCAGAATGGCGCCGACCAGGGTCTTCTCTCGAAGAAGGATCTTGCGATATACCCCGTTCCCCGCGTCATAGCTGTACGCGCGGCACTCTGTGGAAACGGGCTGGACAGCGTTCCCCAGGAAGACATAGGGCCGCCCGTAGAAAACGACCGAGTTCATGGCGATTGCTCCCGTGTACTTCCTGACCTCCCCCAGGAGGCTCCGCGCAGCGATGCGGCCCTGCTCCGCCGCGTGGGGCCAGAGCGCGAAAATCCTGGGCCCGCCGCCCAGGCGGTCCTCCACCTCCGCCACGTCTCCCGCGGCATAGACATCCGGGTGAGAGGTCTGCATGAGAGAATCCACCTCGACGCCCTCGCCGGCCAGGACGCCTGATTGCCGGATGAAATCGAGGTTGGCCCGCACTCCCTTGGCCGCAATCACGAGCTGCGCCGGGATTCGCAGACCGTTTCCAAGCAGAACGGCGCTCACCCGCCCTCGTTTCACTTCGAGCTCCCTGACGACCGAGCGGTAGCAAAACCTGGTTCCCTGCGCCTGAAAGGATTCCGCGAGCATTTTCGAGGCCGCCTGGTCGGCAACCCGGGAGAGCACCTGTTCTGACTCGACGACGACGGTCACCTGGATTCCCATCCGCTGCAAAGCCCACGCGGCCTTGAGTCCGACCATCCCGCCGCCCACGACAATGCAGTGGTCGGCTCGCGCCGCCTCCTCCCGAATCGAGTCCGCGTCCTCCAGGGTCCTGAGAACATGAACGCCGGCCGCGTCGGCGTTCATGAGGGAAAGCCGACGGGCAGAGGAGCCGCTGGCCACGATCAGCTTGTCATAGGCAATCGGAGCGAGCTTCTCAAGTCGAAGCTCATTTCTCCGCGTGTCCGCGTCGATCACTGCTGCGTGGACAAACCGCACGCGCTCATCGCCCAGTATATTTTCCGTCGGCAGGAAGAGATCCGCCCTCTGGATCTCACCTGCCATGTAATCAGGCAGAAAGACCCTCGAGTAGAAGATGTCCTTCTCATCGCCCACCAGGATGAGCCTGTCCGCTGCCCCCAGGCGCTCCAGGAGCGTTTCCGCCGCAGTCTTTGCCGCTATTCCCGTGCCGATGATTGCTACGACCATGGGCGGCCGCTCGTGCTCACGGCTGTCAACCTTTCGGCAATGAGCCTCCTCCTGTCCCTGGATTCCAGGTTCGGGTCCACAGAGCGAATCGCGCCGGGCCTGCACGCAAGGGCGCGCTGGGGTTCTCCACCGCAGGCGTCGCATCCGGTTCCCCAGTCTCCCGCGCGTGCAACCGCGTTAAAGGGACACACCATGATGCAGATATTGCAGCCTCTGCAGCGCTGTTTCTGGAAGTCTACTCCGCTTTCGCCAATCCCCCGCCGGAGCGCCTGCGAAGGGCAGGCATCGACGCACGGCGGCTCACGGCAGTCATGACACAGGGACCGATCGAACACCAGGCGGCAGCCGGGGCATCCACGAATATCGCTCACCGCCCTACCCCCCGCTCATGAGAGGCATGATCAGGACCTCGGTGTCGGACCCGAGGCGAGTCTGCGCTCCCGAAAGGGTATGCGCATTCTGCCTGTTCACGAGAACGACAACGTCTTTTGAAAGCTTCCCTTCGCGATCGAGCAGGCGGAGGAAGGATCCGCCATACCGCTCCGCAAGAGTTCTGCACAGCTCGCCGATCGTCTGCCCGTCGATACTGATCTCCCGCGCTCCAGCCGCGGCCGCAAACGGCGCAATAAGCCGAACATTCGCCATGGTCTAGCTCTCTGTGGAACGGTTATGGAAAACGCGCTCGTAGTCTTCCATTCTCTTCTTTCTGTTTACCTTCCCTTCATCGACATAGGCAATGGCCTGGCTTCTGCACACCGATACGCACTGCGGCTCTCCTGAGCACAGGTCGCAGATGCCGATCCGGGGAGCGTCCTTCCAGCGGACCAGGGATACGCACCCGAACGGGCAGGCCACCGCGCAGGCCTTGCAGAGGATGCATCTGTCCGCGTCCACGAGGACCGCGCCGGTGCCGCTGTCCCTTCTCAGGGCGCCTGCGACGCAGGCGCGGATGCACGGCGCTTCGCGGCACTGCATGCACGAGACGGGAACGTGGAGCGAAAGGTCCTCATTCGACTCGACCCTGATGGCCGACAACTCCCGATTGAACGCGCCGTAGCGGGTGAGAGAACAGGAAAGCTCGCAAAGGCGGCATCCCGTGCACTTTTCGGGATCCATCAGGAAGACCTTCATGGCCGGGTCCCTCCCGGAACAAACTCGTCCAGCCCGAGCTTCCGAAGGGACGCCTCAGTAGGCAGGCCGGTGCGGCGATCCCAGGAGTGCAGGGCGTAGTATTCGTCCTTCATCCTGTCCAGCGAATCAGCGGAGTTCACGGCGTTCTCATGAAGCGCACCGGCCTGCGTTTCTTCCATCAGGCGCCGGGGAAGGATGTCGTTTTCCCGCGTGAAGCCGAGGGCCTGGTTGAAAAGTCTTTCCAGCGTGATGATCCTCTGCCCCGCGGTCATGATATCCTTGGCGTTGATGGAAATGCCGGTTGCCGCGCTGTAGAGATCCGCCAGGTCCTGCTCGTCCACCCAGAGCTGGGCGGTGGTTGCGAAGGCGCATATGCCGAGGCAGTCGCTGGCTGCATAGATATCCTCGTGCCACCGCACGATCTCGGCGCGCTTCTCGGTCAGGAAGGAGGTGGCGTATTTCTCGTCTCCCGTGATTCTTCCTATCAACGCCCGGGCCTCGACGCTGCCGCCGAACTCGGCAAGGGGCTCCGTGTTGAGGTGATCCGGACCCCGTGAACTGACCGCAAAGGCCAGCGCGTAGCTGAAGGCCGAGCGGGTTTCCACCCGTGACTGCTCCAGCCCGTTCGCCTGCACGGCCCATCGGGCGGAGTCTCCCCCCATCTTCCGCGCGGCGCTCTGCACTCCCTCTGCCAGCAGATCCCCCACGCCCCTGCGCTCTGCGATCATCTTCACGAGCTCGATGACCGTTTCGGAATTGCCCCAGCTCAGGTCGAGGCCTCCGGCGTCGGCGTCCGTCGTCACGCCCCGCTGCCGGCATTCCATGAGCCACTGGATGCAGGCCCCGGTGGAAATGGTGTCGAGGCCGAAAATATTGCACAGCTCGTTCGCCTTGATGACACCGGCGGTGTCGCTGGAACCACACCCGGCCCCCAGCGCCGCCAGGGTTTCGTATTCCGGCCCCCCGGTATAGGTTCCCTGGAACCTCCCCGAATCCACGGTGACAAACCGGTGGCACGCAACGGGGCAGGAGAAGCAGGCGATCTTTCTCTTCAGATAGCCGGCTTCCACCAGGTACGTGCCAGTGAGGGGAGATACGTCCTCCATTCCGCTTTCCTGGAAGTTCTTCACAGGAAAAGCGTGGATTGCGTTTGTCGGCTCGATGCCCACGCTGGTACCATAGTCGGACAGCGGCTGGACGCCGGAGGCCTGGGACATCTTTTTCCAGAGACGTCGGACCACGTCCCGAAACTGCTCCGGCCGCGCCACCTGGACATCGCCCGTGCCCGTGACGGCGATGGCCTTGAGGTTCTTGCCACCCATGAGCGCTCCGCCGCCGCCCCGCCCGGCGGAGTTGTAGATGGAAGCCTGGATGGATGCGAATGCGACGCGGTTCTCTCCCGCCGGGCCAATGCAGGCAAGCTGGACCTCGGGATCGTCAAGCTCCTCCCTCACCAGCCTGTTGGTTTCCCGCACGTCCATCCCCCAGAGGTGGGAGGCGTCGCGGATCTCCACGCTGTCATCCCGGATCAGCAGGAACGAAGGACGGAGCGCCCTGCCTTTCACCACCAGCAGGTCGATGCCGGCGAACTTCAGCTGGGCTCCGAAATGCCCGCCGACGTTCGTCTTGAAAAACCTGCGCGTCACCGGGCTCTTGAAGATCACCGACGTCCTCCCCGATGAGGGCGCCGAGGTCCCTGTGAGGACCCCGGGGGCGAAGACGATCGGACTCTCAGGGTTGTCCGCATCGAGATGCGGGTCAACGGTCTTCAGCAGGGACCAGGTCGCGTACCCGCGGCCTCCAAGGAACTTTCCAAGGATTTCGCGGTCTTCAATGAGGCGCCGCGAAACCTGCCCGGTGGAGAGATCCACGCTGACCATCCTGATGGATGGGACGAAGCTCATTTCTCTCCTTCAGTGCGTCAGGCACACCGGCTTTCTTGCGCGCCGCTGAAACTGGGCAGACAGGACCCGGGTGCGCCTGTCCTTCTTGACGGCCTTGATCTGACGGACGATCTGCCTGACGTGCGCGTCCACCAGGACTTTTCCCTTGGCGGCCGTGCCGGGAGTTCCATCCGAGCAGAAATGGCCGGGGTGATCAGAATACCACAAAAGGCCGGAGTACAGGCCGACTTTTTTCAGGGTGTCCAGCCGCCCCCGGGGGGCGCCATACGGCCGCTCCTCTCCGGGATGGACGAGATCCGGTCTCAGGCTCAGCATGCAGCTCGTCTCCGCCTCGCCGGCATGCCCGTCCACTTTCGCCGTGAGCAACCCGCTGGTCTGCGGCGAACCGGCGAACACGTCGCTGAGGTAGACCTGGTAGTCACGTTCTCTTTCCAGCATGAGCTGGCAGAAGTACGCAAGCATCTTCGAGTTGCCCCCATGCCCGTTGACAATGATGATCCGTGGAAGCCCGTTGCGTGAAATCTCGCCGCACACGCTTTCCAGCACCTCCAGGAGCAGGCCGGACCTCAGCGCGATGGTGCCCGGCTGGTGCCTGGCCTCGAAGATCTGGCCGAAGGGATACGGCGGGAAAACGACGGCGGGCTCCTTCTCCGCGGCCAGGCAAGCCACCGCGTGCGTGTACAGCATGTCCTGCCCGATGGGCAGGTGGTCGCCATGCTTTTCGAGGACTCCCATGGGCAGGAGGCACACGCCTTTGGAGGTCGTGACCGCGGATTGGAAATCGGGCGCCGTCAGGAGCTCCCAGTTCATATCTTGCCCCCCTCTGCCGCCTGCTTTTTCAGGACGCTCACCATGCCCACCGCGATGAGCAGGACGAACCCCTGGACGATGTCCTTCATGAAGTAAGGAACGTTGGTCATGACGAAGCCGTTCTGGAGCACGGCGAGCACGAGGCAGGCCACGATGGTTCCCCTGCTGTTTGTCAGGCCATCCTTGAGGAACACGGCGCCCAGGAAAGTGGCGATGATGGCGGGGGAGAGATACCCGTCACCCATGGACGGGTTGCCGGACCCGAACATGGACGCCATGACGACCCCGGCCACCCCGCAGAGCAGGCCCATGATGACAAAGCTGATGAACTTGATCCGTCGGACGTCTATTCCGACGTGAGTGGCAGCCTCGGGATTCCCGCCCACCGAGTAGATGTAGCGGCCCGTGCGGGAAAACTCCAAGAACAGGATCCCCAGGACGCCGAACAGGAGGAACCAGATGACGGGAGACGGGATGATGCCGAAGATGAAGGACCGCCCGATCGCCTCGAACCCCGCCGGGTAGACCGCGGCGTAGAGCGTGGTGCCGGCCGTTATGTAGAGCGACACTCCGAACATGATGCTCTGCAGCCCGAGTGTTGCAATGAAGGACGGCATTCCCAGGACGACGACATCGAAGCCATTCAGACACCCCAGCGCCACCCCCGCGACAATGCTGATCATCCAGGCGGCGTAGAGATTCACCCCATGCATGAGCAGGGATATGCTCAGCACTCCGCAGAAGGTGGAAACGGCCGCAAAGGAGATGTCGAACTCGCCCACGCTCACGATGCAGGTCAATCCGAGCGCAAGCAACCCGAGCACGCTTGCCTGGCGCAGGATGTTGAAGATGTTCTGCGCATCGGAGAAGCTCCGCTCAACGGAGGCGAATATCGAGAACAGGAGCACGAGCGTTGCCAGGACGGCGTAGCGCCGCAGCGAGACCGCAAAGTTGAATTTCTTCCTGCCCACCTTCTCCAGCATTCGGACTCCTTTCTTTCCTGACTACAGCGCGTTCGTGAGTATCTTCTCCTGGTCGAACTCTCCCCGGGCAAACTCCGCGGAAATGGAGCCGGCCCTCATCACGCAGATCCTGTCGCAGACGCCCAGGAGCTCGGGCAGCTCGGAAGAGATGCAGAGGATGCCGATCCCCTGGCGCTCGGCCAGCTCTCTCATCAGGTTGTACACCTCCCTCTTTGCGGCCACGTCGATTCCCTGGGTCGGCTCGTCCATGATGAGAAACTTGAGGCCCTTGCGCCCTATCCAGCGGCCAATGACGACCTTTTGCTTGTTCCCCCCGCTCAGCTCGTCCACCTGCTGCTCGATATCCTTGTAGGAAACGTGAAGGATTCCGGAGTCCAGGATTTCCCTGACCCTGCGCCTTTCCAGCCCCCTGCGGATGAGCCCGAACGCGCCGCGCAACGTTTCGAGGAAAGAGATCGAAGTATTCTCCCTAATGGTGAAGGCGGAAAAGAGGCCCTTGCGTCGACGGTCCTCGGGGATGAGAAACACCCCCCTGCGGGTTCGAGCAGCGGGCGCGTCTTTCACCGTCATCATCTTCCCGTCGAACCGGACAGTGCCGGAAACCGTCTTTCGCAGACCGGCCAGCACCTCCGCGAATTGCGTCCTGCCGGCGCCCACCAGGCCGTAGATTCCAACCACTTCCCCGGCACAGACGTCCAGGTCCACGCCCCGCAGGATCCTGCCGTCAGAGACGCCGCGCGCCTCCAGGATCTTCGCGCCGCGAGAGGACGCGACGTAGGGGTACTGCTCCGTCATTTCGCGGTTGATCATGTGACGGATGCACGTCTGCTTGTCGAGCTCGGCGGCGGCGCTGGTGGAAATCTTTGTCCCGTCGCGGAACACGGAAATCCTGTCGGCAATCAGGTACACCTCCTCCAGCTTGTGGGAGATGAAGATGACGGCGGTGCCCTCTTCCTTGATCCTGCGAACCACTTTGAAAAGGCACTCGATATCGTTGCGGTCGAGGCTCGCCGTGGGCTCGTCGAGAATCAGGAGCTGCGGCTGATGCACGAGCGCCCTGAGGATCTCGATCATCTGCTGATGAGACGCCCCCAGGTTGCCCGCCTGGACGTCGAGGGCCGCGCGGGCGCCCACCCGTTCCCGAAGCGCCTCGGCAAAGCTCATGCAGCGGCTCTCGTCGATCAGGCCGCCGCGGGTGAACTCCCTGCCCAGGCAGATGTTCTGCGCGCCCGTGAGGCTCGGGATGAGGTTCCGCTCCTGGTACACCATTGCAATGCCCAGGGAAAGAGCCTCGGAAGGGTGATGGATTTCTATGGGCTTCCCCCGCCAGAGCACGGCGCCACGCGTTGGCTGGAAGATACCGGTGATGACATTACAGAGAGTGCTCTTGCCCGCGCCGTTCTCTCCGACAACGGCATGCACCTCGCCTTTTCTGACATCGAAATGAACGTCGCTGAGCGCGACGATTCCCGGGAAGACCTTCGTGACTCCTCTCAGCTCCAGCACCAACTCGGTTGTCTCCGCCATCACAGCCTGCTTTCGGGATGGGACGGGCGGGAGAACCGAGGCCCTGATGCCGGCCGCCGGCCTCCCGCCCGTTTCAAAAGTTTCTGCTGTTCAGTCCAGCTCGTTATTCCAGCTTGGATGAAATGGTATAGGGCTTTCCCCAGAAGTACCAGGCATCCTTCTTCGAGGTGTCGTAGTAGGCATCCTTGAAGAGCTCGTGAATGACGGCGCCCACCTTCGGCAGAGTGTCCATGGTGGTGAGGACCGGGTTGGCATAGACGGTGCGGGCAGTCGGGACAGAGGAGCCCTGGGTCCCGATTCCTACTCCCTTGATCTGTACTTCGTTGATGATCTCGAAGACGTTGTGGGTATACAGCTCGAAGGGCTGGCTCATCGTTGCCACGAAAATGCTGTTCTTGCGGATCATGTCATAGGCCTCGGATCCGCCGTCGATGCCGACCACGAACACGTCCTTCTGGGTGAGGCCCGCGGCTTCCAGGGCGCGTGACGCGAAGATTCCCGGGGTGTCCCATCCGGCCATCACGGCTTTCAGCTTCTTGCCGTACTTCTGGGCCCATGCCGCGGCAGCATCATAGGAAGCTTTTTCCCAGCCGGGGTTGGGAAGATCTTCCCATCCGATCAGCTCGAGGTTCGGCCAGTCTTCCCTGGACTCGAAGAGCCCGCGCGCCGCATAGAGCCTCTGGCGCAGGATGTGACCCTTGTAGTTGATCACGGCAACTCCGCCCACTCCGTTCAGACGGTCGATGATGTAGTAGGCGAGCATTGCCCCGACTACTCCGTTGCGCTGGGTGGCGTTGACGATCACGCCGGGCTGGAGATCCGCGTCCACGTTGTAGACGCCGATTCCTTTCTGCCGGGCCTGCAGGATCAGGTCGCTGAGGGGCTGCACGAAGGGGAAGAGAAACACGACCGCGTCCACGTTCTTCTGGATCATCGCTTGCAGCGCGTCTCTCTGCTTCGCGATCTCATCCGCCCTCTCCTCCGCCGCCACCTTCCAGCCCCGATGCTCGACCTCGATGTAGGCCTGTTTCAAGCCGCGCTGGAGGGATTCCGCTGACGGCTTAGGAATGATGATGCCGAGCTGCAGGGGCTTGCCTTTCACGACCCGTGGCTGAGGCAGGGCAGTGCCCGCAGTCATCGTCTCCGTCTGCGCTTCCAGGTATGCAGCGCCTGCAAAGAGCAGCAGGACGGTGGTCATCAAGACCGCTTTGAATAATTTCATTTCCAACCTCCTGAATTGAGCCGATTGAAACGAACCGCCTTTCATCCACGCGGAGCGACTGTACGCCGCACTTTCTTCTCCCTGCCTGTTTCTCCTCCTTTCCTCCAACCCGGCCTGCGTGTCGAGCCGACGGTGTTGAACTTGTATTCTGCGTAAACGCTTCGGGCTTTCCTCCGCACGCGAGAGACCAAGGGCATACAGCGTCCCTGGTGGTGCGCCGCGAGTCGAGCTATTGGTCCCTCCACGTGATTGAAGGCTACCGGATCGTATAATGCGAATTCTTGGACAACAATGGCTTTCTGGTGGAATAAGGAGGTTTATGAGTGTGCACTGTGCACACCCCTCATTTTCTCTCTACGCTGGCACCGGGCAGCTGCAGGTACCGAGCGAGCATGGACAGAAAGTCACGGGCGTGGGCATTGCTGCGCAGATCGATGCCGAAAAGTTCTCTCAGCCGTTCAAGCCGCGCCGTTAGTGTGTTCCTGTGGATCCCCAGCCGGGCAGCGGCTTCCTTCCCATTATACGCGCTTTCAAAAAGCGCTTCGACGGATGCGCGCACATTGAAGAGGAAGTCTTGCGGAAGAAGATCCACGGTGGCGCCAAAAATCTGGCAGAGCTCCGACCTAGGGACCCGGCTGGCAATATACTCCAGCACGTGATGATAGAAGAAAACAGGGGCCGGATCGGGCGGCCGATCGGAAAATCGCTCCGCAAGCCAGAGGAGCTGGCGGTAGGCGGCCCGGTAATACTTGAACTCCTTCTGGTAAGAGCCGATGCACACCCGGCAGGGCTCGCTTCCGCAGCAGGAACGCACTATGGCGGATGCCGATGACGCAAACCGCGATGTCTGCTCCTCGAAGCGCGAGATGATTTGCTCACCCGACAACCTGACCACCTTGAACACGAGGATGGCGCCGTCTGGCGTCACGCACGAAATGTCCTGGGAGGTGTGGATCCCGTTGCGCCTGACCGAGCCGAGAGCCTCATCGGCATCGGTGCCCGCGGGAAGCCGGAGAAGGATCGGAGCCCGAAGCAGGGGGGGCTCGTATCCGAGCTTTGCAGCAAGCCCTTCCACCACGGGCCGCGGCGTCTCGTCATCATAGAGCAGGTAGTTGAGAAAGAGGTTTTTCTTGTCCTGGTGGCGAACCGTATGCTCCTTGTACAGCTCGTGCTCCACCATGGTTTCCACGCTCGTCTTGACGGCAAAGGCAACGGGCTCGACTTCCCGGGGATTACCCGCGATGCCTACCACCCCGATAGTCTCTCCCCGGTAGACAATCGGCAGGTACACGCCCGGCCGCACGCCGTCCGGGTGAGCGCCGTCCGGTGAGACGGAAGCCACGGGCGCGCCGGCGCCGACCAGGGAGTAGGCCGGCTCATAGAAGGTCCCGATCCGATCAGTATCGCGGCTGGCAATGATGATTCCCTCACGGTCCATGATGTCGATGTTGTAGCCGATGTGCTCGTTCAGCCGTCGGATGAGATCGGAGGCCATTGAAGGATTGAGCAGGGGCGCTTCCATGGCAGTGTCTGACATTATAAACCCCCCGTGCACCGTGCACAATAGACAGCCGGCTATTTCTCCCACATTTCCATTGCGGGATGGACCCGGGGACCGTACGATCGTGCCACAAACTTTCTAGCGGCGAGCTGTGAAGTGGCTCTGGCAGGAACTAGGAATCGGAGGGACCTGTAAGGTGAAAAACGGGTTTACGTCGCGAAGGGTCTCCCAGTTCGCCCCGGAGAATCAAAAGGCCATAGCTGTGTTATTGAATGTCCTCCGATACATCCATGAACGCAAAGAATTGCGCGCGTTTCGTTGGATGAAATTCCCTTACGGGTGTCTCCCAATCCAGCTGCATTGTGCACTGGTCTCCGGGAAGAATATGCCAGCTGCCGGTCGTGTATACTCCCCCGTCTTGATCCGCAGCCAACGCATCGATGTAGCGCGGAGTCCGGCCAGCGTCATCCACAATCTTGCCATGGTCAATGACGGCGCCTCGAACATGCGGATCCAGGGAGATACTCTTGACGTGCAAGTCTTCTGAGCGCGAGGCAAGATACTCGTCTTTATCCCTCTCGATTTCACCAAACCAGCCTCGACCGCTCGCAGCGTCACCACGCTGAATGTAGAAGACCCTGCTCTTCCCCAGAGCGACTCCCAGGAAAGTCGGACCGACCCACCCGACAGGCTGGAAAGCCTCGCCAGATCCAAGGTCCTTGCCTGGATCAAAAATCCACACCCGCTCATCGTCACCGCCAAGGTAGCCCATCGTGAAAAGGCAGCGTTCTCTTCCTGGCAAAGACTCTGCCCACGTCCACGACCGATCTATCGACTGGTCACTGGCAACAGGCTTCCCATCCGGAGCCAGTTCGCATGCGGGCAAGACATCCTTGAAGCACTCGATCTCGCCAGAGTCGGCCTTTACACGATAGAGGTTTCCATGGCCACCATCGGGATAGCGTCCGTGGCCCCTCCACAGGGAAAACCAGCAGTTTCCCTTGTTGTCGATATAGAACCAGTAGCAACTGCCTTGTGCCTTTTCAACCACCCTTCCTAAATCTCGTTTCGCGCCGGACGGAATGTCGATCTGGTAGAGATGACAGCCATCAGTGCTAATGTCCTTGGGGGCAAAAGGAACAGAGAAAACGTATAGCTTCTTTCTTTGAGGGTCGACGTTGATTGCTGAGTAGATCGAGAATCTTGGGCGGACGACGCCGAAATCTCGAAATTTGCGCGTTATCATCTCATAGCCAATCACATGGGCCCCACAATAGGCATTCTTTGCCTCCTCCCAGTAGTTTGCCATGTGAGTCGTGAAATACAACCAGCCATCAAATTCCACAATTGGGCTATGAATTTTGCCCTGAGGAGGGGTCTTCGTGAGATCTTCTCCGCAAACCGCACTGAGGTCTAGCGTCAGGGTTTCTAGCTGCCTGGAACGTGGATCAAACCGAAAAAAGCCGCCACTCTGGCGGTTGGAGTGAGTGGAGGATCCGAAATAGCAGGCCCCATCGGAAGCTACCATAATGCCCTGCCATTGGCCGTCATAGTCAGTCTGGATCTTGTTGAGGGAAAAGGAAAAGGCGTGGCACTCTTTTTTCGTTGATGGGTTTGATTTCTTGTTAGACATGTTCAACTCCTCGTCAGATTATGAGAACCGCGCTGCGTCGTCGGCTCCCACTGGCCTCTCCTGCGGCAACCTGTCAGCAAACCGTGAGTCAAGCAGAGTTTCAATTTGGACGCCAATAATAGAATCCTATCCGCTTGAACCAAGTGCCACAATGTTACACGAGTAGAAATTGCATACATTCGATTGTGCTTCCTGCACAGTAAAGGCTCGCTCAGATGAAATCCGCATCCTAAGTCGGAGACGTACTGACGAGGAAATCCTCGAATCGGTGCGAAACCTGGCTCAACGAGAAGGAGTTTTCGCGGAGCCCGGGGGAGCCGCGGCAATACCCGCCATCAAGAAGCTGCGAGACAGCGGTGCGGTTGGGGAGCTAGACAAGGTCGTTTGCCTGGTGACAGGGCACGGGCTGAAGGACCCCAGCGCTGCGGTGGGCGGCGTGAGAGTGGAAACCATAGACCCAGAGCGAGAAGCCGCGCCCAAGGCAGTGAACAGCGTGTAAAGCTCCCGGTTGCATCAGGTATCCTCCAGGCTCGAAAGAAGGGGGCCGTAGAGTGGGTTGCGTGCCAGGACTTCACGGCAGGCGCGGGCGCCGGCGCGGATGATCATGGCCATCTCCACCGCCCTGCGGCCGACGGCTCGAGAGGCGTTTACCGCCGCCATCGCGCCTTTCTCCTCCTCCTCCTCTGCGAGGCGCTGCAGGGCGTCCTTTTCACCGCGGTTCAGAGTCCACCCCCCGGCGCCGATGTAGGACTCCCACAGGTCGCCGGACACGGGCACCGACTGCATGACCAGGGCATGGTTGATCAGGTCCGTGAGAGTGGACTCCTGGCCAGAGAATACGTAGATGCCCTGCGCAATGGATCCGATGACCTTGAGCAGCCGGGGCAGGGTTTCCCTGTCCGCGGGAAGCTGCGAACGATAGCGGCCGAACATGCTGTTGCCCAGCCGGTCGATGAATGCCTTGAGCTGGGCCGGGATTCCCATGTGGTAGACGGGAACGGAATAGAGAATCACGTCAGCCGACAGCCAAAGCTCCCTGTGGCACCCTGCCCACGGTCTGGATTCCTTCGGCGGCTCTCAGGGATCAGAGAGAGCTATTCCGTACCCGAATGCTTTTCACGCAACAGCGCACGCGATTGAAGAATCGCATCCATGCCACTCTCGCCAAGTATGGCCTACGGGTCGAAGAGTCCAGCGATGCGTTTAGCAAGAAGGGGCGTCTGGAATTGGCGCTGTGCTTGACGAAGCTGCCGACGCAAACGCGGTATGCGGCCGAACTCGTTCTGCAATAGCTTGATTCGGTGACGGTCCAGATTGTGGCGTTGGAAGAACGCATGAAGAAGGTGTTTAGGCCGAACAAGGAAGTCGAATACTTGCTGAGCATCCCGGGCGTCGGATTCATCCTGGCAGTGGTCATCGTTAGCGAAGTGGGCGACGTCGCGCGTTTCTTGTCAGCCTCTCACTTTGCTTCCTACGCCGGGACCACCCCCAGCGTTCATGCGAACGGAGGGAAGGTTCGTATCGGACAATTGCGTTCCGATGTGAACCGTTACCTGAAGTGGGCATTTGTCGAGGCAGCAAACGCGATCTCGCGAAATCACCGTCGGTGGCCCCACTGCCACGCTGCCCGTCTTTACGAACGGGTTCGAAGCCGCAGAGGCCAACAGATTGCTATCGGTGCGGTGGCTCGCCATCTTGCTGAGTCGACATACTGGATGCTGACGAAGGGGGAGCAATACAAAGAACCAGAGACAAGCTCGATTTCGTCCACGAAGAGATAAGCGCGGAAATGTCATGAGCTCTTTGAAGCTCGCATCTGTGATCGCGACATCTCTTCGGGACATCATCATGCCGCAATGACGGCGAAGATATGACTCCGACGAAACGGGCTGTTGAAGAAAGGCACAGAGCATAGAAGAAGGCGGGTAGAAAAAGATTGACAACGCAGCGCTTTCAGATATGACATTATTCTTTTCGTAGTCCTTGCAAGCCTGTGCAAGTCGATGCAAGTCCACGAGATATGACCAAATGTTGTGGATAGGAGAAAGAAAAGAGCGTATCCTTCGATGCTCACCAACCACGATGAAGCAAGGAAAGGAGTACGCTCATGGAGAACCCACAGGATAAGGCAGCCGTCTCGAGGATGCAAGAGCCAGGCGATGTTCTTGAGGAATTGGCTCGGGAGGGGGCGCGACAACTGTTGGCGCAGGCACTGGAGAATGAAGTTGCCGAGTTCATTGAGAACCACCGTGACATGACGGACAGCAAGGGTCGGCGATCGGTGGTTCGTAACGGACATCTGCCAGAGCGCGAGCTGGTCACGGGCATCGGGCCACTGAAGATCCGCCAACCCCGCATTGATGACCGCGAGCTGGATGACGCCCGCCAACATTGATTCAGCAGCCAGATCCTGCCGCGGTATCTGCGCAGAGTTCCCAGCGTGGACAATCTGATCCCGATCCTGTACCTGAAAGGCGTCAATAGCGGGGACATGTCGGAGGCGCTGGAATCGATCTTGGGTTCTGGCGCCGCGGGGCTGTCTGCCACGAATGTTGTTCGACTGAAGGCTCAGTGGGAGCAGGATTACCAAACATGGAGAGCGCAGAGCTTTCAGGGCAGGAGCTATGTGTACTTTTGGGTCGACGGGATTCATTTCAACATCCGCCTAGAGGAGGAACGCAGCTGCATCCTGGTGGTCATGGGAGCCGATGCGACGGGCAGGAAGGAGTTGCTGGCCGTCAGTGACGGCTATCGGGAGAGCAAGGCCTCGTGGCGTGAAATCCTGCTGGATTTGAAGCGGCGGGGCTTGGAGTCGCGACCGAAGCTTGCCGTCGGCGATGGGGCGTTGGGATTCTGGGCAGCGCTCCGAGAAGTCTATCCAGAATGTCGGGAGCAACGCTGCTGGGTGCACAAGAGCGTCAACGTGTTGGACAAGATGCCCAAGAGCGTATAGGGCAAGGCGAAGGCGATGCTGCATGAGATGTGGCAGGCGCCGACCAAGGAGAAAGCTCTGTCGGCCTACGAGCATTTCCTGAACTCCTGGCACGAGAAGTACCCCAAAGCAGTGGATTGCCTGCGGGAGGACAAGGAGGAGTTGTTTGCCTTCTATGACTTCCCTGCCGCGCACTGGGTTCATATCAGGACGACCAACCCGATCGAGTCGACTTACGCGACGGTGCGGCTGCGCACGAAAAAGACCAAAGGATGTGGTTCACGCACTGCAACGCTCACGATGGTGTTCAAGTTGGCTCGGGAAGCGGAAAAAACCTGGCGGCGACTGACGGGACACGAACAGATCGCCCTAGTTATGGCGGGACGAAGGTTCGTGGACGGCGAACTTGAGGAAGCAGCCTAAATGAACTGCATCTCGGACCTGAAGGCCTTGAATCCACCCTCTTGTCTCAAAAACCAGCGAAGGAGGAAAAACGACCTCAGCGGTGGGGCTTCAACGAACAATCTTGTAGGAGTTGGTATCCTGACACCCCTCCAAAAACGGATGATCGGAGGCTGCGCTCTACTCTTTCATCCACAACAATTGACAATATCCCCAAGTCCACTTGACAGAATTCTTTGCTCCAGAGACACTTATTGCAAATCGATGCGTCCTGCTGCAAGCCCTTCCAAGCTTCGAAGATGGCTAATGCCAGTTTGAGGGACGGGGGTTCTAGGGGGAAAGAACTTACCGATTAGGATTCCGCCCTTGCAATAGTATGCAATGAATAAGTCAGTATTTGCCAAACGAGAGGGTCACACATAGTGTCAATCTCGACTCCAGTTTTTTCAGCTGAAGGAAATGCCTAAGGACTTAATTCTTTTTTGGGAAATGATTTAAATCAAGATGATGCTAATATGCCGCAAAACGTCATATAAAGCCTACCCACAATTACTTATCCAAAAACACTTTAGCGAGCGAGGGGAATCGAACCCCCGACTCCAGCTTGGGAAGCTGGGGTAATGCCATTTTACGACGCTCGCTTGACCGGCCACTGCTGGTGGCATTTATCGGCGCACAATGTACCAGCGCCATGGACGTCTGTCAAGAAACTAGAATTGGAGCGGGGTTGCCTTCTCCCGCGCCACTTCCTGGTCCAGCACGTAGAGCACCAGATCGCTCCCGTCTGGGACAATATAGGGAACCGCCAACGGCCCCCCGGGGTGCTTCATAGTAAAAATTTCCTTGGGCTCGCTGTCCGAGACGATCACGAGCCGTATGTTCACCGCGATAGGCTGGTCGGGCAGGGAGAATTTGAACAGACCGAACACGTTGTCCTTCCCCACGTCCGCCGGGGCGGTCATGGTGAGCTGCGCCACCTGCCCGTACGCCATCTGCGTTCCCTTGCCTGGATTCTGGTCGGTGACAGTGCCGGAAGGGATGCCCTTGGGGGCCTTGCGCACAGTGAAGGCGAAGGGGACGTTGTCCCGGGTAAGGTCGGCCATCGCCTCCTGGAAGCTCTTTCCTACATAATCACCTATAGCGTAGGTCGACTCCCCGCCCTCCTCCTGGCTGACGACCAGCTCGAGATACGTGAGACCCGTGATTTTTGTCCCGGGCACGGGGCTCTGCGCGAGCACCTTTCCCGGCGGAGTGCCGTTCTCGTACCGGTAGAGTATGGGCTCCTTGATGAGGAGGTTCGGGCTGTGGCTGGCGAACAGCGTCTGCAGGTGGATCTTGACATCGTCAAGATTCATGCCGACGTAGTTCTCCACTTTGTCGATGACCGGACCCTTGCTCACCCTCAGGGTCACGCGCTTTCCGGCCTTGACGAGCGTGCCGGCCGAAGGCCGCTGGGAGATCACGAGATTTTTGTCGATATCCGCGGAGTATTGGATCTGGATATCAGGGTAGAGCTCCTTGCTCTGTAGATCGACCAGCGCATCAAGCACGTCCCTGCCCTGGAGGTTGGGCACGAGAGTTTCAGGCTGGCCCCGAACAGCAATGGAAAAAGTGACGATCCCGATGACGAGCATCAACCCGATGATGCCAATGAAGAGAAAAGAGTAGACCTTGAGGTTGCGAATCTCGGGCGTGTCGTCTGCGTGAGGCGCGACCTTGCGGATAAACTCTCGCACCCACTCATAAGCGCGCTCGAGCCACTTTCCCACATTCCAGATGAAATCCCTCATATCCCCTCTGCTCATGTTCCCAGGCGTTGTCCGATTACCTCGGGGTGTCCGTTCAAAAATGCCCGCCAGTCCATTGCTTTCTTGAACCGCGGCTGCACGCGTTCCACGGCAAGAATGCCGCTGCCTGTCTGGACGAGGAGCCCATGGGCCTTGTCCGCGGCAAGAATAACTCCGAGTGATTCCGGCATGGGTTCCGAGCCGAGCGTATCCGGATGCACGTGGGATTTCAAGAGCAGGAGGAGCTCGCCTGCGAGGGTCGTGGATGCCCGGGGCCAGGGATCATATGCCCTGACCTTCCTCTCTATCAGGGCGGCAGGCTCGCCCCAATTCACCAGGCCCTCTTCCTTGCGCAGCGGATGGCAGTAGCTCGCATCTTCCTCCCTCTGCGGGATCGGAGTCGGGGGGGTCCCGACTTTGAAACCCGCGAGCACGGATGCGACCAGCCCGGCACCCCGCACGGCGAGAGCCTCACTCAGGTCACTCGCGGTCTCATTCCCATTCAGCGGGTAGCGCTCCTGCGCAAGAATGTCACCCGTATCGAACTTCAGCGCGATTCTTTGCACCGTGACGCCTGTTTCAACGTCTCCGGAAAGTATCGCCGCGCTGACGGGAGACGGACCCCTGAACTTTGGCAGAAGGGAGGGGTGCAGGTTGATCCCGCCCATGGGGAAAATTTCAAGGAAGGCCTTGCGGAAAATCTTGCCGTACGCCGCCACCACAAGGAGATCAGGTGCGAGCGCGCGCACCTCTTCGATGAATGCAGTATCCAGGCGCGCAGGCTGGAACAGCTTCAGCCCCAGGGAGAGCGCCGCTTCCTTGACAGGAGAAGGCACGCAAACCCGTCCTCGGCCGGACGGCTGATCAGGGCTGGTAAGGACTCCCACTACGAGCTGCGCAATCCTCTCCAGAGATGGCACTGCCAGGGACGGTGTTCCCGCAAAGAGAACGCGCATCAGGCTTCGACTTTTGCTTCGTATCCGGCGAGCAGGCGCTGCTTTTTTTTCGGGTCGATCCTGTCGATGAAAAGGATCCCGTTCAGATGGTCGAACTCGTGCTGGATGACGCGACCGAGGTACCCGTCAGCGGTGAGGCTGAAAGGCCGGCCCCTGGCGTTCCACGCCTGGATGCGTACCCAGGAGGAGCGGACCACGTCCGTGTACAGGCCGGGGATGCTCAGGCAGCCTTCCTCAAAGGGTTCCTCTTCGATCGAGGTTTCAAGGATGTCGGGATTGATGAAAATGCGCGGACTGTCCCCGGGGACCCGGGTAATGAATACGCGAAGGAGCTCCCCGACCTGCACCGCCGCGAGACCGACGCCTTTCCCCCTGTCCATGGCTTCGAACATCTCTGCAATCAGGGTGCGCACATCCCCGTTGATGTCGGGCACCACGACGGAATGCTTTTTTAGTGTCGGGTCGCCGAGTTTTATGATGCTCAGCATAATCTAAAGTAGCAAAATAGCGCGCCGACGCCAAGCCGGCGTGCCAGGCGGGCCCTGACCGCGCGGGGGCCAAGCGGGGATGCCAGCGGCAGCCCCAATCGCTCGCAGGCCAACCTACAGGAGCGCCTGGGGATCTACGTCCACCTCCACGTAGACACCCTTTGGGGCGCGAAACTCTTCAAGAGCCGCGCTCACCCGGGCGTGGGCCTCCGAGAAGCGCGTCGTGCGCACAAGCGTCTGAAAGCGGTAGCTGCCGGAAATCCGCGCAAGCGGGCATTCCGCCGGCCCGAGGATTTCCGCGGCGTCCGCCAGGCGCTCCCCGAGTGTGCGGGTCAATCCGTCGATCGTCTCCGAGGTCTTATGCCGGTTCCTTCCTCGAAGAACGAGACGGATCAGACGGCTGAACGGCGGAAAACCAAGGAGGCGTCGGGCTTCGAGCTCCGTGGAATAGAACTCTTCAAGCTTGCCTTCCTGCGCCATGACGATTGCGGGCGCCGCGGGGCGGAAGGTCTGAATGATCACGCGTCCGTCCGGCAGAGCCCTGCCGGCACGGCCGGAGACCTGGACAAGCAGCCCGAACGTGCGCTCGGCGGCCCTGAAATCAGGGAGCTGGAAGCCGGTATCCGCATTGACAATGCCGACCAGCTTGACCCCTGGGAAATCAAGGCCTTTGGCCACCATTTGAGTTCCGATCAGCACGTGGATTTTCCCCTCGCGGAATTCGGCCAGCGCCCCGGCCAGAACCTTTTTCTTCTTCACGGCGTCGGTGTCAAGACGCCGAACGACAAGCTGGGGGAACTGACGCTGCAGCTCCTCTTCGATTCCCTCTGTGCCGAACCCGGAGTATCCCATGTCGAGGGATCCGCATTGCGGGCAGAGCGTGATGGGGGCGGTCGAAAACCCGCAGTAGTGGCAGATCATCCGCTCCCGCTCCTTATGGTAGGTCAGGGATACGGAGCAGTGATTGCATGCCATCTCATATCCACAGGAACGGCAATGAAAAAGATACGAGAATCCGCGGCGGTTCAGGAAAAGGATGGTTTGCCTTCCTTCTTCCCTGGTTCTTCCGATCTCGTCCAGGAGCGGCCCGGAGAGGGGCCCCGGCTGTCGGCGCATGTCCACGACACGAATGGCGGGCATCTTCCCGCCGCTGAGCCGCTCAGGCAGCCGCAGCGCGGCGAGCTTGCCTTCGTTCATGCGGTGCCACGCCTCCAGGGAGGGAGTGGCAGAACCCATGAGGAGGATCGCCTTCTCTTCCGCGGTCCGATACATCGCCACCTGGCGCGCGTGATACCGCGGGGTCGTGCCGGACTTGTACGAGCCCTCGTGCTCCTCGTCGATCACGACGAGACCGAGCCGTGCAAAGGGCGCGAATATGGCGCTCCGCGCGCCTATGACCGCATCCACCTCCCCGTCCATGACCCGCGCCCATTCCTTCAGCCGCTGAGAGGGGGTGAGTGAGGAATGGAGGACCGCCAGCCTGCCCTTGAAGAGCGCGGTAAAGCGCCGCACCACCTGGTGTGTGAGGGAAATCTCGGGGACGAGGTAGATCACGCCGCGGCCGCTGGCCACCACGTCCTGCGCCACGCGAAGGTACACGTCGGTCTTTCCCGACCCGGTGACTCCGAACAGGTAGTACGATCCCGTCCCCTTTTCGCTGATGGCGCGCACGGCGGAGAGCTGCTGGTCGGCAAGCACGTACCCTTTCGGCTCCTCATCCAGGGGGAACTCCTCGGTCTCCCCTTCCCTGCGCCCGGACGGAATCATCGCGGAGAGGGCCTCCCCGAGCGAGCACATGTACATGCGTGAAATCCAGCGCGCGAGAGTGAGCACTCGGTCGTTGAACAGCGGCCGGGAATCGATGACCCTCTTCACCTCCCGCAATTCCGCAACGCCCTCGGGAGGCGCCTGCGGCTCGCCGACCACGAAGCCGGTGAGCATCCTCGACCCGAACGGGGCGGATACCCGCCGGCCGAGAACGGCTTCGGTGCCTTCAGGCAATAGATAGGTGAACGCCCTTCGAACCGGAAGGTTGAACACCAGCTCGACGAATCTGCTCATCCGCGAACTTGCGGGTTTCATTTCTCGAGCAGGCTCTTCAGGAGCTTCAGGTCGTCCCACACCGGCTTTCGGAGCCCTGCCTTGTCGCGCAGGACCGCGCTGGGATGGTAGGTGACGACCACGGGTATCTCCACGCCGGACAATTGCTGAAGCTCCCGCGGGAGCTGGTGAATCCTGCCGCGAAGCTCGCCCAGGCTCGCCGTGGTGCGGAGGACCGTCTGCGCGGCGATCCTTCCCAGGCAGCAGATGACCCGCGGCTTCAGGATCGCGATCTGCCGAACCAGGAACGGCAGGCAGGCGCCGATCTCATCCGGGTGCGGCTCGCGGTTCTGCGGCGGCCGGCATTTCACGCAATTGGCGATGAAGCAATGCTCGCGCGCAAGACCGATGGGCGGCAGCCACGTGTCCAGGTACCTTCCCGCCGCCCCGACAAACGGGCGGCCGGTCCGGTCTTCCTCGGCGCCCGGCCCCTCGCCTATGAAAAGCACTTGCGGGTCCAGAGGGCCCTCTCCCGGCACCGTGGTATTCCTGTTCGCTGAAAGACCGCATTTCACGCAGGAGGCCACCTCGGCGGCTATTGCCGCGAGTGAGCCGGCGCGATCCTGCCCGACAACAGGCCCGGGTTCCCGCGTTCCCGTACTCTCGAGGACCAGCTCAGGATGCGCGCGTGAGTACCCCGTTGTCAGCCAGTCCTCCAGGAGGTCGAGCGCTTTCCACGCGGAGCGGTACGCGTCGTCATTCATTGTACGATCTCGGGGACTGTGCTTTCCGCGTCATAGACAACCCTTTCGAGAAAAAGGCCTCGCGCGGGGGCCGTTCCCCCCGCGTTCGATCGAGAGCCGGATTCGATTATAAGGCGCATCTCCCGCGCGCCCAATCCCTGCTCCTCCAGCATGAGGAAAGTGCCGATGATCGTGCGCACCATCTTCCATAAGAACGAGGTAGCGGCAATGGTATAAATAAGCGTGTCTCCTTCGACATGGAATGCGGACGTCCGCACCTGTCGCACCTTGGACAGGTTCGCGTCTCCTTCCGCGGAAAAACATCTGAAATCGTGCTCTCCCGCAAGAACGGAAGCCATTTCGTTCATGCGCACGATGTCGATGTGCCGGCGCACCCAGTGCCGGTAATTGCGGAGGTGAGGAAGGAGGACAGGGCCGCACACCGTGTAATACCTGTACACGCGCAGCCGGGCGGATCTCCTGGCGTGGAACCGCGGCCCTACCTCCTCGCTGGCCATCACGCGCACGTCGGGAGGGAGATAGGAGTTCACCGCGTCGCGGAAACGCTCCGGCGCAATCGAGTCGATGTCTGAATGGAAGTTCGCTACCTGGCCCGTGGCATGCACGCCCGAGTCTGTTCTGCCCGCGGCAAGCACATGCACGGGGTGCCCGTGCATCCGCGCAAGGCCCTCCTGCATCACCCCCTGCACCGTCCTGCCTTTTTTCTGAAGCTGCCAGCCCAGAAAATCGGTGCCGTCGTAGGCGAGAGTCAGCTTGATGTTTCGTTCCGCCATGACGGTGAATAAAGCCCATGGCCGGCGCTAGGACGCGTCGGCTGTGGCTGCCAGGGCCCCTCCCGGCTGGAGCCGCTGGATCTCTTCCCCCATCTGCTCGTACACTTCCTTTGCCTTGTCGAGGATGGCCGCCGGCCTGTTTTTCGACGATTTTCCCACCCCGAATATCTTGGCCATCATCCGCCTGTCGTACTGCAGGTTCGCGGCCCGCTTTTCCGCGTCCTCGGTGGGGCCGTGGCGGTAGTCCAGGTATGCAGCGAGGTAGATCACGCCGTAGTAGCCATAGTTCTTGTCCAGGTCCGGACCAAACGCCAGGTTGGCGTCGAAGGCTTCCTGCCCGGCGCTTTCCTTCTCTATGGCAAGCTGGTAATAAAATCGCGCCTTTCTGTAGAAAATCTTGCAGAGGTGATCCCAGTTCTCAGTCGGCTCTTCCTTGTGCAGGTCGGAAAGGAGCCACGCGGCGCGCAATGAGGAAAGCCCCGCCTTGTACGTCGGATTTGCTCTCTTGTCATAGAAGTCATAGCACATCATCGCGAAATAATAGCTGGCAATGCCTTCCTTCAGAGTCCGCGGCGCGGTGAAGTCGAGCATCGGGAAGATCAGCGCGACGCTGTCGCGGCGTTCGTCGGCGTTCAGCTCGGCTTTCCTGAAACCGGAGTCGGGAATGGCGGAGAAATCCTGGGGGAAGGCGGAGAAAAAGCAGCTCGGGCATACGCAGACAGGGTAGATCAGGGGGTGGACTTCTCCGAATTTCCTGGACGGCTCATAGAGCCGTCGGAGCTCGGAATTAAGGTCTCCCGCGATGAGCCGCCCTCCGCCGGAAAGCAGGTCCTCGCGATAGAACTTTGTGTCGCATATCGGGCAGACGGTCTGCTTTTTCTCGAAAAAGGTGATCTTCTGAATCTCTTTCATGACGCCTCCCCTTCGATGATCACCACCGCAAGCGCGTTGTCGCGCTCGTGGGAGAGCGAGCATACCAGCCGGCTGCCCCCCAGCTCCTTAAACGCGGCTTCCGCGGCCCCTGTCAGCATCATGAAGGGCTTGCCGTGGCTGTCGTTGAGCACGGCGATGTCGCGCAGGGCGAAGTGACGAAGCCCCGAGCCGATGGCCTTGCCGAAGGCTTCCTTTGCGGCAAACCTTGCGGCAAGGGAGAGAATCCCTACCTCGCCTCGCGGGATCGTGAGGGCGAGCTCCTCAGGGTGGAAAAAGCGGTCATAGAGACCCTCGATGTTTTTCCATCTTCGGATACGTTCCACGTGCACCACGTCGATTCCCACGCCGAGTATCACGGGCTCACCCCTCCTATCTGCCCGAGGCCACGATATCCACCGTGACCTCCTTGGGGGACCAGTCCATCACTATCACGTTCGGGATCGCGGTCGCATCCGGCCGGATACGCGCAAGAAATTGTCCGGCCCGCTTTGCGCCGGAGCAGTCTAGAAGCAGACGCAGCTGGTCGGGCCGGACCCCGTCTACGACAAGCTGCGCGCCGGACAGCTGCAGGCTTCCGGGCGCGGGCGGCGACTTCAACGCGAGGTGGGAAGAGAGATCGATGGGAGTCAGCGCCACCGGCTCCACCGTGCGGCTGACCGTGGATTCCTGGACGGTGGCGCGGAAATCCGCTGCCGCCTCTCCTGCAATCCTCACGAGAGCGTTGGGCAGAATGATTTTCACCTTCGAGGCGAAGCTGCCCGTTCGGCCGGTGAGATCGATCACTTCCGTGGACAAGGCGGTGATTCCCTGCACGCGGCTGCGCGCTCCACGGATCACGACATCCTGCGGGGAAAGAACAGACTGAACCAGCTCGTAGCCGTAGGCAGGCGCGCCGCGGATATCAGGGGTGACATTGACCTTGCGCTCGGCAAGGGGCTCGAGGGCAAAGGTGATTTCCTGCGGATCCACCGTTATCTCCAGGGGCTCGACGTTCAGCGCCGTCCCCTTCCGCACCACCTTCACCTCTTCGCGATACACTCCCGCGTTCTTATGCGTATCAAGGCTCACCGAGGCTGCCAGGTCGTCTTCGAGGATCGGGAGGATGGACTCTTCCGTTCCGCGAAGGGTGATACGGACCGTGCGGGGAAACGCGGAGGCAACGGCGAGTCCCGAGGGAGTCGTCACATCCAGAGGGACGTTTACGAACCTCTCCGACAGCGTGGTGACCCTGTGGAGCAGCAGAAGTATCACGGCCGCGGTGAGGCAGATCACTTTGACAGGGAGATCGGCGAGGAGCGCGCGGACGAACCGCTTTCCCGTCATCCGGCCTCCTCCGTGCGGCGGTCGAGGCGCAGAAGGCTCTTCAACCCGGCTTTCACCTCTGCGGGCGGAAGGTTGTAGCGTATGTTGCCGTCATATGCGAGAGACACCGCCCCATTCTCCTCTGAAACAACCACCACCAGGGCGTCGGACTCTTCAGCCAGCCCGAGGGCGGCGCGATGCCTGGCGCCGAAAGTGCTCTCCACGTCCTCCCGCTCGGAAAGGGGCAGGAAACAGCCCGCGGCGACGACTCGATCGCCCTCAACGATCACGGCCCCGTCGTGCAGAGGGGTTCCTTCGAAGAATATCGTGGTGAGCAGGTTGAGGGAGAGCTCCGCATGCAGGGGCGTGCCGGTCTGGACTATGTTCTTCACCCCGACGCGCCGGGGCAGAACGATGAGCGCCCCCCGGCGGCGCGCGGAGAGAGTCTCCACCGCGGCCATGAGTGTTTCAATGCTGGGCGTGACGGCGCGTCCGCTCGCGCGGAACCATTCACGGCTGCCGATCTGGGTGAATATCTTGCGCAGCTCGGGCTGAAAGATGATGGCAATGGCAATGACGAGGCCGGGCACGAGCACGTTCAGGATCCACAAGAGCGTCGCAAGCCTCAGAAAGAAGGAGACCGCGTAGATGAGGAGCATCACGACGATGCCCTTGAGGAGCTGTACCGCCCGGGTCTGCACGAGAATCTGCCAGCTCTTGTAGAGGAGGTAGGCGAGGATCAGGACGTCCAGCGCCGGGCGGATCACCTCGCGGACCACCCATGCATTCAGGAGGGGGTTCATCGAGTAAGCCTACGCCCCGATCCGCCGGACCGAATCGATGATCTTGACCATTTCAACGGCCTCCGCCACGTCGTGCACGCGGATGATGTTGGCGCCGTTGATGATGGCCAGCGTATTGGCGGTGATGGTCCCGATGAGTCTTCTCTCCACGGGCCTGTCGAGAATTTCGCCGATGAAGCTCTTTCGGGAGAGACCAATGAGAATGGGAAAGTTGAGCGCCTTCAGGGACGCCAGCTCCTTGATGAGGCGGAGATTATCCTGGATACGCTTGCCAAAGCCGATGCCCGGATCCACGATGATCATTTCCGGGGCGATTCCCGCACCCACGGCAGCGGCGATCGACGCCTGCAGCTCTCGAAGAATCTCGCTTATCGTGTTCTCGTAGTGGACCTGTTTCTGCATGGTCTTGGGAGTGCCGCGCATGTGCATGAGCACCACGGGCACGCCGCGGCGCGCCACAAGCCGGGCAAGCTCATCATTGTGGCGCAGGCCGGAGATGTCATTGACAATGTCGGCCCCCGCGTCCAGCGCCCGCTCGGCTACTCCCTTCTTCCGCGTGTCCACGGAGATCATGACGTCGGAGCCGTCACGCAGCGCGTGGATCACGGGGATCACGCGGCGGATCTCCTCCTCCTCGGTCACCCCCTCGGAGCCGGGACGCGTGGATTCTCCGCCCACGTCGATGATATTTACCCCTGCTTCGATCATTTCGTGCGCGGTCTTCAGCGCATCCTTGATCGTGGTCGACCTGCTGGCGGGAAAGAATGAATCCGGCGTGCAATTGAGGATTCCCATGACATAGGTGGTGTGGGCGAAGTCCAGCATCCGGTTGCCCCACGACATGACCCGGTTCCCGCCGGCCGTGCAGGCGGCGATTTCCTCCCCTATCCCGTCCAGGCCGAAAGGCTCTCCCTTGAGACGCGCGGCCAGGAGCCGCAGGGTGTGGCGGCTGCCGGTGATGATCACGTCCGTTTCCCGCACCGTCAGCTCGTCCGCCTCCTTGCGCATGGCCAGCCCGCCGCCCAGGGTTTCCAGGTGCGTTTTCATGAGCTTGGCGGCCCGCGTGTCGATCCCTTCCAGCTTGATCGTGCAGTAGAAGAACTTGTCGGTCATTGCATCGATCTCCGCCTCTGAGACATCGATGTCGCTCAAGTGCCGGTGCAGATCGCTCGCGGTGGCAATGTCGATAGGGTGGGCGTTCGTGTCTGATGCTTTGAGAAAGGTCGAAGCCACGCCGGGGATTCTAACAGCCGCTTTCCAGAAGCGTCAAGTTGGGAAGGAGCAAACCCCCTCACTCACTGAGAGAATACGACGTCGATAAGGCGATTGAGATAAAGAAGCAGCAATTCCTTCTTGCGCGCATCAGAGATGACAAGAGACTGCTGCGGGGGCTGCGCCGCGCCCGCTGCGGCCTGTCCCCCCTGGGGCGCGGGTGCGGGCGCGCCAAGTGCGCCGGGCTGCGCGGCCGCGGGTGTGCCTGCCCGCGCCGCACCGGCCGCCGGAGCCCCGGCGGCCGAGGGGGCCGGGATGAGAAGTGTCTGGAGGTCGGCCTGCGTGAGCACGTCTTTTGCCGAAGCGAGGAAGGTCGTGTAAACGAGCCGCGAGTTTGCAAGGCGCGAGAAGTTGATGGTTCCCTTCTGGTCCAGGAGACCGGGAGAAACGGAGCCGCTCACCGTGACTGATTCGTTCTTGCCCTGCACTGAAACCGTGCGCGATCCCTGCACCTGCGCGCTCCCGTCCGGATTCACCGCGGTCACCACAACGGGAACCTGCGTTTTGAGGCTGAGGTTGTCTTTGCCCGTTGTGCTCTGTGCCCCGCCCGTTCGCACCTGGGGAAGAAACGAGAACAAGTTCCCGGAGTCCCCTCCGGTGAACTCGAGCGTGAGATTTTTGGTGTCGTTGCTTGAAGCGGAAAATGAGAGAGAGGAGGAGGCGTCGATCTGCACGACGATGGTATCCCCGACGGCAAACCCTCGCCCGCCGGAAAGGTATCCCTTGAAATCGGGAGACCAGAGGCTGTCCCCGCCTGCCCGCGTGAGCGCGGCAAGGAGCAGAACAGGCACCATGACCCTTGCAGCTTTCACCGACCGCTCCTCCCCGGAGACCGCGCCTTAGCGCAGCTTCTTCTTGTGCCGGTTGGCCCTCAGTTTCTTCTTCCTCTTGTGGGTGGCAATCTTGTGTCGCTTTCTTTTTTTCCCGCAGGGCACAGTGCCTACTCCTTTCGATTTTGGGAATGCGCGGAGTACCGCGCCGCTCTATAATGCGCGGAGTACCGCGCCGCGTTATAATGCGCGAGATACGTGCGTGCCAGTTGGCCACTCACTATGCGTGTTTCACGGCTTGTGGTCAAGTGCTTCCGGCAATGAATGCCTCGATCCTCTCCTTCACCTCGGACGGCCGGTCAGGTCTCATCCACGTTACGCCGGGGACGGCCCGGAAAAATGTGAGCTGACGCTTGGCGTACCTGCGCGTGGTGCGCGCAATGAGCTCCCGCACGTCGGCCATCGTTTGACATCCTGCGCGCATCTGGAGCAATTCCCGGTAGCCAATGCCGCGCATGCCCGGGTCTTTCGGGCCGTAGCCCATGGCGATCAGGCTCTTGACCTCTTTCAGCAGCCCCTCGTCGAACATGCGCTCCACCCGCTCGCCGATCCGGCTGTACAGCTCCTCTCGTTCCCTCTCCAGCCCGATGAGCAGGAAGCGGTAATCATTGCGCGGCGTGCGGGGCCATCGAAAGGAGAACAGGGATTTTCCCGTGCTTTCCCGCACTTCCAGCGCCCGTATGATCCTGTACCGGTCGTTGGGCTGTATCCGGGCCGCAGCCTCGGGGTCACGCTCCTGCAGCAGCCTGTACAGTCCCGTGGAGCCTGACGTGCGGTCCAGGGCGCGGAACTTTTCCCGTATCGTGGGATCGACAGGCGGCGATTCGGGCAGGCCATAGAGAAAGCTCGTGATGTAGAAGGCCGTCCCCCCGCACATGACGGGGAACTTGCCCCTGCCCCGGATCGAGGGGACGAGGGCCTCGGCCGCCTTTACGAACCAGCCGGCATTGAACTGCTCCGAGGGGTCCGCGACATCGACAAGATGATGCGTCAGCCGGGCGCGCGATTGGAGAGACGGCTTGGCCGTCCCGACATCCATGTGGCGGAAGACCTGCAGAGAATCCGCATTGATGATCTCGAATCGCTGATCGAAGAGGGAGTAAAGAAGCTCGGACTTCCCGACGGCCGTAGGTCCGAAAATGACGATGACGGGAGGAAGATTTTCAGGCGTATTGCTCGCCCCGACGTCTATCCCGATGCTATGACGGATCGCTTTCAGGCCTCTCCCCATATGCCTTCCAGCGCGTCGGATACCTTCCGGTAGCGTTGATACTTCCGCGCATAGATCGCCGCTTTGCCGGCGTCTGGTTCCAAACGATGCGCGATTTTGACCATGTGCGTTGCCGCGTCCTTGAGATCCCGGTACACACCGGAGGCGACTGCGGCCGCCATTGCACAGCCGAGTGCGCCGATTTCCTTCACGTCGACTGTCTCCACAGGCAGCTGGAACACGTCGGCAAAGATCTGCGCCCAGGTTCTCGACTTTGCCGCGCCTCCGGCCAGACGGACTGCAGCCGGCCGAAGCCTGTTCTTCAGGAGCTTCTCCACGTGAACCATGTGACAAAACACGATGCCTTCGAGCACGGCGCGAATCATCTCGGATCGCGTTGTTGTGGCTTCCAGGCCTACAAAGCACGCCCTCGCCTGAGGATTGTAGTTCGATCCGTAGATGTAAGGAAGGAACACGGTATTCTGCTCTTCAGGGCCGACACTGGCGGCGAGCTCTTCGGCAAGCTCGTACACGCTTATACCCCGTTCCTGTGCATGCCTTTTTTCCGCGTCCAGAAAGAGCTCGGTAAACCATTCGTTGTTCCCGGCCGAGGTCGGGCTGCTCTCTTCCACCAGGTAGTAGCCGGGAATGCAGAAGAGGGAGTTCATCATTATGGATTTATTCAACACCGGCGTTCTGGAAATGTATTCGTTGATGCCCCAGGTGCCTGCAATCACGCAGAGGTTCTCTTCACTGGTCACATCCATGGCGACGGCGCATGCATCGATATCGAACATGCCACCGGCCACCGGCGTGCCTGTGCGCAGCCCCGTTGCCTCGGCCGTTGCCGCGGATATGGTGCCGCAGCATTCGGTGGAGTATCCGAGGGGCGGGAGCCGGTCGAACAGGTCGCCCAGGCCGAAGGCATCAAGGAGTTCTTCGTCGAAGCACACGTCCCGGATATTCATGAGGTTGGAACCGGAGTAGTCGGTCACCTCGGCAAAGGCCTCCCCGGTCAGGCGGAATCGGATGTAGTCCTTTGCTTCGAATATCCACCGGACCCGCTCGAGGATCGCCGGCTGGTTGTCCTTCAACCAGCGAAGCAGGGACACCGGTTGACAGGCGAGGATTTTCTGAAAAGTCTTTTCGAATACCCTTTCCGCGGTTCCATCTCTCTCCCATCGCTGCGCGTACTCCCACGCGCGGGTGTCGGTCGAGATGATGCCATGATACGCCGGCGTGCCGTCCCTGCCCCAGAGATAGAGCCCTTTCCCATGCCCCGTGCACGCCACCCCGCGTATGTCCTCGGGGGAGACGCCGGATCGGGCGATCGTTTCCCGTATGACGTCGCAGTTTGCGGTCCAGAGCAGGTCCATGTCGCGCTCGGTAAACCCAGGCTGCGGCGCGATCACGGGAACCTTGCGGGAGGCCCCGGCGATCTCGGTTCCCCGGCTGTCGAAAAGTACCGCCTTCGTGAGTGTGCCGCCATTGTCGATCCCCAGGAAACAAGCCCCCTGCATGTTTTACAGTTTCAGGTCCGGGTTCGCGGGCCCGAAATGCTTGAGCATGACGAGGGGGTCTGTCCGGGAAGGGTTGGAAATGACCACTCCTTCACCCGCGGCCTTCTCGGTGACAAAGAACTCGTCCATGGTGAGCTGGCCGAAGCGAATGAGTGCCGGGCAGTCGATGTCCCATGGTCCCATCTTCCCGTGTCCCTGAAGAAGGATCATGCCGTAGGCCCCGCCGTCCTTGACGTTCACGGTCTTTCCCGGAAGCACCGTGAGCTCTTTGGCGCTGTAGTCCGGAGACTTGTACGTGATCCAGTTCTCGATGTATCCCTTCGCCTCCATCTGGGCGCGGGGCCGCACCGGCTTCGGGATCATGAAGTGCGTGGCGGCGAAATCGGGATCCACGTTCGCCTCCCAGTCCAGAACTTCGATCAGGTAGTCGACGTTGCCCACCTTCTCCGGTGGAGAGTTCTTCCAGAGCAACTCCTCGGGAATAATGGCGTCCCCGGTGAGGGACTGGTACATGGCGAATATATCGGAGGCTTTCTGGGGCTCATAGGTGCACAGGCTGCCCGGCGCGTGGAGAATGCCCGCCGGCACGTCCCAGCCCGTGCCCGGCTCCAGTCGGTAGGCCGTTGACAGGTTGGTGATCTTGTTGTCCCCCCTGGAAAAGTTCAGGAGGCACTCTCGGAGCTGGTCCTTGGTGGTCCCGGGGCGCAGGCCGAAAAAGGTGTACGGGAAGTCGGCCCCGTAGTTGTTGTTCTGCACCGGGAAAAAGTATGACTCGGGCTTGCCCATCTGGTTTACCAGCTTTGCGTGTTTCTCCCTGTGATGCACATGGTGCGGGAGCGGCCCCTTGTTGTCGAAGAACTTGGAGAACATCGGCCACGCCTGGTGGGCCTTCCATATGCGGTCCCCGATGATCTGACCCTTCAGCTCCGCGATAGTGTCGCGCAGCGTGACCTTCTCCACGCCCGAGCCGTCCTCTGCCACCACGAAGCTCAGGCCTTCGTCCTTGCTCGTCTTGGGCCCGTTATCCGCGGGCGTGGTGGAGGAAAACCAGCGCTCATCTATCCCGCCCCGGTCTCCCCCGAACGCGTAGTAATCCGCCGGGTGGAGCTTGATCCTTCTCCCGGGAACGCAGAAGGAACGCGGCACCCAGTTGGGCGCCAGGCGGAGAATGCCTTTGCCCTGTTCCAGGGCCCGTTCCATGATCGCTCGAGATGCCATAAGACCCTCCTTTGCCGACTGCGAGCGGGACATTCGCTCAGGCACGCTGCTCTATTCCTGGCGCAGACGGTCCAGCAGCACAGCCCCGATGATGATCAATCCCTTCACGAGGAGCTGGAAATAGGGGGAGATTCCCAGCAGATTCATTCCGTTATTGATGACGCCAATAAGGAGCGCCCCTACGAGCGTGCCCCACACGCTCCCGCGCCGTCATGGGATCGGGCGCGGGCTGGCCAGCGGGGTGATTATCACGATTGGCCGCATCGCGCCGTTCGTGGTCACCCTCGGGATGATGAACATCGCAATCGATTGCATGATAGAGAATATCCGTCAAAGATTACAGTCTCCGTCAACGGGTCAGAATCATGGCGCCGAAGAATTGCAAAGGAACGTAAAACAATGATGATAGACTTCGATCTCCGAGGAGGAAATATGGCGGAAAGGGGTCGCCCTGTCCTGGGCATCTACGAGAAGGCTCTCCCGGCGGGGCTGGGCTGGCCAGGCCTCCTCGCTGCGGCAGGAAAGGCCGGATACGACTACGTCGAGATGTCCATCGACGAATCGGACGCCCGACTATCGAGACTTCTCTGGACCAGGCAGGAAAAGTCGGACTTCCGACGCGCGGTAGACGAGGCGGGGGTGCCTGTCCGTTCTATCTGTCTCTCCGGCCATCGGCGTTTCCCCTTTGGAAGCGCCGATGCGCAGGTCCGAGAGCGAGCGCGAGAGATCATGCGCGGGGCCATCGATCTCGCCGTGGAGACCGGGATCCGCTGCATCCAGCTTGCCGGATACGATGTCTACTATGAGCCCTCAACCGCGGATTCTGTTGCCCGATTCCGGGAAAGCCTAGCCTGGGCAGTGGGTCTCGCCGCCGAAGCGCAGATCCTCCTCGCAATGGAGACCATGGACACCCCTCTCCTGGGCTCGATACGCAACTGGCTTCCGTACGCGAAGGCCATTCCGAGTCCCTGGTTCCAGGTCTACCCCGACCTGGGCAACCTGTCCGCCTGGGGCACCAACGTTCCCGAGGAGCTTGCGCTTGCCACAGGTCGAATCGCGGCGGTCCACCTCAAGGATACGCTTGCTGCAGGCCCTGGCAACCCCGGACGTTTCCGGGACGTCCCTTTCGGGTCGGGATGCGTCGACTTCGTAGCGGCCTTCCGCGCGCTCGCCACGCTGGGATACCGCGGCTGCTTCCTCATCGAGATGTGGGCCGGCTCCTCGCCTGACCCCGTGGCGGATTGCGTCGCCGCCCGCACGTGGATCCTCGCGCGCATGGCGGAGGCGGGCATCGCGTGAGCCGGCGTCAGGGCTTGACGACATATTGATTTGGGACCTAGTCCCAGCATGCCAATACGACGGCCCACATGATGGGGCCACCCCCCCTGGAGGTGGGCGGCCGAGCTTCAACAGGTGCCGCAGGAGCTTGAGTCCCATCACGCCACCCGCGCTTGCGGCCCTAGTCGCGCTGGACGCAATATGGTATACTCGGTCCAGGTAGCGCGGGTAGCACGTCAGGCTCCGATGGTCTTCCATTGGAGGAGGCGGCGATTATGCTCCTGCCGGGATGGTTGAATCTCGATTCCCTCTCAATTATACGGCTTGCCGCCCTTTTGCTCTCCCTTGTCATCGCCGTCTACCTTTTCCTGGTGCCGAGG
>Ga0187866_1000324_pt1 | contig 59011 bp, 53 predicted proteins | sample June2016WEW_11_1_3_FD_133013 | JGI IMG/M metagenome (GOLD analysis project Ga0187866, IMG submission 133013) | Peatland microbial communities from SPRUCE experiment site at the Marcell Experimental Forest, Minnesota, USA - June2016WEW_11_150 | ecosystem: Environmental > Terrestrial > Soil >... | reverse complement strand
TGACCCAACTCCTTGCAAGGACCTACAATAGTCAGCAGTGAGTTGCAGAGAGACGCGCGCCGAATCGGCTCGGACTCGTTTTCCTAAACCGTAGGTCAGATGTTCGAGTCATCCCTGGGGCATACAATTCCTAACTGAACAAAAAGTTGGACCAGCAAGCGCTGGGAAAGCCATACGCTGTCAGATACAAGATGTCAGAAGCTTCATCTGTGGCGATGTCTTCTACGGTCCCCAAAACCGTCGGGCTTCATTGTGTCTGCCCGCACGCCAGCTTCGCGGGATGGCGCTCTTCGTCTGGTCCTTGAAGAATGAGACATCGGGGTAGCGGATCTTTGCCGCTACCGCTACCCAGTCACAAACAAGCTTTCCGCTGTTTTCCCAGCATTTTCGTGTGAGTAGCGGGGTAGCGGCAAAATCGGCGGAACGAGACACCCTTGATTCCGCCCTATAACACCCCTTGACTCGCGCTGGCTCCTGGTCTTGATCAACTAGTAGGCAGCGAGTACTATGGACCCATGGGAAAAGCAAGGACTCCCTCGGGTATCTATGCCTCAACTTTCCAAATCAACAACGGCAAGCTTGCTCAGTCTATGAGAATGAGCCTCCCTGCCGCCTTGGTGCGCTCTCTCGGACTGATGAAAGGAATGACCGCCTATATCAAGGTTCATACCGACGGAACCTTTACTGTCTACCCGAACAAGCCCCCCGATACTCGAAAGTAACACAGTGAGTGATCCAAGATTGCTTGGCCTGGCAAAGCGAAACGTCTGGTGGCTCGCCCCAGAAGAAGCTCTGGAATTCCCGCAGCGAGTCATCGCCAGAATCATGGACATGGGCACTCTTGAAGATATTCATGAGCTGGTAGGGATTGTAGGCGAGGAAGCCCTGCGGCAGACATTACTAACCGCTGAGGCCGGGCAATTTCGACCACGGTCCTGGTCGTACTGGCAATACCTTCTCAATGGGCTTGCCGATGATGCTCTGCCGCCCATGCCGGTGCGGAAGGTGTCATGAGTACGTTCAAACCACACTTGGAAGTTCTGCCCGAAGCGCAGAAAGAAATCTGGCCTGCTCTGGATTGGACTACTACCAATCGCTTTGTGTTGTACGGAGGAACAGCAATCGCACTGCGCTGCGGCCATCGCGCGTCAATCGATTTCGACTTCTTCACCGACCAGCCACTGAATCAGTCGACTATCCTTCAAGAACTGCCGAAATCTGGGATGGCTTTCCATCTCGTCCAGGACGAGAAAAACTCCCTTACCGTCGTTACCGAACCTGGAGACGTCAGGCTGTCATTCTTTGGTGGCCTCGGGATGGGGCGGGTAGGCACGCCAACACTCACGGAAGATGGGGTCCTGTTGGTTGCATCAACGCTTGACCTCTTGGGTACGAAGCTCAAGGTGATCATGCAGCGAGCTGAATCGAAGGACTACTCAGATATCGCTCAACTGTTGGGCGCCGGACCGAGTCTGATCCAAGGGCTTGGGGCAGCCCGGTCATTGTACGGTTCCGCCTTCGCTCCGGCGGAATGCCTTCGCGCCTTGACCTTCTTTGATGACGGCGACCTATCTAGGGTAAGCGCGGAAACGCGCAACGTCCTTCGGACTGAAACCGCGAAGGCATCCAAGGCGTTTCCGATTCCTTCTATTGAGCTGGTCAGTAATCAATTGAGTGATGAAGGTATCGTCCGCAAGGCAAATCGCAGTCGAGGCGGATTGGAGCTCTGAGGGCGGGCGTCCTCCATGCCGCTTGATCATCATGTCCAAGGCTGAGAAGGCGACAAGCACGACCACGGCTGTGACATTATCTGTGACATTATTCTTTTCGTAGTCCCTACAAGCCGTAACAACTCCCTGCATATCCTCTTGACAGATTTCCTTGCCCTATCGATACTTGCTGCGAATAAATGCGTTCTGCTGCAAGCTCTTGCAAGCTCCGAGGATGGCTAGTGCCAGTTTGAGGGGCTAGTGCCCGAAAGGGTGTGCTGGTTCAAGTCCAGTCCGCAGCATCGTAAGGCTTTGAATCACAAGGACTTGCAGATGGCACCCTACGGGGCATGAACAGCTTTTGGCAACTGCGACATTATTCTTTTCGGGGTTCCTCGATTTTACAAGCTCCTGCAAGCAATTGCATGTCCTCACGTGCCATTTCCGGTGCCGCTAGTCTGAAAAGCTAGTGGGAGAATCGGAACCATCAGAGCCCAGCCCAAACTTCGATACCCAGTGGTTGCCTGTTGAGCCTTCCAGAGAATGGTTTCGGGGTCCGAGTAGTGGATCTTATCCGCTACCGTTACCATGCCGCTATACGGAATTCCACATGTTTCCCAGTCTTTTCTATAAAGGTAGCGGGTAGCGGCATGTCCCGCATATAGGCATCGTTGCCAATTCCTTGCTCATGGCCAATCGAGCCTGTCTATGACCTCTTCTCACGCGCGCCTACCAGAGCTGAAGCAATCGCGTCAATCCCGCAGCAAACATCTTTCACAGGTTTGTCCCGATTTGCTCTGACCCTGCAACGGACCCTACGGGAAGCGAATAGATCCTCTCGAAATCATCCTTGCAGGACTCAAATGCATCCAGGACCTCAGGGTAGAATTGTTCCGGTCTCGTGGGCCCATCCCCCTCGGTCAATATCTTCATGACGGCGTGATGGTCGAGCGGCGGCTTGTACAGGCGTTGACCCCGGAGCGCATCGTATTGGTCGCAGAGCAGCATGATGCGGCCGGGCAGCGGGATTTCCTCACCCTTGATCCCCGACGGGTATCCACTTCCATCCCAGCACTCGTGATGGGTCAACGCGATAAGAGCGCCCATCTTCATGTAGGGCGAGCTACCCGTCTCCAGGATCTTTGCCCCGATCTCCGCGTGTTTTTTCATGGTGATCCATTCTTCCGACGTCAAAGGCCCACGCTTCAGGAGGATGTGATCGGGGATTCCGATCTTGCCGATGTCGTGCATCGGGCTCGCATAAAAAATGGCTTCCACAAACTCCGAATCCGCCTTCATTGCGCGCGCCAGTCGCGAAGCGTAATGACTGATTCGCCTGACATGAGCTCCTGTCGTTTCGTCCCGAAGCTCTGCCGCACTGGTAAGGAGATAGATCGTCTCTCTATAGTTCTCCTCGAGTTGGGCAGTTCTTTCCCGGACTTTTGTCTCGAGCACACTGTTGAGGCTGGCCAGGAAGTCTCCGTACTCCTTGAGGCGAAGGTGGTTGCGCACCCGCATCCATAGCTCAGTGGGATCCACCGGCTTCGGCAGATAGTCCTCCGCCCCGTTCGCGAGGGCCTCGAGACGAGAGCTCTGGTCGCCGAGCCCGGTGACCATGATCACGGGGATCGTGCGGGTACGACTGTCCGCCTTCAGGCGCTTCACTACCTCGAAGCCGCTGATCCCTGGCATCTCGACATCGAGGAGAATCAAGTCAGGGAGTTCAGCTTTCATTGCCTCGAGAGCACTCTCCCCGCTTTCCGCCTCAACCGTTTCGTAGCCCTTTTTCTCCAGGATCAGACGCATGATCTCTCGGGTTTTCTCATCGTCATCGATGACAAGGATTCGCGCATTCCGATTCTTCACGGCCTGCATCTCCTCCGTCAGGCCGGCGCGGAACGCTGCGCGGCCCCGAGCACGTCCCGAAGCGTCCCGAGGAGAGCCTCAGCCGTGTATGGTTTCGCGAGAAACGCATCCACCCTCAGGCCCGCAGCTTCGTTCGCTTGTCCGCTCGTCGCCAATCCGCTCGTGGAGATGATCTTCACCCTGGGGTCAATCTTTCGGAGAGCACGGATGGTCGCTGCGCCGTCCATGAACGGCATCATCATGTCGGTGAAGACCACTCGGACCTCCGCTCTCCTCTCCGCGTAGTGCACGACGGCCTCTGTTCCGTCCTTCGCCAAGAGCACCTGATAGCCGTAGGCTTCGAGGATCTGTTTGGTGATCTCCCGCACGGCCGCCTCGTCGTCAGCGACCAGAATCAGCTCCCCTTCCCCCATCGGTACGCCTTCCTGCACTTTCTCAGCTCGGTCAACTTGCCCCTGTTCAGCCGCCGGAATGTAGATTTTGAATGCGCTCCCCTTGCCCACCTCGCTGTAGACATTGATAAAACCGCCGTGACTTTTCGCGATTGAATGTGCGGTGGAGAGACCAAGACCCGTGCCCTTGCTAGGTCCTTTGGTTGTGAAAAACGGGTCGAATACCTTCTCGATGATCCCCTGGGCCATCCCGGTTCCTGTGTCTTCCACCTTCAGCGCCACGTAGCGTATCGGTCGCGCTTCGATATGCATTCGAGCGTAGGTCTCGTCCAACTCCACATTCTCCGCCGAGAGAGTGAGGATTCCCCCCTCAGGCATCGCGTCCCTCGCATTGACGCACAGGTTCATGAGCACCTGGTGCAGTTGCGTCGCATCTCCAGTCACGGGTAGGAGATCCTTGGGAATCTGGGACCTGATCTCGATGGTCTTCGGGAAGGTTTCTCTGATGAGCTGTTCGATCTCGTGAATGATGTGCTTCGGTTGTACCTCCGCGTGCTCACCCTCGATGCCTCGCGCAAAGCTCAGCACCTGCCGTACAATATTCGCCCCACGCTGCGCTGCCGTCTTGATGATGTCCAGGATCTTGCGGGAGCTCTCGTCGGGATGTTGGAGGGAGAGCCCCTCGACGCCCATGAGGATCGGGGAGAGGATATTATTCAAATCGTGTGCGATTCCTCCTGCCAGCGTCCCGACGCTTTCAAGTCGCTGGGCGCGAAGAAGCTGCTGCTGGATCGATCGCTGCTCGGTGACATCGGTGTTCACCGCCAGAATACCGCGCGGTTTTCCTTGCGGGTCGCGGACAAGAGACCAGCGCGCCTGAATCGTCAATTCCCGGCCATCCCTGGATTTTCGCTGGAACTCTCCCAGCCATTCGCCTTTTTCGAGAACGATCTGGTAAGCGCGCATCGAATCGGGAGCGTGTGTGCCGAGGAGGTCGTCGGCATTCTTGCCAATTGCCTCCGCAGCGCTCCATCCGTAAATCTTTTCGGCACCTTTGTTCCAGTATACGATGTCGTGCCGTATATCGCGGACAAAGATGGCATCCACGGTGATGTCGAGGAGCGCAGCCTGTTCCTGCAGCTTCTGCGCGGCCAGTCTGCGTTCCGTGATGTCCCAGAAGATGCCGAGGATGCCAGCCACTGTTCCATCCTCATTTCGGATTGGCGTCTTAATCGCTTGTCTCCAAGCCTCATACTCCGATCGAATGTAGCGTTCTTCGATGGTTTCCTGTATCCCCGAGTCCATGATTCTTCGATCGTCTGCACGGTACTTGTCTGCCAGATCTTTCGGGAAGAAATCATAGTCTGTGTGTCCGGACAGCTCCTCGGGTTGGATGCCGAGATCGCGAGCGTAGTTCCGATTGCACGTCAGATAGACGGAGTTGAGATCCTTGGTGAAGATCATCTGCGGGATGCTTTCGAAAAGTATCCGATACTTGTTTTCACTCGCTCGCAGCGCCTCTTCCGCCGTATGCCGGGCGCGACGATCTTCCGCCTCCTGCAGCCCGCGCTTGATCGCCGATTCCAATCGACCTATGTTGTCTTTGATGACAAAATCCCACACGCCCTGCTTGATCAGCTCGACCGCCTGCTCCTCTCCCATGCTGCCGGAGACGAGGATAACGGGCAGATCGGGTCGAAGGGCGTGGATGAGATCTTTGCTCTCGAGAAAATCCATCCCCGGCACCCTGTAGTCGGACAGGACGACGGCCCAGTCCTCCACCCTCAGGGCGGTCTCCAGTTCCTCGCGGCTTGAAACCCTCCGGCAGCGAGCCGCAGGCATATTCTGACTCAGATAGTGTTCGGTGAGGAGGAAGTCCGCGTCGCTGTCCTCGATGACCAGTACTTTCAATTCTCCGGCTGTCATATCACTCCCTTTCACGGCGGCTCGTTGACGGCCAGCCAATACACGCCGAGGCGTGAGACGGTTTCAATAAACTCGGATGAATCCAACGGTTTTCGCACGAAGCTGTTGGCGCCGTGAATGTAGCCGCGAAGGCGATCTTGCTCCTCGTCTGAGGAGGTGAGGATGACGATGGGCAGCATCCGCGTGCGCGAATCTGCGCGGAGACGCTCCAACACCTCCAGACCGCTGATCCGCGGCAGATTGATGTCGAGCAGGACTGCCGCGGGCAGCTCCGGACCCGACCGGCCCGTGAATTCGCCTTCGCGGAACAGATAGTCGAGAGCCTGCTGGCCGTCGCGCACCACCTCAACATGGTTGGCGAGGTTGATTTTTCGCAGGGCACGCAAGGTCAGCATCTCGTCCTGGGAATTGTTTTCGACGAGCAGGATCGTCTTCGTCGTCATGGTCCCTCCTCCCCGAGGCCGCTTTGGATCGAAAGACTGAAGCTGAACACGGCCCCTTTGCCCGGCGCGGCCGTTGCCTGGATTCTGCCGCCGTGCCGGTGGACGATGCGCTGCACAGTGGCCAGGCCGATTCCGATACCGGGGAACTCGTCCTGTCGGTGCAGGCGCTGGAAGGGTTGGAAAAGCTTGGCAGCGTGCCGCATGTCGAAGCCCGCCCCGTTGTCAGCCACGCAATAGATCTGCTCATCGCCCCTGCGCTCCGCATAAAGGCGGATCGTCGGCTCAAGGGTCCCTCCCGTGTATTTCCACGCGTTATCGAGGAGGTTGGCGAGGACTACCCCAATCAACCGCGAATCACACCGAGCGGACAAGCCCGGCTCGACCGTCCAGGTCACCCGGCGGGAAGGCTCGGCCTTCGCATGCTCGGTGAGGATGAGCACAGCGTGGGCCGAGAGGTCCACCTCCTCCCACTGCAGCTCGCCGCGGGTGCTGCGCGAGAGGGTGAGCAGACCGTCGATCAGTTCTCCCATGCGCCGGCTGGCAAGGGCGATCTGGTCCAGGAAATCATGCGCCTCACCCGTCAACTTCGGGCCATAGTCCTCTATGAGCGCATGGCTGAAACCGCTCAGAGCGCGAAGCGGCGCGCGTAGGTCGTGCGAAACCGCGTACGCGAATGCCTCTAGCTCCTTGTTGGCTGCTTCGAGCTCCGCCTGTGCTTCGATGAGCTCCTTGTTGTGCCGCACGGCATTCTCGTAGGTGGAGAGCAGCAGGGTGAGCAGTCTGCCCCTGCTCGATCGCACCAGGCGCCGCTTGCCCGCAATCGTGATTTTGAACTGCTCCTGCGCGTCGTCGGTCTCCCGGTACGGGGAGGATGCGAGCACGGTTTCGATTTCGGACAGGAGAGCCTCGGCATGGTATGGCTTCGTCATGTAGTAGTCGACGCCCGCCTCGACCCCGAGGATGACGTCCTGGGGATCCGAAAGCGAGGTGAGAATGATCACCGGAATGTCGCTCAACGCTTCATCGTCCTTGATCGCCCGACACATGGTGTACCCGTCCATGACCGGCATGACCACGTCGCTGATGATGAGGTGGGGGCGGCTTTCTCGGACTGCCTCGAGGGCCTCGGCCCCGTTGCCGGCAATTCGCACCCGGTAGCCGGCTCGTTCGAGCATGTAGGAGATCTGCTCTACCTGCGTCCTGCTGTCCTCCACGACGAGGACCTCGATTGCTTTCGCTGTTCTCTTGTCCGCGCTCATGACGCTGTCCCCCTGCTCAGATCTCCCGTCTCCGCCAGGCTCACGACGGCCGCGGCAATAGCTTCGGGCGTCATCGTGTACTGCGCCCCACCCAATCTCACCGCCTCGCCGGGCATTCCAAATACCACGCACGATTCCTGGTCCTGCGCGAAGGTCACGGCCCCCATGTCTCTCAGGCCTTTCAGCTCCTCCGCGCCGTCCCTGCCCATGCCCGAGAGGAGGATGCCCACGGCCCTCTTCCCGTACACTCTCGTCGCGGAGCGGAAGAGGTGAGAGACGGAAGGACGCAGCCCGTTCTCCGGCTCACCGTGGCCGAGCCTGATGCGCGGCCCCTCTCCAACCCCCATGTGCGCCTCGTCGGGGGCGATGTACACGTGCCCAGGCGCAACGAGCTCTCCCTCTACAGGGATGTGGACGGGCAGCCGTGAGGCGCCCGCCAGCCACTCGGCGAAGCCGGCTCCGAAGCCCGCGGCGATATGCTGGACGACGAGCACAGCCGCGTGGAACTCGGGCGGCAGGGCGGAGAGGATCGTGCGGATGGGAAGCGGTCCGCCTGTGGAGGCGCCGATGAGGATCGCCTCGCAGCCGGCTGACGCGCCAAGTGGCCTTGGCCGTGGCCGGGGCGGAGTTACATGCGGACCTAGTGCAGCCTGCGCAACGGGGGCAACAATCGGCGGACCTGGTTTTCGCGACCAGCGCCTCACGACCTTCACTTCCGCCATGAGCTTCACCATCTGGATCAATTCCCGGGACTGCGCCGCAGAGCCGGGAGAATCGCCCCCCCGTGGCTTCGAGACAACCGCCACGGCTCCCGACTCCATCGCCCGAAAGCTCATCTCCACATCTCCGGCGTTATCGGCCGCGCTTACGACGACGATGGGCGTTGGAGAGGACTCCATAATCCTTCGCGTGACATCGTAGCCGTTGATGCCCGGCAAATTGATGTCCATGGTGATGACGTCGGGGCGAAGAGCGGCCACCGCCTCGAAGGCTGACGCGCCGTCACGCACCGCCCCCGCGATCTCGATCTGCGGGTCGGACCCGAGAAGGTGTGAGAGGAACTCCCGGTAGACCGCTGAGTCGTCGACGATCAGAACCCGGATTGTAGATTTCACCCTGCGAATCTCCCCATTCTGCTCATCAGCTAAACAGAGCGGCGCACGATGTCGAGAAGATTGCTCTGCTCGAAGCTGCTCTTCACGATATAGGCATTGGCGCCTACATCGATCCCTCTCTCCCGGTCCTCCCGGGATTCGAGGGCGGTCACGAGAATCACCGGGAGGTCGGCCAAATTCTTGTCCGCCCGGATCTTCGACGTCAGGTCGAACCCGTTCAATCGGGGCATGTCAACGTCGGACACGACGAGATCGAACTTCGTTTCACGAAGGGTCGCAAAGGCTTCCGCCCCATCCACCGCCGTTCTCACGAGGTACCCCGCAGCTTCGAGGATGCTCTTCAGCAGCGTCCGGGCGGTGATGGAATCATCCACCACGAGGATCGACCTTTGCCGAGGAGCCGTGGGTTCCCCAACCTCCCGCGTGGGCACGGGCTGGGAGGATGTTTTGACGGCGGACTTCATCAGGTCGGCGACGTTTAGGATGGGAACGACCTTCCCCGTTGCCAAGACGGCCGCGCCCCCGACATTCCGCACCCGAACGAGTTGCGGTCCAAGGCTTTTCACGAGGACCTCCTGTTCGCCCACCACTTCATCCACCTGGAACGCGATCCGTCTCTCCGACGCGGCGAGGATGACCATCGGGAGGCTTTCGGTGCCCTTTTCTGCCGACCCATCCGCGGGGAGCTCCAGGACCTCATGAAGTCGGACGAACGACACTGCCCGGCCACCCAGCAGCACCGTGGCCCGGTTCTCGACGGTTTGAACGGAATCCTTTTTCGTCGATGCCACTCTTTCGACGAAGGTCACCGGGATGATGAAGCTCTGTTCTCCCGCGCGGATCAGGAGTCCCCTGACCGTGCTTACCGTCAGGGGGAGGAGCAGCCGGAACGTGGTGCCCGCCCCCAGACGCGTGTCCAAGGTGATCTCGCCCCCGAGCCTCTCCACTTTCTCGCGCACGATCGCCATACCCAGACCTCGGCCCGAGATATCCGTAACGATAGGGCTCGTCGAGACCCCGGACTGGAAGATAAACGCCAGGATTTCCGAGTCCCCAACGGCCTGCACGGATTCGGCGGCGATAAGCCCTGACTTCACCACTGCCTCCCTCACCCTCTGAGGGTCGATCCCCGCTCCGTTATCAGAAACAGCGATCTCCACACTGTTGGCGTTTTTCTGTTCAATGGCGATTGTGATCGCACCACGCGGTGCCTTGTTCGCGCGAGTGCGCTCCTCGGGCTTCTCGATCCCGTGGTCGATGCAGTTCCGCACCATGTGCATGAGGGGATCCTTGATCTCTTGTAGAATTCTTCGATCGATCTCGACATTGGCCCCCTGCACGCTCAGTGTCGCCTCCTTGCCCTGCTGACGGCAGAGGTCCCGAACAAGCTTGGGGAAGGTCTCCGTGAGAGAAGAAAAGGGACGCAGCAGGAGTAGCTTCGTATCGCGGAGGAGAGAATCCACTAGTGCGCTCAGGGAGCGCTGTTCACGCTCCGCGAACCGGGAGAGGCCGTTCAGCTTCGTGTCGAACCTCTTGGAGAACTCCTCGTTCCACTCCAGGAACTCCAGGAGCCTCCGCGCTCCGAGGTCCTTCTTGTCCGCAGTTTCTCCATCCCGATCGATCGATTGCCGCAGGGAACGCGCGACAAACTGCACTTTCGCCCACTCACGTTTCCACTGTGACTCGTCGCGCGCCAGCTCCCGCAGTTCAGCCGAGCGATGCACCGCTCCCATGCGCAAGGGGACCAGTTCTTCGACTTGGAGAAGAAGTCGGTCAAGCTGGTCCGCGGGAACCCTTACCGTCTCTTCCGCAATATTCTTCTCCGTCTCGGGCCGGGGGAGAGTCACTTCGACATCGGGCTGCCCCGACTGCTCCACCGCGGCCGAGCCCCGGGAGATGGCCTCCAGCCGGCCAAGCAGATCGCCGGTCTTCGGAGGACCTTGCTCGAGACGTTCCCCTCGGGTGGCCATCAGGAGGCGCTCAATCTCGTCCGTTGCGCGGTGCAGCACGTCCAGCGCGTCAGCGGTGAGCGCGATCTCTCGACGCTTTGCCCGGGCAAAGACCTCTTCCAAGGACTGGCAGATGGTCTCGATTTCCTTGAGGTTGACAGCCCGGGCGGCGCCCTTGAGGCTGTGGGCTTCTCGAAAGACCTTCTCCGCGACCGGCGCGCGATCCTCTACCCCCGGCGTGTTCTCCAGATCGATCAGACCACTGGTGATTGCGCGTACGTGCTCCTCGGCTTCTCCCCTGAAGGTCGCCAGGAGCCGCTGCTGGAACTCTCTATCCGGCTCTGGCATCCCCGTGCTCCTCCAAATGGTACCGGGCCGCGAGTTGTTTCAGCCTTTCTCCCAACTCGTGCAGCTGCTGCGCCGCTGCCTCCGCCTGCTTCGTGCCGGCCAAGTTCTGCGCAGAGGCCACTTTGATGCTCTCCATCGCCTGCGCTACCTGGTCCATGCCCACCACCTGCTGCTGGCTGGAGGCCGCAATCTGCGTCGAGGACTGCGCCGCCTCGGCAATGCTCTCGCCCAGCTGCCGGATGGCCTCGCTGACCTCCGCCGACTGCTTCACCCCAGCCTCCACCACCTTGCTGCCCTGCTCGGTGGCCATCACCGCCGCGCTGGTCGCCTTCTGCACGTCCCCCAATATCCCCCGCACCTGCCCCGTGGCCTGCTTGGACTGCTCGGCAAGGCTCTTCACCTCCTGCGCCACCACCGCAAATCCCTTGCCCTGTTCCCCCGCCTTCGCCGCTTCGATCGCCGCGTTCACCGCCAGCAGATTCGACTGCTCGGCAAGGTCGTTCACCGTGGCGATGATCTCCCCGATGGCCTGGCTCTGCTCGCTTAAGCGTACGATGCTGCCCGCGATGAACTCCATCTGCTCGCGGATGCGGTTCATCCCTGCCAGGGTCTCCTCCACCGATTTCCTTCCCGTCTGGGAGACCTGCATCGAGCGCTGCGCCCCATCCATTACCGCCTTGGCTTTCTGGCTGGCAATCTGCGCCGTCTGCTTGACCTCCTCCACCGTGGTCGTCGTCTCGCTGACCCCCGTAGCCGTCTCCGCGGCGCCGCTGGCGATCTGCGTCGTGGTGGCCAGGATCTCGCTCGCCGAGGTCCCCAGCATCCCGATCCCCTCCTGCAGTTCCTGCGTCATGCGCCGGAGATTTGCCACCATCTCCGCGAAGGCTTTCCCCAGCACATCGCTGTCGGAAAGGAAGTTGACTCGATCCGTCAGGTCGCCTGCCGCGATTCGCTTGGCGGATTCTGCCATCTGCTGGAGATAGAGGGTCATGTTCCGAAACGTGCGCGAGAGGAGGCCAATCTCATCCTGCCGATTCCTCACCTGCGGACTAGCTTGGAGGTCTCCCAGGGCGATCCGCTCGGCGGTCCGGGTCAGCTCTCCGAGAGGAATCGAGATGTTCCGAATCACGATGAGGGCGATGACGGCCAGGAGAACGAAGGCGATTGGGATGCCATACAGGATGATGGAGATGGTCACCCCGGCGTGCGCCTTTGATAGCGTATCTCTCTCATTTAAAAGACGATTTTCTTCGTCGCTCATCGCCGCAACCGCCTGGCGGATATCGTCCTGGGCCTTCTTGCCCTTCCCGGTGAGGACCAGATCCTGCGCCGTTTTGAAACCGCTCGTCCGCCGGGCGTCGATCTGCGCTTTGATGGTGTCCAACCGGGCTGCGACAAGCGGCTCCAGGGCGTCGAGCCTTTTCTGCTGGCTGGGTACGACGATCAACTGGTGCAGGTCCTTGAGGGTCGCGCCGACTTCCGTAACCGCTGTGTTGTAGGGTTCGAGGTAGGTATCCTGACCGGTGATGATGAAACCCCGCTCGCCCGTTTCCGCATCCGTCATCTCGTTGATAACCGATTCAAGCTTTCCCAGGATCTGATACGTGCGCTTGACGCTTTCAACCGAGGCAATCAGCCCGGTCGTGTCCCGATAAGAGAGCACGCCGAGCACGACCAGGATCGCCAGTCCCAGAGCGAACCCGCTACTGATCTTTGCGCCTATCGACCACTTCATTCCTCGACTCCTTTCCTCGCCGTCCGCCTTCGGCCGGACGCGCACGCCTCAGGCCTCTTCTCGGACAAGAATGTTCTCGTCTGCAAGCAAGCGAGCCCCATCGAGGATGGCCATCCGATCCTTCGTGACTCCCTTGAGATACTCCCCGCGAAGGCCCGTCAACGTGAGGAGCGTTGGCTGCAGCTCATCAACGGGGACCCGCACCACCCCGAGGATCGAGTTGCCCAGCATGCCGAACTCCATCCCGCCATTCTGGAGCAGAATAATCCGGTCGAGGTCACCCACGCCTCTCTGAGGCAGGTCGAAGAGTTTCCCGATGTCGATGACAGAGAGGACCTGGCCACGCACGTTTACGACACCCAGGACGAACGGGGGAGTGCCGGGCAGTGGCGTCAGCTCGTTCATGGGACATACCTCACGCACGTAGCGTGTCTCGACGCCGTACTTCTCCTGCCCGAGCAGAAAGGAGACCACTTCGAGAAATTCACGGGCGCTCGCACCTTCATCACTTTCGCGCGCCAGTGCGTCCGCCCGCGCCTTGAGAACCGCCCTGGTCTCGTCGCGCGAGGCCCACCCGACGTGTGCGATCGCCGCTTCGGCTGCTGCCATCCGTCGATGTATCTCCGTCCAGTCGATCCTCTCGACGCTCATGGTTTTTCGAGCTCCTCATCCAACGACAAGCGAATGATCTCCATCAGCCTGCCCGCAGTGAGCCCCGCGGATTCAGGCACCGCAACATCCGGTTCCAGCCTCTCCATCAGACTCAGGGCGCAGCGGAAATGTCTCCGCGACACCGCGTACCGGCCGAGCCGCTTCGCTACATTGCCAAGCGCAAAGTGTGCCATGACGAAGTCCTGATCCAAGTACAGCGCCTGTTCGAGGAACTTCGTCGCTTCGTCGAGCCTGCCCAGCTCCTGCGCCACCATCGCACTGAGGAAGCGATGCGCGGAGTTCAGAGGGTCGGAAAGGACCGCTCGATCACACCAGGAGAGCGCTTCCGCGAGCTCCCCTTGGTTCGCCAGGGCCCGCGCCACGATGATCGGGGCATCCGTCTCCTGAGCGTTCGGGGGAGAGATTTCCTCTTCGCGGCGACTTTCCTCGCCTGACGGCATCTCTTCCTGAAGGGCGAGGGGTTCGGGGTAGCCAACTGGAGCGATCTCCACGCTCGGGAGGCGCAGGAACGATCCGGCGGGCCTGCGGTAGAACATCACGTCGGAAAAATTGACGATCGTGAACTGACGGAAAAGGACCTGCGAGGTTTCACTCGGCGCGACCAGCAGCCATCCGTTCTCTACGAGCGATCCATGGAGGTTTTCCACGACCCGGGCGGCATGCTCCGGGGTGAAATACATCAGGACGTTTCGGCACAACACCACGTCCATCGCATTGGTGTTGTTCACCAGGGATGGGTAGACGTCTTCGGCGAGATTGAGGAAAGAGAAGGTCACCATTCGCCGAATGCGCCGCGCGATCTGCATCCTCCCGCCGGGCAAAGGAGAGAAGTAGCGCTCCCTGATCCCTGGGGGGATCGCGCGGAACGACCACTCCCCGTACACACCGGCAGAGGCAGTTTCGAGAAACCGGGGGTTGATGTCGGTGGCCAGAATGGTGACGTTCCAGTCGGATAGGTCGGGAATCCTCCTGTCCAGCAGCATGGCAACTGAATAAGGTTCTTCCCCTGTACAGCATCCTGCGCTCCAGATACGAAGCCTCATGTCGTTACATCGGTGAAGCCGGATCAGCTCCGGAAGCACCTGCTCTTCGAGGATGTCGAAGCTACTCTTTTCACGGAAAAAGTAGGTCTCGCCCACCGTGAGATGGCTGGCCAGGGTTTCGATCTCTCGGCGCGTAAGCGGCGATGAGAGAAGCCACCGTACGTAAGCCTCCGCGTCCCTCAATCCCTGCTCCCGGGCCGCCGAGGCGAGGCCATTGGCGAGGTCTCCCCAGCGCTCCTGCGGGAAATTCAGGCCCATGCGGGAAGCAATGAACTGGCTGAGCTGCGCCAAGTGGGAAGGAGACAGCCCGACGCTCATTCTTTTCCCTCCGGCAGAATCGCGCCAAGGGCTTTCTCTTCTTCGAGTGAGAGGAAGGTTTCGAGGTCGTGGATCAGGACCAGTCCTTGGTCAGTCTTCGCCACCCCTTCCAGGTATTCGAGCCCCGGAAGGATCGTCTCGGCAGCGGTCGTGTCCTGCGCTGACAAATCGCGCACACCTACAACTGCATCTACGGCCAATGCGAGAATCCGGCCTCCGCCTTCATGCGCGTCGTGCTTGGAGGCCATGGCCACAATGAACTGGTCGGAGGGCTCCAACTCGCGCTCGGGGAGATGGAATCGTCGACGAATATTGACGACGGGGATTATCCGCCCTCCCAAGTTGATGACTCCAATGACAATGGGAGGCGCTTTCGGCAAGGGGATGATCTCCACCGCGCGCAACACCCGCATCACAACCGAGAGACGGACACCGTAGAACCGCTCATCGAGGGTGAAGACGACGCACTGACTCATGTCGAATCTCGTAGCCGTCACCCCCATCTCCTTGCCCCAGCTGCTCCGGATTTCCGACGGTATCTGGATTCCTTATTTCGCGCGCTGCCCTGCTCGCGCAGAGTCCTGATCAGCCTTTCCCGGTCCTCGGGCGTCGCCCATGTCTGCAGCTGGAGCGATGTGTGGCGGAGAACCTCCTCCCGCGTATGGCCAAACAAACTTAGATATGACCGATTGACGTCAAGGTATTGCCCATCGGCGAGTCGCGTGATGCTCATTCCAATTGGATTGGCGTGAAACACGGTGGAGAATCGAGTCTCGCTTTCACGCAAGGAGAGTCCTTGCTGATACAATGCCGCCCTCTGGCGCACACGGCGATAGAGCTCGGCAACAACGCTCATGAATACGCCCATGCTGAGAAAAATGGCGAGCTGCGTCCGGGATTTCGACCTGCCACTGACATGCCTGCCTCCAATCCATTCCGGAGCAAGACTGGCTTCACTTCGAGTCGTCAAACTTCGAGCCTTTCTTCTGCTTAGGATGCTCCCTTCTGGCCTTTACGGCAGGATGCTTGGCACTGGAATGCCCGGCCGCCTCGCGCCGTGGAGCCTTTTTTTTCCTCTGCCGCGGCGGCAGCGGTCTCTCCTGACCGCGAGCATAGAGGTATGCACGATTGGGTTGGCTCGGCATCTTATTCGCTCTGGCCCAAGTCTAGTCCCGGGCAAGCACAATCAGTGTCCCCCAAAAGGGTCAGAGACATAGAATTTAGAGGTGATGTGACGCGGCGGCTGTGCGTGACCCGATCGATCCAATCTACGGCTTTATGATGCCTTCCCTGAGGGCGATGCGCACGAGATCTGTCTGCTTGTGAACGGCGAGTTTGGCCATCAGGTTTTTGCGGTGCGTGTGAACGGTGTTGGCTGCCAGCGACAACTGGGAAGCGATCTCTTTGGTGGTCCGGCCCTCTGCGATAAGTTGCAGAATCCTCCTCTCTTGGGTAGTGAGCGCGCCAGGTCCTCGATCCGCTCGGCTCCTGCGGGAAGCCCTCAAGGCAGACTCGACCATGAAGTGCGCGATGGCTGGGCTCAGGTAGAACCGTCCCGCGGAGATCTCCCGTACTGCTTCTACCACGTTCTGGCTTGCCGTTTCCTTGGTCAAGTACCCCCGCGCACCGGCCCTCATCGCCTCTTCGACAAAGTTCCGGGTGTCATGAAGGCTCAGGATGATGACCTTGGCGGTCGCGTGTTCTCTCAGCAGTGCTCGCGTCGTGTCCAGTCCATTCAATAGTGGCATGGTAATATCGAGAATGAAAACGTCGATGGGATGCTTCTTCGCCAGCCGCAAAACTTCCATCCCATCGGATGCTTCTCCGACGATCTCGATGTTGTTGCCCTTCCTTTCGATGCTGAAGCGAAGCCCGTCACGCACGAGGGGATGATCGTCTGCGATCAGGACGCGAATGCTCACGCCGACCGCTCCTCCCGCGGGAGATTGACACGGATAGTTGTGCCTTGACCCTTGGCTGACTCGACCACTACTTCTCCTCCCAACGATGCTGCCATCTCCTGCATCGCGTGCAGACCCAGGTGCCTATCGGTTTTGCCTGCCAGGCGATCCGAATTGAACCCTTTCCCTCCATCAGTAATAGTGAGCCGGATCAGCCGCCTGGTGACTGAGAGCCGCACCCGCACCCACTGCGCCTCAGCGTGTTCAATGACATTGTTCAGGCACTCCTGGGCCGCGCGAAAAAGGATGGTTTGCGCTTCAGGGCCGATCTCGGCTCCGCCCGCGGCGTCGGTGAAGTGTATCCGTAGCGGCGACACCCGACTCAACTCGAGAAAATGCTGGCGGAGAGCGGCGGTCAATCCGAGCAGATCCAGGTCTGGCGGGCGGAGATCCACCGCCAAGGCCTTGAGCCGCTTGACGGCCTGCGCGAATATCCGGCGACATTCTCTTATCGATGCCAGGGCTTGCTCGCTTTTCCCTTCGCGCAGATCCTCTTCTGCCGCAAGCAGGCGCGCCGTCAGCCCCACGGAGATGGAGCCAACGTCGTGATGGAGGACAGCCGAGAGCCGCCGCTTTTCCTCCTCCTGCACCGACAAGAGCTGGCGAGAAAAGACGCGGACGCGCTTTTCTGCCTGCTTCATCTCCGAGATGTCCTGGATCACCATGCACGTTCGAGACCCATCGGCGGTCTCGAAAACAGCCGAAGAACAGAGCGCGGGGAAGCGTGTCCCATCTGCTCGGACAAACGTCATCTCTCCCGACGCGTAACCTTTTTCCGCTCTCTCGCTGAGAAGAACAAAGACGCGTCGATCTGCGAAGTCCACAAGGCCCGCCCGGCCGATCGCGCGGATGTCCTCCTCCGTTCTTCCGAAGAGACGGCACGCAGCGGGATTGGCGGCAAACACACGTCCGTCGGGCGCCGTGAGCAGTGATCCAACGATGCTGTGCTTCCAGAGTGCCCGAAAGCGCGCCTCGCTCTCGTGGAGCGTCAACTCGCCGAGCGAGCGGTCCAACAGCACCGCGAGGTGGCTGGCGATGGTCTCGATCGCCGTCCGCTGACGGAGCTCCGCGCCTTTGTGCAGAATGACCGCCAGTCCCCCCATGAGCTGATCTCCCAGGCTCAGGCCTGCCACATACACCTTCTCGATGGCGAAAGCCTCGCTGATCGCACGGCAGGTGTCTGCCGGAATCATGCCATCACAGAGAGTCACGAACCCTCCGGGGATTTCCTCCATACTGTCCGAGGTGAAGAGGGCCGCCACTGCCTTGGCCTGATCTCCCATGCTCGATACTGAGCCCCAGATGCTACTGGGCTCTGCATTGAGGATATTTGCGAGTTCGCCGATCCTATCCCCAAGACCCTCGACGGCACGCACGCGGAGCCCTCCCAAGTCAGGATCATGGAATGTGACGACGACATAGCTCTCGGGGTTTGTCGCTTGCGCAACCTGTGCGGCAGCCTGACACAGGTTGTCGACCCCATGCATCCTGCTGGTTTTGAGCACGAACTCATTGATGCTCCGCAGTTCCTCCTCGATGCGCATCCGTTCTGCAATTTCGTCGAGGAGCCTCGCGTTCAAGGTCTTCAGCTCTTGCGTGCCGATTCGGACCTGCTCTTCCACATAGCTGCGAAAAATGTCCTTCAAGTACTTCGGCAGCGTTGTGCCGCGTGCAATAGTCTCCTGGAGGGACCTGACGAGCCCGACGAGAAAGTAGATGCTCCCCACATATTGGGAAAGCCGGGCCATCCAGCTACCAAGGCCGCCGACATTCTTTTGAAAGAGAAGGCAAAACAGGCCAGTCGATATGAAGGCGAGCGCACTAGCGTAGAAATAGAAGAATCTGACCTTTGACCGCATGTAGATCACGGCGAAGTGCACTGCGGAGACCGCAAAGAGAAGCGCGGCCAACGATAGGACTATCTGTCTGATGAAGGTCGGACCGGCGCCCTGTGCAAAAAAGACCGGAATGGCACCTCGGAATGTTGCCAGGGAGATAAGCGTAAACAATAGGACAATCGCCAAATAGCTGATCGTGGCCGACAGCCTCGGCCTCACTCGAAATGGAGCGATTCCCCATGCCCATCCACCAACGGTGAGTATCGCGGCGCTGAAATGAAAGAAACCCCCGAGAAGGCTGCCAAGATTGTGCAGAGTGACATTAAAGTTCTGCCCGCCCGGGACGAGTCCCCATCCGCTTAGAAGGCTTCCGAGGCCGAATGAGAGCAGCCCGCACCCTAAAAGCAAAAACGTCTGGGTCCCCTGTACCATGTAGCTTCTCGCGGCAAGGACGGCAACCGTGATGGGAACGGCAGCAAGAAAAAGCGTATTCAGGAGTGGGAGAAGGAACGGAGGCTCAAAAACGAAGGTGGTATCGATCGCCGAAAAGATACCCGTGAGTGCGAGGATGACAAGGAGAGGAAGAACGGAGAGGAAAGCGATACGGGACTTCATCTTCATCGACCGACACCCCCCCGAAAACCGGATCCGAATCGGCGAATGATTCGATCGGGGTAAATTGTAAGTCCGAAAACGCGATTGCGCAATGGCGCCGGCGTTTCCGAGTTCGATGTTGCTCACCCGTCCCTGGGGTCGGGGAGGGCACACAACGCCGTAACGGGCAAGGGGAAGGATTGAGAGGGCCCGCACAGGCCCCAAGGCAGGGGGTAAAGTCCCCGGGGCGGCTCGGTGCCCTGGGGGGCGGTGGGGGGCCGGGGATGAGGGAGTGAGCCCGCCAGCCCCAGGGAATACAGGTACGTCTCCGTGACGGCTACGTTCGCGTGCCCGAGTGCGGTCTTCACCTCCTACATGTCGTGCCTGGCTTCCTAGGCCCGGATAGCGAAGATGTGCCGCAGGTTGTGGACGCTGTGCCGCGCCCAAAGGAGACCGGTGCCGCTTTCACCTGGTATCACGTGGAATCACTTGTCACTGTTCTGCCAAAGCTCAACGACGCCCAATGCGAGTTGATTGAAAAGTTGCTGGAACGTCTTGAACTAAAATATAAGCATGGAGTGTGGGTCCAGGTCGTACTACACCGCGCCGTCGATGTGAAGGCGAAAGATACCGAGGCTACGTCGTCGAGTTTGTCGTCGAATTGTTCTTCTTGTAGACTCTGCTAGCGAGGTTAGCTAAGCGCGGGTCGTCTGCCCCATCTTGGCAAGTCGTGCGGGAGACAGAAGCACCTTCACAGATTTCGGAATGGATGCCTATGTCCTCGGAAGAGCGGCTCTGGTTATCTAGAATTTCATGTCTGCTGTACAATCGCATGTCCATGGATCGGCACCGATGTGACATACGACAATTCAGTTGCTCGACCATTACGAACGTCCCTCGAAGCACGCAGGGGTGTTGATACCATGCCTTGGGCGCTTTCATTTCCTGTGCACCCTCCCAAGCCCTTGCCCCATCTGGAACAAGGGCTAGAAGCCAAGGCAAAGTGGAGAGCGCCATTTGAGGCCCCCACGCAATTGCCAAGAACTGTTGGCGCGTGCCGCGGATGACTTACAAATTGCTCTGGACCACCGCACAAGGTTTTCATCACATAGTCGGCGATTGCCCGACCCAACTTCTGCTAATCGGCAGGCTCAAAGTGTATCCCGTCGCGGTTGCTGGAATGGATCACTTCTCCGATAGCAAAGAAATGACACCCATGCTCACGAGCTGCCCTTTGAAATGCCACGTCGAAGGAGCTTCGCGCATAGGCGGGGTTGACTTCGAAAACAAACCACACTGAAAAACGCGCGCTACCACCGTGGTGACAATCCTTCACCGATGAACTAGCTCGGGCACACGTTAGCACTGTCAGATAAAAGATGTAAGAAAAATGTGGTCTTCATTACAAATAGCTCCAAATTACAGCAACAAAAAAAAGGAACCGCACTAAGTGCTGATTGACCCAACCTCTTGTAAGGAATACTATTAAACAGCAGTGAGTTTCATAGAGACACGCACCGAAACGGTTTTGATTCGTATTCCTAAACCGTAGGTCAGATGTTCGAGTCATCCCTGGGGCATATCGGGCTCTCCCATCTGCAAGGCGTCAGATCGCCACCGAAAAACCGGCTCCCAGAGTTTCACCTGCTCCACGGTTCTGTTGTCGAGCGTGCAGTTGACGGAGCCGTCCCCTGCTCGTCGAAGGCGACGGCCTTGCAGCCGCTGGTGCCGGTCTCCATGCCCGGAAGGCTCAGGACCGCACCTCTTTGGGCATCTCGCTGTTGTTCGGGCCGAAGTGCTGAAGGAAGACCATGGGCTCCCACTTGCTGGCGTTCGCGACCGTCACACCGTCCCGCGCGGCCTTCTCGCTTACGAAGTACTCGTCCCCCGAGAGCTGGCCGAAGCGGAGCATTCCGGCCGCCTCCGCGTCGAAGTAGCCGAACCTGCCAAAGCCCTGGACGATGATGCAGCCGAATGCGGCCGCTTCTTTCACCCTGACGGAGCAGCCCGGGAAGACGGTCGTTTCCTTGGCCCCTATGTAGGGGTTCGCATACACGACCCACTTCGCCGAGAGGCCGTCCTCAATCCGCGGGCAGGGCACGGGAGGCCGGAAGAATCGGGCCCGGTAGTGCGGGTCGACGTTCTTCTCCCAATCCATGAGGCTCATGACATAATCGATATCCTGCTTCCGGTTCTCCGGCACGTTCTCCACGAGGAAGTCCCTGGAGTACACCTCTCCTGAAGTGATGTTTTCCTGCACCGAGTTCACGTCCGAGTTCCACTGCGGCTCGTAGGTGAGGACGGAGCCGGGGGCGTGAACCACTCCGGGCGGGGTGTACCAGCCGGTGCCCAGCTCGATCCTGTACGCCCGGGAGAGCTCGGTGATCCTGTTGTCTCCCTTCTCGTAGGCCAGCAGGCGCTCCCGCACGAGCTCGCGCGTCACGTCCGGGTCGAAGCCGAAGTAGGTGACGGGGAATGTGCCGAGGTGGTTGTTGAGCTGGGGCGGAAAATAGTAGGCCTCGGGCTTGCCTGTCCTGCCGACCCTGCTGGCCGCCTCGTCGTCGAGGTGGAGGTGGTGAAAGAGGGGCAGCTCGTAGTCGAAGAACTTGGAATACATCGGCCACGTGCCATACTTCTTCGCCAACTCCTCCCCGATGATCCCGGATCCGAGCTCACTCACCGCGTCCTTGAACAGGAAACAGTCGTCGCGCCGCTCCGTGGGGGCAACGTAGCTCATCCCTTCATCTGCGGGGGCCAGGGGCCCGTTCATCGCGGGGATGACCGAGGAGAACCACCTCTCCTTGATGGACCCGCGCGCCGTGCCCAGGGCGTAGTAGTCGTCGGGATGCAGGCGGAGCCGCCGGCCGGCCTGGCTGAACCTCCGCGGCACGAAGGTGGGCGCCAGCCGCAGGATGCCGGTCCCCTTCTCAAAAGCGTCCCGAATGGCTTTCCCGTTGCTCATGTCTTCTCCTTATCTGTCACCCGCCTCGTCGATGATTCGGTTCAGGGTCTCCCTGTAGTAGGTGAAGCCATCGAGGTGGACCTCCGGCGGGATGAAGTGGTCGCCGAAGGGGATGTAGCCGCCGGTGGCAAGCACTTCACGGACCGGTTCGAGAATCCGGTCGATGCGCACCTTTCCCAGGCAGATGTCAGACTTGGGGATGCCTCCCATCATCTGCAGGGAAGGGAAGTTCTTCCTCACCTTCACGATGTCCATCCCGCAGTGCACCTCGAAGGGGTACATGCCCGTGACCCCCGCCTCCATGAAAAGCGGGATCAGGTCGTAACAGTCCCCGTCCGTGTCGAGAAAGATGGTCGTGATGCCCCGCGCCTTGCAGAAATCGGTGAGCCGCCGGATGTACGGCAGCAGGAACTCCCGGATAATGGCGGGAGCCACCATGGAGCCGGATCCGTAGGAGATGTCCTCCCAGATCTGCACGTGGTCCACGTCGACCTCCGCGAGGACCTCGGAGTACACGGCGATCCAGAGGTTCGTGAAGGTGTCCAGGATGTCATGCACGAGCTTCGGTTCCTGAAGATAGCTCACGAAGAGGTTTTCGTATCCCATGAGGTGCGCGGGGGTGCCGAAGAAGCCGTGGGGATAGCCGCCCAGGGCCAGCGGGTAATCGCGCTGCCCGTATTCCCTGACCGTATCGCTCCAGTTGGCGGGCAGGCGGTTGCGGACGTCCTTCAGTGACAGTCTTTCCTCTTTGAGCTTCTCCCAGCTCTTCCAGTCGGTAATCGGCCACTCGGCGCCAGAAGGCATGGTCGCCTGCTCCTTCAAGAGGATGCGCTTCACCCCGTCCACGTCCATGTAGACCAGTCTCTGTGCGTCCTCCTCGAAGACCCTGGCGTCGAAAATCGGCCAGAATAGCAGGTTCACGTCCACCAGGCGCTGGGAGGCGTCCAGGCTGAAATGCGTGCGCACATCCTGGTCGAGCGGGAACCCCTGGGTTGGCCAGTACAATCCGCCTGCCATGACAGGCATCCCCTTCGGAAGCCGCTCCCCGCGCATCCGCGTCCACGCGCGGGTGTAGAGGCTTGCGGTCGGGGTCGTGATCCGCACGGGTATCTCGGGATATTTCCTCTTCGGCAGACCCTCGGCGTACCAGGTGTCCAACGTCTCCCCCCAGTAACCGAACTCCCACTTCACCGCACGCGTGCCGCGGGCGAAGCCCATGACTTCCCGGAACCTCTCTCTGGTGTTCACGCACCCCTCCCGCAAAGATACGAGGCGGCCCGGTCCGTGTGGCACCGGGCCGCCTCTGTCGATGATTTCTGAGACTCCCCCGCCTACTTCGTTCCCCAAATCTCGGTCACGATGGGAAGGTACTTGTCGGCGTTCGCCTTGTCGATGACGGGGGTCTCCATGTAGGTGTAGTAGTCCACCTTCTGGCCCTTGAGGATCCTTGCCAATGTATCCGTGGCGGTCTTCGCATCAGTTGCGGGTGACTGGAACACCGTGAAGAGCATCCAGCCCTGCTGCACAAGCTCCACCGCCTCGACCTGGCCGTCGCATCCGTTGGTGAGAATATCCCCGGGGTTTTTGCCGGCGTCCTGGAGGGCTTTCACGACGCCAAGCGCCATACCGTCGTTGTGGCAATAGACGAACTGGATCTTGTCACCGTAGGTGGTCAGCCAGTTCTCCATGATCTTCTGGGCCGTGTCCGCGTTCCAGTCCCCGGGCTGCGATTCGAAGAGGACGAACTTGTCCGTCCACCCGAGCTCCCTCACCCTGTCCTGGAAGCCTTTTCTCCTGTCGATTGCGGCAGAGTATCCGGCCTTACCTGCCATCTCGCAGTAATTGACCTTGGTAAGGCCCTTCTTCTGGAAGTAGTGCACCCAGTAATCGCCCATCGCCTTGCCCTCGAGGTAGCTGTTCGGCCCCGCGAACGCGACAAGGCTCTTCAGCTGCGGGGGATCGGTCATAACGTTCGAGGTGATCATGGGGAGCTTCCCCTTGGTCTGGGCGTACATCTTGTTGATGACGGGAACAATGCCCGCAGCGTCAAGGGGCACGATCAAGAGGCCTTGCACTCCTTTGGCTACCAGGTCCTCGATCTGGTTCACCTGGGTGTTCAAGTCTGACTTCGCATCGGTCATGATGAGGTCCCAGCCGCGCGCCGCCGCTTCCTTCTTCACCGCCTGGGTGTAGGGGAAGAAATAGGGGCTGTCTTCGACGAAGGGCATGGAGAACCCGATCGTGACCTTCTTCTGTGCCCCGGCAGTGACCGCAATGACGGCGAGCGCCAGGCACACGATGATCAGAATCTTTCCAGCTTTCATTCACTCCTCCTAGTTTTCAGACTCACGTACATGTGTACTTTTCCGCCCCTTCAGCGCCTGCCCGCCACCTCCTTTCCGGGCCGAAGGGCGCGCGTTTCGTCTATCCGGCGGCCGCTGCCGCCCCTTCCCGGCGCTTCGTCGTGAGCGCATCGGTGACGATGACCGCGATGATGATCGTGCCTCTCACCAAGAGCTGATAGTTGGTGTTCACGTTGAAGATCACCATCGCCCTTTCGATCAGCCCGAGTATCAGCACACCCTGCAGGGTGCCGATGACCGTTCCCTTTCCTCCGAACAGGCTCGTACCCCCAAGCACCGCGGCGGCAATGATGAGCATGGGCGTCTGGTCGCCGAACACCGCCGATCCCGTGTTCACGCGGCTCGTCAGTAAGACCCCGGCCAGCGCCGCCATGAACGAGCAGACCACGAAGTACAGGAAGGTGTAGAGGTCGACGCGGATGCCAGCGAGCCGGGAAGAGACGGCATTGCCGCCAATGGCGAAATCGTTTCGCCCGAACTTCGTGGACCTGAGAACGTACCAGACCGCCGCGTACACCACCACCAGGTAGAAAACCGGCAGCGGGATCCCCAGGAAGGATGCCTGGCTGAGCACCTGAAAAGCGGCGATACTCCCCTTGACGGGGTGGCTGTTTGTAAGGACAAGGCCCAGGCCCCTGAAGATGATCATCGTGCCGAGTGTCACGATGAACGCGTTGATCTTCCCCTTCACCACCAGGACCCCGTTGAGCGCCCCGATGGCCGTTCCGGCGGCCACGCCCAGGAGCACGGAAGCGAGCATTCCGAATTGCTGGCTGAGCACGATGATGATTCCCGTGACCGCCATCACCGAGCCGACGGACAGGTCGAATGAGCCGCTGATAAGCAGGATGGTCATGCCGGCGGCCATGACCCCGTTGATCGCGATATGATCGAAGAGGCTCACGAAGGTCTGCAGGGTGAAGAAATTTCTGTCCGCGACGGAGAGGATGACGAGCAACGCGATGATGATGACGAGGAGTTTCCTGTCGGCGATGAGCCGGGCAGCCTTGACTTTCATAAGACCTGCAACCTCCTCCGTCTGTTGAACTCGTCGTAGAGGACGGCAAGGATGAGGATGATCCCCTTCACCAGCTGCTGGTACTCGAAGGGGATGTGGAGGAGCGCCATGCCGTTGCTGATGAGCGCGAAAATCAGCAACCCGATGGCCGTGCGGTAGATCCCCCCCACTCCCCCGGAAAGCGCGGTTCCCCCCAGCACGACAATCGTAATCACATCGAAGAGGTAATCCGATGCGGTCCCCACCCGGATGCGAGGCAGGCGGGAGGTGAGGAGGACCGACGCGAGGCCGCAGATGAGGCCGTTGATCACGTAGCTTGCCAGGACGATCCGCGTGTCGTTGATCCCCGAGGCGCGCGCCGCGCGGTCGTTCAGGCCCACGGCGTACAGGCGGCGCCCGGCGATGCTCCGCGCGAGGAGAACGCCGGAGACCACCATGATGAGCACCAGGGACCAACCGAGGGCGGGCATGCCCAGGATGTTCGCCTCCCCCAGCCAATGGAACAGCGGCTCGGGCCTGCTCCTCAAATTCATACCGCCGGTGATGATGAGCGCGACCCCGGTGAAGATGATCTGGGTGCCGAGGGTCACGATAATGAAGTTCGCTTTCACCTTGGCGATGAGGTACCCGTTCAGCAGACCGCAGGCCACTCCCACGGCGAGGGAAGCGGCAATCGACACGGCGTACCCGTAGGGCTGGAGCAGGACGTTCGCCACAGCGCACAGCGAGAGGATGGAAGCGGCGGAGAGGTCCATTCCTTTGCCAATGATCACGATGGTCATTCCGCACGCCAGGATCCCGTGTACGGAGTACTGGCGCACCACGTTGAAGAGGTTCCCGAAGGAAAGGAAGTCCTTGGAAGCGATACTCATCACGATGGCGAGCAGGATCAGGATGATGAGCATGGTCTGCTCGTAGAAGAGGTTCACGACCCCTCTCTTGAAGCCGGCCCCGGCGGGCCTCGCCGTGACGTCACCCATGCCGCTCACTCCCCTCCCGCCATGTGCCCGACCGCTGCCGCAATCAGGTTCTCTTCCGTAAGCTCGCCTTTGGCGAAGATCCTCGCCAGCGTCCCCTCGCGTATCACCACGGCGCGATGGCACATCCCGATGATCTCGGGCAGCTCGGAGGACACCAGGATGATCGATACGCCATGGTTGGCGAGCTCCTTGATCAGGGTGTGGATCTCCTTCTTCGCCCCCACGTCGATCCCCTTTGTCGGTTCGTCCAGGATGAGGACACGGGGGTCTGTCGAAAGGCATTTGGCCAGCGCCACTTTCTGCTGGTTGCCCCCGCTCAGGTTCATCACGAGCTGGTCCAGGGACGGCGTCTTGACGTTGAACTCCTTGACGTAGCGAGCGGCCAGGGCGTCCTCCCTCCGGGTGCTGATGAGCCCCAGGCGCGAAAGAATGCGGAAGAGGAGGAGGATGGTGATGTTGGCACGCACGGAGAAGCCCTGGATGATGCTCTCCAGTCGCCTGTCCTCCGAGACGAAAGCGATCCCCCTTTTCAGCGCGCCAGCGGGGGAGCTCCTCCACAGCCTCTGCCCGCCGAGGAGCACCTCCCCGCCATCCACGGGGTCCAGGCCGAAGATGCCACGCATGATCTCGCTCCGTCCCGCCCCCACCAGCCCGGAAAAACCGAGTATCTCCCCCTCGTGGAGCTGGAAGCTGATGTTCCGATAGACCCCGGTCCGGGCAAGGTCCCTGACCTCGAGCACCACCTTCTCCCCCGACTGGTAGCTCGCGTCCCCGAAGAGATTGCCGACGTCCCGGCCCACCATGTGCTTGACAATCTCCCCCTCGCTCGTTTCCTTCACGCCGGCGACGGAGACCGTCCTGCCGTCCCGCAGGACCATGACCCGGTCGGCGACCTCGAAGATCTCCTTGAGGCGGTGGGAGATGTAGATGACCGAGGTCCCTGCCCGGGTGATCTTGCGGATGATGCCGAAGAGTTTGTCCGCATCCTCGACGGTGATGGAGGCCGTGGGCTCGTCCATGATGATGATCTTTGCGTCCCGGGAGAACGCCTTGGCGATTTCCACCAGCTGCTGCTGGGCGGAGGAAAGCGCGGAGACCAGCGCCCTGGGGGACAGGTTGATGGACAGGCTGTCCATGACACCCTGTGCCGACGCGATCATGCGCTTCCAGTCGATCCGCCCGCCCCTGGCGGTGGGCTGGCGGCCGAGGAAGATGTTCTCCGCAACGGTGATGTCCTGTACCAGGGAGGTCTCCTGGTAGATCGTGTTGATCCCGCGCTCGATGGCGTCCTTCGGGCCGCGCAGGAGGACCCTGTCGCCCCTGAGGCGGATCTCTCCGGTATCGGCGCTGTAGACACCGGAAAGTATCTTGATCAGCGTGGACTTCCCCGCCCCGTTTTCCCCAACCACGGCGAGGACCCCTCCTGCGGCGAGACTCATGCTCACGTCTTCCAGCGCTTTCACGCCGGGGAACGATTTGGAGATATGGGACATCTCGAGAATCTGCTCAAGGTCCGACACTCACGGCCTCCCTGGGGATGATTCGACCGGGGGACACCTCACGGTGGACCTCCGGACCGTCACGCTCGGCTCCAGCACGATTGTCTCCGACCGGACTTCTCCGTTGTTGATATGCGAAATCAGCAGCCCCATGGCTTTCTCCGCGAGCTCTGAAATTGTTGAGCACGATGCTGGACACGTTCTCGTGCTCGAAGGCCCTGTCGATCACGACAATGGGCATGCGGCGCTTGAGGCTCTTGATCAGGGTCTCTTCGAGATCGAAATTATCGTGGGAGTTCACAGGGACGACATTGAAGCCCTGGCTGCAGGCGGCCTTGAGGGCGCGGTCATTGATGACAGGGGACACCGTGGAGATAGAGCAGCCGACGACCTGTGCAATGTCCTTGATCGACGTCATCCGGTGCCTGCCTGCCGCCTCTCCGTTTCTCAGGGCACCAACAGCTCGATGTCCAGCACCTTGCGGGTCACCAGCAGCTCCTCCTTCCAGTCCCCCTGCGCCACGTGGATGTGGTTACGGAGCAGAGACTCAACGAAGCGGTCCTGTGGGCGGTCCAGCTTCACGCAGGAGCCGTCCTTCAACGATCACGAAGCTCAAGTCCAGTTCGCGAACCGTATGACACATATGCGACAATTAGAGCGTTTGTCATGGATCTTAGCATATGACAGTCTTCATGTCAAGTGTCAGAACATAGCGGGCATGATCGCATTGGAATCATGACACTTGCCCTTAGGATATCCTGACACTTGACAGAATGCGTAGCATATGCTAATATGAATAACAAAGATTTCTCAAGACCGCATATGTGTCAGAACAGCTCGCTAATTTCATGCTGAGGGGCCGCCCAGTGTCGGATTTCGGAAAACGTGAAATGGCCGAAAAGGCTGCAATCCTATACCACGAGAAGGATTTGAGTCAGAAGGAAATTGGCAAAGCTCTCGGCGTATCCAGGTCCCAGGTTTCGCTGCTGCTTCGCTATGCCAAAGAAACGGGAATCACAGAAATCACAGTCAACGTCGACAAGTACCGCTTGAGGATGATCAAGCGCGAAATCGAATTGAAAGAAAAGTTCACAAAAGTCAAGCAGATTTACGTTATGTCTTCGGACTCGGAGGAGTTTACTGACAGGACCCTCGGAGCTTTCGCTGCTCCGTATTTGTCCGAGATGATCAAGGAAGCAACCACCATCGGTGTGAATCTCGGTACTTCAGTGGAGAGGTCGATAGTCAACCTCGACAGCCATGATTTTGTTGATTCATCGGGCAAAGCGGTTGTGCAGCTCATGGGTGGGTTCAGCATGGACATCAGCAAGGCTCATCCATACGAACTCGTCAAGAAACTGAGCTCGGTCCTTAAGTGTAAATGCTTCTGCTTGAATTGCCCTGCCATCGTGGAAAAAGGCAGCTTGAGAGACGCATTACGCGAAGAACCCAGCATCAAAGGTGTAATGAATATCTGGAACGAAATGGACCTCGTCATCATGGGCATCGGAGTGGCTGATGAAAGGTCAAAGCTGTTCTCGCTGTTCAACGATTCCATGGGGAGAGAAGTGCGGGCCAGCGGGGCATGTTCGGAGGTCAACATCAATTTCTTCGATGAACGAGGCAACTACCTGCCTGTATTGGAGAATAACAGAATGGGCGCATCGTACGGAGAACTCAGCAAGGTCAAGAGAAGGGTGGCTATTTGCACCGGGAAGCACAAGACGAGGGCGGTTGCAGCCGCTCTCAGATCGGGAATTATCGACGTGCTGGTGACCGATTCGCTTACGGTGGACGCGGTTGAAGATTATCTGGAATCGCTGCACGACGGCGAAGCATGAATGCTCGTTCAACTCGCGAACGCCATTATCTGTTTCAGGAGAGCGCGGCCGTGGCAAGGAGGCATCCGTGTATTTGGCGAGATTAACCGACGACATAATGTGCAAGACTCCTTCAGGCAACAAGATCTATTGGATGCTTACCAGCGAGATGGGCGCGCCGAGCTTCGAGCTTCGCTACATCGAGATCCCACCCGGCGGCAAATCGAGCTACGGGCATCACCCTCACGAGCATGAGGTCTTTATCGTCAGGGGAGAAGGCAGAATCAAGGGGCAAGATTCCGAGAAGCAGCTCACCCCGGGAACGGCAGTCTTCGTTCCCGGCGATGAGGAGCACCAGTGGATCAACGCCAGCGCAACCGAACCTTTCGGCTTCATTTGCGTTGTTCCGAAAGGGGCCGAGGCCGAGTCCAAGCCGCCGTGTCGGAATGAATGACAGGCGCATTGCGCCGTGGTTCGTGCTCCCTGCTGGCAGCGTGGGGCAGGGCGTGAGTTGAGATCGCAGGGAGTGCCAGGCATGAAAATCGCTCTTCAGTTCGGGGCCGGCAATATCGGACGCGGGTTCATGGGCCAGCTGTTCTTCGAGGCCGGGTACCACACCGTGTTCGTCGAGTACAATCAGACGGTGGTGAGTTTGATCAACGAGTTGGGCCGTTACCCGCTGCGGCTGCTGGACGCCTACACGAAGCACGAAGTCGACATGACGATCGGCAATATAGAAGCGTTGAGCGCAGTCAAGAACGAGGAGGTTGCCGACTGTTTTGCTCGCGCTGATGTGGTCGGAACTGCGGTAGGGGTCGAAAACTTGCAGGCCATTGCCCCGCTTATCGCCGAGGGGATCCGCAGGCGGCGGTCACGAGGGGCCGGCCCCGTGGACATCTATCTCTGCGAAAACGCGTACGGCGCGGCTGCCGCGCTCAGGCAAGCGGTGCATGCCGAACTCGCTGAGGGCACCCGCGGCTGGACGGATGCGAACATCGGCTTCGTCGGCACCAGCGTTGCCCGGATGGTGCCGGCTCCGAGCGACCGCTTCAAGGGGATCCATCCCCTCTTTGTCGTGGCGGATTCCTACCACAAGCTCCCCTTTGATGGCAAGGCAGTGAAGGCACCCCAGCTGCCCATTGAAGGCATGGCAGCGGTGGCGAACTTCGAAGCGGAGGTGACGCGCAAGCTCTTCACCCACAACCTGGGCCACGCCGCTCTTGGCTACATCGGCTACCTCAAGGGCTATACCTACGTCCACGAAGCCTTCGCCGACGAGTACCTGAGGGCGATCTTCACCAACGCCCTCGAGGAAACCGCCCTGGCCCTGGTGAAGATGTACCCCGGGGACATCGATGCGGAAGGCCACAAGGAGATCCTCAAGGACGTCCGTATCCGGTTCTCCAACCCGATGATCATGGACGCGGTGACGAGGGTGGCCCGGGATCCGCTCCGCAAGCTCGCGCCCGACGATCGCCTGATCGGCAGCGCCACGATGTGCCTGTCCCACGACGTGTTTCCCGAAACCATCGGGCTGGTATGCGGAGCGGCGTACTGCTATGACTACGCCGGAGATCCGGCCGCGGTAAGGCTCCAGGCGCAGATCGCGGAGCTCGGGATCGCGGACACCCTGCGGAAAGTCTCCGGGGTGGACCCGGAGAGCAGGCTCGGAGAAAGGATCCTTGCCTCCTACCGGGAGCTCCAAGGGCGCCGCCCGGGAGTGGCGGCCCGAAAGTCGGAGCGCGGGGGCCGCGCGTGAGAACAGAGCTGGGAAAACGGCAAGGGGAACCGTCTTGAAAACCAAGGCTATCCGTCTGTACGGGAAAAACGATCTGCGGCTGGAAGAGTTCGAGCTTCCGTCCATCAGGGACGACGAAATCCTGGCCCATGTCGTGTCCGACAGCATCTGCATGTCTTCCTACAAGGAGGCGATGCAGGGGGCGGACCACAAGCGCGTACCCAGGGACATCGCCACGAATCCCGTCATCATCGGCCACGAGTTCTGCGGCGAGATCATCGAGGTCGGCAGGAAATGGCGCGACAAGTTCCGGCCAGGAAAGCGCTTCTCAATCCAGCCCAACATCAAGCACCCCGCCATCATGGGAGGAATGGGGGCCCCCGGATACAGCTACCCCCACGCCGGGGGAGCGGCCACCCACGTCATCATCCCGAACGAGGTCATGGAGCAGAACTGCCTCCTCGACTACAGCGGGGATGCCTTCTTTTACGGCTCCCTTGCAGAGCCGATGTCCTGTATCGTCGCCGCATTCCGGGCGACTTTCCACATCGAGGAGAACTACATCCACCACATGGGGCCTCGGGAGGGCGGGGCGATGGCGATCCTCGCCGGAGCAGGTCCGATGGGCCTGGGTGCCATTGATTACGCCATCCACGCGTCACGGCGGCCAAAGCTGCTGGTGGTCACGGATATCGATGACAAACGGCTTCAGAGGGCCGCTTCGATCTACACGGTTGACCTGGCCCACCGCAGCGGCGTCGCGCTGAGGTACGTCAACACCCGTGATATGGGGGAACCGGCGGCGTCCCTCCGGGAGATCGCGGGGAGAAAAGGCTACGATGACGTGTTCGTCTTGGCCCCCGTGCGCTCCGTGGTCGAACAGGGCGGCAAGATCCTGGCTGCCGACGGGTGCCTGAACTTCTTCGCCGGACCTTCCGACAACCGGTTCACTGCGGAGGTGAACTTCTACGACGTGCACTACACGGGGCACCACATCGTAGGCACGAGTGGAGGCAACACCAATGACATGGTGGAAGCGCTGGACATCATGGTGCGGGGCGAGATCAATCCCAGCGCCATGGTCACCCACGTCGGCGGCCTGGACAGCGCAGGGCCCGCCACCCTTGGACTCCCCGACATCCCGGGAGGCAAAAAGCTCATCTACACAAACATCACGATGGACCTCACCGCAATCGACGATTTCGCCGTCAAGGGCAGGAACGATCCCCTCTCCGCGGGACTCGCAGAGATAGTGGCGAAGACAAACGGACTGTGGTCCGCGGAAGCGGAGAGGTACCTGCTGGCGCACGCCAGGTCGATATGAGAGACCGCTTCATCGGAGCCGACCTGGGGACCAGCGGAATCAAGGCCGGTGTGACCGACGTCGGCGGGCGGGTTTTGGCCAGCCTGTACTGGGAGACCGAGCTCACTTCCTCCGGCCCAGGCCGGATGGCGCAGAGCCCCGAAGATTTCTTCGCCCAGACCCTGCGCATCATCCGGGCCGTCATGGAAAAGGCCGGGATCAGCGGGAACGAAGTTCAGGGCATCGCGCTGGACGGTCAGATGGGTGGCGTGATCGGAGTCGACAGAAGTTTCGTTCCGCTCACCGGCCTGGACATGGGGCTGGACATCCGGTCGGAAAAATACAATGCCCTCGTCCATCAGCAGCACGGCAAGCTCCTGCGCTCCCTGTCCTGCGGCTCCCCGCGGAACACCCCCAAGATCATGTGGTGGCAGGGCGAGCAGGGTCCGACCTACCGGAAGGTGGTCAAGTTCGTGACGTTGGGTGGTTTTGTGGCTGGCAGGCTGGCCGGGTTGCGGGGGGAGGACGCATTCCTCGACTATACGAGTCTGGCATTTTTCGGCAACGAGGACGCGCGGCGCCGCGCCTGGTCGGATGAGCTGAGTACGGCCTTCGGCCTGGACCTCGAGAAGTTCCCCCGCATAGTCGAGCCGTGGGAGATCGTGGGGACTCTGACCGCCGCGGCCGCGCGCGAATCCGGGCTCCTAGAGGGCACTCCCGTCGCGGCTGGAGCGGGAGACCAGCCGGCGGGCTTGCTCGGCGGCGGCTTCCTGCGGCCCGGGGCGCTCTGCGATGTGTCAGGGAGCTCCACCTTGCTGTTCCAGTGCGTGGATTATTACCGGCCCGACACCGCGTTCGGCGCGGTCGCTTACATACCCTCTATCCTCGAGGACCGGTATCACGCCCTGTCATACATCAACGGCGGCGGCATCGCGTTGAGCTGGCTTCGCGACGGCATCCTCAAGGGTTCCGCGTTCACAAGCTACGAAAAGCTGACCCGTGGCGCCGCGGCGCTGCCTGCAGGCGCAGACGGACTGCTCTTTGTCCCTTACTTCGGCGGCCGTCAGTGCCCGTACGACGCCGACTTCCGGGGCGGTTGGCTGGGCCTGAACTGGGGCCACCGGCCCGAACACCTGTTCCGCTCGATGATCGAGGGGCTGACCTACGATTGCGCCGTCGGACTCAAGAACCTCCGGAAACTATTCCCCGAATACCGCCCTCAGGAGCTGGACAGCTACGGCGGTGGATCCCGAAATGGCCTCTGGTCTCAAATCAAGGCGGACGTGCTCGGGCTTCCCGTCCGCTGCCTGGAAAGCCACGATTTCGCGATTACCGGGTGCGCACTCGTTGCAGCCAGGGCTTTGGGGGCGATCACGGAATTCGACGCTTCACGCCGCGCGGATGCCGCCGACTGCCCGGTGTACCGTCCGGACCCCGCAACCGCTGAGAAGTATGCGGGTTATCTGGAGGCATTCGAGGCCTGCTGCTCCGGTTCCGGCATAGCTCTGTCCGCCGTCTTCCGATGCCTGAGCGCTCTCGCCGGTGGGTCCTCACGAGCAACTGAAGCGCTGGAGAGTAGATGATGTTTGCCGGTGACAGAGAAGCGGCTATGAGGGCGGGACGTTCGTGATATGATTGTAAAATACCTTGCTACCCGTTTCATGGCTAGTATGGCTCAAAAAAAACGGCCAACCGTGGACAAGGGAGTCATTATATGGAAAAGAACCCTGAAGTATCGATCGTTCGATGCAATGAAACCGAAGATATCGAGACAATCAAACAATCCTTGAAAGAAGCGTTCAAATTTCTCGGCGGGCTCACCACAGTCCTCAGAAAGGGAGACAGGGTGGTGATCAAACCCAATCTGCTTCTCCCAGTATCCTATGAAAGTGGGGCCACCACGAATCCTTTCGTCGTAGAGGCCCTCATCGAACTGCTCGGTGAGATCGGTGTGACCAGGACGGTGATCGCCGAAGGTGCGGTAGTCGGTCAAAACACAGCGAAATGCTTCTCAGTCTGCGGATACGATGAGGTCGCGAAACGAAAAGAAGTGCCTCTCATAGACCTGAAGAAGGACGAATTCATTCCTCTCGGGCTCTCAAGCGGCAAGGTGGTCAGGATGCTGAAGCTTCCGAAAACTATAGTCGAAGCCGATGCGATCATTAGCGTTCCTGTACTCAAAACCCATGACTGTTTCCCGGTATCGCTCGGTCTCAAGAACATGAAGGGAGTCATTCATGAGAGGGACAAGCAGAAATTCCATCTCCTCGACCTGGCGCAGTGTATAGTCGACCTGAATAAGCTCGTTCTGCCGACTATTACAGTCATCGACGGAACGGTCGGCATGGAAGGAATGGGTCCCGTGTACGGAATACCGGCAAATGCTCGAGTGCTTCTCGCGTCGTTCGACTGTGTGGCGGCCGACGCGGTTGGTTCTGCTCTCATGGGGATCGACCCGTACGAAACGAGCTATATAAAGCTTGCCTCAGAACAAGGGCTTGGCACAGCGGATCTCAATCGGATAAAGATACACGGGGAATCTCTTCAAAGCGCGGGGAGGAAGTTCAAGAGGATAAGCCTCGAAGGTATTCTAGATTCGGAGGATTTCAAGAAACACAGGGTAAGCCTGATGGATAAGGGCGGGTGCAGCGGATGTAGAAGCGTAATTACGGCGCTCATTTTCGACCTCTACAACAACCACCAGCTCTCCCGCATCGAGAACAGCACCATCGTGCTTGGCCAGAATATCGACCCGGAGGAAATCGAAAGAATCGAAGGCAGGGTGATCTGTTTTGGTGCATGTACGAAATGGGTGAAGCGTGACAAGGACGTGCTTCTTCCTGGCTGTCCGCCGCACATTCTTGACGTCAAGAAGGCACTGGGGTACACGAAAGACGATTTCGGCAACTTCTCGTTTCTGGAAACACATCTCAAGAGCTTCGGCTGGGAATGAAATGCGGGACGGCGCTCTCATTTCCGCTTTCAACGCTCTCGAGCAGGGAGGAATCGAGCGATGATTAAGGAACGCAAGCTCTCAATGCCTTTCTGGTGCGTGGGAAACCCGGTCGGCGACCCGTTCGGTCCAGGGGTGCTGGACAAGATATCCCCGTTGGAGACTGCCGATATCATTTCCCAGGCGGGCGGGGACGGGCTCGTGAGCTACACCGCCGCCCATGACGATGACATGGTACCATGGGACCCCCACAGTCCGGAGGATGATCGGGACAGCGAAAGCGCGACCTCCAGGTCTCTCAGCGCGATCAAGGCGAAGCTGGAAAAAGGAGGCGTCCATTTCAAGATGATCGGGTGCGCGCTGCACGTGGACCCCGTGTTCAGGAACGGCGGGATCGCCAACCCGGATCCCCGCATCCGCGCCCTGGCCGCGCAGAAGGTCATGCGCGCCCTGCGTATTGGCAGTTTCCTCGAGGCGGAGTACTTCACGTACTGGGTTGCCCGGGACGGATTTGAGACGCAGTTTGCGGTCCCCTGGTTGCAGGCCCACGGCTATATTCGGGACGCCCTGAATCTGGTCAGCCGCTACTGCGCAGATCAGAAGCTGTCAATTCAGCACGCCACCATCGAGCCTAAGCCCAATGAGCCCCGCGGTGAGATGTTCCTGCCTTCGGTGGGCCACGCCCTGGCAATGATTTCGACCCTGGAGCGGCCTGACTTCTGGGGCGTCAACCCTGAGGTGCTCCAGCATGAGCAGATGACCGGGCTTTCCGCGGTCGGCGCCGTCGGCCTCGCGGTAGCCATGAAAAAGCTCTTCTTCCTCCATGTCGGCAACCAGAAGCCTAACCAGTTCGACAACGACAACCCGCCGATGATCGGCATGGACGGCCTGAAGGAGTTCATCAGCATCCTGTACCTGCTGGCCAAGGCCGACTGGAAGGGGTACGTCGAGTTCGACAACCACATGCTCCGTACCGACAGCGCGCCAGGGATGGACAACAAGGTCGCGCTCCGGCGCAGGTTCATCGAGCTGGACGTGGCCTCTTACCGGATGGCGGAGAAGAAGGCCATCGCGCTGGCCGGAGACAGGGAAATCGACGCCGCCCAGTCCGGGATCTGGAACGCCGCCCCCGAGGTAGCCAAGGCTCTGGCTTCTGGCAGCCACAAAGATATAGCGGGCATCAAGATCGACTACGACGCCGTTGCGAAGACACCGGTGCGGATCGGCGAGCTCGACCACCTCGTCAACCGCAAGATTCTGGGGATGTAGGAGGGGGCACGCGACAGAACCGGCTCTCTTGATTTGAACCCCTGGGATTCGTTCGGGCGTTCACGTTCACCTCGGCAGCGATCAGGCCTACCTTCCAGCATCCTACCTGTGACTTGCGCGCCCGTAGACGGAGCACCCACCGGCTTCCGTCCTGACGGAATCCGGCAGCCTTGAAGACGATCGAGTGACCTCGGTGCGTGGAGGTGATCCCTGCGGTATCGAATGGATAGCCTTCGATGACTTGAGCACACTGCCCCCGCGCGTAATCAACGGTTCCCTTCAGAACGGCGAGTGTGAGCTTCCTACCGCGCTGCTCCCGATTGACGAAGAAACAAAGGACGACCCGGGTGGGCATTTCCACAGGCGTCACTCGCGGCATCGTGCGGGACTTCTCCAGCCGAACGTATGTCTGGCGAGGAGCAGGCCTACCGGTATTGCGGGGGTATTCCCTGGGAGCTGCTATTCGACCGCAGTACTGTAAGATAGAAGATGTAGGAAAAAAGCGGTCCTCTATACAAGTAGCTCCAAGACACGACTAAATAATAGGGAGTCGCATAAGGCTCTGATTGACCCAACCTCTTGTAAGGAATACTATTAGGCAGCAGTGAGTTGTATGGAGATGCGCGCCGAATCGGCTCGGACTCGTTTTCCTAAACCGAAGGTCGGATGTTCGAGTCATCTCTGGGGCATTGAATAATTCTCGGATCTGCAAAGAGTCGCACAAAGAATGCTCTCTGAAGACTGGCTGCTGAGTGATCCAAGATTGCTCGATCTGGCAAGGCGTTATGTTTGGTGGCTCCTTCCCCAGCAATCACCAACAAGTACCCGCGGAACCGATGCGAAGCGCACGGTGGAGGACGCCATGAGATCGGACGTGTCACTCGAGTTTCTCATCGACGGCACGGTGCTCTTTGAGAGCACCGGCAAGTGGCTGCACCCCCTGTTCGAGTTGGAGCGGTTCTTAAAGGAACAAATGATCGACGCCCACGAGGGCGAAGTCCATGACAAGGTCGTGGGCAGAGGCTCCGCATTTCTGATAATGCGTCTGAACATCCGCAGGATACATGCCGGCATGCTGAGTCGCCTTGGAAAGGACCTTCTCGACCACGCGGGAATAGCCTGCACATGGGACGTGCTCGTTGACGAGATCGACTGCAGTACAGAGAGCATTCTACGCAAGGTCACTGATCCAGACGAGGCCTACCGCATCCTCGCCGACCGCGCCCGGAAGTCTGCGCACTCTCGGCAGATCCACCCGTAGGGTGCAGCGGAGAAACGGCAGATGTTTCTGGACAACGCCCCTACATCGCTTTCATACCCTGAGCAATGGCGAGAAGCATGTCCGCCGCTGCGGCCTCGGGGTAAGCGCCAACCATTGGCTGCTGACTTTCACCAATGACGGTGTGCGGAACACCCGAAACCTGGTACTTGTTTGCGAGATGGGGAAACTCCGAAGCCTCCACCATTGATGCGTGCACCTTCTCAGACTCCATTGCAAAACGGAACGCTGTGAGTACAGCCCGGGGGCAGTACGGGCATGTTGGAGTCACAAAGACCTGAAGATTCAAGGGGAAAGGCAGCGCTTTGAGCTTTTCGCGCGTCGCGAGGGCAAGTCCCGAATCTCCTTTCGCCACCATTTCCATGGACTCGAGGAGAGAGGAGAATTCATAACCCGCAGGAATGCCGAAGAACCTGATCCTGTAGTCCTCCCCCTTGCCGCCGAGCACCGCGAGAGCAGGTATTTTGTCGATCCCCATGCTTTCAGCCTTTGCCTTGTCTCTGACCAGATCGTAAACTACCGTCGTGATCTTGCCTTCGGACAATTTGGCGACCTCCTCCGCCAGCTCGCGAGTCTGCCGGCAGTACTCGCATTCGAACTCCTGGGTGAAAATGGCGAGAGTAACCAGGCTCGGTAGCTTGGAGAGCCTTTCCCTGACAACTTTCGCGTCCTTTTCGTTGATGAGAGCCATACGTTCCTCCTTGCAGAATAAATTAGAGAAAGAAGGCAAACAAATCAGTGACTTTCATCACACCCAGGGCACAAGAGAGTGCCGAAAGCGGCGAACGCCTGACAGCTGCTTTGTGACTTTTGTCACTGTATGCGTTTTTACAGCCGGGCGTATGATCATCCGACAGGGCTATCAACGCTGGAACGTTTTCATACGCGTCGAGCCCGCGAAATCCTTGACGGAGAGTTCCATGGTTGGTGTGAAGAGTGACAGACGCGCTCAACGTACGTTCAGGAGTATCAGACTGGTGTTTCTCGTGCTGTTCCTGGCCACGTCCACAGTCCTGGGGATACTGCACCTATTCTCTCCCGGCACCAAGCCAGTCGGCGTCGACGCTCTCGACCCGTTCGGCGGCATCGAGTCCGCCTTCACTCTTATTGCAACGGGTAGCATGCTCAGCAAAATAGCCTGGAGCAGCTTCATCCTATTGTTCGCCACGCTTGCCAGCGCCATTGTGTTCCGAAGGGTCTTCTGCGGCAACGTGTGTGCATTCGGAGCCTTGCAGGAACTGTTCGGCAAGCTTGGCAAGGTGATATTCCGAAAGCAGTTCGAGATTTCCCGTGTCATGGACAAGCCGGCACGATACCTCAAATATGTCCTTCTGGTCGGTATCGTCGCGTGGTCGGCCATAGTGGGTTCCCTTGTCATCCGCCCCTATGATCCATGGGCGGCATATCACCACCTTGTCTCGACGGAGCTCATCTCCGGATTTCTCGTCGGGCTCGCCGTGCTCATCTTGAGCCTCGTCGGGTCCATGTTCTACGACCGCTTCTTCTGCAAATACCTCTGCCCGATGGGCGGTTTCCTGGGGCTGATCAACCGCATCGGCTGGTTTCGCGTCAAGCGCAACGACGCCACCTGCACCCACTGCATGGCATGCGACAAGGCATGCCCCGTGAACATCAAGGTGGAATCCATGGAGCAGGTCCAATCCTCGGAATGCATCAACTGCAACTTGTGCGTCAATGCGTGCCCGGTGAAAGATACCCTGGTGATCGGCGGACCGCGCACGACAAAAGGGAAGGTTTCCTCCCTGGCCGTGGTGGGGATTACGCTTGGCATTTTCGTGGCTGTGCTCGGTGGAACCACCGCGGCGGGGCTCGTGAACTGGACCGTGGCACCCCTTGCAGAAACGGTCACCGCGACGCAGAGCGCGTTGAATCCCGACGACATCAAGGGCAGCGACACCTTTGCGCAAGTCTCAACACTCTCGGGAATCGCGAAAGAGGAGTTCCTTGCCCGGTTCAAGATCTCGGCGGAGGATTTCGAGAAACCGATCAAGGACGCGGCCCATCGCCCTGGTTCCGTCTTCGACACCCAGGCAGTACGGGATTTCGTGAAGGAGGGATTGGGGAAGTAGCGTTTCTCCTCAACCTTGCCGAGACAGCCGTGACCGTTTCCCCCCGTTTGTGACCGGCCGCTTGCGAGGGTCTAGCCGATGGCAGGCATCGTTTAGGAAATCAATTGCCTCTGTTCCAGGATTCAAATCCCGAGTTTCCTGAAAATATGGTATTTGGGCAGCTCCACGGCAAAAGTGAAGAGCCCCGTGAAAGCCAGCAGGAAGAACACGGGGACAAGGCCTATGGCCTGGATGATTCCTCCAAAGATGCCCAGAAGGGAAAAAGCGACAATGGCCGCCGCGGAGGAGATGAGAATACCCCGGCCCGGCCGGGAGTCCCAGAAGTGTCGCCTCTCACGCACGAGGTAAATCCGGAACTGGCTGGTAAAAACGAGCATCAACAGAACAAAGCTGCGCAACCCTTCACTAGTCAAATGGAAGAGGTTCCTGCCAATCAGGATGGTGAGCAAGCCTTCCAGGATGAAGAAGACCCCGATTCCCGCGGAGGCGAGGGTGACGTTCCTTACGTTCCAGTTGTTGGGATTCCTGGTGTACTTCACGTTATCTGTGGAGAGCGTCATGGTCACAAAGTCGTTGGCGAACACCAGGAGGGCCATACCGAGGAGAGAAACCACGAGGTCGTGCAGCCAGAAAAAGCCCAGGGTCAGGATGCCGACGAGCTGGATTGTTTTTGTCACCTTGTTAATGACCCACGTAAGCATCCGCTGATAGATCTGCCTACTCGTTTTCAGCGCGTCGATGATGACCCTGATGCCCGGCTCGGTGAGAACCATGCTCGCCGATGCTTTGGCCACATTGGTGGCGCCTTTGACCGCGATGCCTACCTCAGCCTGCTTCAGGGCAGGCGCGTCGTTGACCCCATCACCGGTCATGCCCGACGTGTGTCCGTGCGCCTGCAGGAGCTTCACGATCCTGTACTTGTCCTCGGGATAGACTTCTGCCAGCACGTCGCATCCCTGGACAATCCGCATCTGCTCCGGCTCGCCGGAGACCGTGAGCTCGCCCATACGCATGACTCTCTCGCCGATGCCCAATTCCATCGCCATCTGTCGGGCGATGGCGATGTTGTCGCCGGTGACCATGATGGGCTTCACTCCCAGATTCCTGGCCTCCGCAATCATCTGCTTTGCATCGGGGCGGGCCGGATCAGCCAGGGCCAGAAGACCCACCAGCTCGAAGTCATCCCCGTCCGCGGAGCGGGATCTCGCCACCGCCAGGGTTCTGGACCCTTTGCGAGAAAGCGTTTCCACCATCTCGCCGGCCGCCTTCACCACAGCGCTGTCCGTGAGGTGGGAGAGGGAGAGCACCACCTGGGGGGCCCCCTTCACCGCCCGGAATCGGTTCGTGTCCTCCTGGATGAGCGCTTCGGAGCACTTGGTGGTCGGTTCGAAGGGCGTGACCGATATCTGGCGGTATTTCGAGTTGTTGATGCCGGCGGCCTCGGCGCGTTGGCGAACCGCGATGTCGACGCCGTCCGTGCTCTCCGGCTTTGCAGTGAGGGCTGCCATCTTCAGAACATCATTCACTTCATGTCCCGCGTACGGAATGACCTCGGTCACTGAAAGCTGGTTCATTGTGAGCGTGCCGGTCTTGTCCAGGCAAAGCACATCGAGAGATGCCGCGTCTTCCATGGAATCGAGGCGGGTGACCAGCACCCCCTTTCTGACAAGCTCCATTGCCCCGACCGCCTGCACAATGGTGAGAACCGCGGGCAGAGCCACCGGCACGGCGCCCATGAGGAAAATCACTGCAAAGGCAACGACCGACAGAATTCCGATCTTCATCAGCAAAGCGCCCACAGCAACCGCGGCAAGCGCCGCGATTCCGAGGTACAACATGTACCTCACGATGGACAGCATGATCTGTTCCTGGTGGGACTTCGGTCGCGCGACCTGCACAAGCTCCGCGGTCCTGCCGAAGTAGGTACTGCTGCCCGTATTGACCACGAGGCATTGAGCCTCTCCGCGCTTTACGACCGAACTTGAATAGAGGATGTCCGAAGGGCCGACCTCCACGGGAAGCGATTCGCCCGTCAATGCGGACTGATCCACGGACAGCGCGCCGCTCAGGACCTTGGCATCCGCGGGAACGATGTCGCCCATCTGGACCACCGCGATATCTCCTGGCACGATCTCAGATGCGTTTATGGTTACCCATCTGCCCTCGCGGCGCACCCCGGCGTTGACGGCCAACCTTTCCTTGAGGAGCTCGAGGGATCTCTGCGAACTCCGGGAATGCAGATAACCGATGATCGCATTCGTCACGATCAGAATCGCGATGATGATGGCTTCCAGATTATGTCCCAGGAAAACGGTGAGCGTGATCGCCAACTCCAGCAACCACGGCATCGGGCCCCAGAAACGGGACAGGAACTCGAGGATGGCGCTTCTTTTCCTGGAGGCGACCTCATTCCTACCGTAGGTCTTCAGCCTCTTCTCCCCGTCACCATCGCTCAAACCCTCAAGGACTGATCCCAGTTCTCGCAGGGCAGCTTCGATGGACATCACTTTGTACTCATCGGTTCCTTTTACGTCGGGTGAGCTGGCGACAGGTGTTTTCAGGGGCCGGTGCTTCATGGCGGTTCACTCCCATTCAGAATATAGCGAATAGATCCCCCGCACGGGGAAATGTCTCCACAGAAATAGAGAACCGTGCCTGCACATCATAGAGCCCGCTATGCTGCACCGCGAGGGAGACCAGAGCGACGGCCGCCCAGCAGGCCAGACCGAGAAGAATCGGGCGTACACCGTTCCTGAGATGGCGAAAGTGACATCGTCGCCGCTCGCCTCGATCACGGGGGCTGTTGCGGCAATTGCGGAAGCGCCGCAGATGGAGGTGCCGACGCAACCTATCCGAGAGTTCTTGAACGCCGTTGCGGTGTTCGTAGAAACCCATGCGGACGGTCATTCATGACGAATGTGGGAACTCAAGTTGTCCCGGGGTTCTAACAGTCCGATTGTCTGGTCGTTCTGAGGGCCGGCCGATTTTCATGCCCCCCTGCAGGCATACGGCGGAGCGCCTCCCGCCTGGCACGTGCGCGGAACACGAACAGACAGATCACGGCAGCGACGATCATCAAAGAGCACAGGATCTGCCCAGTAGTGAAATTCAACATCGAGAACTGATAGACGGGATTGTCCAAGGGGACGAAGGTGATCGGGTAGCCAATCCCCTTGTCAGGCTCTCGCGCGTACTCGATGATGAAGCGAAAAAGTCCATACCCGAGCATGTAAATAGCCAGGATAAAACCTTTGAAAGGTTTGCGTTTTCTGAGAACGAACCAGATGATGAGCCAGAGCACCAATCCCTCAAAAAACCCCTCGTAGAGCTGGGACGGGTGACGCGGGAGGTTAATGAGTCCCGACGATGGAATCGGAATCCCTGCAGCGGAGGCGTAGTCTTTCACCCATAGAGCAGATGCTGGAAAACTCTCGGCTCCAGGGAACACCATGCCCCAGGCCACCTTGGTCACACGGCCATAGAGTTCGGCGTTGATGAAGTTCCCAAGCCTGCCAAAGGTGTAGCCAAGCGGAATGCCAGCGGCAAGCATGTCACCCCAGTCGAGGATTTCGATCTTCTTGACCTTCATGAAGATGATCAGGGCTGCGACACCCCCGACAAGTCCGCCATGGTACGACATGCCTGAGATGCCAGTCAGGCGGATTTTTCCATCCACGACGGAAAAGGGAAGAACAATCTGAAGAGGATGGTGGAGATAGTAGCCTGTGGGGTCATAGATGGTAACCGCGAAGGCACGGGCCCCAACCAGAAGGCCGACGATGGTCCAAAAGAACATGTCGAGAACAAGATCTTTCTGCGGCGTCAGACCTCTTTCCCTCAGCTGGTACTTGAATAGAAGATAGATGACCAGAAAGGCAGCCAAGTACATGAGACCGTACCATCGGATGGGGAGGAATGAGACTATTTCGGGATGAATCCACGAGGGGTACGGGATGTACGCAATCATGAAAAGCTCCTTTGGGGAATATACTGTCTGAAGATGTATGGTTCAAAGCCATGAATGCCTTTGCCTATAACACGCCTATCCCAAAAAGCAACGTCCCTCCGCTCGAGTTTGTGAAGACCTTTGTGATAGAGTAGGTTCTATGGACGACCTGGTCGAGAAGAGCTTTCCTTTCGTGGGGACCCTTCCTGTGCCGTTGCGCGATGCCTTGCGTACGCAGACCATCCGGCAGACGTTGCAAAACCGGCAGGTGCTCGTACCTTGCGGGTCCGAGTGCGCGTACCTTCCGTTTGTGCTTGAAGGCGCCCTGCGGATCTACAAGGTCTCGGAGGCCGGAAAGGAGGTAACCCTCTACCGTATCGAGCAGGGCGAGAGCTGCATCCTCTCGGCCACGTGCATTCTCAATGGCGGCAGCTTCCCTGCCATTGCTGAGGCAGAGGGGGATACGCAGATACTTCTTCTGCCCGCCCCTCTTCTCAACCGGCTCGTGGAAGAGAACGCCGGATGTCGCCGTTTCATATTCGATCAGTACGCCCGGCGCCTCGATGCCGTTCTCACGCTCGTGGAAGAGGTCACCTTTCACCACATGGACATGAGAATTGCGGCCTTTCTGCTCAGGAATGCCACGGAGAGCGATGCTGCCGTGAGCAGAACCCACGGCGAGATCGCTGCGGAGTTGGGCACATCGCGCGAGGTGGTGACACGCATCCTCGCCGATTTTGAGTTCGACAAGATGATCTCTACGTCGCGCGGCAGGATTGCGATCCTGAAGCCCGCTGAATTGAAAGAAAGGGCGGAAACATCGACCGATGCGTGATAAAAGTCACTGAATAATTGGCACGGGACCCTTATTGTTAACCTCGAAGTCGAATATCAGGAGGTCACACATGAAAGGGAACATGGGTATTCTCGATCGGATCATCAGGGTTGCACTGGTCGTGGTGGTTGCCGTGCTGTTTTTCACGGGTCAGCTTTCGCTCGTCGCTTCGATAATCCTGGGCGTGCTCGCGGTGATCTTTCTCCTCACCTCGATCATCGGGGTCTGCCCGCTCTATCTTCTTTTCGGTATCTCAACGAAGAGGAAGCCATCGGCATAAGGCATATGAAAGATCATTCCCCTGCCGACCCGGCGCATGAACGGAGATTCCACGGCGGCGCAGAACGTCTGCGCGCGCCAGCCCGCATCGCGCTGCTTGAAACGCCGCGCGTTGTCGGGTTGTGCATGGCCGGCGGAGCCATCGCTACCGTTCTCGATGTCGGTACGGGTACGGGGATATTCGCCGAGGCATTCCTCAAGGCCGGCCTGAAGACAACAGGGATCGACCCGGCTATCGAGCTCCTGGATCTTGCCCGCGCCCACGCGCCCCAGGCCGTATTTATGGAGGCGGAAGCAGAGAAATTGCCCTTTGCGGACGGATCGTTCGATCTGGTTTTCCTCGGGCACGTTCTCCACGAAACCGACGACCCGCAGGCGGCCCTCCGAGAGGCACGCCGCACTGCCATGAAAAGAGTTGCCATACTGGAATGGCCGTACCGCGCGGAGGAAAACGGGCCCCCGCTTGCCCACCGGCTTTCACCAGAGCGCATCTTTGCGCTATCAGCTGCCGCCGGTCTCGAGTCAGTGCGTCGAATAGAACTGCACCATATGGATCTCTACGTGTGGGACAGGTAGCGAAGTCGTGAGTTTCATCGAGCCTCCACGACGAATTCCTCTGCCCCTCCGCATCGCCCTCTTTTTTGTTGAGCGGCGCATGGGATTCTCGCGTTGAAGGGCGCCGTCTCCCTGGACGATGTTCCTACTCTGAGCGCAAAGGAAAAGGCCACCCTGCGGTACGAGGAATGTATCTGCCGAACGCCTCTTGCATTCACCCCCGAGGCGATTGGCGCAATGCGCGAGCATTTCTCGGAGCGCGGAATGGTGATCGTTGCTAGTACGGCGGCGCAGGTCAACTTCTGGGCACGGCTCATCCAGTCGCTCGGCGCGCCACCCGCCGGATTTTCATCCGACTGCCCGATACTCGACCTGGAAGAGCACGCAACCATGAGAAAGGGAAACGATGCCTGAATTAACCATTCACGCCGGGGTCTGCGGTTTCACAACCGTCATCCGCACTTCTTCCGCTGACATGCAGACCGTCTCCATTGAATTCGAAACCACGTGCCCCCACGCTGCCAAGGCTCGCGACGAGCTGACGAGCATAGATGCCTTTGTAGAGTTGTTTCGAAAGCCGCACGAGACTTCCGTCTACGGCGCACTCTCGAAGCATCTCCCGCACGTGACGTGCCCGCTCTATTCCGGCTTTCTCAAGGCAATTGAAGCAGCCGCAGGGCTCGCGCTACCCAGGGATATCGCAATGACCTTCACGCCGGCTTGAAGGCATGCAAGGGAGGCCCCTCGGTGGCGTTGATGTGAGGGCCGATACTTTGGTATGATCGGCGTTCGCCGCAAAGGCAATTCTTCCCTATGCCACGTTTTGCCCAAAACCCCTCCAGGCGAATGACTCCAGGGGGACGGCCTCCATTCGCGATCCGGCACGCGAACGCGACGGGACACCGTTACAGTTTCAGAAACTCGACTTTTGCCCAATCGATCTTCCCTTCCGCGTCCACCAAAGACGCGTCGGCGTGGACGTGTTCGATTTTACCAATGAACATTTCGTGCGAGCCGGTCCGGACGGAATCGACGACCGTGCATTCAATGTTGACCGGGCAGTCGGTCAATATGGACGCGGCTACCTTGAGTCCGTCGGCGATCGCAAGGCCCGCGGCGGCGATCTTATCCCCGTCGCGCCCGCTATGGGACCCGAGATAATCGAAAGCGGCCTTCATGGGGGGCGTGACCAAGTTGACGACGAAACAGCCCGATTCCTTGACAAGTTTGTACGAATAGCGGGAGGGAACGATTCCGACCATGACCATGGGGGGATCGTAACTGCAATTGCAGGCATAGACGACGACCAATGCGCTGTTTGTGCCGTCTTTGCCGCGGCACGACACGATAAGCGGCGGCTTGGGGTTTAGTACTGACTGAATCGGGGTGGATGTTTTTTCCATGATGCAACTCCTTTTCGCGCGACACGGCATGTGTGTCGTCTTTATAGTCAAGGGGACCCGAGACAGCGGATCGAAACGTGACGGATGGCGGCGCGGAACACATCCGCCGCGCAGCGGCAGGCGGGTCGGCCTGGCGAGGCCGCTGTCTCCCCCTTTTGCCAGAAACCGTTGCGAATATTATTGGGCGCCTTTTCCCCTGTAGTCCCGACGGCCTCGTTGCCGAGCTGTTTCCTCGTCAACGTCGTCCTGCCAGCCGTTTCGAGAGGTCGCGAATCGGTCGAACTTCGCCGTGTATGGCTTGACGTCCAGGAGCGGCGTGCCGTCCAGGATGTCTATCCCGTCCAGGTAGAGCACATTGCCTTTTCGGCGCACCAACTCAACAATGCTCAGCCCGATGGCGTTGGGGCGGCATGGCACGCGCGTGGCGAACACGCCATGCTCGACGTCCTGAAGGAACGGTTTCACCAGGAGCTTCGCCGGACCCGCCCGGTGGAAATGATAGAGAAGATAGACATGTGAAAAGCCTTCCAGATCGCGCAATCCCTCCGTGAATTCGGGGAAAAGCTCCGCCCGCCCCTTGCAGCCCTTCGCATAGATCGGCTGGATGGGGGTCTCCTGTTCCATGACGTGTTCGCTGCGGATCACGCCGATGGGCTTGTAGACGATGACAGCCTCACTCACGCCTGTTGTCTTTCGACATCAGAGGCCTTGGTATCGATTCGCGTTGCCGTCGAGGCTGCTCTCATGATTTGTCTCCCTTGGGCGCCGTCGTTCACGGCCCCGTTCCCTTTTCCTTCGCGCGTGAGCCGCCCGGCTCGAAAATGAGGCCGGACGGCTTGCACGTCCTACTTCTTCAGTATCGTCTCCAGCACTTTCTCTTTCGAGATCTTCTTCGTGCAGAAGAACCAGTCGTGGCACGTCATGTCCTTCTGATTCTCCATGCGCTCCTTCGCAACCCCGCATGAGCCGGCCGTCGGCACGATGACGTCGTCACCCGGTCTCCAATCGGCAGGTGTTGCGATCGAGAACGCGTCCGCTGCCTGCAGGGCGATTATCACCCTGTACAGCTCGTCGAAGTTCCTCCCGAGGCTCAGCGGGTAGTAGACGATCGCACGGATGATGCCCTTGGGGTCGATGAAGAATACCGCCCGCACCGCCTTGGTCGAGCTTTCGCCCGGCTGGATCATGCCATACTTCTTCGCAACCTCCATGGTGATGTCCTCGATCAAAGGGAACTTCACCTCGACATTCTTCATCCCCTTGTAGTCGATCTTGTCCTTGATCGTGCGCAGCCATGCGATGTGGCTGTACAAGCCGTCGACGGAGAGTCCGACGAGCTTGCAGTGCGCCTGCTCGAACTTCGACTCCAGGGAAGCGAATGTCATGAACTCGGATGTGCAGACGGGGGTGAAATCCGCGGGATGACTGAAAAAGATGACCCAGCTGCCCGAGTACTGCTCGGGGAAATTGATTTCCCCCTGCGTAGTGACCGCCTTGAAAGCGGGCGCCTTGTCGCCAATGCGCGGCATCGGCTGTGCAGTTGACTGCGGAATGTTTTCCATCTGATTCCTCCTGTTGCTTGGACTCCTATTAATAATCGTTCCGATTATTGTCAATACTTTCCAAGGGGCGGCGGCTTGCCGTGTCGAGCCCCGCCGTCCCCGTCCCCTCCGATGGACTGGCAGCACTGCGAGGCGTGTTTCGATGTTGGTTTCATTCCTTCTCCTCCTGTGTGCAAGGCTACGGGAAGTTCTACGAACCTCAGTTGAGAGTGAGGCTGGAACCGGTCCGCAACTCAAAGAATGCATCAGGGAATCGTTTCTTCAGTTGATCCCGCGCGGCGTTTCCGGTGCAGTGACATGGGCATACGAGCTGCGGATGGAGCTTTTCGATTTCATCCGCAAGCAGGGCAACCGCCTCCGGCGAAGCTTCCGAAAGATGCATGCCGCCGACGATAGCCCGCAGATGTCCTGTGCGGGAGGCGTGGAGGACGCAGGACAGGGTGTTGGAAACCCCTGCATGGCTGCAGCCGAGAAAGACTACCACGCCATCCGCGGTTTCGAATGCAAGCGCCTGATCGTCCAGGAGCGGATCGGGTGTCCTGCATTCAGCCTCGAGAAAGAACTTCCCGGCGGGCGCCTCGGGGAGCGTCGCCCTCGGAACCTCCCCCGTCATGTAGACCGCGGGCTGGAGATGGGTCACGGCATTCGTCCAGTGGACGTATTCCTTGCGGGTCGCAAAAAGCTCACCTGCGCCGAGAGGGAATCCCGCCGCCCGCACCGTGCCGTCCGCCGACCGGGAGTAGCGCTGCCTCAACGCGGCCGGGTGCAGAAACAGATGCGCCTTCTGGCAGGCGGCCAGCGTTCCCGGCAACCCGCCGGTGTGATCGTTGTGGCCGTGGCTGATCGCCACGGCGTCGATCTCCGCCGGCTCCAGACCGAGCCGCCGGGCGTTTTCCAGCGCCGTCGTGCCCGGCCCGGTGTCAAAAAGCACGCGCAAATGGTCCGCCTCGATCCAGATTGAAATTCCATGCGCGGACCGTAACTCCTCGGCGCCCGGAGAATCATCTACAAGAATCGTGAAGCGCAGACTTTGAACCGTGTTCAATGGTCGCATTGATTGCCCCCTGTGCGAAGAGTTCCAGTCATGAAGGCTTCCGCGAGCACTTCCGGGGTCTCAGCCGGAGCGCCGATCACTACCTGGATACCGCTCTCCGAGAAGAGCTTTTGGGCGCTCGCCCCCATGCCGCCGGCGATGATCAGAGTGGCACCCTTCTCGGCCAGCCAGCGGGGGAGCAGGCCAGGCTGGTGTTCGGGGGACTCCAGTTCCTGTTTGCTGACGATCTTCTTGGTCGCCTGATCCACGTCGAGCAGGGCGAAACGCTCACAGTGCCCGAAGTGCTGGGAAAGCCTCCCCGCCGCCATTGGAATTGCGATACGCATGTTTCCCTCCTTGTGCTCAGGGTGCTGAGCGTCGATTGCCGCGCCTCCTGAAGATTCGAAGCGCGAGCCGCCTGTCTCCTTGTCACGTGGAGAGACATGGCGCTCCAGGATCAGGCCGATGACCTCCGCGAACGCCCTGCCCGTCGCGGTGTCTGGGTACGTCTGAATGTAGGGCATGCCGGAATCTCCTGAGACGGTCACTTCCGGCTCGATGGGGATGCGCCCGAGGAATGGGACCTTCATTTCCTGCGCCATGCGTTCACCACCGCCGGTCCCGAAGATCTCGACACGTTTCCCGCAGTGCGGGCACGTGAACCCGCTCATGTTTTCCACGACGCCGAGGACGGGCAGATTCAGCTTGCGGCAGAAGGTGATGGATTTTCGCACTGCTGCAAGCGCTACCTCCTGCGGTGTGGTCACCACAACGGCCCCGTCCGCGTTCTCGATGAGCTGGCAGACTGAGAGGGGTTCGTCGCCCGTGCCCGGTGGGGCATCGATCACAAGGTAATCCAGGTCGCCCCATTCGACGTCCATGAGGAACTGCTTGATCACCGCCATTTTCATTGGTCCGCGCCAAATGAGGGCATCCTCCTGGTTTTGCAGGAGAAACCCTATGGACATGACCCTCAGGTCTCCAAGTTCCACCGGCAGCATGGTCTCCCCTTCAGTGAGGATGGTCTCCTCTTCCAGCCCCAGCATCCTGGGCACGCTGGGCCCGTGGATATCCACGTCCAGAAGCCCGACGCGCTTTCCCCTGTTCATCAGCGACAGGGCGAGGTTCACCGCCACGGTGCTCTTTCCCACCCCGCCCTTGCCCGAAAGCACCAGGATCTTGTGGACGATCCGTCCCATGCGATTGTTCAGCTTCCGCTGGTCGATGATCTGCTGGTCATCTGCTCCTGCGCCACATCCCGCTCCGTGATCCGCCCCATGGTTCCCGCCGCATTGTCCGGCCCCGTGGCCGGCCTCCGCGCGCTCATCCTGTCGATCCATTCGTTCCTCCTAGAAAAGTGGAAAGCCCGTTCCAGAGTCTTCGGATATCATTGCCAGACGAGGCGTCGGTCTCCACGACCGCCCTGGCCTGGATCTGTGCAGCGGTAACGCCCCTATCGTATCTGACCCGTCCGGCCGTCCATGCCCCCAGCGCAGAAGCGCCCTTTTCGATACTGGTGGCCATCTCCGGATTCAGGTCCCACTTGTTGACGCATACCGCAGCGGGGACTTCGAAGTGGCGCGCGAGTGCGAGCACGCGCTTGAGATCATGCTCGCCCGAAAGGGTTGGCTCGGTCACCACGAGCACGGCGCTCGTAGCCGTGAGAGACGCAATGACCGGGCAACCGATGCCGGGGGGGCCGTCCACGAGAATGAGCTCCTGGCCCTCCTGGTCCGCGATCTCACGGGCCTGCCGACGGACAAGTGAGACAAGCTTGCCGGAGTTCTCCGCTGCAATGCCCAGCCTGGCATGCACCATCGGGCCGCATCGGGTATCCGATACAAACCATTCCCCCGAAACCCTTTCCGGAAAATCGATAGCGCGCGCAGGGCAGACATGCACGCACACTCCACAGCCCTCGCAGGCGGTTGTATCGATCAAGAATCGAGGCCGATCAAAGCCTTCCGTCTCTACCCTCACGGCTTCGAACCGGCAATTCTGTTGGCACAGGCCGCACGCCGTACAGAGTGAGGGCGTGATGACTGCTTCGTGCCCCGCACGAAACACCCCGCGCAGCTTTACGCGCGGGGACAGGACAAGGTGCAGATCCGCTGCATCCACGTCGCAATCTGCGATGACAGACTGCTTCGCCAGGACGGCAAAGCTCGCGGTCAGGCTGGTCTTGCCCGTTCCCCCCTTTCCACTCACAACGACAAGCTCACGCATTCAGTGGACTCCCCGTGGGCTTCGCGGCAGCACGATGGGCCTCCGCTTCCTCGACGATCCGCGCGCCGAGCCCCTCGAACAGGTCACGCATGCCGGGCAGGGCTTCCACCGCGGGAAACCCGCGGGAATATGCCTCGGCTATCCGCCGTTCGTCAGGAATCTCAAGGAGGATTGGGATGTTCTCTTCATCGCAGTACCTGTGCACCTCCTGGTCTCCGATGTCGGCGCGATTGATGACCACTCCGAAGGGCAGCGCCATGGCACGCGCGGTCTCCACGGCCAGAATCAGGTCGTGCAGGCCGAAGGGGGTGGGCTCGGTGACCAGAACAATGAAATCGCTCCCCCGCATTGCGGAAATAACCGGACAGGATGTCCCCGGAGGGCAATCGAGGATGACGATCCCTTCGCGCCGTACCTTTTTCTTCAGTGCGCGTATGAGAGGGACGGGCATTGCCTCCCCGACATTCAGCCGCCCCTGCAGGAAATCGATGCCACTCGCGGTTCCTCCCTCGATGGTGCCGATTGCACGAGGCTCCTCGCTGATCGCGCCGGTCGGACAGACCAGCGTGCACCCTCCGCAGCCGTGGCAGAGCTCCGGGAATACCAGGGGCGTCGTCTTGAAGGACACGATGGCGTGATATCGGCAGAATCTCCCGCATTCTCCGCATGCGGTGCACAGGGTCTCATCAACCCGGGGGACGGGGAGGCCCACGCTCTCCCGTGAAACCAAACTCGGCTTCAGAAAGATGGCGCAGTTGGGTTCCTCCACGTCACAGTCAAGAAGCTGCACGGGACCTGAAAGGCAAAGGGCGAGGTTCACGGCCACCGTGGTCTTGCCCGTCCCCCCTTTGCCCGAGGCGATGGCTGCTGTCACCAATGGCCATCCACGTCTGCGCCCGTGGCGGCAGTCAATTTCCCGGCCTCGAAAGCCGCGATTGCCTCCGCCACGGTGCCGCTTGCCCCGTTATAGATACGAACTCCGGCAGCCGAGAGCGCGCGGAAGGCCTTTGGCCCGCAATGTCCGGTCAGGAGACACTCGGCTCCCAGGCGCGACACCGTTTCCGCAGCCTGTATTCCCGCGCCCTGGGCCGCTTGCAGGTTCTGGCCGTTGTCCACGGCCTCGATCTTCTTTGTCTCCGTGTCGTACACGATAAACCTGGCGGCCCGGCCGAAACGCTGGTCCACGGGTGCGGACAGCGTATCTCCCTGTGCGGTGACGACGATCTTCACTTTACGTCCTCCATTTCTAGCTCCGCGATCCGCTCACGGGTCTTCTGGAACATGTTCCGATTGCCGCGGCCTCGACCGCGGCCAGAGAAGCCCATGCAGCTCCCCGCTCCATTCGGACCTCTTCCATCACCTCGCGGCATGTTCAACCTCCCCGGTCTGTTTTCTGGTCTGGCCCTGGCCGCAGCCCTCCATGGCGCGGACCGGCTCTTCCACGGCGGCACTCTCCTGGCCCATGCCTTCCCGGCCGGCAGCCCGCCATGCGGAACCTCTCGTCCGTGAGCGTGCCTTCAAGGCATCCCTGGATGACTTCCTCGACATCGCCATGGACGAACGGGATGATCCGGATGCCTCGCGCTTCCACGGCAGTCCAGAGTGGCGCTGAGATCGCGCCGCAGATCACTGCGTGCGCGCCAGCCAGCTCCAGACACTGGGCGATCGCCTGCGGCGAGGCGTTGGTAAGCCTGATTTCCCTTTTTGTCCTTATCTGCCCGTCGACGACATCGACAAGGAGAAGGGTCCGGGCAAAGTCGAGGGTCGTTGCAACGAATCCCTGCCAAGCCGCGATCGCTGTTCGGCTCATCCTGCAGGTATTGATGCATGAAGCGTGCCAGAGGGGGGGCAGCGGAAGATAACCCTAATTCATTTTAGGGAAAAGGTTTGAAGAACGATCTGCGAGTGATCAAGACCCAGCGGTGCGTTTTTGCAGTCTCCTCAGCCTGAGAGCAATGCAAAAATGCAACGGGGTTTCCCGAGCGACGATCACCTGCCCGCTTGATTCTCTACTGTGATGCCGAGTGCCTTCATCTTGCGAAACAGGGTCGTCTTGTGGATCCCAAGCTGCCGAGCGGTCCTGCTCCTGTTCCCGTCATTGCGCTTCAGCGCGTTCATGATGAACGCCGCCTCCATCTGGCGGAAGCTCGTGTGGCTGTCCTGGTCCTGGGAATCCTGTACACGTCTTTCGCCGCACAGCGGCTCAGGCAGATGACGCCTGTCGATCTCCCCGCTCCTGCAGAGGATGAAAGCCCGCTCGATGACATTCTCGAGCTCCCGCACGTTTCCCGGGAAACGATACGACATGAGGCACGCCATTGCTTCATCGGTCATACCCGCGATATCACGGTCCTGAATGCGGTTCAACTTTGCGATGAAATGCTCGACGAGAAGCGGGATGTCTTCCATGCGGTCGCGCAGCGGGGGAAGCGGCAGAGCCACGACATTGATCCTGTAATAGAGGTCTTCGCGGAAGGTTCCACTGCGGACGAGTCCCGCCAGGTTCTTGTTTGTCGCGGCGATTATTCTCACGTCGGCGCTGACGGGCACTACGGAGCCGAGAGGTTCATAGGACCTCTCCTGGAGGACGCGCAGCAGACGGACCTGTAACGCCGGAGAAATGTCGCCGATCTCATCTAGGAACAGGGTGCCCCCCTCGGCACGGGCAAAACGCCCGGGCGTGTCCTTTCGTGCATCCGTGAAAGCACCCGCCGTGTGACCAAACAATTCCGACTCGAGCAAGGTGTCAGGAAGCGCCGCACAATTCACGGCGACGAACGGCTTCTTCTTCCGCGGGCTGAGGGAATGCAGCGCACGGGCGAACAGCTCCTTCCCGGTGCCGCTCTCACCTTCCAGGAGGACGGTACTTCCTGAGCGGGCGACGTCGGGAAGGATATCGAAGAGCGTTCGCATGTGATGGCTGCGGCTGATGATATCCTCGAAGCTGTACTCCCGCTCGATCTCCTTGCGCAAGGTGTCGATCATCGTAAGGTCACGGAATGTCTCCACCCCACCCACTATCTCTCCGCCGCGTCCGCGCAGGATTGCGGTAGTGATGCTGATGGATCTCCGCGTCCCTGCAGCATCGAGTATCACCACGTTCTTCCCGAGCACTGGCTTTCCCGATCGCATGGTCTGGTGAAGTGCGCACCGCCCCTCGCAGATACTGGCCCGGAGAATTTCCCTGCAGGGCATGCCGATGGCTCGCGCCCGCGGAGTGCCGGTGATTTTTTCTGCTGCGCTGTTGAAGGAGGTGATCCGGAAGTTCTTGTCGACAGTGAATACGCCTTCGGTGATCGAGTCGAGGATGATGGTTTGGATCTCATCCGGCATGGGTGGAGCCTTTTCCTGTGGCGTTCACTGGCACGGACCCAGCATAGTCCGCTGCACGTCATCGCACAAGCGTCGCACTTCGATGTGAGGCAAGGCGCAAGCCCATTTTTGACGCACTGGCAAGGCGGTGTGTTGACGGATGCGGCGGCACCATATATCCTTTCTCTCAGGCGATTGAGTCGCGCCATCCACTGCAGCACCATTCTCAAGAAATGACAGGCAATTGATTGAAAACCGGCTGCAGCGGATGGCGCTTTCACGCGGTCCGCTGCAGTTGCTGCGAAGGCTGAGACAAAGATGACTCTTGACTATACGACCGCCATCCTGGAAAGCATCTCCGACGGCGTCTTTACCGTGGATCTGGAAAGGCACATCTCGTCTTTTAATCGGGCGGCGGAGGAAATCACGGGCGTGCCAAGAAAAGAGGCCATTGGGAGACTCTGCTCCGAAGTATTCCGCTCCAGTATGTGTGAGGTCGAGTGCGCGCTGCGGCGAACGATCAAGACCGGCAGGCCAATCATCGGGAAATCCGGGTACATCATTGACGCTGAGGGGACCCGCATTCCCATCAGCGTCTCCACAGCCCTGTTGCGGGATGCCGAAGGCCGCATCATTGGAGGAGCGGAGACATTTCGCGACTTGAGCGAGATCGAGGCGCTACGCTTCGAGCTGGAAGGGCGCTTGGGTATCGGTGACCTCGTCAGCCGAAGCTCTCTCATGCAGAGGGTGTTCGAAGTGCTTCCGATCATCGCGGCCAGCCCCAGCACGGTGATGATCCTCGGCGAGACTGGGACGGGCAAGGAACTGATAGCCCGGACCATCCATTCGCTGAGCCCCCGAAGCGGGGGACCCTTCATCGCAGTCAACTGCGGGGCCCTGCCGGATACGCTTCTGGAATCGGAGCTCTTTGGCTACAAGGCCGGGGCGTTTACGGGAGCGAGCAAGGACAAGCCCGGGCGTTTTGCCATGGCCAGAGGAGGAACCCTGTTCCTGGATGAAATCGGGGATGTAAGTCCCGCGCTGCAGGTCAGACTTCTGAGGGTGCTCCAGGAGCGCACCTATGAGCCGCTGGGCGCGACCCAATCGGAGACCGCCGATGCACGGATCATCGTCGCCTCCAACAAGGACCTTGCGGAACAGACGCGCAAGGGTGCTTTCCGCGAAGACCTGTATTACCGTGTGAATGTGGTTCGGGTGGAGTTGCCTCCCCTGCGTCGGCGCAAGGAGGATATCCCACTCCTGGCCGAGCAGTGTGTCTCACGGTTCAACCGATTGCAGAAGAAAGCCATCAAAGGGATTGCGGCCGAAGCGCTTTCTCTGCTGATGGCTCATGACTGGCCCGGCAACATTCGAGAGCTGGAGAACGTGATCGAGCGGTCCTTCATCCTGTGCAACGAAGGACAGATAGGCATAGAGCACCTGCCTGAAGAGCTGACCGCGCATGGCGTGTCGCTGGTTTCTGATGCCGATATGAGAAACGCGCGCGATTTGCTTGAAGCCCGAACAATTCGAAACGCATTGGAACGCAATTCCCAGAATCGCCTGGCGGCAGCAAAGGAACTTCATATCCATAAAAGCACCTTGTTCAGAAAAATGAAACAGCTGGGTATCCCCCTTCCCCCGAGGGACGGCCGCTCCAAGGGGAGTTGATTAGCCCGGATTTCTCACACCTTTAATTGAAAAGGGCCTCCCGTTCCGGTATAAGTGTTTTGCCACAAACGCTTTACCACGAAACGGAGAGGCCGAGCGATGCAAACACACTGTAGCCCGAACCAACTCACCTTTCAAGCCTTCAATGGTCGTTCCGTCCGTAGTTCTTTCGATGGCGGTCACATCACCTCAGACTCTGGCGGCCTTCTTTTGCGTGAAGTCGAGGAAGGCCAGCGGTTCATTCAACGGTTCTCGCAGTACTTCACGGATTTGCGTAACCCCACGTTCATCGAGCACAGCGTCTATGAACTGGTCTCCCAGCGCACTTACGGGTTGTGTTTGGGAAACGAAGATCTCAACGATCATGATCTGCTTCGAGCCGATCCCCTCCTGGCCCTTCTTTGTGGCAAGCAGGATCTGGAGGGCAAGGCGCGAAGGAATGTACGAGATCGCGGCAAGCCCTTGGCGGGAAAGAGCACGCTCAACCGCCTTGAAACCGCCGGTAGCCTCCTGAGCGATCGGCCGCGCTACAAGAAGATCGTCGCTGAGATGAACGAGCTGGAGGAGTACTTCGTGGGTGCCTTTCTCCGCACGACGAAGAAGCCTCCCCGGCTTTTAATCCTGGACTTTGACGCCACCGACGACCCGCTGCACGGCAAACAGGAAGGGAGGTTCTTTCACGGCTACTACGACTGCTACTGCTATCTGCCGTTGTATGTGTTCTGCGGCGATCATCTTCTGTGGGCGCAGCTGAGGAAAGCCGATATCGACGCCAGTGACGGGGCCCTGGAGGTGCTGAAGCGCCTGGTGAAGCTGATCCGTCACAAATGGCCTTTGGTGAAGATCCTTATTCGGGCCGACAGTGGTTTCTGCCGAGATGCGTTGATGAGCTGGTGCGAGGCCAACGCGGTCAAATATCTCTTCGGAATGGCCAAAAACAGGCGTCTTTTGAAGCGCATCTCTCGTACGATGAAGAAAGCCAAGCGGGATTGGGCCTCCTCAGGCCGCGCGGCCAGACGCTTCATTCAGTTCTCTTATCGAACGCGGAACAGTTGGTCCTGCTCACGGCGGGTCGTGGCGAAAGCAGAGTACATGGACAAGGGAGAGAATCCACGCTTCGTGGTGACCAACCTTTCCGCTCAGGAGTACGAGGGGCAAGAGCTCTATGAGAATCTGTACTGCGCCCGCGGGGAGATGGAGAACCGCATCAAGGAGCAACAGCTATACTTGTTTGCCGACAGGACCAGTTCCGCGACGATGAGGGCCAACCAGCTACGCCTGTGGTTCTCCTCGTTGGCCTACGTGATTCTCAACGAGCTTCGCTGTGTCGGACTTCGGGGGACGCGAATGGCAGAAGCCACCTGCGCGAGCATGCGGCTGAAGCTGTTGAAAATAGGGGCACAGGTAAAGGTGAGCGTGCGGCGCGTGGTCTTCAGCATGGCCAGCGGTTATCCTGATCAGGATCTGTTCAGATTGGTTCTCTTGAATCTACAGCGGACCTATCATTTGCAGCGTTGACTGTGAGAGATCCGTTCGTCTGGCAAAGACTTAACCCTGGGGATAGGTCTGCTTTGACCTCTGCGGCGCGCTGTGAAAACCGATCGCGGCATCAAATGATCCAAGTTTTCGCACGGAAAAGCTCTGCGAATAGTCTGTAATTGCCTTTCACACGATGGATCGCGACCATGATTGCCAACGCGTCACATTTGGACAGCTGCAGCGGCCCGAGTGTGAGAAATGCGGGTTA
>Ga0187866_1000315_pt1 | contig 60332 bp, 102 predicted proteins | sample June2016WEW_11_1_3_FD_133013 | JGI IMG/M metagenome (GOLD analysis project Ga0187866, IMG submission 133013) | Peatland microbial communities from SPRUCE experiment site at the Marcell Experimental Forest, Minnesota, USA - June2016WEW_11_150 | ecosystem: Environmental > Terrestrial > Soil >... | reverse complement strand
GCCCAGGGGAAGGTACAGAAGGACCAGGGTGATTCTCTCGATAAACTGTGGAGAGCGCATGAAAATCACAAGGCGGAAGTGGACAAAAGTTTAGTGGACATAGGCGGCCGGATGATAAAGGACCTGGCCGAAATCAAGGGGGCGCTAGCGGTGACAGATACACGGATAACCGCTCACCTTGAGAATTGCGTGACTCAAAAGGAACTGGCAGAGCCCCTGCAGGATATCTCGACCAGGTTGGGACGTATTGAGGGCGCTTTGAATATCCCTACAGAGTGAGGTAGAGATGGCTAAATACCTTATCCAGGTAGACCCTATTCATCTTGCCGAGGTCAACATTTCTCTGACCAAGATGGGTATATTCCCTGCTCCTCTCGATTTCAATTTTGTGAAGGTGGATATCCAGCCTAACCAGGTAGCGGCGATAGAAGCTGTGCCTTATGTGCTCAACGTGAAACCGGAGCAGATACGGGCCATCCGCATCACCATGCCGGTAGATCAGAAGTTTTCCAAGTTCATCAACCTCTTCCTCTCCAACCCCATCACGGGGCCGGCGAAAGCCATGGCTTATGCCGCCTCCGACTCCTCGCACGAGAGGATCCCGACATCGGTGAGCGGGCAGATGGTGGGAGCGGACGTAGCTGCCGCGGACGGTATCACCGGCAAAGGTGTAAAAGTTGCAGTGCTCGATACCGGTACAGCCTTGGATTTCGCGGTCCAGGGATACTTCGGACATGGTAAATCATCGGTACCCGGCCAGCCTTTTATGTTCGATGAGGTCGGCCATGGTTGCATTGAGGGAGAAGCCTTTGTCTATACTACGTTCTGTGGCCTTGTGCGATTCCAAGACCTCTATGAGAATTTGAAGGTTCCAGAGGTCCAGAGTGAACTGGGATTTACCAAAATACCCGTAGATCCCACATGGACGATCGGCTTCAGAAAACCTGTAAGGGTCTTGGCTGTACACAAGATTCCTTTCGACGGCAAATTGATAAAAGTGAAAGCCGGGACATCTGAATTTGTGACAACTCCGTGGCATCCATTCAAAATCTATGAGCCACGGTGCAAAAGATACAGGGATGTGAGAGCTTCTGACCTGATTCAGTCCCATAGAAATTACGGTCTGGCTACGAATGAGCAGATCATCAATCTGCCTTTCGTACAGACTGTGAATACAGATCTGGCCTACTTGGCAGGGCTGTTCATAGCTGAGGGCTGTTTCCATCACAGTGCCGTGAACCTTTCTCTACACCATGACGAAGGGCCTGCTATTGAGACATATCTGAAGCAGCTCGGCTATCATTATTGTGCTTGGACTCCCAAAAAACGCAAGAAGAGTAGAAGCATTGAGGTATCAGGATTGAAAAGAGAGTTCATTGCGCTAGGTCTAAGACGGAAAGAGAATACCATACCGGAGAGGCTCTTAAAACAACCCACGAATGTACTCCTGGCAGTGCTGGCCGGGATCATAGATGGTGATGGTCATTTCGACCCTGATCGTGCTAGATGCAGGGTTAGCACTACTTCAAGGCAACTGGCACAGCAAATCGTTAGCCTGTTCGGTGTTCTAGGTTTTGGAGGACGGTTTACAAAACAGAAACCTTCTGGTAAAGGGAAGAAGGTTTGTTACCAAGTATCTGCTGTAGATGCAGGATTTACCCGGATGACCGAGGCGTTGATTCCCTACCTGAAGCTGAAAAGGCCTCTCTACACTGAAGTTCACAGAACAGCCCCTTACCTATTGCCCAAATCTGTTGAGGAGATAGACTTCAAGGGGTTCCTCTATGATTTCACCCTTGACCCAGAAAGCCCTTATTACCTTGCTGGTAAACAAGGTATGGCTTTTATCCACAATACCTGGTGTAACACCTGCATCGGCGGGAGGCCTTTTAAGGTTCTCGCCGGGCCTGCGCGAGGAGCGTTGCTCAAGGGCGGAGCTCCGGGAGCAGAGGTTCGTCCGTTCAAAGTCCTGGGCGGCGGGATCGGCGTAGGGATGGCAAGCTGGATACTGGCCGGCCTGATGAACGCTCTGCACTGGAAAGCCGATATCATCTCGATGTCTTTGGGAGGGGACGAACCCGATGATTACCTGAATGACCCGGAATGCCAGGCCATCACCGCCATGACGCAACTTGGGATCATCTGTTGTATCGCTGCCGGCAACAGCGGCCCTGGCCAGATGACTGTAGGAGGCCCCGGCTGTTCACCGGATGCGTTGACTGTCGGAGCTGTGGATATCCACGGAAACATAGCCAGCTTCTCCTCTCGAGGCCCCACGAAAGCCGGATTCATCAAGCCCGACGTGGTGGCTCCGGGTGTGGATATCCTTTCGACTTCCAACGGATATATCGCAGCCATGCAGCTTGGAGACGGACCTCCGCAGCTTGCCGCGATTTCCGGCACGTCAATGGCCACACCCCATGCCGCATACGTGACAGCCCTGGCGATCCAGTATGCCCGTAAAAAGGGGAAGGTCCTGACCACGGAGCATATCAAGGCTGCGATGTCGATATATGGCGATTATGCCTCAGCCAAGAGCAATGATTACGGTTGGGGACTTATAAATTATTCGCTTCTGAAAACGTATATCGACAATCAAATGTAACGTAAATTGAGCATACCCTATTGACAACGTAGGAAGCGTTCTAATAGTCTAATACCGTAATTCAATAACCGAATAAAAAAGGGTTGGGGAACAGCTAAAGCTGTTGGGTCCCCAACCCTTTTGCTTTAGCTGCTTCCCCCAAATATCACCGAAGGAGGTGTGGATATGGCAAAGGGACCTACATTACCGGATCTTCTCAAGGTTGCTGACGGACTTGCTGAAGGCGCGAAGGATGTTGCCGAAGGCTTTCTCGGTGCTGTCGACAGTGTTGCTGACGGGGCCAAAGATGTTGTGGTAGGCACTGCCGAAAGCGTCCTCGGCTCAGCGAAGTCAGCCGCCTCAGATGCGGTGAGCCAGGCCGGCGCCGACTTGTCAACAGCCAGAGACGCGGTGCAGGGTGCCATCGGTAATGCCAAGAATGGCGTTGATGGCGTCCGTCATGCTGTAAGTACCGCAGCTGAGGAGACGATCGGCAAAGTCCAGGGCGATATCCAAAAATGGATGCCCTAAGTATTTTGAGAAGGAGGACATATCCACATGGGTGTTCAAGCAGCTTTACTAAAGCCCGTCGTAATCCCGCAGAAGATTGAATCGATCCTGCCCAATGGAGCGCCCAGTATATCGGGCATCATGTCCAAGATCGCCGGCAAGGTACCTAACCTGGGAGGTACGGCAAGTATTTCAGGCCTGCGTTTGCCCAGGGTAGCCCCTATCGTCTCCAAGGTTGAGGAGAATATCCCCGGAGTGCCGAAGGTTTCTTCTCTGCTCGCGAAGGGGGAATCCACGGCCAACCTGAAGCTGAATCAGCTGACGGGACAGAAAGCTAAGGCTATAGGAGATGGGCTCAAGGTGAAAGAGAGTCCTGCTGAGTTAATAGCCGCCGCGCCTGAAGGTCTCCGTACTGCGGTGCCCGGCCTGAGTGCCTTCACCCAGGCTCATCTCACTCAGTCTGTGGCCATGCAGGGGGCAAGAGGCAGTCTCTAGGTAACAAGCGGCAGAGCCGCAGAAAATTAGGAAGAAGGAGGAACTTCAGAACAATGGCACTTATCTACACGTTTTGCAAGAATAACAATCTCATCCAGCAGGCGCCACCGGGCCCCAAGCCTTTCGACTGGTCTACAGTCAACAGTCCGCTGGGCTCCCTGGCATTCCTGAACGGCGGGTCCTTTAACTGGACAGCCGCCCTGATCGACTCCGGAAAAACGGCAGTCGCCCTCACCCTGATGGGGTTATCGCCTGATGAAGTCAACGCCGTCTGTTCCAAGCTGGACATGATCTTCCGCAATAAGGAGCAGGAGGACATTGCCATCATGATCGCCGAGGAGATCCTGAACATCCTGGCGACCATCGAAGCGGTGAAGTGGCAGACCCAGTCTTCATTCGGCGGCATCCTGGCCCAGGGCACCCAGCTCGATATCTGGCCGATGAGGCCGAAGGATGTCGGCGGGGTGCTGTTGAACCCACTGAAGACAGCTTCTCTAGGTCTTTATGGTGGCACTTCGGCGGGTGTGTTTGACTGGTTGACCACTGGTCTTACTGGTGGCACCAAGCCAACCAACGGCTATATCCCGTCGCAAACCATGTGGCAGTATGCCGGCATGATCCATCTCGGAGCCATCGAGAAGATCCAGGTCCCCAAGATCGAGGGTATTCAGTTCACCCTGGGCGGCACGGCTTCTCCTCCTCAGCCTTGTTCCCGGAACTACAAGAAGACCTGGGGCGTCGGCAGGGAGGTCTCGTTCACCCGCTTCGAGAAGCCCATCATCATCCCGCCTCTGAAGACCCAGCTGGTGGATGTGATGCCTGATGGCCCGGCAACGGCCACCAACGACACGGACTTCGAGATGATCTCTCTCATAGTCGCGCAGTCGCAGAATAAGTCGCTCTAGCCTGGGTTAGGGCAAGGAGGTATTGAGTATGCTGTTACAAAAGACAGTGACTCTAGGTTCTTCGTCTGGGCAAACTGGACTCGGTAGCGGAGCTTTTACTCAAGAGTTTGGCGAGTTTGTGAACATCGTTTCGGCGTTGGTGACTATCGCCAATCCCTTCAAGAGTTCCTATGAAGTGGCATGCTCTTGGGCTATTACCAACAACAATACCCTGGTTGTGACCGTGGACAAGGAGAATATCGGAAGTCCCGGAGCATGGGTAAATGCAACTACGTCCGACGTGCAAGGCTGTATTTGCACTATGACTGTGGATGGGGAGTAGGAGGCTACTATGCTTATGATGAAAGTAGCTACTGCTCTAACTGCTGGGGGACAGGTCGTCCAGGAGTTTGGCGAGTTTGTGCACATCAAGTCTGCACTAGTAGCTATCTGTAACAAATTTACCACCTCCACTCTGCTAGCAACCTCATGGTCCATATCCGGGAATGTGTTGACGGTAACTGTAGAGAAGAATGTCTATTCTGGCAGCTGGAGTGACTGGGAGCCAGCGACTACTGGTGATGTGGTCTACATTGCCATGCTGGTCGACGCAGAGTAAACCTTCACAACAGAATAATGCGCTGCCCTGGTAAGCCGGGGCAGCGCCCATCATAGCGTACTCTCGGGAGAAGAGAGAAGAAAACGGAGGAACGCAAATGATCATAGAACTTGCCAAGTTATTCGGCAAAGCAGACATTTCTGTACGCCCTGAGGATGTCCTCGCCAAGAAAGGCTCCTGGTTCAAATTCTCATCGTTGTTCCCCAACCAGGCCGGCTTCGCCTGGGCCTCTGGTCGCACCTTCGAGGTTGCGGCAGATCCGGTCCTGGTGAAGTTCCCGGTGGCTCTGAAGCTCCCGGGGTCAGACTACCAGCTCCTCGACCTGTCAAACCAGAATGTCCCCAATATGGCTTCCCCGCCGGGCATCTCCGGCACCCTGCAGGCTTATCCGGCCCAGACTGGCATCCTGTACGAGATAGCCATTGGCCTCCATAAGGGCAACTATTTCGTCCAGCTCTATGTGCCCAAGAGCCAGTATGTGTACACTGTGGGCTCGAACTCCATCTTCCCGGATATCACCAACCAGTACTACAGGTACCTCGGTGCCAAGAGGCCTGATGACAGCCCGGACAGAAGCCCGCTGTGGAAGTTGTACGCGATATACAGCCAGACGGCCTTCGTGCTGGCTCCCTTTGTCGATGGCGTAGACTTCGAAAAGGTGACCATCGACTTCTATATCAACAAGTGCCCGCTCAGAGAAGTGCTGGCCAAGTCGATGCAGGCCCAGGCGGCGGCGCTGGCACCGACCCAGACGCCAATGGGAGCCGTGATCCCGTCCGTCCCTGTCGGGGCGAAGGTGATCGACGACTCCAGGTGGGAACAGATGCAGGACAAAGCCACTCTCATCGAGTGGTACACCGAGATGCAATCGTTCTGATTTTGGATTACCGCGACGTGATCTACAATTTCACATTGGAGGTATGAGAGATGGCTACAGCGAGAACAGCAGCATTCGCAGTCGGAAACATTGTCACCCTGGCAACAGTTCCCTATGAGCGGAAGCTGAGGATGACTGATATCACTATTGACAATTCAGGCGGAAGTGCAGACCACATCATCTACTTCCGGGATGATGTCACCATTGACCCCTCGATAGGCACACCGGCAGGTTCATCCCAAACCCTTATAAGGGCCCAGTATTCTGTGCCAAAAGGCTTAATGGTGGTGATCAAGGCAGATGAGCTGAGGGAGAAGGAGTTTCTGGGAACTCTGAAATGCTATGCAGACTCAGCAGACGCTGGCTGCCTGACCGTTGTGGACTACGAGTACTTCTAAGGAGGCTACTGATGATAGGCGAACGTATTGCAGGAGAGAGAATTTACGGCCCAATGAACCTGGGGCCGAGTGGCTCCCTTGTAGCTCCTGGAGGGATACTCGGTGCAGTGAACATGCCAGGCACTATATGGTGTGTGAATGGAGCGACCGGCGGCAGTGATTCCTGGGCAGGCTACCCCTGGTCCAAGGCCTTCGCCACCATCACCAAAGCCCTGGCCGTGGCCAGTCCCTACGACATCATCCTGGTGGGAATTCAGTACGCGACTACCATTGAGGCTGGAACTCTTGTAGTGACCCAGAAGGGACTGAAGATACTGGGCAACATGTCCTCAGGCTTGACTTGGGGGCAGCCGACTATCAAGGGTGGCTTATCCGACAATATGGAGCTTATCAACATCAAGGCCGATTCAGTGGAGATTGCGGGCTTAGGCTTCCATCAGCTGGCGGCGAAGCTCTGTATCGGCGTGGCTGAGGATGCTTGGGGCTTGAATACCTGGAGGTCTCATGTCCACGATTGCTGCTTCGGCGGCAATGGGGTAGCAACCTATGGCGTCTATGCCGGCGGAGTGGGCAGTGATGCTCCTTGGACCATAGTTGAGGACTGCCGATTAGATGACTTTGTGACCGTGGCTGTCCGTAACAACGGGAGCAGCTGCATGACCAGAAGGAACATCATTCAGGTCCCGACCGGGGCGGTAGGAATCCAGGATGTGCAGAACAGCTCCAGCCGGCCATACCGGAAGATCCTGAGCAATAAGGTATCTACCACCGATCCGGTCAACGGGGTGGGAATCCAAGTGGTGAATACTCCTAGCCCTGGCCAGCTGGTGATTGATGACAACCATCTGGTGGGCTTTGCTGATAATGCTCATGCCTGTGATGTCTGCGGCAGCGGAAAGGCCGGACTGATGGGCCTGAACTACTTCGGCATCACTGCATTACCCATCTCGTAAGGTGGTGAGATATGGTATTGGGGCTTAGAGACAAACTTCCGGAAGCTCCGTGGACTGAGTTACATGAGCTGGTCGAGGCCATCAAGCAGCTAGTTGCGGAGAGAGGCCCTACTGGAGGGCGTGCAGACCTGCTTAAGATCTTTGCCTCCTTAGGCATGCCTATAACCGGCCTCGTGCCTCTGGATTTCGGCATAGCCACAGGGGGAAGCCCCACAACTCTCAGGGATAGCTCCAAGTACTGGGGGGCTAATATCTGGCCCGGCGCTCACCTCCAGATGGACATTGGGGGCCAGAGGTATCCTGTCCTCATCAGTTCCAATACCAGTGACACGATTACTTTCCCGACTTTGCCAGGTGGCGTCCAGGTAGAACGGGGGACTCCTTATGTCATCGCCAATGCGAATATAGCCCTCGCGTTGGATGTTCCCCTGTCCACGAGGGCAAGCCAGGCAACTCTTCAGGCTGTACAAGCGACTTTAATCCTTATCCTGACTGCGATCGGCGGCCTGGTTCCTCCACCGAACCCCAGCTCGGGAGTGGCGTTCACAGTCACCTGCGTCGTCCCGAGTACTGCTTATCCCGTGCCCGCATTTGTCATACCGACCGGGTATAAAGTGCTGTTGCAAGGTCATCCCAACAACACCGGCATGTGTTATGTGGCCTTCGACAAGGTATCGGTCCTGGATCCCACCAAGAGCCGGACCCTGGTAGCCCGTGAGGATTTGAGCTTAGGTGTGGCTAATACGAACAGTATCTGGCTCTCGAGTAACGCGGCCAATCAAATAGTCTCCTTCATCGTGGAGCAAACGTAATGGCTGGCGGTTCGAGCGTAACTCCTCTCCTTGTAATTCCCGGAGCAGTGAATGATGCTGCTCCATCTGTATCAGGGTTTGTTACCAACTTACCCTCAGCGGTCAATGACTTCTATGATGGTAGTTTGCTCATATTTACCAGCGGAGCACTAGCCGGGCAATCCCATCAAGTAGATACTTACACCGGAGCTACTAAGGCTATGACGTTTGCGGCCTTAGATCGGTGGACATCTGCGCCGGCTAACGGAGACACCTTTGACCTTGCTTTCAGCCCAGGCAATTACCTCAAGAAGATGTTCGCGGCCATTGGTGACCCTAGTTCCGATCATCTAACAAGCATAGTGGCCAAGCTGGGGAATCCCAGCACAGACTTGGCCACATTGATCTCAGCAATCGGATCGCTGCTCACTGACCCGGGGTACGGTCTTGCAGAGTTGGCGACTCTGATTGGAGCCATACCTACAATCAATCATGCTCTGGGCTTCCTGGAGTTCTGGAATGCTACACCCGTTGCCAAGATCACCCTGCCGGACACCACTCCTGCGTCTTTGGCCTTGCCCGCTGTGGTCTTACCAGCTGGAGCCTTCCCAGCCGGCTTCACAGTGGTCCAATGTATTCCTCTGTTCAAGTTCGGGATGCGCCTCAACCTCGATGGGGCCAATATCAACGAGCTTAGCGGAGGTCAGTACATTCAGGTCCGCAAAGGCGGCGGGAGCTACATTACCTGCATCAACTGGGCCGATGCTCAGCTCTGGACAGACGTAGCAAGCCCGGGACCAGGCGACGTCAGAGTTGGCTTCGATCCCGGCAACATCACTGCCGCAGATACCTACCAGTTCCAGTGGCTTAATGCCATCATCACTGGCGTAGCCGGCCTGGAGCTCCACGACGTAGAGGTTGGTATCCGGATCTATCTGAAGGTCTAGATGTCGACCACCCCGGGGTCATCCAGTCTTAAAGAGGAAACATGCCAGTTATCACTATAGCCGCTGACCAACTCTACGACGTAGACTATGGTGGTCCATGGCAAAACTCCGGCTATGGCCTTGCTGTAGGAAGCATAGCATATTATGGAGTAGACAGATTTGGTTTCGGCTCTCATCACCCTCTCGGTGTTACCATTCCACTAGGGTCGACCATCAACAGCGCAATCTTAACTGTCACCTGTGGATATAGTAACGCTACCCCAACCAACTATATTAAGGCCCAGCTAGTCGCTTCACCTGGCCTAATAGCTGACCTTGCTGACTATATGGCCAGGAGAGGCCTTGTCCCTGGGGGGACAGTGGTTGATACAGGACTGGTAACCCTGGCCTTAGTAAATGTGGTAAGCCATACCTGGATAAACGGCGATAACCCCTTCGATGTAACCGCCATCATCCAGGAGCTCGTCAACGCCTTTTCGATAGACAATGTTGAGATGTTTGTGGATGACCACAATGAGAGATCGAACTGGATGAACTATGCTGCGATGAGCGGGGTTTCTCTCATGATAGATTACAGCCTGCCCGTTCCGCCGGCTCCTTCTGTGCTCTCAGTCACTCCGAACACCGGTATTCAGGGGGCTACTATCCTTGGGGTGGCTATTGGTGGAGCTCACTTCACTGGAGCCACTTCTGTGAGCTTCGGTGCCGGGATAACAGTAAGCGGCCTCGATGTGGTGGATGATTCTCATATCACGGTAGATATCGCTATAGCTTCTGGAGCGGTCCTGGGAGCGAGAGATGTCTCTGTCACCTCGCCGGATGGTACAGGAACTCTAACTGATGGCTTCACTGTGCTCACTGCTGCCCCGCTGCCCACATCAGCTACTCCCAACTCAGGCCACCAGGGAGCTACCATCGCCAGCGATGTCATAGCCGGCTCCAACTTCACCGGAGCCACGGTAGTGAGCTACGGAGCTGGCATCACCGTCAACAGCTTCACCGTAGATAACGACAACCAGATCACAGCGAATATCACTATTGCGAATGGGGCTGCTGTTGGCGCTCGGGATATCTCTGTCACCAACTCCTATGGCACCGGCACGCTGTTGGGCGGATTCACTATTCTCAGCGGAGTGCCTACGGTGACAACTCAGCCAGCAACTTCCGTAGGCAAAACAGTAGCCACCCTGAATGGGAATGTAACCGCTATCAATGACACTGTCATCACCAATGAGTGCTTTGTCTGGGATACATCACCTCACGGTGACCCGGGAGATGTAGCCCCAAGTCTTTCCGGATATCCTAACTGGTGCTCTAGCGGAGGAAGCTTTGGGACAGGACCTTTTTCTACGGGACTGAGTGGCCTGACTCCAGCTACCATCTATTACTACCGGGCTTACGCTCTGGGCAGCAATGGCCACTACGGGTATGGAGCGGAGGTCAGCGTCCATACTCTTGGGCTCACTACATTCTCCCTGCTTGGCTGGTTCACTGGAGCAAGCATTGGCGGGAACCAGAACATAGGGCAGTTCCAGGGCTCTATCTGGGTTGAAGATTCAGTTCCTCCTTCTGGCATCATCACCATCTCTGGCCAGCTCCAGAATGTCCGGCTTCAGCTAACAGATGACCCGGTGATGATTAGTACGCCTGTCACCTACACCCTCCGACGCAGCTATTTGGATGTAAACCATGTTATCCAGACTGTAGACCTTCTACACCTCGACTTCTACGCTAACGAAAAATACCATGAAGATCTGGCCACCCTTTGCGAAATACAAAAAGGAGACATACTCTCCTGGTACGTCCCCTGTGCACAGAATGGGCAATTCTCTTGGTCAGCTGACTTCACGCCTCTGACAGATGGCTACTTCCCCATGTCCCAAGGATATCTTCAGGCTTTCCCTCCAAGCTACAGTGGACTGCTTGGAGGCAGCGGTGGAACACTGGAACAATCCAAGACCACGATGGTCCATACTGGCCAGATGAAGTACTTCGCTGCCATGACAGGTTGGACTGGTGGAGGAAGTGATACTACCGACCTTACCCTGATGAAGAACGGAGTCAGTACCAGTGTCACCTTCCACGGTGTCCCTGTCGCCCAAGGCCATAACGACGTCTACTACGACGACACCACGGTAATTGACTTTGTACCTGGTGACCAGTTCTGGTGGGAAGCGACTGCGTCGGGAGGAAGCCCCCCAGGTTGGCCTTACTTTGGCTTCTGCTTCATCGGAATGGACTACGAGGTCTACCTCCTGACCAGGGGGATGCCGGGATTTAATACCATCCCCACTAGAGCGGAGATAGAAGTCAATGCCTGCAACATAAGCTGGGTAGATGCTTCCATACCGGGGAATGAAGTCTGCATAACTCCTTATGACTGCTATCCTAACACCATCTGCTTGAAGTGCAAGACGGCTCCGGGAGTAGGAAAGTCCTGGACTCTTACCTTGTACACTGACGGAAATCCTACTGGTCTCTCCGTTACTGTATCAGGAAATGACACGTTCGGAATAGCGACTCACCCTGTAAGCTGGAGAGCCAAGAAAAACGCTTACTTTGTACTGACTCCGTCAGGCTCTCCTGCTCTGGATTATGTCTCGGCCGGTCTTATCCTTGGCCGGAAGCCGGTCTCGGCTCTTGGGGGTAATGCAGCCAAGCTCCTGGCTGCAGCCGTCATCTAGAGCTTGCCCCCCTGCTGTATAATATCGGCAAGGGGGGTGCTTGTCCACGATACGCAGACCGGAGATCACAGAGGACTCCTTCAGGAAACTGCGCGTTCTGTTCCTCAGGGGAAAAAACGAGGAGCTTGTCGGCGTGGTGAGAGCCAGCAACATGCTGGGGGATGACAAGTCTGTTATTACTGATGAGATATTCAAGCAGCATAGGGCGGAGCAGATCCTGGTGGAAGAGTGCCGGCTTTTCCATCCGGACCTCATTATCTTTATACCACCCAACGGGCTGACCCCGCCGAGTGATATCCTGGCCCGCACACGTCATAATATCCCTGTGCTGATGGTTGTCACCAATCTCTCCCTGTTCATGGGAGCGGACTATGCCACCTACTGTGGGATAACGGACCTGACAGCCTACCGCTCTTCCCGCGATATCGCCAACGTGCTGCTGACCTACAATGCTGTGGACCCCTCCACGTATTACGACAGATCAATCGAGCGTGATTTCGACGTAACTTTTATCGGAGAAGATCAATCGCTGTGGAAGGAGTACATACGTTTTTTGGCGGACAGCGGAATCAACGTACATATTCCGGGCCAGCTCGAGCCCTGGCGGATGAATGATGTTCTCAACAGGAGCAAAATCAGCCTTAATTTCAATGGGCGCCATCTTTTCGAGATAACCTCCTGCGGGGCCATGATGATGGACATTCAGGAAACCGAGGCAAGGGAATTCTTCGAGCCGGAGAAGGAGATGGTTGTTTTCTCCGGAAAACAGGATCTCTTGAACAAGGTGCGTTACTACCTGAAGCATCAGGGAGAGAGGTATAAGATAGCCGCAGCGGGCTTGAAAAAGGCCACCGAGATATGGAGCGCCTGGAACTGCTGGGGCCTTACTTTTGAGCGGATGGGCTTTTATCTGCCGGCATGGCTGGCCAGGGATCCGAATTACAGGAAACACCGTGATATCATGGAGGAGGTGAGGATGCGGTGAGTATCGCTGAACTTTATTCGAAGGCACTGGAAAAGCTCAAACCCCATCTGGGCAAATTCCGGATTCTGGATCCCAGCTCCGTCATTATGAAATGGGTGGGCAAGAATCCCGAGGAGGCGGAGAAGGTGGCCAGGGAACTTTATGCCATCCTGGAGGAGTACTTCAAGGAGGAACATGGCTGAATCATCTGATGGGACATTCAAGGAGTGGTGTATTCTGGAGCTTTTCGGCCACCGGCGCATGGCAGGACTGATGACCGAGCAACAGATCGGTGGTGTATCCTTTCTGCGGCTCGATATCCCCAAGAAATGCCCTGTCGGATTCGGAAATCCGGCTGAGATGACAACGCAATTCTACTCCCCTCAGGCTGTCTACTCGATCACTCCTACCACACAAGAGATAGCCAGGGAGCTGGCGGTAGCGTTTCAGCCCGAGCCGGTGTCCCGGTGGGAGTTTCCAAAATTGGCGGAAGGCTCACAAGAGGAATGATTCCCATAAGAGGATTTCCATATGCGCCAGACTGCCAAAAAACGCAACAGTCTGAGCGTGGGGTGGGTGGAAACAGTCACGGCAACCGAGCAAAGGCCGTTTTAGAGCGTTTGGCGAGATGCACATTGACAACGTGAGGAGCGTTACACTAATCTGAGCACAGCGGGGTAGAGCAGCCAGGTCAGCTCGTCGGGCCCATAACCCGGAGGTCGTTGGTTCAAATCCAACCCCCGCCACCATAATAATTCGGACGGAGGAAGAGATGGGAAACACTGTGAATTATATGGGTCTTACTCTGGATGTAAGGGATTATGATGGCGCACCTGGCCCAAACAAGTGGAGCCCTGGCAATGTCACTGTAGATGACAAGGGGGCATTGCACCTGAATATTACCCATGTAGGTGATCAATGGCCTTGTGCAGAGGCCAGAACCCAAATACTCTATGGAAGTGGAACATCGGAGTGGCATGTTCAGAGTGATATCAATGCTCTCGACCCAGGAGTGTGTTTTGGCCTATTCATTTTTCCGCATGATACCCCTGCCACGAAGAAGCAGACTGAGGAGTGTGACATAGAGATAACAAGGTGGAGGGATCCGAACTGCCCACCAGGGAAGTTCACTGTGTTTCCTGAGATGGACGGTTATAACCTTGTTGACCATTTGTTCAAAGGCATTCCAGCCGGTCCGACGGTGCACAAGCTGTTCCGGACAAAGACGAAGGTCATGTTCGCCATCTACGACAGCAAGGGAAAGCAGTGTGCTAGCTGGACTTACGCTCCGAAGCAGCCTTTGATCTACGTTCCCCAGAAGCCATTGCTAGCCTACTTTCAGCTGTGGTTAGTTAGCGGGAAGCCTCCTATAAACGGTAAGCCCGTCGAGATCATAATTCCGTGGTTCAAGTTCACTCCCTATGAAGGAGGTTAGTATGCAGATCTATAGGATAAGGAAAGGTGAGATCACTCCTAGTCACCCGTCTGGTAAGCTCATGGTTGACCGGCAGGGCCATAAAGTCGACCTGCAACTGGAGGAATGTATTCTCACGAGTATGAAAGAGGAAACCCTGGCCGCTAGAGTATATCGCGAGAGAGCTAAAAGCGCCCGGGTAAAGGGATATGTCAGAACGGCCGAATTGTGGGAGCACATAGCAGGGGAAGAGGACCAGCATTGGAGGGAGTTGTCTGCCGAATTGAGTAAAGTCCGGAAGGGAGTTGTGTAATGGGTTGTCGCGAGCTCGAGCCGATGAAGAAGTGGGTAAAGGGTGAGGGGAAAGATTGCCGTCCCTGCAGGGTGGCCATAGGGGTTGGCAAGTACAGGAGGGCGCTCACGGAGGGCGGGAAACCTGAGCTGGTGCAGGTAATGAGTACTGCCCTGATGACTGATGACGATACGATTGGGAATCTGGCAGGTGCCATGGATGAGGTGAAGGAGAAAGCGCCTCCGGAGCTCCGGGAGAAACTGGTATCGATCGATTGTGAGATCCAGAAAAAAGAGGAGTGCGGTACCTGCGATATCGCGCAGCCGGTGGCTGTGGCTGAAGGCGGTGCGACATAGCCAAGAAGAAATGCGTTCCCTGCCTCGGGGCTACGTTGAAGGAAGCTCTACGTAGCGTCCTCAGCGATGTCGGGACTATCGCAGTGGTTGACGAGATCCCGGAGTGCGAAGACCCCGAGGGGATCACCGTCTGTGGAATTAGGAAGAAGAGGACCCGCAGCGGATACAATATTTTCATCGGCGAGTGCATGAAGACGAAGGGTCTGAAAGGGCAGCCGTTTGGCGCTGCGGCTCCAAAAATGAAGGAGTGCGCCCAGGCTTGGAAGGAGAAACAGAAAGCAAATGCAGCAGCATAAAACCATTGCCGGCAGTAACCCGAATAGCAACCCACCGTTACAAGAGCTTGATGAAGAGATTCTCGAAGCTCTTTCGCCCCTGGGCACTCCCGTCAGGCTCACGTGTCCCAAAGGCCATTACATGGGGTACCTGGTTATCAAGAAGACCACTGATGATGCCATGTTCCTCTTATGCCGCCACAAATCATGCCGCGAACATGCGGCGTTCTATATCAATCAGGCCCTATTGACAAACGGACAAACGTTGTCTGATAATGAAAGCGGTCGAACGGCAGTCGTTAGAGGACAAGAGGCCAACCCCGAACCCCCGGGCAAAGGGGAATAGAAGGGAGGTACCGAAATGATCCTAAAGAACCTGAAGTCCTTCGGATACCTGAAAAGACGGCCCAAGTCCCATAGACTGGAGAGCATCACCACGGTGCACCATGAGGGGTTTGTGCTGGCTTCCTATCCGGCGCCTTATCCTATGACTTCACAGCAAAAGAAAGTGAAGGACGCGGCTAAGGCGTGCGGCATCCATAAGGGTATGTCCAGAGGCGCTCTGGTCACCGCGATGACCGACTGCGTACCCGGCAAGTTCTAGCTGAGGCTGGAATAAAATGGGCGAACATCGGGCGAGGAGAAATCCCCGCCCGATTCGTTTAAGCCCGGTAAAGCAAATTGTTATAGAACACTCGGATGGGACTACTGCCACGGTAGACACTCTTGGCTGTCAGAAGATTCCTCGGGGTGCACAGATAACCTCAGCGACCTTCTGCCTACCTCATAAGACGATAGCTTTGGAGATAACGAAATGACGATGATTGTGAGGGCCACCCCTTCGAGTTATCCTCAAACATGGCAACAGAGAGCAATCGCGGCAGCATCAGTCCGCTGCGGGGTCCATAAGGGTATGACACGGGGGGAATTAGTTGATAGAATGACGAACTGCGTCCCGGCAGTCTATCAGGAGGAAGCGATGGCGAAGAAGGCGATACGGCTTTTTGTCGGTGAGGGTTGCAAACCCTGCGGCCCGATCAAAGAGATGGTGGTACAGGGACGCTTTGAGTCCAATATCCCTGGCGATGTTGGGCTTGATCTGATTGACGTGACGACAGAGGAAGGATTCCCTTTTGTCGAGAGCGAGAAGCTGGAGCAGGTACCCACGGCCAAATATGATGGGCAAGTCTGCAAGCTGGAAATAGACAGGGAAGAGCAAGTCCTGATTATCACTTGCCCGGGACAAGAAGAGGGCAGCGAACAGCGGACGGTTGTGGACATGGGCACGCCCGCCCCGGGGTGAAACAGAAATTGCCGGCAGCCACCCGCCTGATTATCCACTCTTTGAGATGTAGCTTGGGATTAAACGTAAGGTGCTGCGCTCGAGCGATCTCCTGAAGACTTTCCAGGAAGACCTGATGTTCCTTGTTCCACTCCCATACAATTTTCATATCCTCATCGGATAGCTCTTTACCTAGTTCAACGACTGCCCGTAGGAGCTGGACCTCATCGGCTTCCTCTCCGGAGCAGGGCAGACAGATACCTTTCACCAGGCGGTAAGCCTCCCGACCGCACTTGGCGCATTTTCTGCCGGCAGCAGACTCCCAATCATCCCGCGTAGTCATTTTCTCAACTCCCAATTTAGACAGCCATCGCTTAGCCTGACTGTACGATGAAGAGACTTACACCATCTTGTGTTGCGCTTGTAGAAATTGCAGTATCGGCATTGCTTCGGCTGGTGGAGGGTAATGCCAGCTTCCTTTAGTACATTACCAATCGCCTCGGCCTTCTCTTCAGGTGTCCAGCCGCCTTTTCTGTACGGCATCTCAATCCTTGTAGTCAACCTCTTCACCATAAAGGGCCAGGAAAAGCTCCATGGTCCTCTTTAGCAGGATGGCAGCTTCCTTCCGGATGATCTTGCGGGGGATGTTGGGCTGCTTGCCGTTCCCCGACTGGTCAAATCCCTCCCTGGCCATCTTCTCCATGCGGTCGGCAGATCTCTTTAACCTCTCGGCTCTCTCTTCAATTTTCATAAATCACCTCTCCCAAATTATACAAAAAAACCAGGCCAACGCCTGGTGTCATATTTCACCTTTGCAATTCAGCTTAGCCTATTGACATTCACTGACATCCCGCTGATATTATCGGGGAGGAGCCCCGCCCTGGGCCACAAGCCCACAGGCCTTCCCCCCGGTAACCTGCTGGGCGGGGCTCCAACCTCTATGTCTTCCCTTTCAGGGCATATGGCAGAGGCTGGAGGTCCTTGATCTTGTGAAGCGCCTTATTCCGGAGCTTCTCCAGTATCCGCACCAGCTCCATCCGCTCGCCGCTTCCGATGCTGCTGAAGATCGTTTCGGCAATCAGCTGATTCTCTGCCGTTTTAAGGGCCTCCTGACCTTTCGGGGTCAGCTCGATCCAGATGATGTTCTTTCTCGGGTCAGCACGCCTCTTCCTCTTGACGAGGCCATTGTCCTCCATGCGGTTGAGCATCCCGGACATGGTATGCGGCGCCCTCGTCATCATCCTGGCCAGCTTGCTGGGAGTCGCATGCTTCTCGGTGCTCTCTATAAGGGAGACGGCACGCAGAATATCCGCTTGTTCCGACGGTATGCCGAGGCCCAGATCTCTCGCGCGGACAATGAGATCATGGGTCTCATTTAACAGGAACACTGTCTCTATAGCTTTGGGTATCTTGTTCACTCTTAATCACCCCCTTTCTTCAAGCCCAGCTTCTGCAGGGCGTAATCCGCTTTCGGGTGGCCGGATTCCAACCACTTGGCCAGGTGTAGCCAGTCGCCAGGCTCCAGCCTGTTGTACCTGCACCAGGCGGCATAGGCCATCTCTATCTCGTGAGTATCCATCGGGCCGATGCGAGTCAGGCAGTCCTTAAAGGTGGCGGCCAACTTTTCACCGTCTCCGGTCATCGACTGGCAGGCATCCGCCATCGGACAACGGTTACAGATAATCGCTTCTCCGGGAGACTGCGGCGGAATCCACTGAGGGCTGCCAAAGTGAGTGAAGCACTTCTGGAGGCCCAAGTTGGCTGCCATCAGAGTAATCGCCTCAGTGACTCTGTATTTCTTCGCTGCACACTGAGTGCAGACGTACCTCTGACCTGGCCGCAGATATCCGATGCGCCAGATCGGGTAGCGTAATGGATAACCGCACTCACATTTTCGGGAACCTGTTCGATTTCAGACATAAGCTCCTTTCAGTGAACCTTTTTCTCGCTATACTCTCGCCATAGGCAGTTCTCTATGCTGGTCAGGCTCTTCGAGATCTCCATGAGAGTTTCCACCTTGCGGCACTCCAGCTTAAACATGATCAATGCCTCAGCAGTTTTGAAATAGCCTTCTTTTATCATGGCATCCCGGTACTCCTGCAGCTCTTGTAATTTTTTCTCGTTCTCGTCCATTCAACCCCCTTTGTGCTTCTTCATGTGTTGCTGACAGAACCTTTGACCTGGCACAGCGGCACGCTTGCACTTCCCCCAGACTCCCCCATAGCCCCTTTTAACCATAGCTTTACATTGGTTATTCACTCTGTCCGGCCTTCTTAGCTGCGATCCACTTCCGGATTCCGTCAGCGGTGATGACCCAGGTCTCACCCCACCCGGCCACGACGGTCCACTTGAAGTCCTGGAAGAGATCCAGGGACAGTTTTTCATCGCCGGTGACATCGTAGAGCAGGGCCAGGGCGAGCTGCGCCGGGCCACTTCCACCATAAGACCAACTGAACTCTGTTGATTTGCTTGCGAGCTTGCGGCTTGGCTCTATGGGCAATGGTCGCCCATTCTTCAAGACAATAGTCTGCTGGCTACCCTCATATAGATCACTCTTCGGCATCAGTTCCTCCTCCTACTTGAAATCAAATGCTATAGCTGTTTGCGCCTCTTTCACCTTCGGCACCTCTCTCACTTTCTTCACCTTCTCAGCCCGCCGCGCCTCAGCGCGATGCTTTAACTGCTGCTGGACTATCCACCGCTGGAGGTCGCGCAGCATGCTTTCCTCATACTGCGAGAGCTCGGTCACCTTCATGTCTTCCGGGAACTTCTCCCCATGAAGCGGGTCATGACGAACATATAGATCTGTACCCATTCGTTATGCACCGGATGGTCCATAGTCACTGTAAACATGTAGCAGGCTATTTCGGCATCGGTGGCCAGTTCCAGCTCCTCAGGATGCTCTGCACTTCGCGCCAGGCGGAGCAACCGCTGCATGGTCACCTGCTTCTTGATCTCGGGGGGCAGATCGTTGCCCCATCCGTTGGGCATGACTATTATCGGATCGCAGAAAACACCCGCCAGGTCTTCAGCCGGTTTGAGATCTGCCTTCTTGGGAGTTTCCGGTATCTCGAAGCCCAGGCTTTGCCGGTGTACGTTCTTGTCGGCATTTGTATACGTTCTTGACGTTCTTGACATCAGTATGCCTCATAGCGGTCTTGATGTTCAGGGCACTGCCGGCAGTCCCTCTTCTGTTCAGGATGTATGCAATTCGGGCTCTTACACCAGACGTGCCGCGCCTGGTTAGCTCCCCACCGCACTCACACCGGATATCGGAGAGTCTCACCCCGCGCCGGTTTCTCCAGTTCGTTGTCTTCTGACACTTCTTACAAATTGCCGTTGGCATCCTCTTCCTCCTTCGCAGGGCAACCTTTCTTCCGGCAAGCCTCAGCATATTCAGGAGTGACAGCTCCACATTTCTCACACCACACATAGCCACCATCGGATGATGAGGCTAGTTGATCGCAACCCTTCGGTACATCCAGACGTAAATCAGTCAGGTCGAGAAATGGGCTGAAAAGATTGATCACGTCGGCTGCTTGCCTTGGAGTCAGCCGCTTACTCTCGAAGATAATGCCCTCGCTTTCATGCCCTCTCATTGCTTGATAAATGGCATCCATCCTGGCGCGGTAATAATCACCCGTCCACCTATAGGCTGGGACCTCAATGATGGTAAGGCCATGCCAGAATGAAGCCGCATCCTCAGGAGTAATAACCTCGCCATCAGCAGGCGGAGTTTTGGAACATTCCGCGAGCCTCTGATGGAGCCATCTGACGAAACGATTATGTTCCTCGGCAACCTCACAGAACACTTTGTCGGATATACCCTCTTTTGGTGTAGTACCTTTCCAGTGCTTAGGGTTGTCTCGGTATTGCTCAGCCTCAAACCCCAATGTCTCCTCAGTCAGTGTAACCCGATCAAGGATTTCTTTCAGTGTTCCCTTTGGTACGGTAATAGGCTCTTTAAGGCCTGACGACATAGAGAAAAATACACGATAGCTCATATTTGACCTCCAATTCTCTCTGCCTCTTTGACTATCTGAGAAGCGGACCATGTAGGGTGCTCATCTATCAGCTTTGTGAGAAGTTTGGCCTTTCCATTGGGCTCTCCAGATTTCCAGTCTATCAATGATGCCCTCTCGTCATGGTGGCAGCCACCTTTGACGAAAGCCTCGACAAATTTCGGCACGATCTCTTTGTAATCCAGTTGCTTCGGGGCCAGGACCTCGACATGGCGCCGGCAGCCGGGACAGAGGATGAGCCAGAGTTTGCCGAGCATCCAGGCCTCTCCCCTTTCGAACCTCAAGACCTTCCGGCTCATTTCCAGCTTCTGCATATGGACCTTGAATCTCCGGTCGTTCTTCAGAAACTCCTCTATTGCGCTTCTCCGGACAATCCACACGCCCTGCCACGGGCCGCCGGTCTTCTTCGTTGCCGGCAGATCTCCCCGCCTGATATACTTGACTACAGCATTGTCGCCGACATCCAGGAGATACCCCGCCTCTTCAAGACCATACCAGGGGTCTCTATCCCATTCCTCCTGGACAACCGAGCGGAAGAGATGCTCTTCCTGGATATCTGAGATCTCTACCAGGTAGGGCCGCGCTCTGAGGCAGCGGGTGATCTCCTCTTCCTTGAAACTCCACATGATATTGGGGCCGCAGCGGACAGGGGATTTTATTCCCCGGATCCACTTGCGCGGCATCCAGGTTTCCGTAATGGTCTTCGAGCAGGATATGCCGAGGATTTTGGCGAGCTCCCTGGCGGTGTAGAAGTTCGACTTGCGGTTGATCTGCAAACGCCGCTTGACTGTCAGGATGATGGAATTATGCGTCCTCTTGAGCTTCTTCTCTATCACCTCGTCGGGAACTAGCCCATAGTTCTTACGTAGGAACGCCAGATCCTCAGGGCTCCACTTCTCAGAAGGATGGCCGAGTTTCAGTTTTTGGACCTGCCCTCTGACCTGGAGGAATGTCAGGCCGCCCAGTTCCCGGGCGATTGCCTCTGCCGATGCCCTTGTTCCGTCATAACGCTGGCGGACGATATCCCGCTCTTCATCCGTCCATCTGTGCATTGTTCCTCACTTTCTAAGCATGGAGCACTTCCCAACGGCCACCTTCATCCCATGACACCCATGACAGGCTGCCACCGCACTTGGGGCACCTGGCGTCTTTCAACCTGGGCCCGCCTGTCCAGTTATAAGACACCCTACATTTCTGACATTTGCCTTTATGCCAACTTCCCTTGTTTGGCATCAGTGGCCACCCGATTGAGGCTCACTCTCGATAACCTCGACGGAGTCCGTCTTCCCGCCCGGGGCAGTCTGAAGGTACACTGTCTTGGTCTTGGGGAGATACGTGAGAGAGGTCCAGAGCCCCTTTCCCATGTTCTCACCGAAGCCAGTGAATAGCTTCGTCAGTCCTGCTTTGGTTTCTTCACTCAAAGCCATCTGTAGCCTCCTTCTCTCCGGCAGCCTGTTGGCCTGCCAGAAGTATTAAGAGATTCACCCACTGAAATTTCTTCTCTCTCCGGTGTTCCAGGAGAAATTTGCAGTACTCCACATCCTCTTTGTGCTGGTCCAGGGCAAGGTCTGCGAGTGCGTCATTGGCTTTCAGCCGCCAGAGCGCCAGGCGCGAGCTGAGGTTATTCAGCCTTGTCTCTAGAATCTCCATCCCATTGGTTATCAAATGCAGCAGGAGCATCACGAGAATAACCGGAATGTCGAGAGCAGTCTTCATGGTACCTTGCCAGCCTTCGGTTTTGGTTGGCTCTTATAGTCCGGTCGTTGTCTGTTGAGGTCAATAGCCTTGATGAGTTTCCTCGTAACCTCTGGATCATCCGATGTTATGTTGAAGACATGGGAGACATCCCGGAAGTTGCCAAAGAATCGGACACTTCCGCCGCCCTCTACCTCGTAGAAATTGCCGCATTGCTCAAATACCCTATCAAGGGCATGGTTGCTGAGGCACTCTAATAGTTGCTCAATGGTATCTGGGGCCTCTCCAGCCCAATGACTGCCATTACTGCGAATCTCTGTGGCCATCAGTTCCTCCTCTTCCGTAGACATTCGGGGCAAGCACACTCAGGGATGGGGAGAGGAACAATCTTCCAGAGCTTGTGCCCGCCTTCCGCCTTCACCAGCTCCGGGTCGGCTTCATCGAAGGTCCAATAGCCCCAGTAGGGATGGTCGCAGACCTGATTAATTTCAAACCTCTCACCCTTATCGAGCACCTGAAGGCAGAGTTCGCCCAGCATCTCAGCCGCCGACCGGCCCATGACAGAGGGGACGATGATAACGAAATTGGGCTGGCCGACCTTCTCCATGCCGTGGCTGTGCACCTGCACCGTGGGCTCTTTCATGATAACCATGTGGATGATGAATCTCTCTTCCTTAGGCTTTTCCATCATGATTCACCGCCTTTCCAGGGACTAGGAGATAGGGAGCGATAAGGCCCGGGATATCCAGGGATGGCGGGTAGGGATGGTCCTTGTCCCACTGGCACTCAAAATCGTGTATCGCCTCTTGCCTGTCCCTGCTGCGTTTCTCATGGGCTGCCTCATGGTCGGCCCTGGCCTTTTTCACCATGTCGACGAGATCCTGGCGATCGCCGGTGATGAGGATGTATTTCACTTTCTCGGTTTGCCAGGTACCCTCCCGCCAGCCTCCACCTTCAGACATGCTCTTGAGCCTGAGAGTAAAATTCTTGGGCCCCTGGCTGACCAGCAGAGCCACAAAGCTGTTCTGCGGGTAATCCTTGTAGATGAACGTCATGACCTGCGGTTCTTTCTTCATACCTTGTTTGTCAGCCCTGCACTGCGGGCAGCGGATGGGTTCGGACTCCGGATGCGCCGGCTGGATGCTGGCCCCGGGTACGTTGTTCAGCACCCATTCGCGGACGGCATCCGAGACCGTCATCGAACCTGATAGCTGAGAGAGGATCAACGTCTCCCGTCTTGGCTTCCGGAAACCTCGAGCGATCAACGCCCAGAATTGCTCCTTGGCCGCCTCTGTAGCTTCTGTTGCTCTCTCCGTCAAATCCTTCGGCAAATGCTCCTCCTTATCTCGGACTCATGGGAAGCTCCAAATCCTTGGGCACTTCCCACAAGTGCCGTCTATTCACTTCATCGACGACCTTATGCGCTGGAGGAAAAAACTCCACGGCGCAGGCATCAGGCCCAAGCATTTCATTCTTCAAAGCCTGTAGAACATCCCAGGAGATACCGGGCTTGCCGTCATAACGCCCGACCACAAGATGGCGGGCTGGTCCCCAAGCGGTCTGCACATCCAATACCTGGGTGAAGTAGAGCTTGCGGCGCATCCTACTCACCTGACGAGAAGGTAAGGAGCTTCTCTCCATCGATATAGACATCCACCGGCTGCCCATAGGCGCCAGTGTGGGACTTGTGGCCACAGAGCTCCAGGGCTGTCTTCAGAGTAAGATTCTGCTCCCAAACGGTCAGGCCTGGATCCGGGACACCGTCATCGTTATCGTCGTTGGTCTCATACCTGACGTGTGCCAGGCCGGCTCCCAAGCGGGAGATATCCCACCTGGTGTAAGTCTCACCCGGAGTGGCCAGCGGGTTTGGATCATCGCCACCGCCCCACGGTGCCGGATGATTACCAAGCACCCATAGCAGTACAGCTCTCCATTTGTTATTCTGAGCATGACCGGGTTCAAAGCACAGCCGGCCCTCTTGATGCCTTGCTTTCTCCGGGCACTCATCATCCAGCGCAGCTATCTGCTTAAGGGCCTCTTTGATCTCTTTCTTTCTCCTCATCCTTCTTTCCTCCTCGTTTTGAGCCTACCTTTAACAAATTCACAATGGCAAAGTAGAGCCCCATCCCCCCAAAGATGCCTACCCATACGTGGTCTCTCACCACGAGTGAATAGATTGCCCCTCCTAGACACCAGGCACTCCACCAGAGATGACAAGTCAGGAAGAACTTACCTATTCTGATGATCATTCGTCCTCTCTTTCGGCTGGCTGTGACCAAGGCCTATGCTTTGTCAGAGCTTTAAGCCCTGAAGGAGTCAAGCTGTTCCGTAAGGAGACTCATCTTCTTACACCTCGCACACACAGCCAGCGACCAGGCGTCAGGGCCGGACGGTCATGCCCACGCGCGAATATCGGTCTACCGCACTCGGCCCTGGCGACCAGGCCATACGTCTGAGTCATTCTCTGAATGGCCCAGACTGTATGAGCTAGTTCTGTGAGTTGCACAGAGGGCAGACCCTGTGAACACTGACGTTTGTGGAGAACGTTGTCGCTGCCTTGTTCGCCCTGCGGACCAGCTGATAGTCACCCCCTGAAGCATGGGTGCCAGCCCAGGTGACCAGATTCAACAGATCCCAGGCATTGTGGGGCGGCTCCTGCAGAGCCCGGGCGTGGATAGCCTCAGACAGTTCCTCAAGGTGTCCCTGCCGGATGATCCCCTCGATGGCACCGGCCCTGTCCTTCGGAGTAATCCGGTGATCTCGCATCCCCTTGAATCTTTCCGTCATAGGGCCGATCTCATTATAGGCCGTCTTGACGTTCTTCCTGAACCAGTCCCAAAACCCGTTCGCATCGCGGCTGCCGCCGGTATCCTTGAACGTGTCTTCAATTTCCTGGATTGCGGCACCGTTGGTGCAGACCAGCCGCAGGCTGAAGGACGAGACAGCCGGCGCAATAACCCCAAAGGGGCTGAAAGAGACTTGAACGCCAGCCTGAACCCTGTCTCCGACCACCACGCTCTCTATCCTCGGCCCGACAGCTTCGATCACCACTGCCCGTTTCTCTGCCAGCGGATAGCAACGGTGGTAATTCGTGATCTCCAGGCTTTCCATAGTGCGCAGCGCCCTCTCCGGGTCAACTGCGTGGTAGTGTTTCCCGCCCACAAAATCATGGCCTATGTCATCCTTTGTCAGGACAACAAACTGGCCCTGGGCGGCGAGCAGCTCACTGGCTGCCTTGAGGAATGTCCCACCACTGAGATCCTTGCGCATCTTGTTGGACATCCCCACGAGGTGCATCAGGCTATCAGAGCCCGCATTTGAGAGCGGGATTGACTTCGAGCCGGAGGACGGCTTGATGGCAAGCTGCTCCGTTCCGATCATGACAACCCTCGGAGTGGCCGAGTCCACTACCCGGGGCTTCAGGTCGGCGACTCTCCCGATGCTTTGCATTACTTCTTCTTTGGTCATCGCTTCTTCTTGGCCTCCTTCTTCCTTGATTTCTTCTTCCGCTTGACTACCTTCGCTTCAACTTCCTTGGCCTTGACCGCCCCCTTTCCGTTCGGGTCCAGATCCTCGAACAGCTTGAAGACCGTGCTCAGCTCATTCGTCCACCACTTCGGGAGTCCGTTCTTGAAGGTGTAGAACTCCATCCGCTTGAGGTTCATGACGTAGCAGGCCTTAAGCTGTTGCAGGCTGAACTTCCCTGACTCTCTGGCATGCGGCAGAGCCTCGAAAAATTCCCAGGCCCGCAGCACATACATCTGTAGCTCTTCCCTCTCCCACATGGTATCGGCCAGCGTTGGCATCTTCCAGATGATCATGTCGGAACCGTGGACATCGTTGATGTCGAACTTCCTGGAATGGTGGGTGATGAAGATGATCAACTGGTGCTTCTGCTCGGAGATCGCCACCAGCGCATCCAGATCAACCGCAGCTCCGCTGGAAGTCCGTCTGGCATGGGCTACCTGTGAGGCCTCGTCCACAACGCAGATCGAGTTGGGAGGCAGGTCTTTGAGCCTTGTTACCACCTTGACCCACCGGGGCAGGAGCTTCTTCAGCTTCTTATGCTCCTGCGGATAGCACACCGCACTAGGGATATTCTTGCGGTCGTGGAAATCGTCCATGATCTCCATGGCCAGGCCGGTCTTCCCCGATCTCCGGCTGCCCATGATGAGGAGTACGCCTTCGGGGCGGACTATCCTTCTCATGGTGGTCTGAATCGGAGAAGAAAGCAGAGCCTTGGCCCATCTCTCTTTGTGCCGGTTGCGCCACTGAGCGAGTTTCTTTACAAACTCTGGACTCACTAAGCTCCTTTCCACAGAGGAAAACCCTCTATATTACTAATCGCTGAGCCTAGGTTGACATAATTCAACCGTGTTTCAGTCCCTGTCGTTGTCAAACAGGGATTGAGGGAAAACGACCTTGAAGCCAAGCTCTGCCAACGCAGAGACACACGTCTCAACTTCACCGCCGACAGACCTCTTCATCGTATCGTCTTCATATAGACAGCCGATCTCTCCCCCATTGAGAAAGTACACTGTCCAAGTGGTCTTCGGGGTCTTGATGCGGCGCTGTATGACTACCTTTTTGCTGTCCTTATGCCAGTCCCACCACTCACGCTCGCCGTCCTCTCCATGGGTCATATGGAGCAACTTCGGAAACGCTTTGAGGTTCTTGATCTCCGCTACCGGGGCGGTCATCGCCCGACCAGGGACGTTTGCCGTGTTCCGTCGAATCCTGGTGTGGTATCCCGGGGAGGGTGGTATTGGTACGGTTTGGTGCCGGGCACGACCTTAAGGCCGAGACTCGTCGCCTTGCCCTTGAAGCGCCATCGCTCCAGTTCCTTCTTGGGCACATGACTCCGAACCATCTCGATGTCCTGCTTGGTCCTGCGCCCGCAGTTCTCGACCGAAGCCCTGGCATTGGCCACCGGCTGCGTGATGTACTGAGGCATGCCCTGGATCTGCCCCACTTCCTCAAGTTTCGCGGCTGCTCTCTGGATGATGGGGAGGGCTTCGGCCAGTATCGCCTCAGCCTCATTGCATCTGTCTATCACTAGAACAGGGTCCCACTTTATCATGATGATGCTCCTTCCTTAGCCTATTGACTAAACTACCTTTAGGCTGGAACTTCTTCCAGATCCTCGACCTCTGGAGCCTGAACCTCTGCCTTGACGTCAGCCTTGGTCCATTCCGCAACCTCACGGGCACACATCAGGTGGGTGCTGCCGTTGCTCCGCACAATGGCAGGAGTCGGCTTCCCATCCTTGGCTTCCGTGTCATGGAGGATATCCACCCTCTCTCCCACTCTGCTGAGAACAGCCAGCAGATGGTTGGCCTGATAAGCCTGCTGTATCCGTCCCTTGGACGGGATCTTGACCTCTGCCTGTGTCTGGTCGGAGAGGCCGATCACTCTCAGTGTCTTGCCCTTTCCGATCAGGCGGATAGTGCCCTGCGAGCCGACAGCCGATATCGCTGTCCTGATGGCATCCTTGAACTCAAGGTTGTCCACCCGGAGCGCCCTGCGGGTATGCTCGGGGATGAACTTCTCCCACTTAGGGAAGTCGCCGGCATTGCAGGTCATTACCGTCAGGCCGTCGCTCTCGAAGACGAGCACCCACTGTACCCTCTCTTTAGCTATCTGGACCTTCTTGCAGGAGAACTTGGTCTTCCCGAACTTCTGCAAGATAGCTAACAGGTCGCCGTCGACGGCAAAGGTAGAGGGAACACTGCCCTTGATGGATGTCTTGGCCAGACGGAATCCATCGCTGGCTATCAGAGCCACACCCTTGGCATCAGGCGCCATAGCAACGCAGGTCAGGATAGGCCGTGAGTCATTCTTGGCTGCTACGGCATAGGACACCTCAGAGAGCGCAGCGCCGAAGTCCTTCAGCACTAGAGGCTGCTCCAGCTTGGGCAGCGTCTTGAGGGGCATGGGCAGCTCCGGGATATCCTTGGGATCTGCCGCAGGGTAGGAGATGCGGGAGTTGCCGGCTTCCAGATTCACTTTCCAGGTGTGGACTGTCTGAAGCGCCTCTTCTCCCTGCACGTAGTGACCATTCTCCCAATGCCCCTGGCCCATGACCTTCTTCTCTTCCGTCTTGTGTACGGTGGAGACGGTCACAGTGGCAGAGGCTTGTGCCTTCAGGAACTCCACTGCTCCCGGAGGCAGGGTGGTCTCACCCTTGCTGGTTATGGTTGCCTTGATCTTACCCATCAGGGCAGAATCGCCGCCGTTGCCGATGACCAGCACTACACCGTCAGCGGTGGCCAGGTGGTACGCTGCATAGGGTTCCCGTTTCCCTAAGCAGGGCTTGACTCTGTTGAGCACGCCCAACAGGTCAGCAGTTTTCAGGGTTGCCTTCATCTGTCTTTCACGCTCCTTTCCAAAATTTTGATTCTGTTATCTGAAGACCCTTACAACCCAGTTAGCCCCATCCACGAGACCTCGGTTATTTCAGATGGTCGAGTGGAGGCCAGCTGAGACGAGGATTTTCTCTGGATGGGGCTTTCCGAAGGGGTGAAGGCTTTATACCAGCCCTGCTCACCTCTGCGATATTACTGCTAGTCATATACTGGAGAGGAAAATCTCCCTATATTACTGATCGCTGAGACAAAGTTGACATAATTTGACGAGGGGGGGACTACACTGAAGCGCGCCGGAATATGGCCAGATGTCGGGCAACCGCCTGCCCCTGCTCAATTTTCTCTCCACATCCGTCACAAAATAATTCCATCATGTACTCACCCCTCATAGATCATGTTCACATGATCTTAAGCTACCGCAATGCAGGCACTGCTCACGCTTCTCCCCTTTGATATTCACTTGTACTCTGTTCTTTGAACCAGGCACCATCTTCATCTCTTTTGGATAGCGGTGCTCATAATGATAAATCATCACGTCACCCCTTCACGTATATTGTTCCAGGGCCTGAATTACCCTCTGGACATCATCCCTGGCGTTCTCCATCAGCTTGAGTGCTTCCTGTAGCTGGTCCGCATCCTTAGCCTTCTCGTCAAAGGTCTGCATGATCTCCAGAACGATGAAGCGGGCCAGCCCATCCCCCTTGGCCCTCGGCTTGAATTTGCCGGTCTTCCTGTTGTAGAACTCGGACAGGAAATGGTCATCATACCCTTCGTTGGCTTTGTCCAGCAGTTGTACCAGTGTCATACTTCACCCCCTTCGTTTCATCTCCACTTTCAGAGCGTTTCACATCGGCGGGCGCTTTATCACCGGCTCCCGCAGCTTGTTATCCTTGGTGCGCTCGACATAGGCGATCTCCACCTTGACTGTGGGCGCAGACCAGAACCAGAATCCGTCGATCTTCGGCCTGTCAGTAAAGGGACAGGCATCCTTGCGGGACAGCTTCTCGGTCAACCTTCGCAGATCGGCGAAGCCGAGTCCTGTGCCGGCCTCTCCCATGTAGATCAGTCCCCTAGACGTTGGCTCTCCGAGTATCAGGGAGCCGACCAAGCCCTCACGGTTTCCCTTGCCCAGGGTAGCACCGCAGATGACGAAATCCCCCTCGATCTTCGGCCTCTTGGAGGCGATCCAGAGCTTCGTCCTGCTGTCGTAGAGGTATGGCGACTCCAGCTCTTTGCCCACCACGCCTTCCCAACCAGCAAGACAGAGTTTCTCGAAAAGTGCTTCCCCATCTCCCTCAACCCAGGACAGGAGCTTGCAATTCCGGGGATCGCCCAGCTCAGGGAAGCGGCCTGTTATATCATGCCCGTTCTTGCTGTAGAGATGAACGCCGTTCTTCCTCAGAGCAGGCCAAATATCCGTCAGTATCCGTTTTCGAGTCTTGAGGGGAGTCAGGTGTAGATCACCCCTGCCCCCACACTGAAGGATATCGAACCCAAAGAACAGGGCGGGGTAATCCCGCATGGCTGTCTTGAGAAACAGGGGATCGTCCTGTCCTCTTTGCTGGACAAGGTGAAGGCGGGGCACGCCCTGGGCATCCAGGACAGCCACCTCTCCATCCAGCTCGACCTGACCATACTCTGTCTTGGTGACCATCCTCAACCGCCAACCGTCCACCTTTGGCTCAAAGAGATGTCGGCTGGAGCTGAAGGGTTTCTTCTGCTTCTGGCACTTCATCGGTAGATTCATAGCCCACCCCCATTGGTAGAAAGATGCTGGCAAGGCCACTCATCGCCATCATCCAGATGGCGGGCTTCCTGATTTCCCATCTCCTTGCGGAGTCGCTCTTCCGCAAAGAAGTCTTCCTCTTCCAGAGGATAGGCGAGACTGGAAGCCTGCACTACGACAGGTATTTCCATATAGACCCCCTTTCGAGCTAGTCGCTCACCGCAGGGCGTTCCGCTGGCATCTGTGTCAATGACACGGTGTCTACGGACTCGCCCTGACGTGAGAGGCTAGAGGGTCAGGCTCAATCCTAGCGCAAAGGGCTAGGCTCAATCCGAACGCAGTCTAGTCTCACTAAGCTGCTACTGTTTTGGCAGAGCGTTTCGCCTTGGCCGTTTTCTTCGGCTTGGGCGACAACTCAGGCTCCAACTCCGTGGGGACTTCCCCTTCGCCAGCCCGGAGAACTGTGCCCTTGCTCTTCTGACTCTTCTGTACCGCCACAATGCTCGCCAGGAGCTGCTCCGCTGCATCCACAGCCGCCACCTGTTCCTCAGTACGTTCTGGCTGGACTTCGATGACACCGCCCAACCCCTTCGTCTCGATCAAAGCCCTGAGCTGTTCCTGATACTGGTCGTGGAACTTGCTAATGTCACCATCGCCGACCATAACTTCCACCAGCATCTTGCCAAGCTCACGCTCTTTGTCGGAGATTGCCACGGTGGTATCGGTAAGCTCTGAGGCATCCCTCAGCTCATCAGCCCATGCCAGCGTGTGCAGCATCAGGACGTGGCCGAAGGGTCGCATCAGGACAAGGGTCTCCTTGGTCTCACTGAAGACTACCCTGCCGATGGCAAACAGCCCCGTGTCCTGCATCGTCTCCAGCAGGATGGAGAAGCCCTTCTTCCCCATGTCCTCTGGTGCAACGAAGTAGTGATTCTCAGGCATCCGTGGGTCAACCTTGTCACTGGCGGTAAACTCCACGATCTCAACTGCCTTGGCCGACTTGAGGCTGATGGTGGCAAGCTCCTGCGGAGTCAGGATGATATCTCTATCCTTGCCGACCTCGTAGCCCTTCACCGTGTTCGTATCATCTAAATCGGCCTTGCACTTGCTACAGAATTTGCTTCCCTGCTTTGCCCTTCCGCCGTCTTTGGCGTGGAGATTATGCCGCTCCATATCGTGATCGCTTGTAGCAGAGTACAGCTTCACAGGGATGGTCATAACTCCCATAACGATTGCCGTGTTTCGCCATGCTTTCATTCTCTCAACTCCTGCTCCTTCTCTATCTATTCCTCTGTCACTCGACATGAGGTTGCTTACGTTGCCCAATACTGGCAGGGTGTCTGTTTGCTCTCCGCACAGTTCTCAGGGAAGAACTGGCAGTCAGGACACTGATCCATCACCTTCTGATCTTCTGGCCTTGTCCAGACGTACCCTGCCCTACACAGGCGTGCATCTTCTGGCAGAGTTTCCTCTGAGCACGCAGGTTCAATCGTTCCCTGACAGTGAGTGCAGGTTTGCTCCCTGTCGGCCACTACATAGATCGGCATGAACAGCCCCCTTTCCTACCCTGGTGGGATACCCTGCTTTCCGCTCTAATTCTTCCAGCTCCGCCTGAGCTATGGGCGTAGCCAGCCGAAGGGTTTCCTCTGTTATCGCCCCGAACTCCCGCAGAGCTACCTCTTCCAAAATGCTCTTTGCTGCTGACATATTCACCTCGTCTTGCCTTCCCCACCGACTCCTGTATCGGATAGCAGAGCTGGTGCTCACCAGTTCGGAAGGTGGTCTCATCGCTTGCTAACCTGCCAGACTCTCAAGAGCCGAACATAGAGAGGCCAAATCGACAGGAGTCTGTGGGGAAGGCAGAAAATCTCCCTATATTACTGATCGCTGAGGCCAAATTGACATAATTTCAGGGTTGCAGATGTCTTCTCTTTGCCGAATAGTGGAGTTCCTTTACGCAATCTTCCTCAAGCTCTGCCAATAGTTCCATCCCGTCCATCTCTCACTCCTTCTCCGAATTTACCATTCCTATCCCGAAGGACAGGAAACCGAATACGAGGTAGATGTTCAACTGCACCCTGGTCTGCTTGGTCTCCTCGTCATCGCCGATTGACACGGTTGCGCCGAAGGGCGCATATCGAGCCTCTATCCCCTCAGCCCCGACAAACGGCCTGAACTTGCCGAGATTTAACCCTGCTTCCATATCTCCCCCTTTCCGAGAGGGGTCGCTGCGCCGAGGCGAAAGAGAGGCCAGCTACGAACCCCCGAAACTCCCCAGCGTCAACGCCCCCTTCCTCAATTCCTTGTTCGAGATATACGTGGGGTCGAAAGCCCCCATATCATGTCCGTTCGGACAGACAGCCCGAAGGCCACGAGACAGGATGATTTTGCCCCCCTTCTTCTGGAGAGCCTTACCATCCTTGGCTTCAAAGTTACATTCAATACAGATCAACGGCACGTTGCCCCCTTTCCTACGGCGCCCGGTGAGATCCGGCGGTCCCGCCAGGCGGATGTAGAGGCTTACGCCAGCCAGAGTTAGAGAGGGTTATCTCTATCTGCTGGCTGGCCGTTCAGCCCTCATCTTCGGGCACATCGGGAGAGATGCCCGAAGTCAGGGTTGACTAGCTGGCTACTACGTACCGCTTGGCCTGATCTTCCACCCACCCAGGCAGCTTCGCCTCTACCTGTTTGACGAAGGCTTCCATCTGCTCTTCGGTGAGCTTCTCGTTCCGCAGGGCGGCACGAGACTTTAGTGCCCCTTTGATGGCTGTTCTCTTCAGGACTACGTTCTCCACAGTTGCACACTCCTTCCGTTATAGGCTGCGTTCAGCCCTCACCATTCGGGCGCATACCGAGGTGCGCCCGAAGCGGTCAGGGTTGACCTAGTTCTTGCTGATCTTGACTGCGCCGACGATCTGGAAGCGATCTCCAGTTGCAGGGTCTTGCACCTGCCCGAAGAAGCCGTCCTTCCCTGATGTGAAGGTCTTCTTGTACGCCGACAGGACGATGAGCTGGTTGACGGGATACTTCTCCGCCTTCGGCTTGTCCCCCTTTGCGCCCTTTGCTTTCTTCGCTGTCGCTACTGCCACGGTACACTCTCCTTTCCGATATTCAGCAGGCTACTGCCTGTCTGTGCGCTGCCTTGAGCTTCTTGATCTGTGCTCGTGTGTACCCCTCTAGGTACGTGTTCAGGTCGAGGGTCTTACCCTTCGGGAGCTTCTCAGGGTCTCTCTTGAGAAGAACAGGAGAGAACTGCGGCTGTCCGTCCTCTGTGGTCTTACCGTTCGGGAACAGCCCGACCACGCTGCCCTGATAGACAAGGAATTTCACTGGATCACCCGCCGTCCGTCTGTTGCTGGCCTTGCTCAAACCGTCATGGCATGGCCTACAGTACGGAGAGCCGTCAAAGCGAGGCCGAACCTCACAAATAAGGCACTTCCGTCTCTGGTTTATCATGGTCATGGTTCTCACCGCCTTCCGTTTTGATTTGACCCTGTGAGTCAAATCGTGGTTTGACTCACATCGGTCACAGCAAAACAAACCGAAGCAAGTTTTGAAGTGAGTGCCCCCTGCTGGGGCAGGGAGCGTGTGCCTCAGAGTTATGTCCTATGCAACAGTCCACGAGTTGCCACGGTAGATCATTCAGGACTATGAAGGGAACGAATTACCGCAGTCGGTTACAGCCTTTGGGGCTTGCTTACCGCCCCGATCCCGCCCTATCCCCTTGTGCTCTTGTTTCCAGTATTGCCCCTACTGGGGTTGCTGGAGAGCAGCATGAGGCCGTACAGGACTGCGCTGTGTGCTCTTGCTCTAGGGCTTGGAGCACAGCCGTGCTGCGGTCTTCACTACCGAGCCACTTCTCCCTTTGGTTTTGGGTGGGTAGTGCTGGCTAAGACTCACCCTTCACTCTGTTTCACGTCTGAGCTTGGACGTTTTTTGGCTGATTTAGGTCAGGCCGATCCCTGTCCGTTGACCGTCAGGTAACTGGCTTGCGCCAGCACAGCTAGGGTGCTAGGGGCTTGTCCTGTGAGGGGCGTGTTTCCACCGTAGACCCGAAGTCGCACCTTCAGGCACGTATCCCTCTTGTCTGCCCTATCCCTCGCCAGAAGTTAGCATGACACCTTACCGCTCCCGCCGGGCGACAAGTCGCCCTGGCCATCCCCAAGAGGAACGTGTGCGGGAGTAAGGCCGTTTTCCTAGCCAACGAGGTTAGTAGTATGACCCCTGACAGTATTAAGTTGTCCACCCCATGCCGAAACATGGGCATGAGTAAGGGGTGGGAGCAAATCCCCACCCCTCACACTTAACTAATCGCTGAGGTCAGGTTGACATAATCCACGCTCAGTTTGAATACTGAGCGAGGATTGTAGGACGAGTAGCGACAAAACGTCTTAGCTGAGATTGCTCCAGCTTGTTTGTAGCGTGTCCGTCAAGTCTCTTTTGCACAATGCCTCTGATACGCTGCGGTAATGCCTCTAGCAGTCGATCTCCGTTGATCTTTCCGCATATCTGCGCTTCAAAGTCACATACACCCACGAGCAAATCCCCGAACGTGTCACCAGTGTCTTGATTCGCTACACTGTCAAGCGAGTAGTGCGAGCGAATCTTGTATGACTGCCACCAGTCAACCCAGTCTGTTCTGGCTATGGCATAAGCCAGCCCGTTGTCAGTAACCTTGTGCTGATACAAGGCGAGGAAGATATCTTGGAATACATCCTCACGGTTTTGACGAGGAACTTTGTGGGCGAATATGAACGCAGTTTGTAAGGCCAGCAAGTTAGTTTTGTCTCTCTTGGTCATGCGTGTCAGTTGCGCCTCGATGGTATCTACCATCTGCCCGAACGCATCACCCTCTAGAGGTAGCGCAGATGCGAACATCTTAGCTATGTCCCTCAGTGGCGGTATGGCTCGCTTCTGAGTATCCCGCTCTATTGCCTTGTAATTCGGCTTCACTGGCTTGACGTGCTTAACTGTGCTTGTTTTTGTAGCTGATTGTCTCATTGTCCCTCACTTTCATTCGATGATTTTTGTGCTCATTTCGTGTTCAATTTTTTTTGCAAATTTGCATTTTTTGCGCCTCACTTTCAACCCTGCCAGTTTATCACATACGAGGCAAGTAGTCAAGTCATTAGTGGACTAATGTCTTTCGTAATTCCGTTGAGATGAGCAAATCCATTTTCCGATTTGCGAAAGACTATTTAGAATTTTATAATTGAAGCATGATTGCTGGTTGGATTTCAGGCTTTTGTGATGGTGAGGGCTGCTTCAGTATTAAGTGTCAAGCTCAGAACAAGAAGAACTTCAGGCTTACTGTCACTCCAGTATTTTGCATCTGGCTATCTAAATCAGATCGGAAGGTACTGCATGAGATATGCCAGGAGCTGGGCGTCGGGCGTGTCCCAGATTCCAAGGGATATACAAGCGGGTATGGGAAGCTGAAGTGGCCCAGGGCAACCTATATAGTGTCTTCATTACCGGAGTGTCTGGTACTCAGGGACTTCTTCAACAATCACCCTCTTCATACTAAGAAGAAGGAGACCTTTCAGTATTGGAGCCAGTGCCTCGATCTCATGCAGAAAAGCCCTCTCACAAGAGAAGACCTCAAGAAGATCCTCGCCTTACGGGACAAGATGAACCCGGGGAATAAACGGCAGCATGTCGGCAAAAGCGCCTACAGGGATGCACAATATCTCCTGAACCTCATAAACAAAGGCACCTGCCAGTTATCTCTGGGCGCTGAGTCTCCCAAACAAAGCAATCAGCTCACTCTACTCTAGCCTCTTAAAACTTCCTACCTGTGGCTCGATCTACAAGGGCAAGATAGGGGCTTGGAGCTTCTGGCAAGGGATTAGGTCAGGTTGGGAGATAGGGGCGGTTTTTGCGACTTAGCGAGGTACGGGCACTTCAGTCACCAGGGGATCGCCCAGGTAGGCTATCAGCTTGCCCTCTTCTCCGAGGTCAGAGATGATCTTCCACGTCCCAGGGGAGAACGCCCACCTGGTCACCACTTCGGGCTTCTCTGGAGGCTCAAAGTAGCTGCTTATCAGGTGCTCCATGGAGTCGCAGAGCCAGACACACTTTCTGTATCTGCTCTTGTAGAGCTGGAGGAGGTAGTCATTCACTCCGCTCGTGCTCCTGATAGCGCCCCGGTGTATCAGGGTATAGGGGATATCCTGGTTCCCCAGCTCCCTCATCTCATGCCGGGTGACTTCCAGGAGATCCTCGTTTCCTTCACCTATGCCCCGGAACTCGTCAGTTCGATATCCGACGTAGGGCGATACCAGCTCGTTCAATAGTCCTCCAACTTGAGAACCATCCCCTCGGGTACATCTTCCCCTTCTCGCAGAGTGCCTTCGTAAGTAAGGCTGCCATCCTTTTCACGGCTATACACAACGCGTTTCTTGGGAGGTGCCACCTTCGGAGGTTGGGGCAGGAGCGGCAGCCCGCGCAGCCGGCGGGAGCGATTTCTACTGATAATCTCCTGCCTGTTCATTTCATAGGCCCGATACTCTTCGTAGGTCTGGGGGTTTCCCCCAGACCATTTGACCCCCAGTCCTTTCGGCAGAGGCGGGCCATCCCGGGGCGATGCAGGCAGTAAATCTTTCGGGTCCAAGCTCATGCCTCCTGGATACAGTTGAGAAAACCAAAGGCAGCCGCCTGTCTCAAGGCTTTGGCTGCGCCTTCGAGGGCTTCTGCTGCGTGCTTTGCTGGCGTGGCCTGGTCTTTCTGTTGCCCCATCCGTATCTCTTCGCTCATCTTCTGGGCATACGAGAGATTATTGTAATCGCCTACCAGCAAACCATGGGCATTGACCATACCCCATCGCAGGAACTTCTGAGCATCCAGCTCCCTGACAAGGCTATGGTATTCATCCGCAGAGAAAGAAGGCCTCGGCTGTGCTGTTCCCGGGAAGCCGCCCGCCTTCCGAGCTATTTCAGCATAATCTCGGAATTCTTCTGCCTCATGTTCCAATGCCTCGGCCATTGCCTTGCATAGCAGCTTCTTGCACTCACAGCTCTCCGCTGGTGCGCTGAGATCACATTTCATGTCACCCTCCAGTTACTTATTATGTCCCTTGGTCATCTCCACCTTTGGCCGGTGGAAAGCCAGCACAAATCCTTCGTGGTGTATGGTCATGCCGCCAGTTTTGTGCTTATACGACGAGGGCCGCCGCTTCACTTCTACACCCCATCCCCGAGAGATCAAGACGTTTACTGCCGCCTTGTATCGCTCCTCTTCCGAAGGTTTGTCAAGATTCAGCTTCTCCATCTGGCGGCGGATCTCGTCATCCGTCTTCTTTTCCCATTCCTTCTGCCGAGCAATAACCTCAGGTTGCTTGAACATGCAATATTGGGCCATTTCTCCCTCCTTATCCCGGCCTGAATACCGTCAGCTCCATTTTCCCTTGCCGGCACAGTCTCTCCAGGACGTTGGCTTCCTCGTGCGCTACTTCATACGGCATACCCTGGTCTACGCGGCCATCCTCCCAGTCCTCGTGGACAATGAAACAGGGCCACTCCGTCTTGTCTGACATCATCTCCACCCAGAGCTGGTCCGGAGGGATGTACTTTTTGACTGCAGGATTGCCGGCCAGGGCGAAATCGATATCCAGCTCGTTCCGGACCTGCTTGCCATCGACCGCCTCGATTATCCAGCGGTCGGTAACCCCTACCTGTCTTTTCCGGATCTCGACAGTCATCTTCTGCAATCTCCTGCCGAATACCTGACATAACCCATGATCTCCCAGCTGCTCTCCCCTCCGGTCATCTCCTGTTTGAGTTTCACGGTGGCAGTATTCTCCTTAATATCGATTCTCCACTCGCTATTTTGAGTAAGCCAACGCGCCGTGGTAATAATTTGACCTTGAATTCCCAATTCACGCAGGATCTTGGCCAGGCCGGCTGGTCCAGTCCCCGGATATCCCCATCCGAAACCGGTAGCGATTATCTTATTGCCGGCTTGATCTTCAAACTCTACCCACTGGTCACCTTCAAGCCCAGCAACCCGGTGGGGATGGATAAAGCAACGAATCCGGAAGAGAGGGCCCAAATCAGACTTATAACGGCGCACCCACTCCAGGGACCTCTCTGTTACGCCATAGTTTGGCTCCTGAAAGATTCTAGGCATCAGAATTTTCTCCTCTCCTGTTCCAGGCACATCCGGATTGCCCGGGCAAACTCGTCGGGTCTCGGGGCCTCCGGGAGGGAATGAGCCGGGCAGACCGCCTTGAAGGGGGCGCAGGGTAGCGGGCACCTCATAGCCTTGCCGAAAAGATGGTCTGTATGGCTACAGCGTGCCGGCAGACAAACCGGCGAGGTTTTACCGACTCCGACAATGCGCCCTTTCCCGCTCATCGAGATTTCCCCTCAGCTTTCTTTATTGCGTCCCACAGCACGGCATGGGGCGCCTGGCGGGTGCTCTCCGGAATGGTATCGATCCTTACCTTCAGCCTCCAGGCTTTGTTTTCATAGCCTGGTTCCACCACGTAATTCTCCACCCGGAGCCTGGTGGCAACGGCCTTGGCTTGAGCTTCAGTGGCCCAGCCCTGTTGGGACCAGAGCCAGTTTTTCGCTGCCGCTTTCTTTTCCTTTTGAACCGCCCAGGCCTTTTCCTGGATATCGGCCAGCCAGTTGAGATCTTTGAGCATGCGGTCCAGCCAGAGGGCGCCAGCTCCCCCCTTGCTGCTGTATTCCTGCTCGATGAGATCCGTGACGCTTTCGGTATCGAGCCTTATATCTTCACTCTGTTGCTGAGACAAGGCCATACCGGGTTGACTGCGCCTCTCTTCGGTCAGAAGGGCCATGTAAATCTTGTGGCACACGTTGGCCCTGACATTTTTCGAGTTATAGCTCATCAGTGGCTTCCCGCGCTTTGCCTGAAGATATCGGGCTTCATTTCTTCCCCATCTTGCCCTTCGTCATTTCGGGCTTGTTCTGCTCCCACCATTTCCTAACGGAGGCCCTGTCGACATTCCGCGTCGCCGCTTCCAGCCTTGAGTCGAACATGAGGGAAAGATCCTTGTAGACATCGGCTACATAGTAATTCTCCGGCACGGTCCGGATGGTACCCAGGGACATAACGAAGGGGAGGTCCGGGTGGCCAGGGATCGCGCTGTTCCAGGGCACATAGGTATAAGTGAATTTCTTCTTCGGCAAAATGAATTCCTGGAAAAGCTCTCTGTCCCCTTTCCCCCGGTACCCATGGGGGCTCTTGGGGTCGGGGTAATAGAGGGCCACCTTCCCATCATCAAACAGCTCTGCCCGGACAACCTTCCTCTCGTCTATCCGCTGCAGCAAGCCCGTCGACCAGGATTCCAGCCTGCCTGTCCTAGCCAGCTTTATGGCAGCAGGGATATCAATATCTCTCGAGCTTCTTCCCATTCTTACCTCCCGAAGTGGCCCTTAGTCATTTCTGGCCCTTTACGTTTCTTGATCCCCAGCCGCCAGAGGGCTATATCAAACATCTTCCAGATCGTCTCTGTGGAACTATCCCGGATTCCACTCCAATCAGGCCCTCCAGGTGGAGTAAAGCCCTTCACCCCATAAGCATTATTCAGTTCCCAGATATCCGGGGCTGCCCAGTTCATAACAGAGAGAGTAGCCAGTGGCAGCCAGGATATGAAGGTGGTGCCCTTCGTAGCACTGGAGCTATCTTTAGACGCACCTTTGATGTACAAGTCGTATTCCTTTGACTCAGTTCTAACGATCTCATAGCTCTGCCAGTGTCCCATCTTACTCACATGCTTGAGCAGTTCATTCTCATTCGCAGTCAGATCTCTCATATCGCCTCCATCTACCTATACCTGCCCTTAGTCATCTCAGGCTTCGATCGCTGCGCCTGGCTTGCCTGGACAAAGGCCGGGGCAGCTGCGGGCGCAGGGGCCTTTTTAACGCCCAAGATCCTATCAATATCAGCCGTCTTTTGCCTCATCAGGAGCGATATCCGGGCAGCTATTCTCTGCACTGCTTAGGTATGGCTCATCGAGCCGTCAATAGCTATCTCGCCGCCTACCCAGTGTCCCATCTCGTGGTAGTAAGTAGCTATCGTGTCTTCTTCAGTGTTCAATACTGAAGGTACAACGTAGATTTTACCCCCGTCATAATCGCATAGCCCTAGCACAACCTCCTGAATCCGTGGATCCGGTCGTATGCTTGCGACCTCGATCACGGGTTTCCTGCCCTCATAACTACATGATGGGCAGTTAGCGGTTAGAAAACGTATGATATCCAAGTTCTGGTGCTGCTTCTGGGTAAGCCTGGTGGAGGGAATAATGGTGGGAGCAGAAAGCTCTTTTACTCGAGCCTCTACTATATCCGAGGCATCCGGGACATTATATCTAAACAGTGACCTGATATTCGATGTCCAGCTCTTCCCCATAACACGATAGCCGTATCCTTCCGCCAGTTTTGAGTCACGCTCGCCGGTAGAGAGGACAGCCCGCTGGCCGAATAGCTGCTGCCAGGCAGCCAACAACACGGCTCGGGAGGGACCGGCAGACCAGTATATCTCCGCTTCCTGCGACCTAACATCCGTTACTGCGCGTATAAGACTGGTAGCCAGTTCCCTGCTCTTGATTGTAGTCCATGGCCGGGCCATACCGTCTAAAACATCACGGACCCTTATTTCCGAGATCCGGTCGGGGTTCAGATCTATCCCCCAGAGGTTATAGCTGTAGGATGTTGGTTTGTCGAACTTCTTGATGAAGATATCGCCGACGTAGAGATTGCCCTTCGGGTTACTGTAGACCGCTTCTCTTCTGACAAAACGCCCTATCTGGGTATCTTTCCACGCTATGGGACTCCCCAGAAACGTGGTGAAATTCTCGGTGTAGAGGGTGCCATGATAGCCCTCGATGGTGACCAGAGTACCTAACCTGGATCCAGCAGTCTCTTTGAAAAGGAAAGTCAAGAGATTCAGCTGGGCTTTGCCCATGACGCTAGGGGACGCATATGCCCTGATAGTGACATTCGCGCTTTCAATGACAGGGGTAAAGCCTTGCCTGACTGCGGATATGCAGGCAAATTTCAGCCCTTCTCCAAACCGGCCGCGGAGATCTCCCCCGCCCTTTGTCTCGCGGAGAATCAAGCTCTCGGCGCCCAGCCCTCTGCCCCGGTCTTCGATCACCACTCCTTTGCTGCTACCCGCCAGGCGTGGTTTCGCACTTATTCCAGCCTCGTCATGTTCGTCCAAGGCGTTCTGGAAGAACTCCCGGATGATGAACCACGGAGTATTCCATTGACTTTTGTACGAGACGTCAAAGCCAGGCTGGAATACCCTCCATCCCTGCTTCTTATAGGTCTCGATCTGCTCCGGAGAGAGGATGTTCATTTCTTCCGCTTTTTCAGGAACTCGGCATCGGCCTTGGCTATGCTGCCGGCTCCACTATCCTTCATACTCCGGTCGATGTCTTTCTTGGTATCGCCCTTCTTCTTGGCCATATCTCACCTCTCACCAATTCCCAGCCAGCAGCTCCTGCGGCCAGGTAAACGGTTTATAGCTGTCCGGTGGCAGCCAGATGGCGCAGTTATGACTAAGACCACCAAGTGTAATGAAATTTGGTTCATTAATCATTGATAGGTCGTGTACTGGTCCACTATATTGCGTCGGAGCAATCTTCCTCACCATAAATGATAATAGGCCAGGTTCTTCTTGGATTAATCTTCCTCCATTGGGCTTGGGATACCAAGACAATCTATAAAATGGACCTCTATTAACCTCTCTCCCAGAGATTATTACTTTGTCGCCACCTTCTCTCATTTTGCCCATGCTTCCAGTGGTACCACTTCTCCATAAGATGATTTCAGATTGCCATATCAACGAAGGAGAAGAGGATCCCAGCTGATTATTGGTACCCCTTGTATGGCCATCTCCAATTAGCATCCCCTGTAAAAGATCTCTCTGTAGACTTCTTGGGAGATAAAGAACGTCGTTGCTAAGAGATTTACCATTAGCTGAATGAGAACCATTAAAGTACTTGAGGATGAATTTAGCTAGCTTACTGGAATGTACTCTAACGTTGAGTCCACCTCTTGAATTAGGCCTAACTGTACTGTTAGCACTGAATCTAGAGCTACAGACTTCCTCAATAAAGTTAATTAGCTCGGGTTCTTCTCCAAAGTCAAATCCGGCTCCAGCTGGTTCATCATCACGATACAATATATGTGCTTCTGCCATAAATATCCCCAGGAACCTGGCAAGTATTCCATCCAAACCTAATGATGATTCCTCATTTAGAGGATAAGGCTGTAAAATACGATACTTGTCACCAGCCATGACATTCTGGTATAACCTCTCAGCTGTCATCTCCTCAGGAGAAAACAATTTCATGGCATATCCAGTCTTTCTTTTATTAGTAGTAGAGGAGATAAACCTTTGAACATATAGAATATGCTCAGGAGTAACAGTGAGAGGCAACAGGTAGTTTGCCTGCAGTTTATACATTCTCCCACTGTATTCTCTCATGGAGATAGCGGCTATTTTATTTGAATGGAACGCCCCATTCAACGAATATCCTATATCACCTGGAATTACTTCCTCGATGGGTAATACTCCTCTATGGGTAGGGGTTAGAGTACCAGGAACGGCACACCAGCCCCTCGCGTTGATTGTTCCGTCGACGAGCTGGCAGCCACCCTGGATCCACCACCTGCACTTTCCGCACTTGTAATCCCAGAAGAACGGAGGGGGCGAGAAGGGAACATAGATCACCTCGAACTTGGTGAATTTACCGTTGGCAGCCACATACTTTTGAAGTTCAGCTACCCATGCCCGGTAGACCTCCTGGGACTTCTCTTTGCTTAAGATGACAGAGGGCGGCGGTTTGGCATTTACGGCAGCTCGAGCGATAGAGTTATAGGCCAGCCAGAAGGCATCCGGCAGAATCGGAGGGTTGAACCTCATGCCATTGCGGAATTCAGTTATTCTACCCATACCTCCCCCTTGTCATCTCCCTAAAATCCTCCAGCCTTTGGTTCCCGATCGCGTTTCTCCCCTGGGGTGTAATGGCGCCGGCTTTATTGAACAGACCCTTCTTTATCAGCGACTCTTTGGCCTGGTCATATTCCTGGCGCGAGATCCCTGTCTTTTCATGGGCTTCATGAAATCTGAGGTCCTTTATGCCCCCATAGCTCGATTTGTAGCCGGTTGCCGCCAGCACTATCTTCTGCGCCCGGGTCAGCTCCTCGCTTGGCTTGGGCAGCAGTTTGAAGGACTCTCTGGGGTTGACGGCAAAGGTCAGCCCCAGATCTTTCCCGCAGGATATGTGATGGCTTACCACCACATAGCCAGGCGGCAACGGGTACTGACCCTCATGAAGCGGCGACCGTTGCAGGAAGGGCGCTTCCGGGATCCCCACGACTTTCATTCCGTCGAGCTGAACAATGCGGTAGTCAGTTTTGGAGCCGCCCGCCCACTGTGTACCGCTAAAGGTGATCGTCTCTGTCAGCTCTACCTGGAATTTTCTGCCTGAGTATCCCGGGAACGTCAAACGTCTCAATAGCTCGGACTCGGGATCCAGTTTGTCCAGATAGATTGTCGGCATAAACGCCTCCAGGAGGGGCTTATTCGGCCCCTCCTTCGTTCGGTTATTCGGTCAGAATAGAATAATTAAGTGGGCGACCTAGCCGCTGCTGGCTTGGCTTTTGCTGCGATCGCTGCCGCCTTCGCTGCCTTTCTTGCCTTGATCCTTCCAGCCTCGATGACCGGGATATCCGGAATCCAGGGGAAGATCTCCTGCAATGCCGCCTTAATCTTGCCTATCAGCATAGCGGTAATGAAAGCGAAGATTGTTAGTGGCAGGGTTTTGAACCATTCGACGTACTTCGGAGCAAGGGCCAGGGATGGAAGAGCGGCTATGAAGACAGTGAAGATATAGCCTCCGCACATAGGAAGAAACTCTTCCAGGATCCATTTGCCTATTGTAATGAGTTCGCTTTTGCCGTCCTTTATTGACAGCACTAGGCCAATGACGACATACCCCAGGATGAGAGCTATCACCGTGTAGATAGCCCACCAGTCGATCTGGCTTAGAAATGCTTGTAGCAAGGACATACTAACCTCCTTCTGCCCTTTCGGGCGATTTATACTGGCACACCGGGCAGGACCGTAACTTTGCCCGACTCTTTTTCGGCTGCCCGTTTTGCGACTTTTTTAACCGTCTCTTTCTTGACGGCGGTACCGCCAGGCACTTTAACTTTCTTTTCTGCCGGCGCCGCTTTCTTTTTTGCCTTCCCGCTGCCGGCGCCGCCGCAGACCTGATTACGGACCAGCTCGGAGATTCTGTTCAGGTCCTCGATATAAGTCTCTTCCTGGGCGATCGTGACTATCAAGCCCTGTTCCTGTTCTCTGTCCCCTTTTTCGTGGGCTTCTTCCCTTTGGGTTTCCCAGCGCGTGATACGCCTTTCCGACCTCACTATACCGAGCACGATCTGGTCCTCGAGAATCAGCGAGATCTTAGGTACCAGGCAAGGAGAATCCTTGACGCATTGGCCCAGCTCCGGATAAGCCGCCCTTGCCCGCGGTGTCACGAGTTCTACAATCATTTCCTCTCCTTAGAAGATTCCGAGGCACTTCTTCTTGGGTTTATTGAAGGTTATGATGTACGCATCATAACCGCCTATCTGCTTCATGACCTCAAAGGCTGAGGATGGCATGGTGTAAAGCCCCTTGTTACCCCAGGCAGTACTCCAGGAATTTGTCCCGAAGAAGGGGAACACACCAGTGGAGTAGAGGGTCACCAGAGTCTTATCATAGCCGAAGAGGTATGTCTCGTGCCCCTCTTGCCCGAAATCAGAGCTTTTCACCTCGGGTAGAGTCCCATTAGGTGGATCCATCCATTTGTCAGGCCAGGGAGTTCCTATCGAGACTATGTGCCCTGCAGCCAGAGCCGAACAGATACCGTTGGGCCCGTCTACCACACGGGTATAGGTAAACTTGGGGTATTTGACGGCTTCCTTTTCTCTCTTGCTCGATGGGGCACTGGTATCCAGCGGAACATCCACATAGGGCCAGAAATGCTCGAGCAGGACGCCCATTTTCTTTGACCAGGCCAGAGCATCGCCAGGCTCGCAGCCGCAGTCCTGCGTCAGAGTGCCTTCCATATAGCGGGCACCGTTGTAGATATACCGGGGCGAAACCCATTCGACGTAGATGCCCAGTTGTTTCAGTACGGCAGTGATAGTGCCTCCGATGCCAAAGCCAACGCAGGCGCCTTCCTGCCCCTGGTCTCTTATCGAGGGAATATACGCCTGGTTATTGGCGCTGGGCGGGACCACCAAGGCCGTAGAATGAAGGTAATCCCTGGCATCGAACTTGTCTTTACGCCATCCGAGCTTTCTTTCCATCTATCCTTCCCTTCTCATTACGTCTTCGGCGGTCCACTCAACCCCCGTGGGGAGCTGCACCTGATCGCTTCCCGGGATCTTGGGGAACATCTCTCTGGTTTTGCTGACCAGGGCAGGGGTCAGGAGCTCGGTTTCCGCGCCGGCAGCATAGCCGCAGCAGCCATCCTTACCTTTCCAGACAACATGTGAGCTATTCTTCCCCACCATCCAGGCTATGACGTCAGCGCCAGCAGCCTTTATGTGCACCGCGAGTTCCGAGTGAGGCACCTGGAGGTCTTCCGGACGGACCAAACTCCTTACATTGTCTGCCCACAGCATAGTGGTGAGCTCCGGGTTCTCCCAGGCTTGCCTGGCGAGCATAATGCCGGCACCGACGCAACTGCCCGGGCAGTCCTTCTCTTCTTTCTCCATTTAGATCTCCTTCCAGCCATGAAATTGGCAGAGGAATTTCCTGCCGTTGACTACTATGATATCGCCCACTGACATCGATGTATGAGGATGCGGTTGGAGCTTCTGTTTGACATCAGCCTGGCTGAAGTAATTCTCCGGGTGCTGGTTCACATCCGAAAACAACCGGTCTACATTGATGACACCAGCCTGGGTACCGCGCCACATCACGGCATAGTCTCTTTGGAGCTCAAGGGCTGTTGGCACGTTTCCTGCCAAGTACTTGGTGTCTCTCCAGTACCAGATCTCCACCTGCACGGGTGGTATAGGTTCCGGTTTTTTAGCCCACTTGGGTGGTATAGCTTTATATCGCAGCTCCATGGACGAGTTGGAATGAACATGGAGGTGAATTATACCATGCTCATCCTCACTAGCATGGCCTGTGTGGGACTTGAAATCCAGCTCCAGGAGGTTCAGGTACCCGTCGACGAAATCCCCATAGCCTTTCTTGACCCGGACCGGCAGCCAGTTCATCCTCGGAGTGGTGATGGAGTCGCGCATGGGGTCGGGGGCAATGATAACCTTGCCCTCCAGGAGGCCGGCCTGGGCATCCTTGAGCAGCTTACCTCTGTTGACCGTTTTCATCTATCCACCTCGGCATTTTTGACAAAATAAGCCTCCCGGCGGAAATGGGCGCTGATGGTAGATTAGGGGAACGGTTCTTACGTTGTCAATAGATTACGCTTGGAGTCTCTAATCTGCCTGGCTATCCCGCAGGCAACCCTGCGGGCCTCTGGGCAATCGCTGTCGATCTCCATTATGTAAACATTGCCCCGCAGCATGCCCGCCAGGGGGAAGTAGTGACAGACAGCTGGCCGCCTGGCATAGATAGAGCAATGGTGTTGCTTATCAGCGGAGAAAAAGGGACAAGGGTATTTCATGAACCGCTCCCTGCGGCCGGTGACAGTGAAGGTATAGGCCTCCTTGAATTTCTTGGATGATACCCTCTTCTCTGCCGCCAGGGATACCACCTCTTCAGGCCGCAGCAGGATTCCTACCGGCGGTTTGGAATTGGGGAGGCCGGCGCAACAGACTCCGCAATGCTGGCACTTAAAGCCTGCAAAGAACTCGTTAAAACTCTCCTGCGTGAGGCGGATATTAAACTTGATCCTCACGCCGGCCTGGTGGATGGATTCGATGAACGCCTCTATCTCTGCATCGGTCGCTTTGGTGATATCGAGTTGTGGCGGTTCCATTACCTCTTCCGTTTCTTAGCCAGAGGTTGCAGCTCCGCAGCGGTAAAGGTGACTCCCCTGGCCGCATCATGGGCTTCATCCACCGTTATCCAGCCTTTGGCAACCCATTCCCTCAAGGCATTGAGCAGCCTGGCTTTAATCAGGGGGAAGTAGCCATCAGGATCGTCCTCGGGCCCAAAATGGCCGATGGTCCGGAAGCTACCCCTCCCGGTGGTTTCCTGGATGACCCCCAGGGGCTTATCCGGGTCAAAGTCCTGGACTCCCGTCCAGAAGTTCGCTGTCTCCAGCTTGATGTCAGGTCTGCCCTCCATTCGCCTGGTGACCCGCTTCCCGTGAGAGATACCACAGAGAGGGCATACTGCGCTTCTATAGACTGCCATCATTCACACTCCGCTCACTGCGTTTAGTTTTCTCAAGCCTGTTGGCTCCACGGGTTTATCATTTTGGTTTTCCCGCACATGCCGAACAAAGGTCAGGTTCAACCCAGTGGCAGGACCCCTCCGCAGTTTGACATGCCCCTTCATCAGTACAGCCACAGACTTTGCAAATCGGCTGGTCCTGACATTTCGAGCAGACAAAGCAGGAACCTTCCTGGAACTTCTTCTCTGTCCAACCATCCGGGAGGCCTCCGTCTTCTTTGGCATTGTCGATAATGCCGCAGATATGACAGCCGTAGCCATCTGGTTCGGCACCCGGCAGGGGTGTCACATCATCGACTTTCAGCACCCACCAGCCAGGGCGTGTTTCTTGCATAGAAACTACTTTGAGATGGAGTACTTCACCAGGCGTATAATGGCGATGCTTATTCGGATCTAGCCTAATCATTATTGCCTCCTATGTGACAGTATAGCCCCAGGCTTCATGCTCTGCCTGGTGGCGTTCCGTATGTTCTTTGTACAGCTCCTTGTCTTCCTCAAGGGGGCGATATCGCCGCGCGATGCCATCATGGCTTATCAGAATCATGTGGAACGTCTCCTGGCAGAGGGTACACGTCCAGATCTCCACATCTTCAAGCCCTCCAGTCTTCCCAGGTTCTTCTTCCGGCAGCTCTCCAGTCTTTCGCAGCTCCTCCCGCATCTTGCCGACCAAAACGGAGCATTTCTCACTCTCGTACTCATCCAGGAGCTGCATCAGGTCCAGCAAGATACCCAGGGCAAGGATAGGACTTTTCTCTCTCGCTCTTTCAAGAAACTGTTCAACGGTCATTGACTACCTCCCTCGCGGTTACTCTGAGGATATGACTACCAAAGTGATCCATCATATCTTTCATCGCCTCTTCAGCACTACCAGCCTCGACGAATTCAAGGTCTAACCCCAGTTCCGGAGTAAGGATAACCCCGGCATCGCAATTCATTACCTCCACATCACCCTGAAAATAACGGAGGGTCTTACCGTGGTCTAAAATCACCCTGTCGTACTTAGGGATCTTCTGATAGAGAATGGCGACAGCAAATCTAGGCATACAGTTCACCAAGCTGGAGGGGACCTGAGTTGAGGGGAATAATCCTCCAGGTACCTCCCAGGGAATGGCACCGGTTTGGTGCCTCGCGGTAAAAATAACGGATGCTTCGGTTGCCTAGTTTTTGTAATCCCCAGGCAGTAGAGATTAGGGACCAGCTTTATGACTGCTTCTCTTCTTCCATCCTCATCTTTCCAGATCTGCCCCCAACAGGCTACCACCATTGGCGACGCAGCAGCTAGATAGAAAAGCCAGGCATCATTCTCCGGGCCTATCGGGTCCCCAATACTCAGGGCATGAGGGTCGCGGGATACCAACCCATACATATTGGCCATACAGTGCCCACCATACCCCCAGCTTGCCGCAAACCCCATACAGCGTATGGTTGTCGGATCGTCCTTAATCTCGTTGGCTGTGCTGGGATTCAAACCGATGAACATACAAACAGGCTTCCGCATATCCCAGATGCGCCACAGGGCATAGCGGTACCTCCGGTCGGGGGAGAAGACCGCTGTTTTCAGCATGATACTTCCTTGAAGGTAACTGCTCCGCTTTCAGCCCCATGCCAACCTCGCTCCCATTGCCTATACCAGCAGCAATTTCCCTTCAGAGGATATGGGTTTTCAGTGAGGTTCTTACCCTCACGCCAGGCTAGAGCTCCCTTACAATAGGCGGTCTTGAAGCCGCCTCGGGGAAAGAAATCCCCCTCAACAGTTATCTGTGTTTTCGGGCCTGTAGGGATCTTGGGGCTCTCATGACGTTCCATAATCCTCCTTATGACAACTTCTCTCCGGCAGCAGTTAGCTCTTGGCGACAGAACGCCTTCATCTCATCGGAGCAATGGGCCATAGCATCTTCCCAGGTCGGCCACCGCTTATGTTCAGCATAGAAGTGATACTGGTAATACAGGCTTTGCTTATTGTGAGGGTATGTCGGCTCGTGTTCTACGGCACATTCAGGGCAGGTCCCTGGCTTTGCCGGCAGGAGAACAAAACCGGGCATAGTCATGGTTCTACCACCTTATCCTCTCTCCATTTGCCTTCAATCTCTTTGGTTGTGTATGTAAAGCCACAGGCAGAACATTCATAGTAAGGTGTATCTACCACTACTACAGGATCATCTAAAACAATGTTCCCAATTCTATCCGCATGAGCCTTTTTGTGCCTGTTGATCTTCAAGACAAGCTCTCCGTTGCAGAATTTGCAACAGTATTTCTTCTCAGTCATGGCAGCTACACCCATTCGGGCAGGTGAATAACCGATCGAAGCCGGAGTTAAAACCATTGTATTCGCCCTGGCGGTCGCAGCATGGATTCTCTTTCGAGCAGGCATGACAGGGGCAGAGTACAGGGCAGTTGCCGCGACCTGGCTTGCCCCGGCGATCGCAACATGGGGTATCCTCTGTGCAGTAAGGCGCGGAGGCGGGCGTTTCTACCTTGGCCGGCCAGACGGTGCCGGATTCAGAGAGCCTAGCGTCTCCCATCAGGCTCTCCATGTGCTGAGCGAAGAATTCCTTCTCAAATGCCTCTACCAGACTGACCATGCCATCAATCACAATGGCGTTCATATAGGCGATACCCACTTCGATCTCCTCTTGGGCGGCTTTCTCTTTCGGCCTTGGTACAGTCTTTGTTATAAACCCCTCTAGAACATCACGGGCAAATCGGCTCTGACTTGCAATGAACGCCACTGCTCCGGGATTCCTCTCATTGAGAGCCTGAAGCCTGGCGACAGTAGTTTTGCAGACTTCACTCTCTTTGAACGAGATATTATCCTTGAGACCGTCCTGGTTTGCGGCGTTCTTCCACCGCTTCAAGTGGCTTTGAAAGACCCCATCAATGATACTTTTTCTGACTACCAGTTCCATAAACCTCCTCAATGCGCACCGGTTTCCCTCATGGTTCGCACCGTACCGCGCATGGTTTCCCTTCGAGAATTTCTCCATTCGTTATAGCAAGCCTTACACCAAGAGTGAAGCTCCTTCCCATTAGGGCCAGAGCTATAAAAGAACTCACGGTCTGCCGGCCACCACTCCTGACACTTTGGGCAGAACCTCTCGAGCTCGCCATCTTCGTTAATTCTCTCTTTGGCCCAGTTCCAGAATCTTTCTGCTCTCATGTCATCCACTTCGCACAACAGAGCTTTTCTGAACCTCTATTTCGGTATCCTTGAAGTTTTCTACCCAATACCCGTTCACATCTACCACGCGATAGCCCCAGGGCCCATCACCGATCTCAGAGACTATACCTTCCTTGCCTCGAAAGAATTCGCGGGCGGTGTTATTGATTCGTATTCGGTCACCCACAATGGGCTTGCTCATAGTAGGCTTGGCTGTACCTCCTTAACCTGTTGTTTTCTAACCTGTTCTTTCTTCAGCTTCTTGGGGGCTCCGGGTTTCGCTGGCGTCCCGCTTGAACTGATAACGGCTCCAGCTCCCGAAGTCTGTATGAGCATTTTCCGCAGAGCGTCAGCCGGGCCCATTCCGCCATCCTGGAGTATCTTGGCCAGCACATCGAGTATAGGCAGCCCTTCCGGAGTCACCATACTGACGATCCCCGGAACATTTTCCATGATGCAGGTCTTCGGTTTCATCTCGACCACGAGTCGGGCCCATTCAAAGACCAGGCTATTTCTCGGATCCATGACCTGCCGTTTCCCAACAGTGGTGAAACCCTGGCATGGCGGCCCGCCGCAAATACAATCGATCTCTCCCATCTCCATACCCAAAAGTTCCAGGAAATGTTCGCCGGTTATCTTTCGAGCATCACCGAGAACAGCGACCTCGACCGCCTGGGATTCCGGAACCTCACTATAATGCCGGTGCTGAAAACCCCAGTTTCTCTTCTCCAGGTTTTCCACGTCCCAATCATAGAAATGCTGTGCTTCTTCGTTTTTATTGTTAGCCGCAGCTCGCTTCTCTTCCTTCAACTGGCGTTTGATAAGCCTTTCCCATCTGGCTTCATCTTCTGGCTCTACGAAGTATATCTTCGTCCTGGGGCTTCCCAGATTAACCAGGTAAGTAAGCATACAAACGGGATCATTGTCTATACAGCCAGCAATTCTAAAGCCGGCTCTCATCAAGCCGAGGCTGAATCCGCCAGCCCCGCTAAATAAGTCGACGCCAGTCGGCCACTCAGGTTTCTGTACCACATGACCTGGAACAAGAAGCCCGGACTTTGTCTCGGTATAATCTTCCCAGGGGTTAAGACCCCTCGTGGCAAAGGTCCCTGGCCCTAAGCCCCTTTCAATCATTTCCCTTAGCTCGCCATCTGCCGGCACAATCAAGCTACACCCTCTAATTTCTTGTTCATGTTCGCTGTGATAAGGCCATCTACTTGTGAGTCCCATGACTCTGTTTCTTTTCGATAGTCTGCAAAATCATGAATGGCATCTTTGATTAACAATGCTTCCACCCTTGTGCAATCTAACAGCACTCTATCTCCCCTTGTAATAAGCTTCATTCGAGCCTCCTGAAATGGTGGACAAATACCACCTGCTTCAGCTGGAAGCCCCGCCTTGGATGGAGCTTATTCCACCAGCCGACGAACTCGGAGACATTCTGACACCCTTCCTGACGGTAGAGGTTTCTGGCGACATCCTCCAGGGATCGCTCCTCTACCTTGGTGATCAGATACCGCTGGCCAAAGGCGACAAACGTATCACCCGCCAGACCGAAGACCGTCCTCCTGGAGGTACACGTTTTTTCGCCACTGAGCATCTTCTGCTCCCATTCAGGCTGAAAGGGGAAGCGGGTAATGGTTTTACCCATCTTGTTTACCGTCCACACCAGGTACATTAACCTCTGCCAGTTTACCCCTCGAGTGACCGTCCACCCCGGAGGTTACCTAACTTATCAGCAGCCCGCTCCCTTTTCCGCTTCAAGGCAGCCACTATCGCAGGGCGCATAAATTTCCGCGCCAGGTCCTGCCATTCCTGGGAGTACTCCACAAATTTATCCGGGGGCTGGTAGAGCTGGGCAAAAGGGGTACACCCTGCCTTGACTACCTGCCATAATCGCCCCTCCGCCTTGGCCGGCGTGTCCGAGCCATAGGCGCACAGGACATAGCAGCGCAGCCTCTTCGATTTATCGCTCAGGAAGGAGAGCTTCTCTGCCGCTTTCTTCAGCCCTTGAAGCCCGGCGTAGGAATCCGCGGAGAGAAATACCTCGTCTATCCGCAGCGACCGCAGCTCCTCGGCGACCCAATCATCGACCAACTCGGGATCCAGCCCGCCGGCAAACCTGGCAGGGTACCGCTCATGCCTGAGCATCTCAAACACCCGGGCCATGTGGTCCCTCCCGGTCTGAAGGAAATTGTTATCCTGGATGACATTGCCCGGCTGAATTTTGAGGAGCCTGATCTTCCCCTCCATCTTCGGGACAAGGCACCAGGGGCAGCGGTTATTGCAGCCCCGGCTGGTGAAGTTGATACCCCGCTTGACATAAAGGCCAGGGGTGAAGTCACCATCAGGCCCCGATATCGCGGGGCCCCCGATACGGACCTTGGGGTAGTACTGGCCCCACGCATCCTTCAACCATTTCGCCACTTCAATATCCCAAGTAAATACTGCACTCACGGAGATGTCAACAGCTTGATCAAATGGAGGACGAAACAAGGGAGGCTCACCAATAAATGCCCATTCATCTATAGGTGTGAGGCGGGTCCTTCTTGGGAATACCCGAATGTGACCCTCATTCATCCGATTAACCTTAATTGAGATTGACCCATATTATGCTTCTTTAGATTGCATTGGGAACAACTAACCGCTACATTGTCTTTGCTGTGTTTACCATCCTTTGATAGTGGGAGAAGGTGGTCGAGATGCCAGTTGTTAGGCTTTACCTTCCTCCCGCAAAGGTGACATCTCCCTTTGTCACGTTCAAAAATCTCTGCTCTGGTAAACACCTCAACAGTAACAGCCTTCTTCTCGGCACGTCTTCGGGCATTCCTGTCTCTGCACTCATCTTGGTGATTGGCATACCATTTCTCGCGCTGTCTCTTGACCATTTCCGGGTGAGTTCTATACCATATCCGGCTCCAACGCCTTTGCTTTTCAGAATTTCTTTGATAACGGTCATGGTCTTGTCTTTTTACCTCATCGGGATGCTCTTTGCGCCAGAGTTTCCTCCGTCGATTAGAAGATGAGTTAACCAGACCCCGATGAGCCTTTTGCCAAGCGGCCACCTGAGCTTTCCAATATTCAGTGTGCTCAACATACCATTCGTGTGATGCTACCTTTTGTCGATTTTTATTCCTAGCATAATAAGCAGCAGAATCTAAATGTATACAGGCTTTACACCGACTTTGAAATCCATCACTTGCCTTAGATTTCCTGTGGAAATCAGAGGTCGTTTTTCTCTTCCCACATTTGCTACACTGTTTAGTATCTATGGTTGTTTCTCGTAGAAGAAGATGATGCCGCCCATGTGGAGCTGCTCCATATCCCCCGCCGGCACTTCGAGCGTCGCTGTGATCTTCTTACCTATCGCCTGCATGCTTGTAACCTTGCCCCTGAGAACCGGAGCCACCTCTCTCTCTGGATACGGGAATATCAGGTCCAGCCCTTGCTCCCTGTGTTCCTCATGTTCCTCAACAGTAGTAGACTCAACCTCCACTCGGCGGCCTCTTTTCTTCTTTCTGGGCTTGGGGATTTTCCACCTTTTCTTAATCAGGTCATTCAGGCTGGTAGGCGGCATGGGCTGGCCAAGTCTCAGAGTGCAGAGCTTCGCCGCCTGCGATATGCTGCCCCCGGCCTCCTGATAACACTCAAGAATCAGCTCTCTGTTTTCTTCATAAAACTGGTGTCTCTCCGCTTTCTGGTCGGCAGTCAATGCCATGTCTTCCTCCTCTCCATGGAGTGCCACAGCCTGCACAGTCCAGGAATTAAGGAATTCGTCTCGGGCATCACAGTATTTGCAGACCCCTTTTGAGGTGGCTCCCGGGTTAGGGTCACAGATGAAGTGATGCGCACCAGTGGGTGAATTGGGGCACTTCGTCTGGTCTGGCATACTTCTCTGAGAAGCTGCCTCATTTTAGCACGAAGGTCAATCACAGCGGATACTCCTGCCTTAGAATCAAACTGCACCGCCTCTCTCTGCATAACATGGGTAATGCTGCCCTTTCGCTGGCTTTCCGGGCTAGGTTGTCCTTACAGAAGACAGCGGCCCCCGCTCTCTTGGCTGCCACCAGGATCTCCTGCATGGCTTTGTTGCTCGGACGGACTGTGGGGTTGGTCTGGGCGCCTATGACTGCCCACCGGATGTTGTGAGACAGGAAGTCACCTGAAAGAACTCCGACTTCCTCCAAGAGGGGCTCGAAGCTGATGAATTTAACCCCGGCTTGGACAAAATTCAAGTAGTGAATGGCATTGGAATACTCCTTCCGGTTGGTGGCTGTCATACCGACCCAGGAGTTCGGCGGAAATGGGGAATACTCCACCAGGTTATAGCCACATTTAGTCAAGAGGATGAAAGTATGTTGTTTTGCAGCCCTTACAACATCCAGGATAGTCAAAATGTGCGCCGGAGGCACACCGTGCCCGAACAGGTCCGACATATTGCAGAGAAAGATCCTGGTGGGTTTCTTGAGATGCTTGATCTCCTCCAGTCTTTCGGGCCACCAGCGGATGGCATACGGGTCGCCCGGATCCCCGGCGATGACCCTTTTGTTCGCCAGGTACAGCTTTTTCAGCCGGCCATTCGCCAGCTTCCAGCCGTAGCAGTATGGACAGCGCCGGAGACAACCCGTTAGGGGATTGAGCGTCTTCTCTGCATATTCGATATTGGTGTCATTCATCTTTACCTCAATTCAGGGACCAGCCACCCCTTTGGTGGCAGCATCGCCGGCCCTTCCTGCGCTTCAACCTGGAAGCGGCCACGCTCTCCCCAGGACACGTAGAAATGGACATTCTGAGGGATTTCCCACCGGGTATCCCGCTTCACATCCATATATGGGTGAAGATCCAGCGCCCATCGCACCCCGTCGATGATCGCCACATCCACTACTTTCTTTCCGTGTATCCCCCATATGTCCTGGCGGTAAACGCTGAGCCGCGACCATTCATTCTCATCCAGAAGCACCGACACGCATCCCCAGCCACCGCAGACGTTGGACACACGGAAAGCGCGACCTTTCACCTGGCATCCGGTCTTCTCCCAGCCACCCCGTCCGTCGCTGGCATCATAATAAACCACAACACTTTTCCCATAAAGAGACTCCGCCCACCTGTAGGAATCTTCCTTCCGGGCCAGCCGCCTCTCGGCTTTGGTCATACCTTCGAGCACCTTTTGCCTGATCTCCTCTTCGTTCTCGAAATCGATCCGGTTGGCGCAGCGCCGGCAACACTTCAGCCTCACAGTCGTCTCTGGAGACAGGCGTGCTTCCCGATCGAAAAGCTGGAAGGTTTCCTTCTGACAGACCGGGCAGAGAACGCCTTCAATGATGGCCACAGTCATTCTGTACGCCTTAGAAAACGGGTAGGGATCCAGACATACTTATTGTTCCGTTCCACCAGACTCACGCCTGAACTGAGAAGCCACTGGCTTGCCTTTGGCGGGTCGCTAGGGTTTCCGCTGCGGTCCTTATACCTCTTTGCCTGCGGTCTTTTGAAGAGGATACAGGACGGATCCTCACAGAAGAGGAGAAAGAGCTGCGGATTCCAGCTATCCTGCCCCAGCTCCCGGCCGCATTTGCTACAGCTGACTTTACTCATCCGGAATCGTCATCTCCTTCAGCATACGAGTGAATTCTCTGATGCACTGGGTTACAGCATTTGCATCCAGATACATCAGGGTTTCTTGCCCAGTTTTGTCTCTCAGCCAGATCGAGGGATGCGATTTGTCTGAAGTATCGCCGATTTTGATAGCTGTATCACAATCCTTTTTCCCGCATGCGCATTGAATAATTGGCATAATTCTCCCTCTATACCTCAGATTTGAGTTTCTCCCTCAGTTCGATCATCCTGGTTGCAAATTCAGCCATGTGCCTCCCAAGGCTTGCTATACCCTGCAAGTCCCAAATGTCCATAGTGTCCGCTCTCAACTGTCTGATCTGCTGCGATACCTCGCTATTATGTGACCACGTATTGTCATTCGGATTCCAGGTGATACCCAGCATCGCCAGTTCTTCAGCAAATCGCTGTGCCTGGCTCTTCATATTCCTGGCTTCCAAAACTTCTTTCTGCATCTCCGCAAACCGCTCTTGTAGGTGCTTAGAGACAACTGGAGCTAGTTCCTTGCGACGGTCAGCGTCTTCAACCCACGTTCTGATTAGGGTCAGCCTATCTGGTGTAGGAGCCTTCATGGTATCTTTGACTATCTGAGTGCGGCACATGACTACATAGCAAAGTAAGAGCGTGAATTTTTCTGCATCTGGCTCATGCCTTTCCGCTCTCAACTTGGTGTGGATCGTGCCCGATTTGGTGATATATTTCAATCCGATTCCCTTCGGCAGGTCTACTGATTTGATAATGCTTGGTGGGCTGACGAAATAGAACGCATGGCATAAAGGCAAATACTGAGGCCATTTTTGGTCTTTCTCAAAATCCGCCCGGCTTACCTTAACTTCATACCCGATGGCGGTCAAAGGTGACCATGTGCGGAGCAAGGCCCAAGCATCGAGCAGCGCCAGGCCAGTGCTTGACCAAGTGGGGCCATTCTTGCACTCATCGACGAACACATCCTTGGTATGATGCCTTGCCAAAGCTCCCTTGATATCCAGGGCAGTCGGGGGCCAATTCATCAAGCCTTCCCTTTGAAACCGATACACCATTTCAACGCATCACTGTCGACGATGCACCCATAATGTTCGCATATCGTATGTTGAGCAATAGGAAAGACCTTGTTCTCAGGGGTATCACGGCATCGGGAGCACTCCCTGCACCTGACGATATCCTTGAAGCAGAAATGGAAAAACCAAAGACGAACACGCCACATAGTCACCTCAATTCCTATTCTGTAACATTCTCATGGCAGTCAGATTTGCTTGTTCGCTGCGGGCAGAGCCACTGCGTTATGTTGATAGCCATTCTTCTCTTGCTTCCTGGAAGCGCCGGGCGATATCGTCCAGATCCTCCTTCTTGAAATTAGTGACCCTCTCTTCTTGCAATTTATCCCACCACTTCTGACACTGCTTGGCCAGAGGGCACTCTTTAAGGTAATTCTTGGGCCCATTTTCAAGACAGCAGCGATCGAAGATCTCGGCTGCTTCCTGGATATCTGGGTCGATGGGGAAAACTGTGGTATAAGCCATAGTCTAAAGTCTTTTCAACACAAGCTCTTCTTCATTCTCGTCAATCATCCGGCCAGTGGGGACGAAACCAAGACCAGTCAGCATCTTCTTGGCGATCGGGTTACCAAGGTGGCATGCGCCGTAGATATCGGCAGTTCTTCCCAGCAGGTTTATCAATGCCTCTCCAGCCAACCTGCCATACCCTTTCCCCTGAAACCTCACGTCTATCATCCACCTGTTCCACCACAATTTGTAATCAGCCTCATCAAATCCCCACATGAGAAATCCCACCATCAGTGGCCCTGCTTTCCCCTCCTCAATATAGATACACATAGGCCTCCACCAGGGCTCTACCTTGGCTTGGGCCAGCGAATAGAGGTTCGATGACAGAAACGGGCGTTGGTAGTCATTCACCTTTAAGCGTATGCACTCACTCCAGTTATCTCGATCGACAGGTTTCAGCGTGATCACATTACCTCCTCAGCTCCACACCTGATTACAATAAGCATCTTCACAAGGCAAGGGTTTAGCTTCCAGACCATGCCCCTTCATAAGACCAACATTATGAGTCCAGGGACCAATACACCCCTGGCCCTTATGGCCAACCACTGGCGTCCGGGGGTGAGCCGGGCCTGCGATAGGCAGAATGTAGATCTCAAGTTCTTCCCCGCAATGACAGCGCCCCGTGGTCTTTGATATATAAACGTGCACTAGCCCAAATTCCTTTATCCTCTCGAGGAACTGGGCTTCATCCCTGCTCTGACCACGAAATTCAGGAGGGTGCTCTGTTTCACACCAGTCGCACTTCATAGATGGACCTCAAACAACCCCAAGGCCCCCCTGTAGGGGATCACCTTTTCATAGGCAAACGGATCGGAGAGAACCAGGCCATAAGGACCGAAGAACCAGGGGCTGCTGCTCTCGGATATGCAGTCCACTATGTCAACTTCACCAACAAGCTCACCCTGGCAAACAGGGACTTTCAGTAAAAGCATCTCCGGGAACACAGACTCGTCAATATGGAGAGCCTGGCGGTATTTCCACAGCCATTCAAATCCGCGCTGGTCCCAAGACTTCGCCCGGTGGACATGGATACGGCCCCTGTACTTCGTCGGCCATTTCCGATTCTCGACATTCTTGAACGGAGGGTGCAGAATCACCATGTCCCAGGGTCTCGAGAAGGATAAAGCCCTCATTTTTCTCCCCAATCCTTTCCAGACGGAAACCCATTTATGCGATAGCCCTCCCCCTCGGTGTACTCCACAAGTCCCCAGAGCTCGAGGTTCGTATCCATCATGGCCGATCTCGGTGAGTACCCAAAGGCTACCATGACATCTGAACCCCTCTGGAAGACCTGGCCGTGGATATCACGGGCGATATCAGTCAGTTCCTCTCTAGTCGCTACTTTGCGCCTCGTCGTTCTCTTCCGGTAAGAGCTGGCGGGGGTTTGTTTCAACGCTAACTTATTCTGCTGCCGGCAAGTTTTCGAATCACCAGAGCAGGTCCCTCCGTCCAACATACAGCCCAGGAGTTTGCAGTCAGCCATACTTTCTCTTCAGGCGGCTCAGTCGTGCTGGTTTCTTCCGCGACGCTGGCTCCGCAATAACCCGGGAGGCCTCCGCCGCTATCTGCGACGCAGACCATGTAGGGTGAAGGTTAAGCAAGTCCTCCAGTACAGGCATCATCTCTCTCTGCTTTTTCATGCCACCTCCTCATGTTTGCGGGGCTTTCTGATCGACGAAATACTTCCAGAAATAGGCCGCTCTGGTTATCCAGGATGTCCTCTGTTGGGGGCCTTCGGTGTATTCATTGATGCTCCTACCAGTGGACAGAAAAGCCAAAAAGGGTAAAGTCAGAAATGTGCCCGCCAGGAGTCTGCTCCCCGGTTCGCCTGAACAAAAACCACTCAAAGCCCTTGTGGCGAGGTTGTTCCTTGGGCAAGGTGGCTGGCTCTTCCGGTCGCCTCATACTCCTTGTTTTCTTGATCATCTCGTCGTGGTGTTCGCCCCACATATGCTTAAAGATAACACCCCTCGGGGCCTTTCTGGGTGGCTTGTAGTCACAGAACCAGCAGTGCATAATACCCTCCTTTACTTAATTCCACCTTGCTGAGTGGAGTTTCCGCAGCCAGTCGGGTGCCTCGATGAATTCAAACTCCCCGGGCTTGACCCCCAGCCTGGAGCCATCCGGAAAGATGATACTCACCGCACCGTTCCGATTGGACTCCGCCTCATACTCTTCACCCGGGTTGGCTACATGCTTATCCGCGAAAACATCTGGCAGGTCCGGCCTCACGGTCTTGGTTATCCTCACCCGGATAGGTTCGGCACTCTTTTCAGTGCAAAGCGATATCATTGCCTTGACGTTCGATATCCGGAGCTTGATTATTTCGGGCATGGCTTCGTTGACGGTGCTGTACTTCGTTGTTATGGTCTCGACATGAATCACACCCTCGCAGATGCCACAGCGCCGTTGAATGGCATTGCTCTTGAATTCATTCTCGCCCTTGGCTATCACCTCCTTCTCCGTT
>Ga0187866_1000297_pt1 | contig 62798 bp, 47 predicted proteins | sample June2016WEW_11_1_3_FD_133013 | JGI IMG/M metagenome (GOLD analysis project Ga0187866, IMG submission 133013) | Peatland microbial communities from SPRUCE experiment site at the Marcell Experimental Forest, Minnesota, USA - June2016WEW_11_150 | ecosystem: Environmental > Terrestrial > Soil >... | reverse complement strand
GACGTCGTCGATTGTGCCAACGAGATAACGTTGATCCGATGTTCCATAACTATCGCTAACCCAACGTCTCTCAGAACCGATTGCTCTTAAATTAGTTGTTATCGCGCCTCCGGATTCTGCGCCAGAAGCTGTTCCCTGGGACACCCCATCTAAAAACAATTCTATTGTACTACCAGAACCTCTTACCACTGCCACATGGTGCCATAGTCCATCTTTCACTGACCCTCCTTTTACATTAGCATAACCACCACCGCCGCCATCCTGTCTAACCAGAATCATCGCTTTACCAGGATCATCAGCTACACCGTCATATCCCACTGATAGGTCTATCACAGGCCCACCGTCCGTTGAACTTCTGAAAGAAACGATCATGCCATAATTCTCTGTCGTCTTAACCCAAGCAGCTACTGTAAAAGGTGCAGAGCTTCCAAAATTAAGCGATGAATCAGTCCCTAAATTGACATAATCATCAGTTCCGTCAAAAACCAGTGCGCCGTCGATTTGTCCTCCTGCTGGATTCCACGTCGGACCATTGACAAGTGTTCCATTGTTGCCGGACCCGCTATTATCTGCTGCGGTTAAGCCGGAGGTCTCATCCAGGTTCCAACAGCCCATGAGCCCACCGGTATTTGCGTTTGTGCGGAGGTAAACCCAGGTAGTGAAGGTCTTGGCCTGACCCATCGAAGCCGAGTTGGTAATCGTAGCATCAACCTTCACGGTGCGTATGAGATTCCCATCTGTAATAGGCGTGGTTAAATCACAGGCGTCGTAACAGGTAAACTTGAGCGAGCTGACCGGCCCCGCCAAATCCGCAAGAGTGCCGACTGGGCCATACTCGACATAGCTGTTGGCGGAAGCAATATCGTATCTGCCGTTCACGTTATTGTTATCCACAAACTGGATGTAGCCATTCGTAATCGTAGAAGCGCTGACGGCGGTTATGCTCTTGGCCTTTGATAGGTTTCGGCTGATGTGGTCCATAAGCACCCTGCCGTTTTGAAGCGCCTCCGCAGAACCCTGTTTGCTGTCCCAGTTGTTTCTTATGGCCGCAAACTGAGGCACAACGGCAGCGAAGATTATGGTTATCATAACCATCGCCAATACCAGTTCGAGCAAAGTCATAGCTCTGTGAAATCGTATTTTGCCGTTTTTTTTAATCATTTTTTTTAGTGCATAAAGACCAGTTTACCATTGGTATTTTTCGGCATAAAAAGGGGGCAGCGTTTGCGGCAAGGCGTGATGATGAACCCAAAAGAAAAAAACGATAAAACATATATAATTCCCCCTTGCTGCTTATAAAACAATGTTTTTATAAGACAGTCAAACGGGGAAGGGAATATAATTTGGAGGTTTCGAGAAGAAGTCCTATAAGTTTATGATCGCTTGGCAAAATAGGTGGTCAGGGTAACTTCTATCTTATCGTCAGTCAATGAGCCGTTGTGATTGTTATCGTAGCCCACGGACACGGTTATTTGTTTCAAATCCGTGCCGGCACCGGGCATAGTATCTGTGATATTGCACAAATACGAACCACTTAGAACAACATTGTTGGCTGTAAAAGAGCCTGATGAGCCAAAATTGTAGATAGAGCGGGCCCTTATTTCATCAAGCTTGCCCTGAGCCAAAACAAGACATTGCGTCTTTCTCTCAACCGACGACGATAACATATTGGCCTTTGTCAGGGACCTGAGAATGGGAACCATCGCGACAATCAACAAAACCGAAGCCATCGCAACTTCGATAATGCTCAGCCCCTTGTGCCGTCGATTGGCTTTTGAATGTTTCGGGCACATTGCCGCTTAACCTCCCGTGCATTCCACAATACCCGTGGCGGATATAACCGTGATTGTATAAGTTTTACCATCGGAGGAAACCGTAATCGGAGTAGTGCTGCTGCCGGAAAGCAGGTTTCCCAAAGGCCCGAATTTAAACAAGGAGCCGCCCGTGCAGCTTATAGGCGAATCGATGGTTTGAGAGTCCACGACAGTCCCTGAATTAGCATCGACTATCCGATAGCCGGTATAGCCAAGGCTTATGGGAACAGGTGCGGGTCGGACTGGGGCCGGGGATGCGGGTGCGGGTATGGGTATGGGTGAAGAAACAGAAAGCAAAATCACTGGTTCGATAGGAGCGAGTGAAACGGGTGAAACAGGGAGGGGGGCAGGTAACGCAGAAACGCCACTCATCTGTAATTGGAAACCCACATTGTTAACCGCAGCATTTGAAATCGCCAGCGTGCGAGTCCGGCGAAGGTCGGTAACAATCTTTTTGGCAATCGTATGCGCCTGCTTGTGATGAATTGCGGCGAAATTAAGACGAGGAATCGCGATAAACGCCAAGGCCCCGAGAATCATTACCACAACAATCATCTCGGCCAAGCTATATGCCGTTCTTTTCGCAGCCATAACTTCGTTCCGATAAAATAATCAAATGGGATGGCTGACAAATGCCTTGCAGCCATCCCACGATTTGTATCAATATCACCACCCAGGTCCCAAAAACAACCCGGACTCGATTGGTTAGTGACTGTGCTCCGACGCGATAATTCTGTGGGTTGTTGCATCCATGTTGTACGCCGTCCCAAATGGACACTTCGGCGCGCCATCCGGAAAATAGTTCACGTCGCCCGTTACAGTATCCAGCGATGCCGGGTACAGGCCCGAGGTGCTGTCCATTTTCCACATCTCTATGGACGTATTGAGCGTGTCAATATTAGTAGTGCACGCATTCCTCTTGGCCGTGGTGGCGCTGGTGGTGATTCTCGGAATCGCAATCGCCGCCAAAGCGCCAAGAATGATGACCACAATCAACAGTTCGATTAACGTTAAACCTTTTCTACTACGCATTTGTTTCTCTCCTTAAATTTAATCTCGCAAATTAAAGCACACAAACTCGTCCTCGACATAAAACGCCTCTAGCTTAATCAAAAAGCTCTGTAAATCAACAAATCGCAGCCGATAATATCTTCTCGCCCCCTGATTATGGGACTATTTCACCGTGATGCCCTACTTCAAATGCCCCATATAATCGAACATCGGCAGATACGCACCCATAAGAATCAAAGCAACGATAAGACCCATAGCAAGCGTCAAAATCGGCTCAAGCTTCACAAGCAGCGAGTTTACTGCCCGCTCAATATCTTTATCGAGAATCTCTACTCCTTTGTTCAGCATCTCAGGCAGCATGCCGACCTCTTCGCCTGAGGAAGCCATCTGTATTATCACCGGCGGAAAAATATCATACCTTTTTAATGACACAGACATTGGAGTGCCTGCCTGTATCGCCTTCTGCATTTCCGCCGTAATTTCGGTTACTTTGCAATTATGAGCAACTAAACTTGCCATATTCAGCGACTTAACCACTGATACGCCGACCGAGGAAAGCATCGCGAATGTCCGCATGAAGTGCGACGCAACCAGCATCCTGTTAAGTTTGCCAAACATAGGCACATTCAGTTTGAAATTGTCCCACTTAGCCCTGAACAAAGGATTTGCAAACAATTTTTTGATGACGAGTACAGATATTCCAATAACAATAATTATTGCCCACCACCAGTGCCTTACAATCTCGCTTGCCGCCACAAGGATGAGTGTGGGGCCCGGCATCGGCGCGTGAACCTGGGAATACAGCTTAGAGAAAACCGGTATAACGAAAGCAAGCAGGAAAGTAACAACTACCAGGCACATAACAGTAACCATTACCGGGTAAGCAAATGCGGCCTTGATTTTCTGCCTCAGCGCAACCTGCTTTTCAAGGTAAGATGCAGTCATTTCAAGGGTCTCGCCGAGCTTGCCGCCTAATTCACCCGCTTCCACCATTCCAAGGAAGAAATCCGAGAATACGCTCTTGTGTTTGGCGAAGGCGGCCCTCAAACTTGCCCCTGCCCCCACGTCATCTTTGACCTCTGTCAATATACTTTTAAAGGCCGGGTTATCCACCTGCTGTTCCAGCGTTTCAAGACACCTTAAAATCGGCAAACCAGCCGAGTACATACCCGCAAACTTATACGCGAAAGTGGCGACGTCCGACTGCTTTACCCTGCCTGCTGTGCGACGTTTTTTAACGTCCCGTTTTCCACACCTGGCTTTGACCAGGACATACCCTATTTTTCCCAATTCGTCGCGAAGCGCAGATTGGCTCTCTACATCTGTATAGGTACCCGTCAGCATCACGCCCTTGTCGTCTTTCGCCACGTATGTATAAACAGCCATTAATCCACCCTCAAATCCACAACTCGCATCAACTCATCAATTGTTGTATCGCCGGCAAGCATATCGGCAATTGCGGCTTTCGTCAGCGTCCTCATTCCTTCCTGTATCGCCTGCTGTTTTATTTGCCCGTCGCTGCAACCATCCGCTATCATTTTACGAATCTGAGGGCTGACTGTGAGTATCTCAAAAACGCCTCTTCGTCCGCGATAGCCGGTGTTTCTGCAGCTATTGCAGCCAGTACCCTTATAAATCTGTATATCCTTGCCGGGCAGGGACTTGTTGAAAACCATTGCCATTTCTTCCGCCGACGGAGTATATGGCCGTTTGCATTTGTCGCATGTAGTTCTCACCAGTCGTTGCGCGACTGCGCCCAGCAACGCCGAGGCAACAAGGAAGGGGGCCACACCCAGATTTATCAAACGCGACACTGCACCTGCCGCGTCATTGGTATGCAGCGTGCTTAGAACCAGGTGTCCCGTCAACGCGGCGCTGATTGCTATTTCCGCGGTCTCAGGGTCGCGTATTTCGCCGACAAGAATCACATTCGGGTCCTGTCGAACAATGCTTCGCAGCGCCGACGCAAAAGTCAACCCCGCAACAGGCCTGACCTGCAACTGCGTAATACCCTCAAGCCGGTATTCAACAGGGTCTTCTACCGTCACGATGTTCTTTTCGGGGACATTAAGCGTTTGCAGTAAGGCATACAACGTAGTGGTCTTTCCGCAGCCGGTGGGGCCGGTCAGCAGAATCATACCGTATGGATTTGCCGCGAGCCGTTTGAATTTCCGATTATCCTCCACCGAAGCCACGACCGAATCAAGCAACCACCGCAAAGAATGCTTGTCTAAGATTCTCATCACAATTTTTTCCCCGCCTATCGCCGGCAGAGACGAAACTCGCAGGTCATAATCTTTGCCGTCATGCTGCACCGACATGTGGCCGTCCTGTGGCGCCCTTTTCTCGGAAATATCCATATCCGACATAATCTTGATATGCGATATAACCTCGAGCTGGGCCGAAACGGGCACGTTTAGGGTATCTTGCAGAATGCCATCGATGCGATATCGCACCCTCATATCCGATTCTCTGGGCTCAAGATGTATGTCACTGGCACGAGCGTCAATCGCGCCGTTTATTATGGACGCGACCAGCCGGGTAATCGGTGAATCGGCAACCCTTGTGGATTCCCGCTCGACCTCGGTTAGCCTGCTTTCAAGCATCCCATCGTCTTCAGTGCCCTGTCCCGGCTCCTGTTTAAGCCGCATCGAGACGATTGTCTGCTTGGTTACGTCGCGGACGCTGAAGTGATAGTTAATTGCCTGCTTTATCGCGTTCAGCGAGGCAGCAACCGGCACAACTTCATAACCCGTCTTCATCTCTATCTGGTCACGAACCGACAGATTCAACGGAGAACTCATCGCGACAAACAGACGCTTACCTTCCTTTTTAATTGGGATGACGTTACTGTGGTTAACCATTTCATACGAAAGCAAATGGGCCGTCATCGGGTCTATCATATCCGGCGAAAGATTTACAAACTCGATATTGTTGGCAGCAGCAATAACCCTCGTGAGTTGTTCCTCATTCACGAGATTGCCCTTCTTCAGCACACTTATCAAGCTCTGTCCGGTTTGCCGCTGCTGGGCAATGGCCGTCTGCAAAGTGGCTTCATCAAGGATATTTTCTTTCGTAATAAACGAAATTATAGAATCTTGTTCTTCCATAATAGCCCCTTGTCCTGACAATAGATTCTCCAACAGCAGTGTTTATCGACACCACCACAGGGCTACTTAAAAACAAAGACAGGAAGGTGCTGTGAGGCCGTCAAATACGCCGGGATGAACAGCCAAAGACCTATAAAATCGGCACTTTTAGAGCGAAAGGAACAAGGTTAATTATTCAGATGCAGGATTTTGGCGCCATCGAAACCATTGAATTTCGTCGAAGAAGCGGTGCTGTATGCTCCTATATTTTCCGTGAAAAGGCAGTCGCCGATTTCGAGATTGCCCGGCAACTGTTCCGAAACAGAAATCTTGTCGAAACTATCGCAGGTAGGCCCGACAACGGCACATACCTCTTTTTTGCCCTGCCTGAATGCGCGGAAATTGGGAATCCAGTGGTCATACACCACGCCGGAAAACGTGTGATAAACCCCGTCATTTATGTGGTAGAAGATTTTGCCGTCTCTTCTGGCTTTTCCTATTATTTCAGAAATAAGTACCGCCGAAGTCGCTACCATAAATCTTCCCGGCTCGGCTATAATCTCGATGTCACCGGGAAACAGGCGTTGGCATTCCGAATTTATCACCGCCGCGAGCTTTCCGAACTTTGGAACCTGAGAGTCATAAGGTACAGGAAAACCGCCGCCGATATCGACAATTTTAAGATTGTAACCCTTTTCTCTCGCGTCATTGAAAATGCCAGATGTTATTGTAAGCGCGGCCGTGTAATTATCGAAATTTGTGCACTGGCTGCCGACGTGAAAACTCAATCCCTCGACCACCAGACCCAAATCAAACGCCTGTTTTATGAGGTTATACGCATCTCCCGGCTCTGCGCCGAATTTAGAGCTCATCTCCACCTGCGAGCCGGTATCGGGAACTTTCAATCGCAAAACCAGGCCCGCCGTCTCACAGTACTCCCGTATCTTCTTCAACTCATCTATGCTGTCATAGGTAACAAGGGGCCGGTATCGTTTTATGTCCCTCAGGGTCGGCCTGTCTTTTATCGTGTTGGAAAAAATTATCTTGTCCCAGATGTAAAAATCCTTGTCCTTTTCCTCGAAATGCCTGATGTATTTGTAAATCTGCATAAACTCATTGTAGGAAGCGACGTCGAAGCTGGCGCCTTCATCGAACAGCGTCTTGATTATCTCCTGTTCCGAATTGGCTTTGACCGCGTAATAGGCCTGCACCCTTGGCAGATGCTTTTTGAAAGTGCGATAATTCCTCCTTATCACGTCGTGGTCAACTATAAATAAAGGAGTCCCGTGCTTTGCCGCTAATTTTAGAAGCTCTTTTTTCATCTTGTGTTCCGATTTCCTATTTGTGCCAGTCGTTGCTTTCCGTAATATATCCAAAAACTTTTCAACTGCCCTAATATCCTTATTTGATTCTCAACTCTTGCTTAATCTCTTTTAGCGCATTATCAAGGTTCCGAGACTGGGTAAAAGCATCGAAATATAATCGCTCCAATCGTACCATGGCATCATTTTTAGGCATGTTACCGAAGTGATCGGTAAAAAAACCACCAACTGGATGACCTTTATCGGATTGAACTTCAAAGAACACAGTCGTTAGTACATAGGAACTTTCGCCTTCTCCAGACTCATCTTCCAACCACAAGGCTATTTGGAACCTCTCGAAGTGGATTATTATCTTTCCGCTTCCAGGCGGGTCTTCGGTCCAACTAATTCGGTTGTCTTTGGTAGCTTTCTCCACAAGGTCAACTATTTCAATAAAATCATTCGGAATCCCTCGATCGGCATTGCGCATATTCCTATCCACATCCATAACTAAATTCTCCTTTGAGTTTATTTCTCACACGCTTATATTCGATTTCTCATTTGTGCCAGTATTTATTTTCCGTAGTCAATCCAAAAACCTTTTAACTGCCCAATGTCCTAACCGATGCCCTTGTTAGCCAAACTGGCCGAACTGAGCGATTTCTTGTATCAGTAATTATCCCCTGCTCCCCATTCGGCTGTGGAGAGTTCTACTTGTTCATTGCAGCGAGGACACAGATATGTCGCACGCCAGTCTCCTAATCCCGTCAGCCTCTTTGTTATGCTTGGAGATCCCTCCTCAAGTTTATTCCGATTCCACACAGATCCATCCGCTACAAGACCACAATTTCGACATCGCCATTTTCCGTGAATTTTCTTGCTCATTACTTCTTCTCACTTCGTCTATACATGTATATAAAGTTGCCAATTTGTTCCCTAAAAAAATTTAAAAGGTGCCTCCAAATGTCCCATTTCAAAAAGATCTTTTTTCATATTTATCTCCAACTTTAAGGGGTGGACTATTCGCGAACATATGCATCTCCCATAATCAGAACACCATCTTCGGTTTTGCTTATCTTCAGATTGAACATCCATTCAAACCCAAGGAAACCAATATACTCGCTAAATTTTTGTAAAGCACTGTCAAGGTCATTAACCACATCGCCCTCTACACTATTCTTAGCCTTTTCAAGTAAAGCTAAATATTCTTCAAAACGATTGCCACTATAATTGGCCATGCAATTCGATAGGAAATGATATTCCATTGCGACAGTTCTCTGCAAAACTAAACCTGGGTATTCTTTTAATCCCCCAGCTTCAGCAAAAGTCTGAGTTGCTACCCTTGCCTTCATGTCACATGGCCCCTTTCACAATCCAAGAAGTATCAAAACAATCGTGTTCTTCCTCCGCACGGTCGGTCTCCACCAAACGAGATGTTGCACGTCCTTTCACCTTCAAAGGCTGAACTTTTCCCCGGCAAAGCCCTACCGCAGTCTGGACAGTAAATTGCACCACACTTCGTACATCTATGCCATTTGTTGACAACACTAGGCAGTATTCCGTGAACTGTTCCGCAATTCACACATTGTTCTCCGGCCATATAAAGCTCCTTTTATAATTTCATAAACTCAATACGTATAACATATTTTACGCAGTACCCGCTGGACCGTAACCATCTCCCATCAGAATGGTTCTGCCATCATCTTCATACATCTTAACGCTGAAAACATGAGTATAACCCATTTTTTCTGCAACCGCTGCGAATTTATCATAGGCTTCTTCTTCACTATCACAATAAATGCCTCCACGCTTGAGATTTGCGATATACTCCTGTCGCTCATCTTTGCCCTTATAAAAACTGCTCGGAGGGGGTATCTGATTAGAAGTGATATATATTTTCCGGATGATTCCTATAATATCAAGATTAGGATATGCGGTCTTCCCTCCGGCTTCCTGAAATGTCTGCGTTGCAATTCGTGCGGGCATTATCCTTGCCTCCTTTTTAATAAATAGCAACAACTTTACTTAACATGTTCTCTCTGATATAATTCTTAGCCGCTCTAAAATCATTTTTAAAGTCAACGAATCCGCTTTTAACAGGTTCGACGTTTTCTGTAAACCATTCACAGTTTCCTTATAAGCCCTTTAAGTTTTTCGACCTCTTTATTGTTCTCAAGATAGGACTTTATCAGCTTCTTATGCAGCTCTTCGCCGCGGTAATATAATCTTTTCTGTTTCTTGGGCCTTGTGGTCTGGATGGTGTACGCAGCCATAATCGGCAATGCAACTGTCACGTCGAGATAGGCGGTTACGGTCTCATCCAGTTTTGTCGGGTCGATTTTGCCCCAGCTTGCCGCCTCGCTTGGCGGTGCGCCCGATAAGCCGCCCGTGTCGGGCCTGGCATCTGTTACGTTAATATCATAATCCTGACCCGCCTCCGGAATCATCAGGACTTCCTGAATCTGCGGCTCCGTCTGGAGCACAAAATTCTTGGGACTCCCGCCGCCAATCAGGATAACGCCCGTCTTGCCGTTTTCATATTTTTTGGCGTTTAGTATTATCGCCGTCGAATCGTTAACATCGATACTTGGATTTATTTTCAATTTGAACGCGTCCTGCAAACCCGATGCCTCCGCCAGAAGTTCGAGGCCGGCGATATTCATACCGATTGTCGAATCGCCCGGAGACGACGTGAAGACAGGTATACCGTTTCTGTAAGCCGCCGCGAGAATACTTACCTGGCCGAGTTTGTGCTTTTCTTCGAGGTCACTGAGAATTTTGCCCAGATAATGATAAAATTCCCGCGTTCCCATTTCCTTCTGGAACTCAGGCCTTATCATAATCTCTCTGAGCCGTCTGTCGGTTTCCATCAGGACGTCTTCGTAATCAAAAAGGATATCGTAAATTCTTGTTACGCCCTTGTCTCTCAAATCAACATCATCGACCGTATGGCTGCCCCTGAACATAGGCAGATTGAACGCGTAATGTATATCGTGATACATATTCGCGCCGGTAGCGACAAGCCAGTCAACAAAACCGTGGTTCATCAGGGGAATTACCGCCGATGGTCCGAGTCCCGCGGGCGTTAACGCTCCCGCCAAGCTCATTCCAATCGTAACATCATCCTGGGAATATTTGTCTTTCAACAACTGGCAGGCGGCCCTTAATCTTCCGCCATTGTATGCGTCCATGTTATCTATCAGCTTCGCTATATCTGTCGATTTCGAAATCGGCTCAGGGAGAATACGTTTGCCTGATAAATACTTTGCCTTATGCGGGCAATTTTCCTTATGTTTTGCCATTTTTATACCTGCACCTTCCACGTATTACAATTTTTCGTTTACAACAACACTGTTACCGTAAACCACAGGACAACATTCTAATTTAACTATAAGCAAAAATCAACCGGCGACCCCGGCAGGAATACGCAAGTTCAATATAATGGGCACAATGTTCTGCGGGATAACGCAATGGCCTTTTTAGGGCTGTTATAGTATTATTCAAAGTCCACCCTGTGGGTTTTTTACGGGACTTTGCAGGCCTGACACAAATTATGAAATTAGAGTGCAAAAAAGGTCTCGCCTTTTGTGGTGTGTCGAGCATACTAATACCGATACATAATGGAATATGAGACGAACACCGAAATTTTCAGGGGGTGGGTTTTAGGTAGGTTCCGTGTGTTAAGGGCCGTCGTTTATCAGGCAGGAAAAAGCGTAACCGCTAAATTAAGGAGTAGAAAATGGCACAGAACGGAACCAAGGTAATTTTGGCTTCCGTGTTCTTACTGGCCGGCCTGCTTGTTGCTGCGCAAATTCAGGCAGCGGAACCCCCAGCCGGTGCGTCGCCTACAGACGTCCAAGCGACCGATTGGTTCCACAATCCGGCACCGTGGCTGGAACAGGGAGCGGATTTCCGATTCAGGGAACACTATGGGTATAACTGGACGGCATTGAACGACGACCTTACAGACCCCAAGGGTAATAACGCAGCGGACTGGCATTTCGAGAGATACCGCAGCCGTTGGTGGACATCGATTAAGGCGGATGACAATACCTCTATTAATACAAGGTTCACGTGGGAATTCCGAACGTATGACAAGCCGGACAGCGCTGCCCAGGCGACGGACTTCGACGAAATAATAATGGACAACTTAAACCTGTCGATGAAAAATTTCCTCGATTTACCCGCGACCGCCATCATTGGTCGTCAGGATATAAAGCTCGGCGAGGGCTGGCTTGTTTTCGACGGAACGCCCGTAGACGGGTCCCGGACATTCTACTTTGACGCTGCCCGTTTCACTTTTGATTTGGGTGAGAAGACCAAGCTCGATACGATTTATGTCAGCAACATGCCCAAATCCGACTGGTGGCTCAAACCCATCAATGACAGAAATAAAATTGTAACGCAGGAAGAAGAGCAGGGCGCAATTGTTTACCTGACCGACAAGAGCAACGAAAATATGCAGGTCGAAGGTTATTTCATGTTTAAGAATAATAACCCCGTTGACAATATCGCACGCGGTTTTATCACATCAGCAGCAAAGCTGGCACAATACAGTAAAAAGGCCGAGATATACACATTTGGCGGCGCAATTTCGGGTCGGCTTTCTGAAAACTGGAATTACCGCGTCGAAGGCGCTGTGCAGACAGGCCGTTCGGCATCGCCTAATACGGCATTAACCGCCAATACCGAAACCGAAGACCTTTTGGCCTTTGGTGAAAAGTCCACTCTCGAATACAGCTTCAAAGACGACCTCGATAATAAGCTGCACGTTACCTACGAATATCTGTCAGGCGATGACCCAGGCACAAAACGCGTTGAGGCATTTAACCCGCTATGGGGTCAGTGGCCTCAGTGGAGCGAATTCTACCAGCCATACGTAACACAAATGGAAGATGCCCTGGTATCCAACATTCACCGTCTTGACTTTGGGCATAAGTTCAAACCGAATAAAGAATGGGAAATCCTTACTGACTGGAATCTGCTCTGGGCCAACGAAAACACCTTCGCAGGTAATCCAAAATTCACTGAGGACGGCAATTTCCGTGGACACCTGTTGACCTGCTGGGCGAGATACAATTTCACAAAACAGCTAAAGGGCAATCTGGTCGGCGAATACTTTATGCCCGGCAACTATTATTCAAGTACCAACAATGATAACGCCTTGTATTTCCACTTCACCATCGAGTACACATTCTAAAAAAGTTTGTTTGACTTAATGAAAAGGCGGCTTATGAAGTTGCGCTTGGGGCAGCCATAAGCAGCGTCCGCAGTCCGAGATTCGCCATACATCAGCGGATAATATCTCGACGATGCTGTCTATGAGAAGCTATTACCAAAGGAACCCGCAGGGCGATATTAGCCCTTATATATTGCGAAATTCCCGTCCTTAACGGTAAGTATCTCAAAGGCATCCAGACCCAGCCCGTTGTGGTCCTGGGACGAGAAGTTAAAGACGCCGGCTGTCCCGACGAAACCTTTGATGTTCTCAATGGCCTCGCGAACCTTTTCCTTGTCGAAGCTATTTGCCTTTTTGATTCCCTCGACAAGAATCAGTACCGCGTCGTAGGCGTGGCCGCCGAAGGTGCTCACGTCCTCTTTGTAGCGGCTCTCGTAATCCTTCTTGTATTCTATGAGGAACTTCTTCTGGGGATTATTATCGGGTAGTTGTTCAGCAATCAACAGGCGTCCGCAGGGGAATATAGTGCCGTTTGCCGCCTCGCCGCCCGCCTGGGCGTACTTGATATTGCCAAAGCCATGACTCTGGAACAGGGGCACATTCAAACCAATCTGCTTCATACTCCTGGCGACTGAACTCTGTGCTGGAACTGTTGACCAGTTGACCACCGCCTGAACATTCCGGCTTTTCACCTTGGTCAGAACTCCGGTCAGGTCTGTTTCATTTTCGTCATACGTCTCGGAAATGGCGATTGTAATGCCGGCGAGGTCGGCAAGATTGGCGAGTTGTTTGCCGCCGGCTATTCCAAAACCGTCGTTGCTTGTTATTACACCTATCTTCTTGATACTTTTTGCTCTCATAACCTGAAAAATGCGCCTCACGGCGTCACTGTCCTTCTGCGGGGTTTTGAAAACATAACTGGCGACCGGGTTGACAATATCTTCGGCTGCTGCGCAGGAAATAAGAATGGTATTGCCATCCTGACAGATATTCTTGATGGCCATTGTCTCGCCGCTCGTTGACGGCCCGATTATCGCGAAAACCTTATCTTCTTCAATGAGTTGTTTTGCGAGCGAAATCGCATTCTCCGATTTGCTGCGCGAGTCCTTCAGGATTAGCTCAATCTTCCTGCCGTTGACGCCGCCTTCTTTGTTTATCTTTTCAACCAGCATTTGAGTGGTTCTCGATTCCGGCCCTCCGAGATTCGTTGCATCTCCTGTCTCCGCGAAGATGGCGCCAACCTTTATTATCCCCCGTAAGGGGTCCCCTTTGGGAGGCGCTTCGGCTGCTTTGGCAAACCCTGAAACACACAGGACAATCACCGCGACCAGGAGTCCAATAACTTTCATAAACTGATTTCTCATAACGGTCTTCCTTTCCCGTATCGTAATAGTAAGACCAATAATACTTCGGCAAGACAGAAATCTCTCCGCTATCCCGTCTAAACCGCCCTTTTCGGCCTTAATCTCTTTTCAAATCCGCAAACCTTACCTTGATTTATTCGCTCAAGAATTGGTGCTTGTCCTGCGTGCGTGACATTCTCCCGAACAAAATATCCCGAAAATACGAAAAGTGTATGATAACCATATTGCTTATTTCAGGCAACTTAATATGCCGGAAAAAACAAAATAGTGTGAATACGAGAGAAAACTATCTGTCACAAGTGCTTGTAAGGAAGGCAGTTATCACGATAACACAGTCAGGGTGCAGGATGAAAATTACTTAGAAATCGCGACTGAGTATCTCGATAGTGCGCCGGCAAAGCTCACGACCATAGTCGGCCCATACGCCCTCGCCCCAGTAGCGGTAACAACTCGTCTGAGTCAAAAGCAAATGGTAAAGGGCGTTGCGAAAACGCGGTTCCGACGGGGAAACGTTCTTGGCGAGAACTTTCTCGTTGAACAAAACGCTCGCCTGCTCCATAGGCCCAAGCAATTTTTCGTAACCATGTACCCATGAGATATTGTTCGTCCAGCTCCCGCCTTCCATATGAAACCGATGGTCTTCTTTGCCTAACTGACTTATGACCTTTTCCATTGCCTCGGGGCCGGAGCCGTCCTTAAACTTTTCCCATATCCGATGCTGGAATATGGGTTCAATCGCCGGAAAATCCTCTTCCTTCACGCCCAAACTGTCTAAGTATTCAAGATACTCCGTTACATTAACGGCCGGCGTCGGGCTGTTGCTGCATTCCGCAATCGCCTGTTTGTATTTGCCGGGAAATTCATTCATCATAACGCCGCCGTTTTCGCCGTCGGCAATCTGAGTCACAAGCGACGGAACCGATTTTGTCCTCAGTTTTATCCGTCCCAGGCCGCACGCCTCGTAATACGGTTGCATCTGCCCGACAAGCTTTGTATCGCTGCCCTGTGTCTTGATAATTGCCGTTATGGCAAGCGTATCGCCGGCGGAGTTCTTCGCTATCAGCCGATGAGGCTGATGCGGATATTCCAGTCCCCAGCCGTTTTCGACCCGCTCGACCGTATGCTCCTGCACAAGAACCCATCGGAAGCCGCAATCTTTTAACGTCTTGACGAACTGGTAGAAAACATCCGGATGATTTGGCAAAGCCATCTCCGCGGGGGAAAACCCCCTGACTCGCCCTACCGCCTCAAGACCGAACAGCGCCGCGAAGAAATGCTGCCATGCCCCAACGCCAAGCCGGTAATCCTGAACCGGCGTCGATGGCGCTACGGCATGTCCCCAGGAAGAACCCAGCCATTCGATACAGCCGCGGTATTTGGAATCGCAGGTTATTTTCCTGAGCGATTCAAAAACATCTGTAAGACCCATCTTGTACATACCGTCAAGCAGCGTGCCCGAATAATCGAGCATACACCTCGGCTGGTTGCCCTCTTTAAGCAGTTCAGGTATAAAATCGCCCATCCGCTTATAGCACTGGTGGAAAACCTGGGCGTTATGATTGTCGCCGCTGCCCAGGTGATTCATCATATGTTCCAGATTGCTGATTACGTCCGCCGTTTTGAGCGGCTGGTCGGGATTCGGTATGATTGGCTGATGCATGTGAAGCGCTATCGCGAATGCGCTTTTGACGTTGTCCCAGTTAATCCTGCTTTGCGGCAAAAAAACCGGGTCGCGGTTCATAGCCGCATCGATAATATCCTGCGAGCCGCAAATATTCGGCACACCATTTACATATTCAGGCAGCTTAGTCATTTTTTCCCTTACATTAAAAAAACAAATCACAGCAATAAAACAAACCGGTCTTTTTATCAGTATCTCGTTTTATCGGCACTCTTACAGCCGATACATTTACTTTTTGCTCAAAGTTCATTCACATCTTCTATTCTTTTCTACGGCGTTGCCAACCACTGCGTTGCTCAGCAATTTCCTGACCGCAGTAAGACAATTGCCTACAAGGTCTTCAAGCTGAATCGTTACACTTTTTTAGAATTTACCCCTCTTAGGCATATTTCCACCCGCCCCTGGCGAGGTCTCGCCTTCGGCGGAGGCAAATAGACCGTTTCCATGCCCAAAAATGGGGGTAAAAGGAGAACAGGAGGTGTTCTTTATGTGTTCCGGTTCAGTTCCTCGCCTTTTTTCTTAGCCTGTGGTGAGCAGAGTCGAACCACAATCGCCGCGTCTTTGCTGCGGGATTATGCTACCGCGGGCCGGTCCACAGATACAACGCCTGCGGGACGGCCACCTCATAAAGCGTCCTGCGGTCAATCTTCAGCGACACATTCGTCTTCGGGCCGAGCATTTCAGCGATTGAAAGCAGCTTTTGGTATTCAATCACCTGCGCCTTTTTGACGCCCGCGAGCGATTTGGCCTCGGCGATTGCGTCCTTGAGATAGCCGACGCTGTCGATTAGCTTTTCTTCGAGGGCCTTGTCCGCCCAGTATATGCTTCCGTCGGCGAGGCGTCTGACGTCCTCTTCGGTCAGTTTACTTCTGCCGTCAACGACGACTTTGACGAACCTGTTATAAGCCGGGTCGATTATCCTTTGCTGCATATACTGCAATTGTTCTTCGTTAGGCACCTGGAAGGGGCTTGGCCAGTTCTTTTTCGAGCCCGCCTTGACCACAACCGGCTGTATGCCCAGTTTCTCCTCCAGAAGCTGCTGCAATACGAGATATTCCATAATCACGCCGATTGAGCCGGTGATTGCGGTCGGCTCAGCGATAATCTTGTCGCAGGCAACCGAAGAATAATAGCCGCCCGACGCCGCGACTCCCTGCATAAACGCGACCGCCGGCTGGTTGGTGTCGGCGCGGTATTTCATTATCTCGTTATGAATCTGGTCGCTGCCCGAAATCGTCCCGCCGGGCGAATCGACGCGGATAATCACTCCCTTTACGGCCTTGTCGTCTCTGGCCGTTTTTAACTGCCAGTAAACTTCCTGTGCCTGCTTTTCGTCTATAATGCCGTCTATCGAGACAATCGCGATTTTCGCACTCCGCGGGCCGTCTTCAATGACTTCCTCTGTGTACTTTTTCTCGCCCATTCCCGAAAACGCTATAATTCCAACGCCTATGAGCATCAGGAAGAGCATAACGTTTCCGAGTATCGATAGACCGGTGATTATGCCCCAGAAGATTCGCCATCCGCTGCCCTTTTGGGGCGATTGCGCCTGCTGCGGCGAAGGAACGCTGTTCAGTTGCGGCTGTGAATTATCACCGATATTTTCAAAATCCATAAATTTTCCCCTTATGAGATTATCAATTCTATCCCTTGTTGATTAGCATCCGCTTAACCGTTACAATTATCAGTAATCAATTGGCAATAATCAATGAGAAACTGAAAAAGGATTATACGGTGGCGGAGAACAAAGGATTTACACATCTTCATCTGCACAGCCAGTATTCGCTGCTCGACGGCGCTATAAGGTTCGAAAAGCTTTTTGCGCGGTGCAAAGACCTGGGTATGGACTCAGTCGCCGTAACCGACCACGGCAATATGTTCGGCGTAATAGAATTCTACACCAAGGCAATCGCCGCGGGTATCAAACCCATAATCGGTATCGAGGCCTACATCGCCCCAAACAGCCGGCTAGACCGCACAAAAACATCTATCAGCGATGCCGCGTATCACCTCGTACTGCTCGCTCAAAATAACGTCGGCTATCAAAACCTCCTCAAACTCGCATCGACTGGTTACACCGAGGGATTTTACTACCGCCCACGAATCGACAAGCAAATCCTCGCGGAGCTTAACGAAGGGCTTATTGTAACTTCCGCCTGCCCGAAAGGTGAATTGGCTATGCAAATGTCGGGCGGGGATATAAAGGCGGCGCAGGCAGTCGCCGAAGGATACCTCAAAATCTTCGGCCCCGAAAGATACTTCATCGAAATCCAGAGCCACGAGAGCGATGACCCCAATATCGCGAAATCGCTGATTGACCTGGCGAATAAAGTCGGTGCGGGCATCGTCGCTACAAACGACGTGCATTTCCTCGCGCAAGAAGACCACGAGGCCCATAACTGTCTTTGCGCGATAAGTACGGGTAAAAAAGCAGACGACCCCGACAGGATGATTTACCCCAAAGACGTATTTCTCAAAAGCCCCGCCCAGATGCGACAGCTTTTTCCGGATTGTCCGCAGGCATTCGACAACACGCTGGAAATCGCCAAGCGATGCAACGTCGAAATCGACCTCAAAAGCAGGCACGCACCGCATTTCAGCCCAGAAGACGGCTCAACACCCGAGAAATTCCTGACAAAACTCTGCTATGAAAAGGCCCAGCAAATCTACGGAAAGCTCGACGACAGGGTGAAGGAGCGCCTCGAAAGAGAGCTGCACGTCATCGAATCAAAAGGGTTCGCAAGTTATTTTTTAATCGTCTGGGACTTCTGCAACTACGCCCATAAAAATAACATCCCCGTCGGCGCAAGAGGAAGCGCAGTGGGTACATTAGTCGGCTACTGCTTAGGCCTGTGCGACGTTGACCCGCTCAAATATGATTTGCTCTTCGAGCGGTTTATGGACCCGCAGCGAAACGAGATGCCCGATATCGATATCGACATCTGCCAGACGGGCCGGGGACAAATTATCGACTACGTCCGCCAGAAATACGGCCACGTCGCGCAAATCATCACCTTCGGGACAATGGGCGCAAAAGCGGTAATCCGCGACATCTGCCGGGTGCTGAATGTCCCGCTGACAGAGGCCGACCGGCTGGCAAAACTCGTCCCCGAAACGCTTAATATGACCCTCGATATGGCGCTGGAGACGGAGCCGCAGTTAAAACAGGCATACAACAAAGACCCGCAGACAAAAAAGGTCATCGACATCAGCAAAAAACTCGAAGGTCTCGCCCGCCACGCGTCGGTTCACGCAGCGGGAGTCGTAATAGCCGATGAGCCGTTGACTAATTTCGTGCCCCTCTACAAGCCGTCAGGCACAGAGGATATCGTTACGCAGTTCGAAGGGCCTATGGTCGAAAAGGTTGGTCTGTTAAAAATGGACTTCCTCGGCCTCAAGACCCTTAGCGTCCTCGAACGCGCCAGACAATTAGTCGAGCAGATTCACGGCAAAAAAATAGACCTCGAAAAAATCGACCTCGAAGACCCCAAGGTCTTCGCTCTTTTCGCCGCGGGAAAAACCAAGGGCATATTCCAGTTCGAATCGGGCGGTATGCAGGAACTGCTGATGAAGATGAGGCCCGACAGGATTCAGGACCTCATCGCGGCAAACGCGCTTTATCGCCCAGGCCCGATGACCCTCATCCCCGACTACAACGACCGCAAACACGGCGGTAAATGGTCGCTGCCTCACCCGATTATGAAAGAAGTCCTCGACGAAACCTACGGCATTATGGTCTATCAGGAACAGGTGATGCAAATCTGCAACCGGCTCGGTGACATACCGCTGCGCGAGGCATACACGCTGATTAAGGCAATCAGCAAAAAGAAGGCGTCAACCATACAAAAGGAAAAAGAACGGTTTGTGACCGGCTCGGTCGCCAAGGGACTTAAAAAACAGCAGGCCGAAGACATATTCGAGCTAATCGAGCGTTTCGCCGGCTACGGCTTCAACAAAAGTCATTCGACCCGCTACGCCTTCATCGCGTATCAAACCGCCTATATGAAGGTCTATTGGCCAGTGGAATATATGGCTGCGCTTCTGACCTTCGAAATGGGTAACACCGACAAGGTCGTAGAATATATCTCCGAATGTAATGATATGGGTATCGAAGTTACCGCGCCGGATATCAACGAAAGCGGCGTTGACTTCACGCCTCTATACAAAGAGACCAATGGCAAAAAAGGTATGATTCGTTTTGGACTCGCCGCTGTCAAAGGCGTCGGCGAAAAGGCAGTCGAGCAAATCATCGTCGCACGCGAAAAAATGGGCAGATTCCAGAGTTTGTTCCACTTCTGCGAAAACGTCGATACACGGGCTACGAACAAGCAGTTAATGGAATCGCTGATAAAAGCAGGAGCATTCGACCGCCTGGGAGGCAACCGCGCTCAAATGATAGCGGGACTTCAATCAGCTATGGAACACGGCGCTGATACACAGACGGACAAACTCAACGGCCAGATGCGGTTCTTCGCGCAGGCCGCCTCGCCGGATTACTCTCAGGACCATAACCGCCTGCCCTATGCAGACCCATGGCCCGAACAAATGATGCTTATGTATGAAAAGGAAGTCCTCGGCTTTTATGTTACGAGCAACCCGCTGAGTCACTGTGCCGAGACAATAAATATCTTCTCGAATATCAACGCCGCCCAGATTGCCGAGACCACACAGGAAAAGGAAGTAACCATAGGCGGTATGATAACGAAAATCCGTTACAACCTGACCAAGACCGGCAAGAACGCCGGCTCGAAAATGGCCGTCTTCACCCTCCTCGACCTCCAGGGCCAAGTTGAGGTTGTTATGTTCCCGAACACGCTGAACCAGTTCGCCACGAAACTTGCCGCCGACGCCGTCGTCTTCGTCAAAGGCCGGCTGGATTTCAGAAGAGAAAAGCCGAACATAATCGCCTCGGAGTTAATCACCCTTGACGAAGCAACCGATAAGCTCGCGGGCAAGGTGCGAATCAATCTTGACGCCCAAAATGTTACCAAAGAAAAAGTCGCTGAGATTAAAAGTATCTGCCTGCATCACAGGGGCAAGAGCAGCGTTTACGTCGCAATCAGAACTGATAAGGGCAAGGTTTACGCCTCCGCCGACAGGCAACTTTCGGTAAACCCCGACCCCGAATTCTGCCGTAAGATTCGTCACCTGATTGGCCCTGAAAACTTACAATTGACAAGATAAGATGACCGAAATCAGAAAAACACTGGAAATTTTCAAAGCCCGCTGGCCGGAGGTTATGTTAATCATAGCCCTTGAGGTCTTGTCACACTTTATCAATATGTCGCAGAGAATATTTCACCCAATAGAACAGCCGCTCCGCATACTGATAACGCTCGTGTATATTTCATTCACCATAATAATTTTTATGCTTATATTCGGTTTCCAGCGAACCGTTTATCTTGAAGACCGGAAGCGGCAATCACCCCTTGTCTTATTGCGAGAAGGTAAACACTTTTTTTTGCCGTTGGCTGGTTTAGGCATAATTTATAGTCTCATCCTGGCATGTTTACAAATCCTGGTTTTTTGGACCATAAAGCATGCAGCTACAGGTTTTATGGATACACGTTGGGGCACATCTTTAATTTATCTTACACTATCCACCTCGTTCAATTTGATTCTAATAAAGCCAGTCCTTCTGATATTTCCATTAATAATAGTGTTGGATTGCAGCATACTTAAGAGCTTCAAAATGCTTGGCCGATGTCGACTAAGAGACGCAAGAGAACTTATTATTTTATTCCTTATTTCATTAGGATTGCCGTTTCTATGGGCATTGCTGCCATCTCAGCATGGTATGACAATTTCGCATTACCTTTTACCAACATCGCATATTATTGTAGGGCAATTTATTGACCTGATGATAGCAGTCATGGCAATAAGATTTGTCGCCTCTCGAAATTTAATATATGATAACGGCTCAAAACCTTTAGATTCACTGAACCCTTCAATATAGCTGAGGATTAGCTTTGAAAAACAAATTTACAGGCAAGTTTATCGCCCTTGATGGGCCGGATGGATGCGGGAAAAGCACGCAGGTCAAGCTGCTCGTCGATTGGCTTACCAAACAAGGCGTCGATGTAGTCAGTTTTCGCGAGCCGGGAGCGACCGCCATAGGCGAAAAAATCAGGGATATACTGCTCAATCCCGAACACAAAGCGATGGATACCGCAACCGAGGTGATGCTTTATATGGCGGCGAGAGTTCAACTGTGGAATGAGAAAATCGCTCCGGCCTTAAAGCAAAATAAATGCGTTGTCGTTGACCGCTGGCTATCCAGCACCTGTGCCTACCAGGGGCACGCAGGCGGATTCGGAATAGATAAGGTCATTAAACTCGCAGCCGACTGCCTTGAAAAGCCCTGGCCTGACTTGACAATAATCCTCGACGTCGATTCCACAACCGCGGCTACACGACTCAAAAGCAACCTCGACCGTATGGAGCAAAAGGGTGACGGTTATCATAAAAAAGTCCGCGATGGCTTCCTGAAAATTGCCAAACAGCAGAAAAACTTCGTCGTGGTCAACGCCGCGGACAATATCGACGCCGTCCACAAAAAAGTAAGAGACATCATCGACAAATTCGGGGCCGAATAATGCCGCTAAAAGACGTCTTCTGCCAGGAAAAAGCCATCTCAGCGATTCAATGTTCCTTCGCCGGCGATAAAGTGGCACACGCCTATATTTTCGCGGGGCCTGATGGCATTGGGAAATTCACTACCGCTAAGGAATTCGCAAAGTTATTGCTTTGTAAGAACCCCGTACGAAAGGGCGACTTCACCGATAGTTGCGGCAATTGCGCATCCTGCCAGGCGTTCGACGCCGGCTCACATCCCGATTTCGAACACGTTTACAAGGAACTGCTCGAATTCACAGAAGAGGGCAAAGACAGGGAACCGCCGATTGATTTCCCAATTGCCGTCGTGCAAGAATTCGTCCTCGATAAAGTCAACCAAAGGCCTGCTTTGTCAACACGAAGAGTCTTTGTCTTAACTGAGACCGAAAAACTTAACAACGTATCACAAAATTGCCTCTTGAAGGTCCTCGAAGAACCGCCCGCTTATTGCTGCATGATTCTCGTCTGCACCAGGCCCGACAAACTCCTGCCCACAATCCGCTCCCGTTGCCAGATATTACGATTCGGCCCCATCGACGAGGAAAAAATAATCGAAAAACTGCGTCAGCCCGGCCTTAGCGAAAAACAGATAAAATTCTTCGCCCGCCTGACCGACGGCTCACTGGGGTTGGCCGGCACATATTCACAGCTCGAAACAGCCGAGGCAAACATTTATGAAACCAAGACGTATATTTTAGATACCTTGGCTAATTTAGAATACAAAAACGCGCTGGAGCTGGCGGAAACAATTCAAAAACAATCGAAGGAAATCGCGTCCATCTGGGCCAAACTCGCCCCTGCCGTAAGCACAAACGATATAAAACGCAAATCTACTGTAATCATACTTCAGATTATAATCAGCGCCCTTCACGACGCGATGCTGACAAATATCGCTGCCGGCAGCCAAATAGTCAATTTCGACCAGCCCGAACAAATCAAAAAAATAGCCCTGCGATTCAATCCTGAGCAGGCGGCCCAAAAAATCGCCGAATGCTTCAAAACCCTCCACTATCTCGAATCATCCGTTAATGAACGGCTTATTTTAGAGCAACTGTTGTTAAATCTGGCAGAAACTGATAAAATCACGTCTGAACTTTAGGGATTTCACCGCGGAGCCCGCTGAGACCGCAGAGAAAATCATATCGTAATCTCTGCGTTTTCCGCGGCCTATGCGGTAAAAATAAGAAAAACAAATGGAAGATACGTCAACAACAAAACCTAAGCTGCCAAGGACCAGAAAGTTTATGCTGGTTCGCTACGGCCGGATGAGGGCGCTGGGCCTGTTCGAGCACAACGAAGCCACGATTCCCTCCACGCCGACGCGCGTCGTCATCAAAACCGAAAAAGGTATGGAGCTTGGCACTATCGTGGGAGGCATCAGCACTTACCGTGCAGGCCAGCTCAAATTGTCCGATGAACAACTGAAGAAATACTTCGACGATTCCGAAATACCATTCACCACCGAGCCGGCGGGCAGATTCATAAGGTACGCCACGCCCGAAGACATCAACGAGGAAAAGCATTTCCAGAAAATCGCCATCGAAGAAACGAAGTTCTGCAAAAAACTCGTAAAGGAAATGAACCTGCCGATGAAAATCGTCGATGCCGAGCACATCCTCGGCGGGGAGCGTATCGTATTTTACTTTATGTCCGACGGCAGGGTCGATTTCCGCGATCTCGTCAGGAAACTGGCGCAGGAATACCAGACCAGAATCGAAATGCGGCAAATCGGCGCACGCGACGAGGCAAAAATACTCGGCGACGTCGAAAGCTGCGGGCAAAAATGCTGCTGCATCAGGTATCTCAAATCTCTCAAGCCCGTCAATATGCGAATGGCCAAACTGCAAAAAGCGACGCTGGACCCGTCGAAAATCTCTGGTTACTGCGGCCGGCTCAAGTGCTGCCTGCGCTACGAGGACGATACCTATACCGAGCTTAAAAAACGCCTGCCGCCCCGAAACACATTAGTCAACACACCCGAGGGCAAAGGCAGAATCATCGACTACCAGGTACTCGCCCAGCTGGTTATGGTCGAGCTTGAAACCGGCACAAGGACATTGGTTCCAAGAGACAAAATTGAAATACTCGGCCAATTCCAGCCCAATAATACAAACACAAAACCTCCGAAGGAAAGCATCCCGAAGGAAAGCACTCCTGAGGAAAGCATACCCGAGGAGAATGCCCCTGAGGAAAATAATACTACAGAAGATAATACTTCAGAAGACAACAATACTGATGAAAAGTCAAACGGTTGAATTGACGCCCGACAAGGCGTAAAAAAGGAAAATTATGCCGCGTAAAATCGTCGTTACATCTGCCCTGCCCTACGCCAACGGCCCCATCCACATCGGCCACCTCGTCGAATATCTCCAGACCGATATCTGGGTGCGGTTCCAGAAAATATCCGGCAATCAATGCTTTTACTTCTGCGCCGACGACACTCACGGCACCGCGATAATGATTAGCGCGAAAAACAAAGGAATCACTCCCGAACAGCTCATAGACGGCGTCCACAAGGAACACTACAACGATTTCAAACGCTTCCTGATTGAGTTTGATAATTACTACTCAACCCATTCGCCCGAAAACCGTAATTTCAGCGAGACGATTTTTAATCGGCTTAACGCCGCCGGCTCAATTACAAAGCGAAACATCGACCAGGCCTGGTGTCCCAATTGCAAAATGGCTCTGCCCGACCGGTTCATCCGAGGTACCTGCCCGAAATGCAAGGCCGAGGACCAGTATGGCGATTCCTGCGAGGTTTGCAGCGCAACGTATCAGTCCACCGACCTCATCAATCCCCGCTGCTCCAACTGCGGCTCGACGCCCGTTTTGAAACAATCCGAACATTATTTCTTCAAGCTGACCGACTACAAAAAGCAATTGCGGGACATATTCGCGAAGGGCTATATCCAGGAATCCGTCTCCAACAAGCTCGACGAATGGTTCAACGCCGGTTTAAAGGACTGGGACATCTCGCGCGACGGTCCATACTTCGGCTTCAAAATCCCCGGCGAGGAAGACAAATACTTCTACGTCTGGCTCGACGCGCCAATCGGCTATATGGCTTCCGCCAAAAATTACTGCGACAAAAACGGCCTCGACTTCGACACCGTCTGGAACGGCCCCGATTACGAGCTTTACCACTTCATCGGCAAAGACATTATGTATTTCCACGCCCTGTTCTGGCCCGCGATGCTCGTCGGGGCGGGCTTCAAAACCGCAAACAAACTCTTCGTCCACGGTTTCCTCACAGTCAACGGCCAGAAAATGAGCAAGTCGCGCGGCACCTTCATCAAGGCCGCAACTTACCTCAACCACCTTGACCCCGAATACCTCCGCTACTATTACGCGGGCAAACTTTCCGCCGGCATCGACGACCTCGACCTCAGCTTCGAGGACTTCGTAAATAAAATCAACTCCGACCTCGTGGGCAAATTCACTAACCTCGCCTCGCGAGCCGCACCGATGCTCAAAAGCAAACTCAACAGCCGGCTGGGTAAACTCGACGACGAAGGCAAAAAACTCATCGATACAATCGCCGCCGCGGGTAATGAGATTACGCAAAACTATGAAAATCTAAATTACGCAGCCGTAATCCGGACTGCCACCGCCCTTGCCGACCTTGCCAACCGCTACGTCGAGCAAAACCAGCCCTGGACTACAATCAAAACAGACCCGGAAAAAGCACGCACAACGCTGACCGCAACCCTAAACGCCGTTCGCATCCTGACAATTTATCTAAAACCGGTCCTGCCCGCCTTCGCCGAAAAAGTCGAACGACTGCTGAACATCGGCAAACTCACCTTCGCAGACATAAACACAACGCTCCAAGAACATAATATCAATGATTTTGAACGTCTCTTTGAACGCGTGGATAAAGAAAAGGTTGACGCTATGATTGAAGAAAGTAAAGACACGGGAGATAAACCTATTGCCTCCGAACCAACCCCGGCGATAACCGCTGAACCGATTAAGCCGGAATGCACAATCGAGGACTTCGCCAAAATCGACCTGCGTATCGCACAGGTCGTAAAGGCCGAACGCGTCGAAGGGGCCGACAAACTCCTGCGACTTCAATTAGACGTAGGCGGTATCCAGAAAAACGTGCTCGCCGGCATCGCACAGGCGTATCAGCCCGAAGCGATAGTCGGCAAAATCGTCATTGTTTTCGCGAACCTAAAACCTCGCCAGATGCGCTTTGGCCTGTCCGAAGGTATGATTCTCGCTTCAGGACCGGGCGGCAAAGAAATCTTTATGCTCACCGCCGATACGGGCGCAAAACCAGGCGCAAAAGTAAGCTGACACGTTATGACCGAAAAAAAATCGCTTGAAGAAATCTCGGAGTCAGACAGCCGATACGACCCAAAGGCCGTGCGGTTTGTTTACGAGGGCCTCGGCTACACCATCCGAAAGCTCGCCGCAGGCCAGCCCGGGCATATCACGGGCCAAACCCTCTGCGAAGGCCTCCGCCAGCTCGCGCTCGAAAAATGGGGTATGCTCGCCCCGGTCGTCCTCGATTCATGGCGGGTCAAAACCACCCGCGACTTAGGTGAAATCGTCTATCTGCTCATCAGGCACAACTGGATGAAAGCCCAGCCAACCGATACAATCGACGATTTCAACAACGTTTTTGAACTTAAAACCGCCCTCAAAGACGGTTTTAAATTCTAAAAAAGCATCCTTAAGGCGTAAATTACCCAAATTGCCGCCCCCTTTTGCTTGACAAATTCGGGCAAGTACTCTAATATATAAAGAAATTAATATGAACGGCCATTTTGGAGAGGACATTTAATGCGCCTCGTAGTAAAACAAGGTGAGCGCACCATTAACGAATTCCATTTCGACAAGGGGCCAATCTACATCGGCAGACACACCAACAGCCAGATACTCCTGCCCGACAAGGTCGTCTCGCGCCAGCACGCAGTAATTTACAACACCAAGGACGGCCAATGGGTCGTCGAAGACCTCGACAGCGCAAACAAGACCTACTTAAATAACGCCGAGATTCGCAAATCCGAGGTCAAGGCAGGCGACGTCATCCGCATATCCGATTTCAGTATCGAGGTCAACTTTGAAACGGCCTCCGTTTCTGCCGACCCAGGCGAAACAGTCGAGCTTGAAGAGCCGCCTGTCAGCTTATCTTCCGGCCCGCAAATAATTATCCGAAAACTCGGCGCTGAAAAAGCCCCGGCCGTAAGGTTCCAAGCCGAACGCGCTACTGATTTTCTGCAGGCAATCGAGGAATTGAAAAAGACAGACCACCTGGATAAGGCGCTGCTGGTCATGCTTGAAACAGTATCAAAACAGTTCAAAACCTATCACGTCTGGGGCGCTATGCGTTCCAAAGCCGACGGCCCGATGACTGCCCACGCCGGCAGAAACAGAAGCGGTATGGCCGTCGAGCAGTCGGACCTCGAATACGGTGACAAAATCGCTGAGGCCCTCAACAAAAAACAGTGCATGCTCTTCATCTTCACTCGTGACCTAAACATCCAGAAGGAAATCCAGATTCGTTCAGTCCTTATCGTCCCCCTGCTTTCCACCGCCGGCTGTTTCGGCGTACTCTACGCCAACAACACCTTCCGCGACGACCATTACAACCTCGGCGACCTCGATTACCTGATGCTCTTAGGCCTCCACTCCGCCTCCGTCCTCGCCAAACTCCCGGCTTGATTAAAGTCGCAGTTATTCATAAAAGCATCATTCATTTCAATCTTACAGGACTATTTCTTACCAAGCCATCCCAAAGTGCTTACGTGTGACAAACAATTTCCCCAGTCTCCAGCAATCGGGGCACCGGAATGAAATTGTCTTGCCTTCTTTAATATTTGACCCGCTTTCCGCCATTTCCACTATATGTTCAACTGTGTCTTCCTGCCGGACAATTGTTATTGTTTTGGGATTCTCCATTTCATTTTTTAGCCACACTACAGCAGGATGATTGGTTAAATTTTTCCCAGTTGCAGGCAGATCAAACCCGCGTTTCCATCCGGGGTCTTGCCAGCTCGAGCATCTTTCGCATTCCTTTATGCTGGTCTGCAATCGCGGATGTCTTTCACATAATTCCTCATCTACCACGCCAATCGGCTCACTTATTATGCCCTTTGCGTTTTTATTTCCACGTATTTGGTCCCACCTTTCACGAGCCAAACAAAGATAAATTACATCATCAATATTAACTGCAAAACAGGATGGCAATGGGTCTGGCAAATCTGCCCTGCATATAAAATTCTGCATGGAAAAATCTAAATCCAACTCAGTTATTGAAAAACCTCTGTTACCACATTTGGCGCATTCGTGTCCTCCTGCGTCAAAACCCTTTACGCCGACATTATTCGCGATTGAATTACCCACCAGTTCGTAATATTTCCTTTTCCCTTTTCGTTTTACCTGGCACTCTCGGAATTTTAATCTTTTACGTTCCTCGTTTGTTAATAACGAAATGAATCTGTCCGAAAAAAACCAAGCACTCGCATGAATCTGGCTGTGACGTAGAAATAAACCGTCAGAATCGCCTATTTTAAGCTCTGTTTTGAATTCCACCTCGGTTCGTTTCCCGATTCCACGCATACAAACCTTGCAGATACCCCCTTCATAAAGCGAATTCGCATATTCCATAGTGATTGCATCAACTTGTCCGTAGAGGAAATACCCTCCCAGCAATGAAAATATCTCATCGCCGTATACATAATAAATCTCCGGAATAAAGAATCTCTTTGTTCTCTCGCTTACCGGCAAGGGGGGATCAAATTCCATTACCGTAGGAATTACATCATCACCATTTTTAGCATCGCCCCATATTTCCTGCTCAAGCTGTAGTTTTGCCGCATCGAGAGTCTCTCCCCACCCGGACAGCTTTGGCTTTCCCTTAACCCAAACGTGCCATTGTTGTCCGATTCTTTCCCACTTGCATACAAATACATTGCCCGCCATATTTACCACCAAGATTGACCTTGTGCTTTAATTTGCTTCATCAGCGATGTCGTCAGCCACTATGAATATTTTGGGCGAAAAATAAGCCAGGAATCTTTTTTCCCCGCTCTTATATCTGCGCCAGAAGGACCACATAATTCTTGCCATAGTATTTTGCGCACTTTGGGCAGGTGGTATAGAAAAAGTAAAGCTTCCTCATCTCTTTGCCCTTTTGGCGGACGTAATCGGTCATCTGCTTTACCCACTGGCGGATATTTTTATACGGCCCTTCAAAAACCTGTGTCAAAAATGTCCCTGAAACCTTAACCATTTCCGCTCCCGGCACGTCTTTGGCCACAGCGATATAAATATCCGCTCCCCAAAGCGAATTGTCATCACTAAGCAATATCGGCTCAGGCGCTAATGCCCCTGCTTTGGCAATCCTTTCCATATTCCGCACCATAACCTTGCCGAAGTTCAACGGGATATGCAGGAAACTGGTAACGTGGTCTTTAATAAAAAGCTTGTCCTTAAATGTTACCTCTTTTTTGTCCCATGGCTCAGGATTAAACCGAGGGCAGCATCCCGTCTCCGCGTTCTCATACAACTTATCCATAACATTCTCCTTTCAATCCGAAAAAGGGGTCAGGTCCCTTTTCGTCATTTAATACACCTCATCAAATCGCCTAATTTATCGCCGGCAAGGAATGCGAACGACAGAATAGCGATAATCCACATCGTCGGCTTGACCTCTCGCACCTTTCCCGCAGCGGACTTTATAAGCACAAAGGAAATAAAGCCGAAAGCAAGCCCTGTGCTGATACTGTAACTAAGCGCAATCATCACGATAATAATGAAGGCAGGGAACGCCTCCTCGATATCCGCGAAGTTTATCGCCCGGACTTCTTTCATCATAAACAGGCCCACCATAATCAAAGCCGGGGCCGTCGCGTATTCAGGCACAATGCCCACGAGTGGCGCGAATAATATCGCAAGTAAAAATAACGCCCCCGTAACAACCGAGGTCAACCCTGTGCGCCCCCCCTGCTCGATACCCGCCGCCGATTCGATATACGCTGTAGTTGTCGATGTGCCGAATAACGCCCCGGTCATTGTCGCAATTGCGTCTATCGCCAATAATCTGTCCATCCCTTTTATTTTGCCGCGACTATCGACCATTTTCGCCTGGTGACAGCACGCAACCAATGTTCCGATACTGTCGAACATATCCATAAACATCAAGCTGAACACGCTGCCCAGAACGCCCCATTTCAACGCACCGAAAATATCCAGATGAAACGCAATCGGCCTTATATCCACGTCGAACGATATCCACTTTTCAGGCCTGTCAACGTATCCGAACGCAATCGCCAACAATGTCGAAAACGCTATACCGATAAGCAGCGAACCCTTTATCCCCTTCATTTCAAAAAACAGCATAAATAACAATCCCGCCAGTCCTATCAGTGTCGTCGCCCCCAGAGGCCCAGCCGAGACGAGCGTCGAATCATTTTTAACTATTATGTGAAGATTGACTAACCCGATGAACGTGATGAAAAGCCCGATGCCGACGGATATGGCCGCGATAACCCCCGGCGGTATCGCCTCAACGAGCTTTTTGCGAAGCCCAATCAAGGTCAGCAGCAAAAACAATGCGCCCGAAACAAACACCGCCCCAAGCGCCGTCTCCCAGCTTACCCCCTTGCCGAGCACAAGGGTATATGTGAAAAACGCGTTTAGCCCCATTCCCGGCGCCATCGCAATCGGCGCCTTTCCGAAAACACCCGTGATAATTGTCGAAATCGCCGACACCAGGCACACCACCGCCACAAGTGCGTTTTTATCCATCCCCGTTTTGCTCAACATCGTGGGGTTTACAAAAATTATGTAGGCCATCGTCAGAAACGTCGTAATGCCCGCTATTGTCTCCGTCCTGACGTTTGTCCCCCTCGACTTCAATCCAAAATAATCGCCCGCCATATTCGACCTCCCGTGTCAATAGCGATACAATTGATTGTTTTACCGCAGAGCACGTTGAGACCGCAGAGTTTTTATTTTTTTCTCCGCGACCTCCCGTAAGGGATGGCCAAGCCATTTGCGGCCTCTGCGGTTAACTAAATGCGAGCGAGAGGAGTCGAACCTCCACGGGTTTACACCCACAAGGTCCTAAGCCTTGCGCGTATGCCAGTTCCGCCACGCTCGCTAAATCATTGCTGTTTACCGCCATCCTGTTCTGATGCAATCTTCTCGATGCGTTTTTCCGCATCCTGCAGAATCTTCCTGCATTGCTTAATCAGGGCCATTCCCTTTTCATACTGCTGCAAGCTGTCGCCAAGCGTAATTTCGCCCTGCTCGATTTTGCCGACTATCCCCGTCAGCTCCTTTACCGCCTGCTCAAACGTCAGTTTGCTCGTATCGTTCTTTATTTCATCCTTTGCCATCGTATTTTTGCCTTTTACCTTTTAACTTTTTACTTCTTCGTAACCTTGCTTTCAATCAAATTTTCCGCCAGTTCCGTAACCAGCGCATCCCCAATCTGTGTTTGTGCTGCATTTTTCAATACCGCGCCGGTCTGTTTTAGCGTCGTTATCGAGTATCCGCGTTTCAATACCGCCCTTGGATTCAGGCCCTCAAGCCGATTTTCCTGAGCGGTAAGCTGCATCCGTGCCCTGCCCAGTAATGCCGATACAGCCGCGTTTGCCCTGCTTCGCAGCTCATTAACCTCGACCGTTTTCCTGCCCAATAATCGTCTCGGCTCAAGCCGAACCACCTGCTCATAATATCCATTCAGCCGCTCCTTCGCATCTGTTATCATATCTCCAATCAATTCTTCAAGGTTGCCGTTAATCTCATCTAATTGCTGCTGACGGTTCCGCACCTGCAAAATCGGGTTGCGAAACGCGGCGCTGGCGCATATCGTCTGCAATCTTTGTTCCGCAAGCTCGATAACCGATTCTATATCGCCCGTCAGCCGACTTTCTGCAGCTAATAACTTTTCCAGCACTTCTCTCGCATCCGGCACAGTGACCACTCCCGCCTTCGTAGGTGTCGATGCCCGCGCATCCGCCACCAAATCTGCTATCGTCGTATCAATCTCGTGGCCTACCGCGCTGATTATCGGTATCTTCGAGTCATAAATCGCCCGCGCCAAAACCTCCTCATTAAACGCCCACAAATCCTCCGGCGACCCGCCGCCCCTGCCCACAATCAAAATATCGAGTTTGAGTTTATCGTTTCGGCGATTGACGTCCTTTATCGCCGATGCGATTTTCTCAGCAGCCCCCTCACCCTGCACAGGCACCGGGTAAAAACACAACACACAGGGCCAGCGGTCAAAAATGCTTTTCCTGATATCATCAAACGCCGCTCCCGATTCGCTCGTCAATACCCCTATCCGCCTCGGATATTTCGGCAGCGGCTTTTTATGCGCCTCATCGAACAATCCCTGCGCCGATAACCGTTTGACCAATTGCTCAAAAGCTAATTGCAGCGCACCCACCCCCGCCGGCTCCATCTTCTCGACGTAAAACTGGTATTTCCCCTGCGGCTCGTAAACATCGACGTTACCCGTCGCGAAAACCGCAAGACCGCTCTCCGGCTTAAACTTAACCTTCTTGAAATTGCTCCCCCACATCACGCAGGGCAATACCGACCCTTCATCCTTGAGCGAAAAATAGCAGTGCCCGCTCGAATGTAATTTCCAGTCGCTAATCTCGCCCCTCACCGTCAATCGCCCGGGGAGATTATTTTCCAGCGTCGTTTTTATCAGTGTCGTTACCTGGCTGACGGTATAGATTTTCACCTGCTCATTTGCCATATCCGCCGATTATACCCCCTCCACGCGCAAAACAAAAGCTGCGGCCTCGACTAATCCGCAGCTTATGTTTTGTTCTTGTATTTATGCGGTTTATTTCAAACCATACCAATCGCCATAGCACTGGTTCCACGAAGGCGAGTTATCCGAGCAATTGACACGAACCGTAAAAGTCCTCGTTGTAGTCAACCCTGGCATATACTCCCAGAAACACGTGCATTGATTATATGGGTCATCCGCGCAATGACAGCTCTTTTTACCGTTTGTCGTTATCGAGCTGACGCATTTATTATTCGGTCTGGGATTATGGTCCACGTAACCCTGAAGCAATTGAGCAACAGGCGCCACGTATTTGCTCGTGATAGTGCCGCTCTTTACGATAACCATAGGCACCGGCTGACCGACACTCACGTCATTCATCGACTCAATCACACTATTCAGATGAGCTCCGCTTGTGATGGTAACACCCCGATACTCTTCAATGATGTCATTGGTATCGAGCAATCCCTGCGCCGACGTCTGGTCGTAAAGCTGCACAATTTGAGCAGGCCCCTTTGTATCTTCAGGGTCAAATACAAACCCGACTCCCACTATCTGTCTGCCGCCTCCGCCGCCACCGCCGGCTCCAGTTGTCTCAAGCCATTCATCCGCGAAAATGGCAAAATCATAAAGATTCACAACACAGTCCTTGTTAAGGTCTCCATCGGGATATCCCCTTGCGCCGCAATTATTGGAGTCGGAATTGACAACCATTGTGTTCATTATCCGCCCGACCGGAATCTGGTTCATAGTCACAGTAACATGTCCGGGCACAACCGCCGGCGTCTTGCCGTTCACCTTCCACTGCACGCCTAAACTGCCTCCTCCGACCGAAATTTCCGAGCCGGGATTGGCCTGATAGCCGTATCTGCCGAGGGTAACACCCGTCCCGCTCCAATTGGGGGGCGGCACGACCTGGATATACCCCGGATAAATCACCCACGGGTCATCAACGTGCAAATCGTTTATGTAGTTAATGTCAGACCAGTTCGTTATGTTAAGCTGCCACTGGTGCTGATAAGGGAAATTGGGATCGTATGGCCCCGTCCAGCAGGGGTCGGTATGTGTGATATAACCCATATACTCATAGGTAAATTCGAGCGGCGTGGTTGTAAAATCCCCGCCCGGAACCGTTGCCTGCATTAAATATACTTTCGCTCCGGGCCGCGTATCCACTATTTTAGACACGTCATAACCCGGCAGCCGGCCGGGCAGGTCGCTAACAAGCACCGTCTCAATCGTCGCTGGGTATGTAGCTCCTGACTTCCCTGTAAAGAAACCCGGGGAACCCGTAGGCACTATCTCGGGCGAACTTGGATTAAAACCTTTCTGGTTAGAAACTTCATTCCCGTCGCGATTGGGCTCAAGGTCATACGCGAAAATTTCCGTCATTTTAAGATATCCGGGAAGTTCCGGAGGAGAAGATACGTATGCCTCCCAGTACGAATCCACAAAAATAGGCGCCTGGTAATAAAATTGAAAGTCGCCTCCTCCGTGACTCTTGACGTGATAGCTGTAACCATACGCGTAGAGATAGACATCACTCGTCGTCGGTATCGTATAATCCGCCTGAACCCAGTGCGTGCCCTTGTAGTTAGGCGTCGGGCCATAGGGTCCATACCATTCATCGGCCCTCGCTGTGCTGATAACAAAAAATATTATCAGCCCGATTGCAATAGTTCCTCTCATAACTTTGTCCTCCTTCAAAAAAAACACCTGTTTTAGTTTAAACACAGACAGACCACCAACCCTGCGCCCGCAGGGAGGCTATCAATGCTCAACAACTTATTCAGGTGGTCTTGGCGCTCAGGGAATTACATGCTGCGTGCTTTCTCCTGTTGTTGCCGGGCAATTGCTTTCTTTTGCGCCAAGCGGGGTGGTTCCTCGTCAGATGCTTTTGCTTCAGGATAAAATGACTTTTTCCTTCTGTCAAGAAAATTACAGGATTTTTTTTGACGGAATAGTTGTAACTAATGCTAATACAAGAAGATACAATTCCTACTTCTTTTACTGAATTCGTCTCCTGTACAGCTTTGTCTCAAGCGGCTTTTGCCAGCCCGTCCAGTTAGAATCGCCCGGCTCATCCTCAATCAGCCGCGTTACCTGGTTCATTTTCGCGTCCAAGTCATCTATATAACACACCATAAACGCCTCCGCCGTCGCAGGCAATTTGGGCGAGCCAAACTCATATTCCCCGTGATGCGACAAAATGATGTGCCCCAGCGTATCCAGAATCGCCCCGTCTATCGGCACACCTTTTGCAGCCAATACGTCCGCCTTTTTGTGCAGCATCAGGATGGTTTTTGTTATGTGCCCGATTAGCTGCCCCGAATCCGTATATGAAAACGCCGTATCGTATGTAAGCTCTTCGGTCTTGCCCATATCGTGGATAAAAATCCCCGCCAGCACCAAATCCGCCTGCACCTGGGGATATAAAGGCAGTATCACCGAAGCAACCCGCAGCATATTCCACGTATGCTCAAGCAATCCGCCGATACAATCGTGATGCATCGACATCCCGCCCGGACAACTGCAAAAACGCTTCATCAATTTTTCGTCTGCCAAAAATTCATCCACAATCGCCTTCAACTGCTTATTTTTCACCCCGCCGACAACCCGCTTTACCTCCGCCCACATCTCGTCAACGTCTTTATCCGTGCGGGCGAGAAACTCATCGATATTGACCTTGCTCGAATCGACGATGCTGATATTATTCACCACAACCTGCAAACTGTTCTGATATACCTCGCTTCTTCCCTTTATCCGTACGAACCCCGGCTTGGGCAGTTCCCCGTACATCGCCTCGCTCGCCTGCCAGACCCGCCCGTTCAATTGCCCCGTCTTATCGCAAAGGAACATCGCTATATACAAATCGCCTCGCGACGTGCTGCGCAGAATCGGCTCTTTCACAAGGTAGATATCGTCAATCACCTCGCCCGGCGCTATTTCGCTGATATATCTGTGTGCCATTAATCGCTCCTAACCCAAATTGCGGTAAATTCAACGGCACGATTATCAACCCTGCCTTATTTATAATCAACCAAAAAAATCAGGGCATATATCTTCACAATATATGCCCCTTATTTGTAATCTCAAATGATTACGCTCAACATCCGCCACTAAAATGACGGCATATCACTTGCAGCTGGAACATAATTAAGCGAGTTGCCCCACACAGCAACCTGCACCTTGGTGATATCTTTCTTACAGGATGGCTGGGTATAAGTCGTGATATTCGTCGGTAGTCCCCTTAACGCGGCTAAAGCAATCGTCTCCTGACATTGCCATCTCCAGTATTCACCGTGCCCGTCGGCAAATCCAACAGTCGTTCCATTTTCATGCATTAAACCGGGCCAGTCGGGATAATTTTCCCACCACGGATGGTTGGCAAGAATCTGCATAGCATCCGGCGTCGTGATTTTTTCTTCTATAAATACCAGCCGCTGGGAAGACCCTTTAATCTGCCCCGTCCTCTTAAAGACCTGCCCCTCCTCATTCGGAGCTGCCAACGAATTGTGTGCATTCATCGAGTTTGGCATAACATACGTCCGGTGCACAAATATTGGGGCCTCAGAGCAACGATAAACCCTTGTATTTTTAACATACCTGTAAAGAGCGCCCTTCTTCATTTTTTCCACTCGCTCATCATAGGTCAATGTCGTATATGTTGACATACCCCATGAATAATAATTCACTCCATCTATAACGCCGATGTTCCAGTCATAACCGCCGTCATCGGGTGGGTTGTGAAAAGACGAACACCAATATGGCTCCGTCACAGTACTCCCTGCCACACCCGGGACCGGGGTTTGCCCGCCGTTAACAAGTTTGCCGTCGTTGTTCTCGGCATAAGACATCCACGCCGTCAAAAGCTGCCTCATATTGCTTATACAAACGATGCGCTTTGCTGTTCTTCTGGCCTTGGTCAGGGCCGGCAGCAAAACAGCCATCAATAGCGCTATAATCGAGATAACCACCAGAAGCTCGACCAGCGTAAACCCATCTTCGCTAACGCTGCTCCCGTAAGGGACGCCTTTCGGCGGATGGGCAGGCCCCTTGTTTTTCTTCAAAATTTTTCTCCTCTGTAACCCAAAAAGCCAACCCTCCTACCGATTATGTTACCGCACCGACACGCCCCAAACCGCGTTTTCCATCCACTTGGCATCAACATTTCCGCATTCATTTCTCGCCCTGGTCCAGTAAGGGTCATAATCTGACCCTCTCAGCGGGGGCAAAGAAGGGGAACGTTTGGCCATTTCCAATGTTGTCGCACACACCCATTGATGGTAATCTGCGTGGCCGTCGGCAAACCCGAAATTAGCTCCATTTCCATGCATAACATTGGGCACATCACCGTCCCAATAAAGATGAGGCGCCGTTGCATCATCTATTGTTTTATATGGAAATATGCAAGTATCGCCTGATATTCTCCTCTCCTCTAAAAACACAATCCTCTCTTTTGAATTCTTAATCTGTCCTATCCTCTTTGCAATATCACCTTCGGCATGAAAAGGCCAGCGTGCATTCATAGATTCGGGCATAACATAAGTCCGATGCATATCTTTATCGGCCTCCGGGCAACGGTAACTTTTTACATTCGGACAAAATCTATAAAGCGCACCCCTCTTCAGCAAACTTACTCTCTCTGCGTATGGCAAAGTAAGGTCCCAGTCATACCTTGTTGTGGGCCAACCTGTGCCAACCTCGTCGTCTGCGGCTAAAGGCGGCAAAGGCGTACACCAATATGGCTCCGTCACAACGGCAGGGGGTATCGCAACCTGCCCACCGTTAACAAGTTTGCCGTCATTGTTCTCAGCGTAGGCCATCCACGCCGTAACAAGCTGCCTCATACCGCTCAAACACATAATACGCTTTGCCTGCGTTCTTGCCTTGGTCAGGGCGGGCAGCAAAACAGCCATCAGCAACGCGATAATCGAGATAACCACCAAAAGCTCGACCAACGTAAACCCATCTTCGCTAACGCTGCTCCCGTAAGGGACGCCTTTCGGCGGATGGGCAGGCCCCTTGTCTTTCTTCAATATTTTTCCTCTCTGTAACCAAAAAACCAGGGCATATATCATTAACGATATATGCCCTTTAACTTTTGATTCAAAAACCAACTTTCCTGCCGTTTATCTTACCGCGACATAGCCCAAATCGCATTAAGAAGCCAATCATAATCTTTCGGACAAGCCGCAAGTTGTGCTGGAGTCGGCGCCCCAACTGTATCGTCAGTGCTTGGATTCAGGGCCCATTTTATTATGACGTCACATTGCCATTGATGGTAATCGGCGTGGCCGTCAGCAAACCCGAAATTCGCCCCGTTTCCATGCATAACATTAGGTTTATCGTAAATCCACGGTGGAGGAATACCAGCGGTCGTCGGAGTAGGAAATTCGAAAGCATCGGGAGTTACCGACTTCTCTTCAAAAAAAACAACCCGGTCTTTCGATCCTGTAATCTGGCCTAATCTCTTTGCAACCTTACCTGCGGGCATGTAATTGTTAGGTGCGCCTTTCCATTCTGCATTCATAGATGCAGGTATAACATAAGTCCGATGCGCATCTCTAACGGCCTCCGGGCAGCGGTAACTTTTAACGTTTGGACAAAATCTATAAAGCGCACCTTGTTTTAATAACAACTCTCTTTCCTTATAAACCAAAGTCAAATCCCAGTCGAATCTTTTTGCGTTATAACCGCTACCGGTCTCGTCGGACGTGGGCAGGGGATACAGAGGCGTGCACCACCATGGCTCCTTCACCCAGTCGTATGCGTTTCCGCCTGTTACTGGGTCTGTTCCGGCCTGCCCGCCGTTAACAAGTTTGCCGTCATTGTTTTCCGCGTATGACATCCACGCCGTAACAAGCTGCCTCAGGCCGCTCAAGCATGAAATACGCTTTGCCTGCGTTCTCGCCTTGCTCAGGGCCGGCAGCAAAATAGCCATCAGCAACGCGATAATCGAGATAACCACCAACAACTCGACCAGTGTAAATCCTCTGAACAACCCTTTCCTGGAATTAGTGCGATTCTTCATAATAATGCCACTCTCCTATATTGCCCCGTCTATCGAAGGGCTCGTCCTTTTGAGCATTCTCACCGCCTGTTTACACCGACTCCTCGGCGGCACGATGACCTAACACCTATCCCATATATATCACATCCCCAGCCCGAAAACAACAGTAAATTCCAGTATTGATACTGAAAATTTACTCCCTGCCTGCTATTTATAGGACGAAATCGAACCTTGTCCGCCACAGGCAAGACCTCGCCAAGGGCGGGTACGCCAAGGGCAAGCCCGTCGCAGGCCCAACGCGTTTTACCCTTGCAATAATGAGTTTTTTGCATTATAAACCCGATTTGATGCTGCGGATATTAGACACGGATTTACACTGTTTATATTTCATTTCCGCCTCCGCTAACGCTTTGGCGGATAAATCTCTGTGTCCTCTGTGGCTAAACAAAAAAATTGTTTTCTGTGGCCAGAAAAGTGAGAGTATATGCGATACAGCAAAATGTTAATACCGACGGTCAAGGAAGCCCCCGCCGACGCGGAGATTCCGAGCCATAAACTTATGCTCCGTGCCGGGCTTATGCGTAAGCTCTCCAGCGGCACATATACCTACCTGCCCCTCGGCTGGCGATGCCTTTTGAAGGTAATCGGCATCGTCCGCGACGAAATGAACCGGGCGGGCGCACAGGAAATCCTTATGCCCTCGGTACAGCCGATTGAGCTTTGGCAGCAGACGGGCCGGGACGTCGATTACGGCCCGACTATGGCGCATTTTCAGGACCGCCACGGCAGACAAAACGTGCTTGCCCCGACCGCTGAAGAGGTTGTTACAAGCGTCGCCGCGGGCGAAATCAAATCCTATAAGCAACTGCCGATTAACCTGTACCAAATCAGCTTCAAATTCCGCGACGAGTTCCGCCCCCGGTTCGGCGTCCTGCGCAGCCGGGAATTTATTATGAAGGACGCTTACAGCTTCCACGCGACCCCCGAATGCCTCGATAAAGAATACTGGAATATGTACGAGACCTATAAGCGCATCTTCAAACGCTGCGGCCTCGATTACGTCATCGTCGAAGCCGAATCAGGCGAAATGGGCGGCTCCGGCTCTCATCAGTTCACCATCCCCTGCCCATCGGGCGAAGACGTCATCGTATATACCGAAGACGGCAGTTACGCCGCAAATATCGAAAAAGCAGAAGTTGACCCACTGTCCAAACAAAAACCCATCGCCAACCCGCCCAAGCCGGAAGAAATCCACACACCAAACGTCGGCTCAATCGACGCCGTCTGCGCATTTCTCAAAACCCAGCCGGCGGATATGATTAAAACTATCATTATGAGAACACCCCCTATTATTGAGACATCCGATAAGATGAGGTCTGCGGAATTAGCAAAACATGATGGTAGGATATCATTTGGTCTTGATGCATTTAAAGTTGAAACAGTCGTTGCGCTCGTCCGCGGCGACCACGAAATCAATCCCGAAAAACTCACCCAAACCCTCGGCGGAAAACACAACGAGATGGCCACCCCCGAAACAATCGAAAAAATCACCGGCGCAAAGGTCGGCTTCGCTGGGCCAGTGGGTCTTGCGGGCAAGGTATCAAAACTGATTATCGACCACGCCGTCGCAGCTATGCTAATAGGCGTCGCGGGCGCAAACAAAACCGATTACCACGTCAAAAATATCGTCCCGGGCAGGGACTTCCCGCTATCAGGAGATAACGTCGTCGTTGCCGATATTCACATCGCCGTCGAAGGCGATACCCATGATGGAAAGAAACTCCTCTTCAAGCACGGCATCGAAGTCGGCCAGGTCTTCAAACTCGGCACCAAATACTCATCGAAAATCGGCTGCAACTTCTTAGACGACTCCGGCAAGGGAAACCCCTGCCTGATGGGCTGCTACGGCATAGGCATCAACCGCATCGTCGCCTCCGCAATCGAAGCCGCCAACGACGAAAACGGCATTATCTTCCCCATCAGTATCGCACCATTCGAGGTTATTATCGTGTCGGTCAATCAGGACGATACCGAAGTCGTTGAGGCAGGCGAGAAAATTTACAAAGAGCTGAAAAACAAAGGTATCGAGGTTTTGTTAGACGACCGCGACGAGCGAGCGGGCGTGAAATTCAAAGACGCAGATTTGATTGGCATCCCCGTCCGTATCACCGTCGGCAAAAAGGCCCTTCAAACCGGCAACGTCGAAATCAAGCTCCGCACCGAGCCAAAACCAACCCTCATCCCAGTCGATACCGCCGTCGCCAAAACCGTCGAACTTGTAAACTCTCTGAAACAAAAACTAAACGCGTAGCGCAATTGTCATTCCCGCGAAAGCGGGAATCCGGTTTTTATGTGGGAATTACACGACCCCAAACCAGTCAAATTGATAATCGGCATATTAGCCGCGGACGAAACCTCCCTTGCCGCAGCGGTAAAGGCCATAAGCAAATCCTTTGGCGTAATTGACCTGGCAAGCGATGTCTGGCCCTTTACCCAGACCGACTATTATAAAGACGAACTTGGCCCAAACGCCCTGCGGCAATTTGTCTCAATAGAAAATCTCATCGACCCCGGCAAACTCGCACAAATAAAGCACGATACCAATTCTCTCGAACAACAACTTGCCGATTCACTAAAGCTTTCCCTGCCTCGGCCGGTAAATCTCGACCCGGGATTTATCGAGCCATCAAAACTTATTCTCGCCTCAACGAAAAATTTCTCGCATCGCATCTACATCGGCAATAAAATGTTCGCGGAAGTTACGCTTATGTATGAAAAAGGCCACTGGCGACATTTCGAATATACGTTCCCTGACTACAGGCAATCCTGCTACCAGGATTTCTTATCAAAAGTCCGAACCCGTTTAATGGAGCAATTGAAAACGTGACACTAACATACCTGTCAATAGTCCTGCTCGTCGCGTCATTCACGGTATCCGCCGGCCTTACCCGGCTTGTCAAAAATCTCGCCACGCGCGTCGGCTTCGTCGCCCGCCCCACAGAAGACAGATACCACCGCTCAACAATCGCCCTGGGAGGCGGCATATCAATCGTAGCAACAATTCTTCTCTTCCTTGTCGCGGGCATTTTAATCGTAAAATTCTTAGTCGAGCCGGGCCGACTCGCCCTCGACAAATCCGCCGCCATTCATGCCCCCGGCTTCATCGGCAGAACAAACCAGCTCATCATCGTCATTTTCTGTATCTTAGCCCTGTTTGCCCTCGGTCTCTGGGACGACAAAAAACACCTCGGCCCATACTTCAAGCTCATAGTTCAGTTCGCCATCGCCTTCGTTGCCGCTTTTGCCGCCAATATCCGCCTTGAATTTTTCATCCACAGCAAACTCATCACATCAATGCTCTCCACCGTCTGGATTGTCCTCATCATCAACGTATTCAATTTCCTCGATAATATGGATGGCGCCTCCGCAGGCATCGCGACAATCGTCGCCGCGATTCTTTTCACCGCCGCCGCAATCAGCGGCCAGGTCTTCATTGGCGCTCTGGCGTTGCTTTTCATCGGAACACTTCTCGGCTTCCTTGTCTTTAACTTTCCGCCCGCCAAAATCTTTATGGGCGACGCCGGCTCGTTGCCTCTCGGTTTTCTCATCGCCGTTATCTCCCTTAGAACAACTTATTACCATCAGGCCGCCTCAGGCCCCTGGTATCCTGTCCTCATCCCCATTATCTCAATGGCCGTCCCGCTTTATGATTTCATAACAGTTACGGCCTTACGCATCAGTCAGGGTAAATCCCCATTTGTCGGCGACACACAGCATTTCTCTCACCGCCTGCGAAAACTCGGTTTCACCGATACCCAGACCGCCCTTACTCTCTATCTTGCCACCCTAACCACCGGTATCGGCGCTACTTTTCTCTACCAGGTCGAGCGCACCGGAGCTATACTTATCTTCACCCAGACCGTTCTGGTTCTTTTAATTATCGCTGTTTTGGAATCGACCGCTAAAAATGACCGACACTAAAACAAAAATTGATAATTCAAAAAACAAATTCCTTACTCTGCTCGAAACGCTGCTCTTTCCCTTCTGCATTGCCGTAATCGTTCTACGTGCTACCAGTTCCGAAGCCCCGACCCAGCAGTCATCCCCCATACAGGCCGTTATTAACGATACTGTCTTTTCCCTGTGCGTTTCCGGAATACTCATATTCAGCTTTCTTATCTGGTGCCTTGCCAAACTTTTCAGCAATCGCCCATCCTTCAAAATATCCTCTTCCATCCTCGGCCTGGTATTTCTAATTGCCGGCATAATTATCGCCACGCTTTACGCCGCCAATAAACGCTCCGCAATCACCGCCTCCGTCACCCTTCTTGCGCCGATTCTTATGGCGATTATGCTAACTCGCCTGCTTAACTCGCACACCAAAATCAAAATCCTCCTCATCACGCTCGCCTCGCTCGGCATCGTGGCCTTCATCCAATCCGCAGACCAGTTCTTCATCGAAAACAACCTCATGATTCAGCAGTACCAGGATGACCCCGACGCAATGCTCCAGCAGCTCGGCATTCAGAAAAACTCCTTCAATCATATCCTCCTCGAACACCGCCTTTACTCCAAAGACGTCCGCTCCTTCTTCACTACGGGCAACTCCGCGGGCTCCTTCGCCATTCTTACATCCTTCGCCGCCATTGCCCTGTTGACTGAGCTGCTTAAAAACCGCAAATCCTTCCCAAAACTTTCCGGCAATCGCGCCCTGGCCGTTCTTCTTCTCGCATTTATACTTTTGGGCCTGTTATTAAGTCACAGCAAAGGCGCAATTGGCTCATTCTTATTCGCAGTCGTAATATTCTTTTTCCTTATGCGCAGCAGACGTCCGAAATTATCCAAAAATATAATCCTCGCCGCCTGTCTCGTCGGCGTTCTCGCCCTAGCATACGCCTCGGCTCAGTATGGCCTAAGGACAGGTCGGCTCCCCGGCGGAAATTCCATGCTCGTCCGATGGCAATACTGGGATGCCTCCGCCAAAATGTACCTCGACAACCACATTATGGGCATCGGCGGCGGAAACTTCTCATCCTATTATCCTCAATATAAAACTCCTTCCGCCCCCGAAACCGTCTCCGACCCACACTGCTTCGCCCTGAGCATCCTCACGCAATACGGTCCTCTCGCTCTCATCGGTTTTTTAATTATTATTCTTGCCCCGCTTTGGCGAAACTCATTAGATGACAACATCAATCTCAAAACCGCACAAGCACGTAATTTTATAAATCTCGCCACGCTCTGCGCCATCGTTACAGCGCTTGTCCTAATCGTTCTTCGCCCGTTCATATTGCCTAAAATCGCTGTACCGACATTTGACGAAAAAATATACGTCCTGTTTTCCCTTTACGCTGCCCCCGCTGCAGCTTTTGCCGTAGGCATCGCGCTGTATGCAAAAACCATGCAAACCTCCCCGAAAGAATACAATCTGCAAAATACGCATATCGCATCAATCGCCCTGTTTTGCGGCATTCTCGGCTTTATAATTCACAATCTCATCGACTTCGCCATCTTCGAGCCGGGTATCCTCACCGCCTTCTTCGCCTCGTTGGCCTGTCTCGTCGCGCTGAATGCCAAACCACAAGACCAACAAATATCCGTAACGCCCTCTCCCCTCTGGCTGAAAACCGCCTCTGTCATCGGCGCCCTGCTTATCGGCTTGGCATATTTCAACTACGCCCTTATCCCTGTCGTGAAAAGCACTTCCAATATCGCAAAAGCATACCTTCCTATGGCTCTCGGCCAGGTCCAGCTTGCCCACAATTTCCTCGACACCGCCACAATTGACGACCCGCTCGGTTCCGATGCACCTGCCCAGAATGGCAACCTCTATATCCAGGAATTATACCGCTCCGATGTGCAAAAAGAGCAATTATTCAATAACGCCGAGCAGATGCTCTTCATCGCTGCAGAAAGAAACCCCAGGAACCACAAAATTTTTGATTCACTCTCCGAACTTTATTCTATTTACGCACACCTTCAGCCCGAACAAAACGAGGCAATGCTAAACAAAGCCCTCGATAGCGTCTCTATCGCTGTCAAGCTGTACCCGGGCGACGCCGAATTGCACCTCAAGCTTGCCCAAATAGCCGATGACCTCGGTCGGACCGATTTGGCCCTGAAAAATTGCAAAATCGCCGTGCAGATTGAAGATGGTTTCCGCGAACAGTTCAAGCTGATGTATCCGGGCAGAAAAGTCCTCAGCCGGCTTAATGAGGATAAATATTTCTCCGCCACCCAGCGGATTAAAGACCTCGAACAAAAACCCCCGCGCTAACCCCGGCCAAATTACCCCGAAACCTTCGCCATTATATCATCCGGGATATTGAAGTTGGCGTATGCGTTCTGAACGTCCTCGTGGTCCTCAAACTCATCCATCAACCCCACAATCTTCCTCGCCGTCTCCGAGTCGCTTATCGGTATCTCGTTGGCCGGCATCATCGAAACTTCCGCGACCTCCATCGGTATCGATTTGGCCTCCAGCGCCTTTTTCAATCCCTCAAAAGCCGCGGGCAGACACGTTATCTCGTAAATCCCCCCGACGTTTCGCATATCCTCGGCACCTGCCCCCAGCGCTATCTCCATCAAATCGTCTTCTTTCACCGCCTCCGTCTTGACTGTAATCAAACCCTTCTTATGGAACATCCACCCGACGCAGCCCGCCGCCCCCATCGCCCCGCCGTGACGTTCGAATATCTTCTTTATCTCCGCCACCGTGCGTGCGCGGTTGTCCGTCAGGACATCAACCATTATCGCAACACCCTTCGGGCCATAGCCCTCGTAAACCATTTCCTCGAAATTAATCGTACCGCCCTCGCCGGTCGCTTTCTTTATCGCCTTATCTATCGTGTCCTTCGGCATGTTCACCGCCTTGGCCTTGTCGATTGCGTATCGCAGCGACAAGTTGCCGTTCGGGTCCCCTCCGCCCTTCTTGGCCGCCATGATTATCATTCGAGCGACCTTGCTCCACGACTTGCCGCGTTTCGCGTCAGCCGACGCCTTCTTGTGCTTTATAGTTGACCAATGCGAATGTCCTGACATATCGTGCTCCTGTCATTCCCGCCAACAACAAAATACGAAATACGAAATACAAACCGCGAACTAAGAATCAATTATACCCTTTCCCTCCCGATTCCACAACCCGCCTTCCCTAAAAACTATGCCTATGACGGCTGCTCTGGATTTGAACAGGAGACCCAATTTATCTGATGTCTTGCGTTTTTGGTCTGAGGTCTGGTGTCTGAAGTCAGGTGTCTGAGGTCTACTTCTTATGCGGCTGGTAAATCTTAAACGTGTTTTTGCCGGCCTGTTTGGCGGCGTAAAGCGCCTGGTCGCTCCTGCTGGCGATATCATCGGGGGAATCCTCGGAATCATACTGCCCGAGTCCAACGCTGATTGAAATGGGAATCTCCCCTTTTCGCCATAGAACGGGCGTGCCTGAGACAATGTTGACCATACGCTCTGCTACGACTGCCGCGTCGGCCAGCGAGGTATTTGGAAGTATAATCCCAAACTCATCGCCGCCGTATCTTGCCGCGGTATCGATTTGGCGAATCGACTGCAATATGCGGTCGCTGATTTCCTTTATGACAAAATCCCCCGCCCGGTGGCCGAGGCTATCGTTTATTTTTTTGAAGTTATCGACATCGACCATAATCAGCGAAATCTGCTCGCCATAGCGCTTTGACCGCCACAGCTCACGCTCCAAGACCTCGAAGAACGTCTTATGGTTGACTAACCCGGTAAGCCCATCGGTCCGTGCCTGGTGCTGGATTCGCTCGAACATCGCTATATTGCCGACCGATGCCCCAACCAACTGGCCCACAAGCTCAACTAAGGCGATATCATCCGGGGTGAACCCCTGTGTGCCCCCTTTGTCCGCCAGATTCAGCACGCCTACTACTTTATCCTGGCACAAAAGCGGGACGATAAGGCAGTTTTTCGTCTTATAGTTGCCGGAGTATGGCCTTTGCGACTTTCTGACGGTCATATCCTTGGTGGAATCAATATCTTCGATGTGGATTAGCTTCTTGTTTTTGGTGGCCATAACCATAAGCGAAGGTGGGTTTTGGTTTATCGAGACGATTTTATTTATCAAATACGGGTGATTGCTGCTCTGCATGTGCAGCATAGTGCCGGCGTCATCGAGCAGGTAGAGCGAGGCAAGGCGGGCATCGAGAAGCTTGGGAATCTTCCGGACGCATATCGTGGCAATACGCTCAATATCAAGGCAGTTAATCTGCCTCGCCAGCGGCGTTATCTGCTCAAGCAGCGAAACGCCCTGGTTGCCGCTTTCGGCTCGCTCATTTGAGTATATGCTGTGTCGTCCCATAATATTTATATGCTTACTTGGTAATAGTGTTTGCTATATCGGCAGCTTGACCGCAGCACATAAGCTGGAAAACGGGTATCGTCACGAGCAAATAAGTGACTGAAAACTAAGTATTATCGGACACCAGACCGAGCAGAAAGCGAAATCAAAAATATTCCAAAAAAACTTCAAAAAAAACCAAAAAAGACCTTGACGCCGAACATAATGTATTTTACATTTTACAAAACGTAAACATTATTTTAATTGTCCCCGGCGCAAAACCGGAAGGAACAAACGTTGATGATGCGAACAGGACAAACAACAAGTGAGATGATTAAAGTGCCCGCCAAGCTGTATCGAATCGGCGACATCGTTCGATACACCCCCTTCTCTCGCCAAACGATTCATAATTATACGACGATGGGCTTGATTCGCGAAGCCGAGTGGACACAGGGCGGACATCGGCTCTACGACGAATCGGTTTTTGAGCGGCTGTCTAAAATTATGGAAATGAAAAAGACCAAGTCGCTTTTTGAGATACGCAAGATACTGAGCATGGAAGAACGTTCGGTCCGGCCAAAAGTAACCGGCCGACCAATCGATAATAATTAAAGGACCTTCGGCAGGACGCCCGCCGTAAGGCGTCCCTGACGGGAGGCGGTAACCCAGGGACGAAATATAAAAGGTGCAGGGATGAGAAAAAGGTCGTCGTTCAAAGGCAGCAGGGAAGCAGCCAATAGACAATGTGGACTGTGGGCGGCGTGCCAAGGAGGCCAATTATGAATCTTCCCACAATCACTACAGATAACATCACCGAAGTTCTGCTGAAAATCTTCGAATTCACGCAAAACAGACAAAAAATCCTGATTCAGAATATAAACACGATGCATAGCGAGGGTTTTGCGCCCAGGGACTTGCCTGTTGATGAGTTTTCGAGGTTGATGGCCCAGGCGATTGCCGAACACGCACGCTCAGGCCGGCTCATCCTGCGGGACGGCGAAAACGTCAAATTCGGCGCTAACGGCAGTTTTGAAGCAATCGCCGCTATCGACGAAAACGCCAAATACCTTTTCGAGCAAAACCGCGACGAATACCTCCGCAGCCAGATTGACAAAATGCTCGAAAATTCGCTCAACCAGCGGATAGCCGTGGACCTGCTCAAACAAAAACAGGCCAACGAAAACTGCCCAGGACGATGCTTTAATTAAAGTCGCGGGCGAAAATAACGATAAAGATGTAGGTATGCACCTCCTGTGACGACATCAACATAAGTTAGGTGGCTGAAAACCGAGTTGCTATAGGACTCGACAGCAAAATCATAATAATTATTAAGGATGGCTTACCGAGATGGCTAATCTTGGACAAAATTCAGGGAGGAACGTTATGAAACCCAACGCAGCAGTTCAAATCGAACAGGTCTGGGAACATTACCACAAATCCCACGAAGAAAAATACCGCAATAGTTTGATGGAGCACTATCGCTACTTAGTTCGCTATACCGCGGAACGCTTGCACACCAAACTGCCCGGCAAAGTCGAGCTTGACGACCTCATAAGCGCCGGCACATTCGGATTGATGGACGCCATCGACGCCTTCGACCCCGGCAGAGGCGTAAAATTCGAGACATACTGCTCGCCCAGAATACGCGGCTCAATCCTCGATGAGCTTCGCAGTATGGACTGGGTGCCCAGATTGGTCCGGGCAAGGGCACATCAATTATCACGGGCAAAACAATCGCTCGAAGCACATCTCGGCCGCAAACCCCGCAAGGAAGAGTTGGCGGAAGAGATGGATATGAATATGGAGGATTTCGAGCGTTTGCAGCAGGACGCCGACGCTATCGGAATAGTATCGCTCAACAGTCAATATGGCGATGACGAGGGTGAAAAAGACATACGCGAAATCGATATTATCAAGGACCGCAAAAGTGAAGACCCCCCTATCGAGGCACAGAAACGCGACCTCAAGGACCTCCTCACCAAGGGCCTGACGCGTGCCGAACGGCTGATTGTCGTTTTGTATTATTACGAAGAGATGACGATGAAGGAAATTGGCGCTACGCTTGATTTGTCCGAATCGCGGGTCTCGCAGATGCACTCATCGATTCTCGCCCGGCTCAAAGCACAGCTCAATACCCGAAAACGTGAATTCTCCACCTAAATTTGTCCCGCGGCTTGTCTGGCGTAGTCCCTTAGGGACGAAGTCGGAAGCTTTAGTGAATAAGGGGCTGTCCTCGGCCAACTCCCTCGCTGGCATAAAATTAAACTCACACATAATACTTGACGCTATCTCCCAACGGGCTTTTATTGTTTTAGTGAGAAGTTAATGGTATAATGTATCAAAAGCGGGAATCGCGGAAACGAAATTGAAAAGTTGATAAGGGGGCGAACGGTTTCGACCGGATGTCGGAGAGTCGAGCTGCATACCCAGGACGCCGGTTGGCCTGGTAAATCATTTCCGGCACTAAATTTAATTGGCAACTACCAGTTGCAAATGGCCGCCTAAATAGGCGACCCGTCCTTTCAGGTTGCGCCTGCGGGCCTGATTCGGGCGTAAAGAAGTGGGCTGCTCTCGTCGGGGCTTTCGGGCCGACGAGTTAAGACCAATCCCGAAATAGCCAAAGCGATTGGCCGTCGTTTGCCAGTCGCGGAGGCAATAAAACCCAAATACGACTAAGTGTGTAGTACGCTCGTCTTGAAGCATACCGGGACGGGGGTTCGAATCCCCCCGCCTCCATTCCTCCGTCGCCGCTTTTTGGCGAACGAAGCCCTTATTGAAATTTATTATTTTCCAATGACCGCCGCAATCATCCCTATCAACTGCAATGTCAACCACATCTTCTCAGAACCATTCTGTAACGTCTCCGTATAGTCACAAAGCTTGGCCATAGCTTATTTTGTGAAGCGAACTGCTACACAAATTTTGGCTGTTTTGACGATATATATTTGTGTGTTAGAAGTCATTTCATAACCGGCCAGCAGCCGCGTTATCAGTATCGAAATCGCGGGTTTACGGCGCTATGGAATGTGTTCTAAGGAGAAAAAATGATAAGCATAAAGGAATTGAGGCGGAGTTTCGGGCCGATTGTCGCGGTTGACGGTGTTTCGTTCGACGTCCGGAAAGGCGAAGTGCTGGGCTTTCTGGGGCCAAACGGCGCGGGCAAAAGCACCGTAATGCGAATGCTTGCCTGTTATCTGCGGCCCGACAGCGGCACAGCGACGGTTTGCGGCTACGACATCCTCAAGAACCCCCTCGAAGCCAGAAAATCAATCGGCTATCTGGCCGAAAATGTTCCCGCTTACAACGAAATGACGGTAGGCGGGCTGCTGAATTTTGTCTGCGATGCCAGGCAGATTCCCGGAAGCGAACGCAAAAAGGCGCTCGACCGCATTATCCCGATGTGCGCAATCGAATCGGTTTATCATCAGGCGATTGATACTCTCTCAAAGGGCTATCGCAGGCGAGTCGGCCTTGCGCAGGCCTTGATTCACGACCCGCAGGTGCTCATCCTCGATGAGCCAACAGACGGCCTTGACCCCAACCAGAAACACGAGGTCCGTCAGCTCATCAGTAAAATGGCAAAGGAAAAGTGCATCATCGTCTCGACTCATATCCTCGAAGAAGTCGAGGCCGTATGCAGCAGGACCATAATCATAGCGAAGGGCAAAATCATCGTCGATTCCACGCCGGAACAGTTACGGCAAAAATACGGCTGCTCGCTCGAAGAGGTATTCCGAAAAATCACCAGAAGCAAAGTTGCCTGAACTTTTCGGCGATAAAAAGTTTTTTACTAGAGTAAAAAATGAGCGGTTTTAAGGCGGTATTCAAAAGAGAATTGAGGTCGTATTTCACGACGCCGATTGCTTATGTATTCCTCGTGGTGTTTCTCTTTTTCTCGGGGTATCTGACTTTCAAAAACGGCTTCTTCGAGATTCGCCAGGCGGATATGACGGCGTTCTTCTTCAATATGCCTTTACTGTTCGCGTTTATGGTGCCTGCGACAACTATGCGGCTTTGGGCCGAGGAGCGCAAAAGCGGCTCAATAGAGCTTTTGTTTACGCTTCCCATAACAGTAACGCAGGCTGTGCTCGGCAAGTTTTTCGCCGCGTGGGTCTTTCTTATTATCGCGCTGGCGTTGACTTTCCCGATGGTCATAACGGTATTTTTCCTGGGGAATCCGGATGCGGGCCTGATAATCACTGGCTACTTAGGCACTATACTTATGGCGGGCGGGTTCCTTGCATTGGGGTGCTTTTTCTCCGCACTGAGCAAAAACCAGGTAATCAGCTTTGTGCTGTCGGTTGTCGCCTGTGCGGTGCTGGTTTTCGCGGGAGTTCCGACGACTATGAATTATCTTTCCACGTTTCTTCCGGCAGGCCTGGTTTCGGCGGTTGAGACAATGAGCTTGGAATCACATTTCGAGTCGATTCAGAAGGGCGTTCTTGAGTTCAAAGACGTTTCTTATTTTATCATCCTCATTATCGGCTGGGTGACTGCCTGCACGGTTGTGCTCGAAGAAAGGAAGGCGGGCTAATGAGCAGAACTATACGAGTGGTACTCGCTATTATTTTTGTTCTCCTGATAACCTTCGGCGCTATAAGTATTTGCCAGAATCTCGGCAAACGTCTGAAAGTCGATGTTACCGACCAGAAACTTTACACGCTGTCCGCCGGCACAAAATCGATTCTCGCCAAACTGAATCAGCCCCTGAAACTCAAGCTTTACTACGCCAGAACCGCCTCAATGAAAGGCCCGGACCAGATTAAGTATTTCAATAATTATTACGAATTCGTGAAATCGCTGCTGGAAGAATACGTTGCCGCCTCAAAGGGAATGGTTAATCTCGAAATTATCGACCCAAGGCCTTACTCCGATGACGAGGTCGAGGCGGCCCGCAGCGGACTCAAAAAATTTCCCATAACGGATGAAGAGAATTTTGTCTTCGGATTAGTGGTCCGGACACAGTTCGGCGCAGAAAAATCAATTCCGTTTTTCACCCCTGACCGTCAGAATTTTGTCGAATACGATATAAGCTCTCTTATCGATACGGCTATCACGCGTCAGAAAAAAAATGTCGGCGTCCTCAGCTCGCTTGGCGTTATGGGTGAGGTCGGCGATTATATGGCACAGATGATGTTGATGCAGGGCCAGCAGCCCAAAATGGCATGGACCATTATCGAGCACCTCAAGCAAAAGTACGAGGTCAAGAGCGTCCCCGCCGACACCAATGATATTAACAATATCGACGTTCTTCTTGTGATTCATCCCAAGAACCTCCCCGTGCAGACGCTTTTTGCCATAGACCAGTTTATTTTGAAGGGCGGCAGGACCATTATCTTTATCGACCCCTACTGTTATGCCGACCAGCAGCCGGGCCAGGCAATGATGCCGTCCAACAAGGTTTCGAAAAGCTCGAATCTAAAACAATTCCTGAATACCTGGGGACTTGATATGCCGGAGATGACGTTCGCGGGCGATAAACAGCTGGCACCCGGGGATACAATGGCCGCCAACCGTGAATCGGAAAAGATTATCGGCTTCCTCAACCTGACGTCTCCCGCGTGCTTTAATCGCGACAATGTAATTACCGCCCAGCTTAACAGCGTCAGGGTATGGTTTGCCGGGACGTTAAATGTAATCGCATCGCCAAATGACATTGCGGGCGAAGGGAAAATCGAACGGACACCGCTTATTATGACGACCGCCAAAGGCAATACCTTCAAAGTTGACAGTCCCCTGGATCTGCAGATGCTCGACCCGTCGGAGCTGATGAAGAAATTTTCGGAAGGCACAAAGCCGGTGATTATGGGTTATCTTGTCACCGGCAAATTCAAAAGTAATTTCCCCAATGGTATTGTGCATGAGTCCGATTCGCAGACCGGCGATGCGAATGCGCCAAAAACAAAAACGCTAATCACCGGCCTTACACAGGCCTCGGAAAACTGCGCCGTGGCTGTGTTCTCGGATGTCGATTTTATATCCAACTCGCTTGCCTATTATCGCAACCAGCTTTTTGGCAACATCGTTGTCGGCGACAACAGCGCGCTGTTGATGAACACAATCGACGACCTTTCCGGCTCAACCGACCTTATCTCAATCAGGTCCCGTGGTAATTTCCAAAGGCCTTTTACGGCTGTTGACCAGATAGAGAAAAAAGCCGAGGCCGCGACCGCTGACGAGGTCGCCAAGCTCAACGCTGAAATTACCGGCTTTGAGGACGAGCTAAAAACGCTTATTAATTCAGCCAACGAAAAAGAAAAACAGGTCATTGGCAGCTCGATTGCCCAAAAGACAAAAGACCTCGAATTGAAAAAGCTAAAGGCCCGCCAACAACTGCGTGAAGTTAAAATGCAGAAACGCCAGCAAATCGAAAAGCTTGGCAACAACCTGCGGGCGTTCAATATGCTGGCGGCGCCGGCCGTCATATTGCTTATCGCGGTGGCGCTTGGCATCAGGCGAAGCGTAATGAAAAGACACTACATAAGCCACGCAAGTGACGCGTAATAATTTTGACGGAATCGGTCGAGTCAATACGTGGCAAATGAACGGGAGTCAGTTATATGAGTAATCGTAATCTGTCGTTACTTGGTTTGGCAGCGGCTGCCGTGGTGGTCCTGGCGGTCATTGTTGCCGGAATCGCCGACAAACCATACACCAGTAATAATCAAATCGCATATCTTATACAGGGTCTCGACCCTGACCAGGTCGCCAGAATCACAATAGGAAAACCGGGACAGGAATTGACTCTCAATCGGCTAAGAACCCATTTTGTTATTGCCAATCTTGATAACTACCCGGCCCTGACCAGTGAAATTAACAAGCTCATCGCCACCTGTCTGGATATTCAAACCTCCGAGCTTTACACGGACAATCCCGAAAACCATAAAGACCTCGGCGTCACCGAAGATAAAGCGCATGTCCTGGTGAAATTCTACAAAGCCGACTCGTCACTGCTTACAGGCGTTATTATTGGCAAAGAAAAAGTCCAGGGACAGGGCATCGCCTACGTCAGGCGGGTCGGTGACAACAAGGTATATATATCCGCCGCACAGATACCGGCCATCAAACAGCAGGCGGGCAATTATATCTCGCCGGAGCTTATCAGCGTAAAAAGAGAGGACATCAACTCGATAACTGTAAGCGGCCCCAATGAAACATACATCCTGATGCCCGGTCCCGACGACAAAACCGTTATATTTGAAAACATGGCCGAAGATAAAAAGCTCAACAATAATCTTGCCAACAAGGTCTTCACCGCTTTGGCGGGCATGGGCTTTGAAGACGTCAACGCCGAATCATCAAAGCAGGGTTTGCAGTTTGACCGAAGGTACCTTTGTCGGCTTAAGGACTCCACCGTTTACACTGTCTGGCTTGCCAAAGACGGCAACGCCTGGTTTACCAAATGTGACGCCCGGTTCGCCGACAAGACCCCTGTAACAAAAACACAGGGCGAGGTCGAATCGGATGAGCAGTTGAAGACAAAAGAAGCAAAGCTGCTCGCACGCGACGCCGCCGAGGAATTCTCTGAAAAACACAAAGGGTGGGTATATCAGATACCTGCCTACCGCGCCGAAGACCTCACAAAGTCCTCCGCCGAACTGTTTGCAACCCCTAAACCAGCCCAGCTCCAGCCGGAAGATAAAGAACTGATGGATGTCACCCCCCAGCCGCAGCAGGAATAGCCCGCCGTTTGAATGGTTCGGGATAACAACCCCGCTTAATCCAACCTGTTCGGTTGTAATGGGCCAATTGTCAAACTCATCCCTGAAAAACTTTTCTTTGAGAAAATCCCCAAAATAATATGCCTTTACTGTGGCCCGAAGTGAGGGTATTTTAGAATGCCGTTTTTAGAAATATCTGAAAGGATTATACGATGAAAGCCGTTTTAATAATCATGATTATGCTGTTGTCTTTGAGCTCTGCTGCTCTGGCCGGGGTAATTGCCCCCGACGCGAATGTCGAAAAACTCAGCGGCGTATTTGCCTTCACCGAAGGCCCTGCCGCCGATCCCAAGGGCAATGTCTATTTTACCGACCAGCCAAACGACAAAATCTATATCTGGACAACCGAAGGCAAATTGTCTGTCTTTTTGACCGGAGGTGAACGCTCAAACGGGATGTATTTCGACGCCGACGGCATATCGCTGCTCGCCTGTGCCGACCTGCATAACCGGCTCGTTTCATTCGACCCCAACGGCAAAATGACCGTTCTGGTCGAAAAATACAAGGGCAAAAAGCTCAACGGCCCGAACGACCTCTGGCGTCATCCCAATGGCGGCCTATACATAACAGACCCATACTATAGAAGAAACTGGTGGATAGACCCCAATATGGAACAGGATGGCCAGCACGTCTATTACCTCGCCCCCGACCGCAAAACACTTATTCGCGTTACGGATGACCTCGTTACGCCCAACGGCATAATCGGCACGCCCGATGGCAAGTTGCTCTATGTAGCTGACCTCGGCGCAAGAAAAACATACGTTTATACAATCAATCCCGACGGCACACTTTCAAATAAGAAGCTATTCTGCGATATGGGTTCCGACGGAATGACAATCGATAACGAAGGTAATGTTTACCTGACCGGCAAAGGCGTCACGGTATTCAATTCAGCAGGCGAAAAAATCGACCATATCGACATAAACGAGGGCTGGACTGCCAATGTCTGCTTCGGCGGCAAAGACCAGGATACGCTTTTCATCACTGCCTCAAAATCACTCTACTCAGTTAAAATGCGAACTAAGGGCGTTACCTGGCCTATCTCTACAGAGACAAAATCAGTCGTCGCACCCGATGCAAAGGTCGAGAAATTAGCGGGCGGTTTCAGTTTTACCGAAGGGCCAACCGCTGACGCGCAGGGAAATGTTTATTTCGTCGATATAACGAATAGCAGAATTCACAAATGGTCTCTCGACGGTAAATTATCAACCTTCCGTGAAAACACAAACGGCGCCAACGGCGAAGATATTGATGATAAGGGCAATCTATATGTCTGTGAGGGCGGCGGCAGGAGAATCACACGCATCGATACAAACGGCAAGGCAACCGTTCTCTGCGATAACTACAAAAGCAAAAAGCTCAACAGCCCTAACGACCTCTGGCGGGACAAAAAAGGCGGCATATACTTCACCGACCCCGGATACAAAAAAGGCGAATCAGAACTGGACGGTAGTTATGTATTCTATTTACCCGCGGACGCAAAAGAGCCAATTATTGTTGTCGCGGATATGACCGGCCCCAACGGCATCGTCGGCACAAAAGACGGCTCGCTGCTTTACGTCGCCGACTATTCAGGACGCAAAACCTGGGTCTATAAAATCAAAGACGACGGCACATTGTACGATAAAAAACTGTTTGTCCCCGTTGGCGCCGACGGAATAGAACTCGACGAGCTGGGCAATTTGTATCTCACGGACCTGTCAGGCAAAGGCGTTAATATCGTCAGTCCGGAAGGCAAAAAAATCGGTTATATCAGTGTCCCCAATTCGACTTCAAATCTCTGCTTCGGCGGAAAAAACGGCAAAACGCTGTTCATTACCGCCAGAGATTCCTTTTACTCGATACAAATGAATGTAAAGGGACAATAACAAGGCAACAACACAAAGTTGTTGCGTAAAATCCTCTTGGTTATTTTGCACTTCCCCTCTGCTTTTTCGCCGAGGACCGCAAATAATTGTCTTCGCATCACTGTCCAGGTAATCCCTACACATTACTGGGATATCTTCCCTGGGTAAGGTTTACCCTTAGTCAAATTAAAGGTTTTGCTAATTCTCTTATTTTTCCTGATTTGGTAAATTCCAAAACAGTAACATCTCGATGAGCGAGATGAAAACGGAAAAGGGATTTTTAACAAGTTAAAAAAAAGACGGGTTTTTATTGGCTCACAGAATTCTCGGAAAGGGGGTTATCTTGTGAGACAAAACACAAGGAATGTGAATGTGTGGATGCGTATCGAATTATATTGTTTGCAGCTAAATTTGCTTTAAGGCGTTGAATACGCCGGAAAGGACAGGAGTTATGAACAGGCACATATTTATTGGACTCACGGGTCTGCTGGTATTAACAGCGATTTGTTTTTTCTGGGGAGCAAACCAGACAATCGCAAACACGCAAACCGCCGTGGGCACACAAACATCCGCGGACATTCAAACAGCAATCGATGAGTCGCACAAAACAGGTGCACAGAGGAGGCAGGATGCCGAAAAACGTCTTCAAGATGCGTTAAACAAAGGAATGGGACCTGTGCTGACAACCAATGCTGTGCTCAATGAGACCATACCAATGGGCACGGCGCCTTTGGCAACGGTGCCTAATACAAAGGCGCCTAAGACAGGCTCTCGGTTAAAGACCGCACCGCTTTTTAACCCGCTATATCCGCCGGGAATAGGATTTAACCCGTTAGTTGATTACACACTGCCCAACTTCTCACAAAGCCCGAACATAAGGAAATTTGTGGACTCGCTGCCCGGTTTGTCAGAGAAAAATAAAAACAACCTCGGACAGTACATCCCTGTTGCCGTCAAGGACACGACAACCTATCCGGGTTCGGACTTTTATGATATCGCATGCGGGCAGTTCTCCCTGCGGATGAGCTCGGACCTGAATGCGCCCACCACCATCAGAGGTTATATGCAGATGGCTGGCACCGGCCCCGGTCAGTCGAACGACCCCAATGTCGGCGGCGTTCAGCAGTATCTTGGCCCGGCTATCATTGCCGAAGTTAACACGCCTGTGCGAATACTTTTCCGCAACCAGCTTCCCCTGAGCAATCCAGCCGTCATTAACGGGATGGCTCAGTCCGACACACTTGCGTTGCCCTTAGATAAAACCATTATGGGCGCAGGTATGGGTCCGACAATGGGCGTGAACTTCACCGATAATCGCGTTACCATTCCTCACCTCCACGGCGGTCATACCCCGTGGATAAGCGACGGAACAACCCATCAATGGATTACTCCCGCGAACGACCCGGCTGTGGCTCTCTACCAGAAGGGCGTGAGTTTCCAGAACGTGCCTGATATGATTGGCGCGGGCAAGTCCATTCCGACACCGGGTCCCAACGACGGAAATGCAACGGGCTACTATTCCAACCAGCAGAGCGCCCGGTTGATGTTCTATCACGACCACGCTTACGGCACTACCCGACTTAACGTCTATGCAGGCGTAGCTGCGCCTTATCTGCTCGTTGACCAGGTCGAAAGAGACCTGATTGCGGGCACGAATGTATCGGGTGTCTTCACCTCTATGGGTATCACCCCAAAACAGATATTGCCCGACCAGAACGGTCTGGACAATGGAACAGGTTTGTACCACTACGGAATTCCACTTGTCATACAGGACAAGGCATTCGTCAACGACGCCAACGTCCCCGGCCCGAATGCATTAGCCGCATTCCCGGCGGCCACTTCGGGCTATGGCCATACCTACCCGACAAGTGTTACAGACCCTCTCTGGTACAATTATGTCAATGCCGCCGGCCAACAGAGCGGCGCATTGTGGTTCCCGCACGAGTATATGCCTATTGAAAATATTTTTGACCCCACGGGCAACACTCCAAACGGCAGATGGGATTACGCACCATTTATGATTCCGCCTATGATGCCTACGAATCTTACACTGCCAAGCCCGACCTTAATACCGGAGGCCTTCGCGGACACGGCCATCGTTAACGGCTGCGCCTTCCCGTACGTCAACCTGCCGCCGGATGTCATCCGATTCAGGATTCTGGCTGCCGGCAACGACCGCGTGTTCAATCTGCAGTTATATAAGGCAGACCCATTACGCATTAACGTTACCAATGGCGGCACCGGTTATGACGCCAATACGCTGGTAACGGTTACAGGCAACGCCCCCGGCGCCACATATACGGCGACGGCGAATGTTTCCAAGGGTGAAGTGACAGCTATCATGATTGACAACATAGTGAACAATTTCGTCTCTCAGCCTACGGTAACGATTACCGGTGACGGCGCAGGAGCTACAGCCACAGCAATCTGGTCTGCCAATGACCCTCAGCAATTGACCGACATTATTGTTACAAACGGCGGCTCCGGTTACACTCACGCCGATGTCAATATCATTGGCGGCGGCGGCGGCGCAACTGCGACCGCTCACGCAACGGTAGTTCCCGCGGGCGTTATAAAGAGCATCGACGTTACAGGCGCAGCAGGTTTCAGGTCCAATCTGGCCTCGACTACGGAAGTAAACATAACGGACCCCAATGGTCCGGGCACAGGCGCTAAAGCCGTTGCCTGCGTCAATACAGAAGTCAAGATGGTTCCAGCGTCTCCGAATCCGGCGTATCCGACCTGGCCGGTAGATGGTCGTGACGGCGGCGTGCCTGACCCGACCACGGCAGGCCCGGACTGGATGCAGATTGGCAACGAATCCGGATTCCTGGCGCAGGAAGCGAACATCCCACCGCAACCGGTGGATTTCGAATATAGTCGCCAGTGCTTCCCGTTTGCGGGCGTAACCAAAAGGTCCCTGCTTTTGCTGCCGGCGCAGCGAGCGGATGTAGTCGTGGACTTACGCGGCTACACGGACGGCGATACGCTCATTCTTTACAACGATGCGCCTGCTCCGATGCCTGGCTTCTGGGCCAATAACGACTACTATACGGATGACCCGAACTTAGACAATATGATGAGGCCGACGACCCCGCCGGGGTTTGGCCCCAACACACGAACCATTATGCAGATTCGCATCACGGGAACCACAACACCAGGATTCAACTTCGACCCGAATGCACTTAAGACCGCTATTCCAAAGGCGTTCGCACTATCCAATGTAAAGCCCCTTGTGCCTCAATTAGCTTACAATGACGCTTTCCCGGGTTTTGCGACGAATGGTAATATCTATGCCCAGGCCCCTGACACGATTTTGAACGTCGGCGGCACAGCCGGGGCAGTTACCCGGATTCTGACTACGGCTCCGGGCAACAATTATGCTGTAGCTCCGACGGTTTCAATCGTCGGCGGCGGCGCTAACGGCGGGACGCCCGGTACTACAGGCAACCCCGGCACTGCCGCTACAGCCACAGCGGGACTTAATCCCTGTGGCGGCGTTACGCTCCTGACAACCGGCTCTGGTTATACCACGGTTCCAACGGTTACGATAGGTCCTCCTAACGGCGGCGCCGTCGGTATTCCTAACATACAGGCGACGGCCGTGGCGACCATATCGGGCGGCGGCGTAAACGCCATTAACATAGTCGAGCCGGGTTCCAACTACAGCGCGACTGTGGCGCCAACCGTTACTATCTCTGCACCAACGGGTGCCGGCGGCGTAGCAGCCACGGCCTCGGCGTTTGTGGCAACACTCAATACCGTTGGCTCCATTACCGTCGCGGCTGGCAGCTCTGGTTACGTTCGTCAACCTCAGGTGTACATAGTTCCTGCCGCAGGCAGCAACGGCATGGGCGCTTCAGCAGTTGCGATGATTACTGGGGCGATTCCGATGACCGGCAAGAACATAACAGAAGGTTTCGACCCTGATTACGGTCGAATGGACATCAGAATGGGCTCGACTCCAAATCCGCTCACCCCGAGCGTGGGCGCCGGTATGGTTCTTGGCTTAGCGCGTTACATAGACCCGCCGACCGAATACGTCGATGACGGCAATGTGACTCTGTGGCGTATTGGACACTTAGGCGTTGACTCACATGCCCTCCACTTCCATCTATTCGATGTGCAGGTGGTCAACAGGGTTGACTGGAGCAACGTCGTAAAGCCGCCATATCCGGATGAAATCGGCTGGAGAGATACTATCAGAACGAACCCGTTTGAAGATATTATCGTGGCGTTCAGACCGACACATATGACGCTTCCGTTTGCGATTCCCAACAGCAGCCGGTTGCTTGACCCAACGACAACGCTGAATTCCACGCAGAACTTCCTGCCCGTAGCTCCGCCGGCTGGCGTAGCGGCAGTAGCACAGGTATCCAACGTTATGACCAACTTCGGCTGGGAATACGTCTGGCACTGCCATATGCTGGGGCATGAAGAGAACGACTTTATGCGCCCATTGTGCATGAACGTGGCAGCGGGCAGCTATATCATACCGCTGGCGCCGACAAGCGTAGTGGCAACAGCGGGTACCGGGCAGGCAACGATAACCTTCAATGCGCCCCCATCAAACGGCAGTACTATCACAAAGTACATCGTGACGGCAATCCCTGCGACTACGGGGGCACTCGGTACAGATAGTACTGTCAGTGCAACCGCAAGGACGCGTACCATCACAGGATTGACAGGCGGCTCTGCCTATACATTCACAGTAAAGGCACAGAGCGCGGCTGGAACGGGCCCGGCATCAGCCCCTTCTAACAGCGTAACGCCTACAGTGCTTGCTGCTCCGGCGGCGCCGAGCAACTTGAGGGCCACAGCAACCACCACCACTTCTGTCACCCTCGGCTGGAGAGACAACTCCAACAATGAACAAGGATTCTATATTGATCGGAGTCCTACTGGTACGGCGACTTGGACACGAGTCGGCTCAACTGCGGCCAACACGGCCACGTTCCGCAACACCGGTTTGACTACGAAGACCACATATGACTATCGAGTGCAGGCTTACAACGCTGCTGGTTCTTCCACTTTCGCTACTCTAACAGTAACTACAAGGTAATTTCGTTTGTTATGGCCGGTAAGGGATATTCCCTTACCGGCCAATAACAATAAAAAAGTTAATAAGAAACCAATGTTTTTGAAGGGAAACTTATTATGAAACGCTTATCTGCGGTTATCTTGTTGTTAGCACTGACAACAGGAATCTCAGCGAATGCGGTAGCGGAGGTAGTGAATTTCAGCGGTATTACGACTCCAACGGATATTACACTGCCTAACGCTTACACTATCGACGGAGTTACTTTAAGTTATGATAATGACGGAAATGGGGTCTATACTGCCTCGGTAGACCAAAACGGTATCTCCGGGAGCACGGCTGGCACCCTCATCTTCGATTTCGACGACCCTGCAACGGGACTATCCTTGAATTTTAAGCTGCTGGGAGTTACCACCGGCCCCCTGAACACAGAGGAGGCCCTGACCATATTGACCTTCAGCGGCGGAGATATTGTTGACGCCAACGCAATACCAGTAACGGCGATTTTCACCGCATACAATCCCGGCGTCGACCCAACTTTGGGCGATTCGGTTGGCCATCTGGCATACAGCGGCCCCGCCTTTGACCAGGTAGTTATGTACTTCGCGGTCGATGGGCCGAATTTCATCGCTAACGATATTAACTATTATGAGCCCGAGCAAATACCTGGAGCGCCCACAGGAGTAGTTGCAACGGCGAGCAACGCACAGGCAACTGTGGACTTTAATGCACCAGCGTTTGACGGCGGCGTCACCATCACATCGTACACTGTGACCTCAAGCCCAGACGGTATAACAGCCACAGGGCCCGCGAGCCCGATAACGGTAACAGGGCTGACAAACGGCACTCACTATACATTTACTGTAACGGCAACCAACGCGGCTGGAACGGGCCCGGCATCAGACCATTCAAATAGTGTAACGCCTTTACCAATAGCGCCTGGAGCGCCATCAATAGGAACCGCAACCGCAGGCAACGCACAGGCAACAGTCGGCTTCACTGCACCAGCGTCTGATGGCGGCAGCGCGATTACACATTACACGGCG
>Ga0187866_1000286_pt1 | contig 64037 bp, 61 predicted proteins | sample June2016WEW_11_1_3_FD_133013 | JGI IMG/M metagenome (GOLD analysis project Ga0187866, IMG submission 133013) | Peatland microbial communities from SPRUCE experiment site at the Marcell Experimental Forest, Minnesota, USA - June2016WEW_11_150 | ecosystem: Environmental > Terrestrial > Soil >... | reverse complement strand
GAAATCGCGGATCGCTTTGATGATCCGGTGCCTCACACGCATAATCGCGTGTTGCCGGGAGGAACGGAGCCAGAGATGACGCCGGTCGGCAAGGAACTCGATCCCATGCTCTTTCGGCGTGATAGGGTATTCGTGCGCGATGGAGATGATTCCAACATCGCTCACTTCCATTTCATATCCACCGGGAGCCCGATCATCCTTCCGGATCTTTCCGGTCATTGAGAAGGAGGACTCTTGCGTAAGTGTGTCAAAGCTCGAAAAAACCTCCTCACTTACTCCCCCCTTTACCATGACGCCCTGGAGGATTCCGGTCCCATCGCGGAGAAGCAGAAACCGTACTTTGCCGCTCGATCGTTTGTGGTACAACCAGCCCCGAAGCTGTACCTCTTCACCTACATGCTTGCCAAGATCTTCAATATAAACGCGTTTCATTCTCTTATTTCACCCTTATTGTGCAAAAACTCGGGGTAATATAGTGAAGTAAACCAATATCTTCAAACTATTTTCGAGGTGCAGGGTATGTCGAGGGGACGGATTCCGCTCACAATACATCAAATCCAGCGGAGCCATTCAGGGGCGCTCGGAAGAATCGTTCGGCAGGTCTTTGAAGTGAGCGTCTTTCACATCACGATAGTCGGGCGGCTGCTCCGTCTTCGCCTGACTCTGGGGCGGTGGCTCCGGTGGTTTCTTTCGCGCGTCCTGTATCACGTGACGCAGGGCCCCGATAACCACACGGTAGATGAACCAGAACACGAGAGCGTATGCCAGAAACCGCAGCAGTCCGCGGACCACGGCTATTTCCTCCTGACAGGATTGTAGTATTCCACCGGAGCTTTGTTGGGGCGCAGGATCTGCTCGAGCAGGTCCTCAAAATCGTCTTTGTTGCCGACGAAATCGATGTCGGTTGCCTTGACGATCAGCAGCGGAGTAGCTTTGTAGCGGAAAAAGAAATAGTTGTAGGCCTCGTTCAGATCCCGGATATAGTCCTCCGAGATGTTTTCTTCCATCTTGCGTGCGCGGCAGCGGATATTATTCATCAACCGGTCGACACTACACTGGAGATAGACAACGAGGTCAGGAGTAGGGACATTCCGCTCGATCGCGGTGAGGAGTGTTTCGTACAGCTTGAGCTCTTCGTCAGCGAGCGTGAGGTAAGCGAAGATTTTGTCTTTTTCGAAAATGTAGTCAGATATCAGGAAGTCCTGGAAGAGGTCTGCCTGAAAAAGATCCTGCTGTTGTTTGTACCGGCTGAGCAGAAAGAAGATTTGAGTCTGGAATGCATAATGTTCCGGATCTTCATAGAACTTCGGCAGGAAGGGATTTTCCTCGAATCGCTCGAGGACAAGCCGGGCTCCAAGCCGCTCCGACAACATCTGGGCAAGTGTCGTTTTGCCGGCGCCGATGACGCCTTCTATTGCGATATGCCGAATATCGGAAGAAGGGACCTTCAATCAATTCTCCACATCAGAAAAGTGAAGCATGAAAGTTGTCTTTGCGACGTCGCACACGTCGGGGCAGCTTGAAAGCAATTCCCGCAGCGTGCGTTTGCGAAGCGGATCCACGAAGTCGGGTGCAATATCGGTCAGCGGCGTCAGGACGAACCTGCGCCCGGCAACCTCGGGATGCGGCAGTGTCAACATCGGGCTCTTGACTACCAGATTCCCGATGTAGATCAGATCAAGATCAATCTCTCTCGGACCCCATTTTTGGGATGGCGTGCGACCGACCACGCGCTCGATCTGTTTAAGGTTTACAAGGATGCTATCGGGAGAAAGCAGGCTCTCCAATTCCACAGCGGCATTGAGGAACTGCGGCTGATCCTTCTTCCCCACCGGTTCCGTTTCATAGACTGGAGATACAGCCTTGACCTTGAACCCTCCGGCATTTCCCAGAGCGTCGACGGCCTTCTGGAGAAATCCCAGCCGGTCTCCGATATTCGAACCCAACGAAACGAATACCCGGCCCATCACTTCCTCGCCCGAGCGATCTCCACTTCGACGTAGTCGATCACTCCCTTGACCGGCGCACTTGGTTTGCGGACGCGGACAACAACTTTCTGGACCTTCTTGAACTCCGCAAGCAACCCGTCGGCTATTGTCTCTGCCAGCGCCTCGATCAACCTGTATTTCTTGCCGAGCACGAGCTGCTTGATGGCATCGTACACGCGCTCGTAGTTGACGGTTCGTTGCAGGTCGTCCGCGCGCGCACCTCGGACCAAATCAACATGGAGGTCGACGTCTACCTCAAACTTACCGCCGAGGGTCTGCTCATCCGAGAGAACACCGTGGTAAGCGTAGAAGACGGCATTATGAAGCCTGATAACGTCTTCGGATAGTTTCTTTCGCCGGGGCACGAAGGAATGGTATTAGTTGTGAGTGATAAGCTGCGACAAGCGCCGCAAAATATAGATAACCAATGGACAAAAAACAATCGCAGCGTAACTTCCCTATGCTTTTGCGATCTTTGCCCAGGTGTCTCGCAATGTGACGGTGCGGTTGAAGACCAGATTTCCTTCTCTCGAATCGTCGTCGACGCAGAAATAACCTAATCGCTCAAACTGAAAGCGATTCTGTGGCTTGGCCGAGGCGAGACTCGGTTCGACCTTGCATCCTTTGAGAACTTCGAGTGCGTTCGGGTTGATGAGCTCACGCCAGTTCTCACCTCCGGGATCTTCGACGGTGAACAGACGGTCGTAGAGCCGGACTTCGACGTCCAGGGCGTGGGAAGCGGAGACCCAGTGGATCGTCCCTTTGACCTTCCGGGCGCTTTGCGGTGAACCGCTCTTGGTTTCCGGGTCATATGAGCACCGCAACTCAGTGATCTTGCCCGAAGCGTCTTTCACCACGCTCTCGCATTTGATGATGTACGCATAGCGCAAACGGACTTCCGATCCTGGCGATAAACGGAAGTACTTCTTTGGAGGATTCTCCATAAAATCATCCTGCTCGATGTACAGGACCTTCGAAAATGGGACTCTTCGTGAGCCCATCGAAGCGTCCTCAGGATTATTCACTGCATCGAGCTCTTCGACAAGCCCTTCAGGATAATTTTCAATAACGAGTTTGATAGGATGCAGAACAGACATGACCCGCGCCGAGCGCTTGTTGAGGTCATTCCGGAGACAATCTTCCAGAAACGCCACATCGACAGGACTATCATTCTTGGACACACCAATCCGGTCAGCGAACAGCCGGATTGATTCCGGCGTGAAGCCACGGCGGCGCAGGCCGGAAATTGTCGGCATGCGCGGATCATCCCATCCGCTCACGCGCTTCTCCTCCACCAGTTGGAGGAGCTTCCGCTTGCTCATTACCGTGTAGGTCAAGTTCAGGCGGCCGAACTCGATCTGCTGGGGATGATAGATCCCTAGTTGTTCAACAAACCAGTCATAGAGCGGACGATGATCTTCGAACTCAAGCGTACAGATGGAATGTGTAATTCTCTCAATGGAATCACTCTGACCATGCGCCCAGTCATACATCGGATAGATGCACCACGTATCGCCCGTGCGATGGTGCGTCGAGCGAAGAATGCGGTACATGACTGGATCGCGCATATTCAGGTTCGGCGATGCCATGTCAATCTTGGCGCGCAGCGTGCGAGAGCCATCCGGGAAATCCCCCTTGCGCATGTGCTCAAAGAGGTCAAGATTCTCTTCGATGCTGCGATTCCGATACGGGCTGTCTTTGCCCGGCTCAGTCAGCGTGCCGCGGTGCTCGCGGACCTGATCAGCATTCAGATCGCAGACGTAGGCCTTTCCTTTCTTGATAAGTTGAACGGCATACTCATGCAGCTGCCCAAAATAGTCCGAAGCGTAGAACAACCGATTTTCCCAGTCGAATCCGAGCCAGCGGACATCCTGCTCGATCGAATCGACATAGTCCTGTTCTTCCTTTGACGGGTTCGTGTCATCAAAGCGGAGGTTGCAGAATCCCTTGTAATCGCGGGCAAGTCCGAAGTTGAGGCAAATGGACTTCGCATGTCCGATGTGAAGATAGCCATTCGGCTCTGGCGGGAATCGCGTGTGAACACGCCCCTGAAATTTGTTCGTCTTCAAATCATCATCGATAATCTCTCGAATGAAGTTTTTTCGAACGGGAGGTTCTGCTTGTGATTTGTTCTCTTCAGGATTCTTGTTCATTTCCATTCAATTGCTCCGATGTGGGGGTTGAGACCCTACTCTTTTTTTGCCCTTGACTCCCCGATCTGAAGATCGGGGCTACCGCAGTTTCTGGATTGCAGCGTGTATTCGGCGAATCACTTCATCTTTTCCCAGGATGATCAGTATGTCATACAGCCCTGGACCTGCTCCCATGCCTGACACTGCCAGGCGAAGCGGATGGATGAGATCGCTTTGCTTCACATTCAACTCTTCCGCCACCAGATGCAGCGCAGCTTCGTAGTCTTCCTTCACCGGCGAAGTCAAGCCGGTAAACTTGTCGGCGAGCAGCTGCAGTTGTTGATGAGACTCCGGCTTCCATCGTTTTTTTACGACATCCGGATCGTAGTGATCCGGGGCCTGATAGAAGTAAGGGCATTTCTCCACAAAGTCCTTGATGAATGACGCCCGCTCCCGCATCGCGGTGATGACACTTATAAGATATTGATCGGCAAACTTTGTACCCGCGAAGGAGGAACCTGCCAGATATTCCCTCAGCATCCCAAGGACTTCTCCGTCGGGCTTCTTTCGAAGATGCTGGAAGTTCAACCAGTCGAGTTTTTCGACATTGAATACTGCCCCAGATTTCCCGACGCGCTCAAGTGTGAATTCTTTGATCAGCTCATCCATCATGAATATTTCACGTTCATCACCCGGGTTCCAACCAAGGAAAGCGATGAAGTTGATAATCGCTTCTTTGAGGTATCCTTTCGCGCGGTAGTCCTCGACAGCCACATCGCCTTGCCGCTTGCTGAGCTTGCTCTTGTCTGGATTCAACAAGAGCGGAAGGTGCGCGAACTTAGGCAACTCCCAGCCAAAAAACTGATAGAGCAGGATGTGCTTGGGTGTACTGGGAAGCCACTCTTCTCCCCTGATCACATGACTGATCTCCATCAAATGATCGTCGACCACCACTGCGAGGTGATACGTAGGAAATCCGTCCGATTTCAGCAGAACTTGATCATCCAGAACGTCATACGCTATCGACACATCACCACGGATCAGATCGTTGAACGTCAGCTCTCCGCTCAGCGGGACCTTCATTCTGATGACATTTCTTTCGCCGCTGCGCAACCGGCTCTCGACCTCGTCCTTGTTCAGGTCGCGACAGTGTCGATCATATGTGGCACGCTCCTTGGCTGCAGTTTGGCGGGCGCGAAGTTCTTCAAGACGTTCCGGAGAGCAGAAGCAATGGTACGCCTTCCCTTTCTCCACAAGCTCTTTTGCGTGATGATGGTAGATGTCAAGCCGCTGGGACTGTATGTACGGACCAAACGGGCCAGGACGATCAGGACCCTCGTCATAGTGAACTCCTGCCCAACCGAGGGTTGATATGAGGTTTTCCATCGCCCCTTCCACCCTTCGGGCCCGGTCTGTGTCCTCAATCCGAAGAATGAGTTTACCCCCGCTGCGCTGGGCAAAAAGGTAGTTGTAGAGTGCAGTCCGCAGACCACCTACGTGAAGATATCCTGTTGGGCTCGGAGCGAACCTGACTCTCACTTGACTGCTCATCCGATAGCGACCTGGCTATACGATACAAAAAAAGCGTCCGTAGTTGCTTTGGACGCCTCCCTTCCGGGCATTTCACTACGATCCTTCATCAAGAAGATAGTAAATGACCGGCCAAATTGCAAAGCGTAGTGCTTCTCAAAAACCCTGATGTTGTCGTTTTCGATTTTCATTTCAACTCAAGCATCACGACAGACCTTGCAGGCATATCGACGGTTAGAAGACTCCCATCGAGCCTAAACGCAGAAAATGATTTCGTGACGACTGAGTTCGGAGCCTCGAACGTGTTGCAGGAGCTGATGGCCTCACCAGTTATGATCTGGCCTGTCGCTGCGTTCATCTTCATCCCCCGGATATCGCACGTCACTTTGACCGAGGCATTCGGATTAACGTTCACAAGAGAGATATGCATTCGCCCCTGAGAGTCTTTCGAAGCAGACGCATTGATGGCAGGAATGCTTTTGCCGTTGAGGTCGTACGTCGGGGAATGAAGATTGAGAGGAATCAGCACAGCATCGTGGTGAACTGCGTAGAGTTCATAGACATAGAAAGTCGGGGTTAGCACCATCTTCGGTCCATCTGTCAGTATCAGGGACTGCAAAACATTCACGGTCTGCGCAATGTTTGCCATCCTCACGCGATCACAGTGGTTGTTGAAAATATTCAGATTGATTGCGGCAGTTAGTGCATCACGAACGGTGTTTTGCTGGTAGAGGAACCCCGGATTCGTCCCGGGCTCGACGTTATACCAGTTGCCCCACTCATCCACCATCAGACCAACCCGCTTGCCCGGATCGTACACGTCCATCACGTGCGATTGCTGCACGATGATTTCATCCATCCTCAGGGCTTTTTCAACCGTCGTGAAATACTCCGCCTCGTCGAAGGATGTGGCTGAACCCTTGTCGCTCCAGTTCCGGGGAAGAGTGTAGTTGTGGAGCGAAACTCCGGCCAAGAGCGTAAGGGGGATATTCTTCATCAGAGTTTCCATCCACTGCACGTCCGAACCATACGGCCCGCCGGCGATCTTCACAAGCCGGTTCGCTCCATAGTTCCGGCAGTAAGTGGCGTACCTTTTGTACTGGTCAGCATAAAATGCGGCTGTCATGTTTCCGCCACATCCCCAGTTCTCGTTCCCCACTCCCCAAAACTTCACCTTCCACGGTTTTTCTCTCCCATTCTGTGCCCGGAGCTTCGCCATCGGGCTTTCTCCATCGAACGTCAGATACTCGACCCACTTCGACATCTCTTCCACTGTTCCGCTTCCCAAATTGCCGCAGATGTACGGTTCTGTTCCCAGCTGTTCGCATAGATCCATGAACTCGTGCGTCCCGAAGCTGTTATCCTCCACTACTCCCCCCCAGTGCGTGTTGACCATCCTCGGACGCTTCTCCCTTGGGCCGATCCCGTCCATCCAGTGATACTCATCGGCGAAACAGCCACCGGGCCAACGGAGATTTGGGATTTGAATTCTCTTAAGGGCGGCTACAACATCGTTTCGGATTCCTCGCGTATTCGGGATCGACGAGTTCGGGCCAACCCAGATTCCTCCATAGATGCCGTGGCCCAGATGCTCTGAGAATTGTCCATAAATGTGACGGCTGATGGTGTCCTTGGCCTGGTCAACATTGAGGACCAGTGCAGGACGACCCTGCTGGGCAAACGACAAGCTGGCGCACAAGAACGCAAGCGCAGTGGCGAGGCGTGACAAGGTTTCGGACATAGTTCTTTCTCCCATTCTGTAAATCAGTTGACCTTTCTCCGCGGCAGCGCGGGAGAATCAACTGTGCAGCCTCCAGCTTAGCGATTCCAGATTTGTTCCCAATTGGCACGAATCTCTTTCACGCTGGTTGGATAGAGCACCTTTCCCCTCGTGTAGCACGTATTGACGCAACCTTCGCACTCTCTCTTCTCAACCATTTGTGCTTCCCAGGCGTCGGTCTTGAACAATTCCTCCGGCGTCTGACTGAGGAGATTCCCGAACGATTCACCCATGCAGGATTTCACTGATCCATCTGGATGAATAAAGACCTTCGTTCCGAATGTAGGAAGGCTGATATAAGGACAGTATTTCTCAAACGTCCCATCCAAGTACTCGGGCAGCATATCCAGGAGCCAGTCGGGAGTAAGTACAGTGGGGGATTTCTTCACAAGTTCGATGGCTTCCCGCAATTGCTTTGTATCGCGGAATTTCATCTCATCATTTTCACGCTGGCTTTGCGATTGCCACCGATAAACGTCAACTTCCGTCAACCATCCAACTTGCTCGAGATACTCCAGGATATCTTTCGTTTGGTGGATATTGAGCTGCGAGAGCACGACTCCGACAGCGCAATGGATTCGCTTCCCTTTCCTTTCCATTTCCTTCTTCACGTACTCTATGCTTTTCTTCACACGATCGGATACGTTACGGGCTCCGCGTAGAGTGTCGCCCACTTCATCAATCCCGTCGAATGAGACGGAGAGCGAAACGCCGTTGTCGATTGCAGCCGCCACGGCTCGCTCAATCAGCCTTTCGGGGCCATAGAGGGTTGAGAGAAGATGGATGCGGCCGAAGTTCTTGCCTGCGGCGTAGTGGATGAACTCTGGAAGTTCAGGATGCAGCATTGGCTCGCCTCCTGAAATCACAAAGCCCTGCGTTCCGTGCTCATCGAGCCTGTCAACGATCTTCTTGAAATCCTCAAAGTCCATGAAGGGCTTTTCGGGTGAAGCCATCAGCGGGATGGAACATTGGAGACATCGTTGCGTGCAATGGTGAGTAATCAGGATGTCGGGGAAGAACAACATCCGCCGGTAGGTCAGCGCCTTGACTGTATTCTTTGCAATCTTCTTCAGCACATGAAAAGTCTTCATTCGCTCAGCTCAAAGTTGGGTCCAATGGGACAAAGAAAGGCTCTTGTGTTTCGGCGTTATGGTCGGCCCGTCGAACTCGACTCGCCCTCACCTACCTGCGATGGAAAGATCGCACAAATAGGTCATATCGTCAACCCAGTTGCTCTCAAATAAAGCTCGGGCTGTGAACACTTCTTCCCGGCGCTCCGACTCAACGAGAGCCAGCAAGTCAAGAGCCATCCATACCTTAACGTTCAATCCCCAGTGAAACAGGGATGCCCTTGAATGTTACACCGAGCACCAGTCCTTCCTTTTTCCCCATCCCGACATAACACCCCGGGTGTATTCCGCCGAATTCCACCACCCCGGGATAGATATTGAGCTGAGCATTGAGCGCGGTCTTGCCACTGAGGACGAGCCCTGCAAGAAGAGACCCATTATTGTCCCAATATACCCCAAGCGCAGTTTCAAGCTTGGGTGTCGTGCTGATGTACACATCCCGATAGTCTTGTATCATCCCCGCGACTGTCTGACCGATGCCGAAAGATACACTGTTCTCGTTGTCATAACGGTAACTGAGGCCGAAGACTGAATTGACACCCCAGCAAACAAATGGCGCGTATCGCTCGGCGAATCGAAGCCTGTACCGCAGGACGAACTCCTGACCGACATTTTCAATGTGATAGTTACGTGGGACATACAGTGGCTGGAGCGACCAATCGTTAAGTTGGACAGTTTCCGAAAAGAACTGTTTCACTCCGTCGCAGCTAAAAAAGACATATCCCAGAACATTGAAAATATCATAATCGGCAACGCAGTCCACATTCGTGTAGATCATCCCGGCATTCTGCACCATTTCGTTCACGTACTGGTACACCAGTGAGGTTCCGATTCCCCAAAGGACTGGTTCAGGGTAGCCATGGGAATCATACCACTCGGTGACCTTTGCATACTGCATTCCGTAGCCAATCACGTGGTCGGTGATATTGGGGATGAACTGTAGATTATTGACGTTGAAGCTGAGATTGAACAGCTCCTGCCGCCTGAAGAGATCCCATCCGTAGGCTCGGACACTTGCGACGGGGTTTGTGATGTTATTCCACACATTCTGGGCATCGATCTTCCACTTGTAGGAAGTGAGATTGTGGCCTGCGTCGAAGTCAATGCGCATTGCATCGAACGAACCATTCAATAGGAGGGTGAGCGGGCTAAACGTCGCATCGGATCCACGCGTCTGTGCCGGCTTGTAGAAAAAGTAATGCTGCTGTTGACCTGGTGCAGGGGATGAAGAGACAGACAAGAGGCAGAAGAGAGCCAGCGCGAGACGTCGGCGAGCCTTGAGCGTCATGCAATCGAAGACCGCATAGAGGTTGCGACGGAATAGCCCAAAGGACTTGTTGACCGTATGAAATCGATGGTCATCGGTGCGTAGAGGACAGTGCAAAGCAATCTATCACTACTCAAAAATGCATGCGAGCGGAGAGCGAGGGACCGAATACGCTCCTACGGAGCTTCGTCGGTTAGAATTCTCTTCTTCAGTACGGCTTTTCCCGAGCCCGTCTTGAAATATTTCTCTAGCTCCCTTGCTTTTCTCTCCGATCTTACTGCGACGTACGCGACGAGTACCAATTGCCTGTACGCCTTCGCCGATTGTACCAGACCAGCATCGTGTCCCCGCATTCGTCGAATCAAATCGTCAGTCGAACCGATGTAAATCCAATTCTTGATGCTGCTCTTGAGGATATACACAAACCATTGAGGCATGATACCGTTCCAAAACTAGTACTGCCTGCAAGACGAAGTTCCGCTTCTCAGGAACGTAGTCTTGCGGAGAGCGAGGGATTCGAACCCCCAAGGGCTTGCGCCCGCCAGTTTTCAAGACTGGTGCAATAGCCGTTCTGCCAGCTCTCCAAAAGCAACCCAAGATGCAATAGTTGATCCCGTTTTCTGGGATCAATCCCGACGTTTTCTGTCGGGACCGTTCTGCCAGCTCTCCAGTTGCCTTTAGAACCCAATGAATGACCGTGAGCGAGTCCCCCGTTCTCCAAAACGAGTCGAGGGGCTGCCAGCTCTTCAAATGCCTTCTCACAATGTAATATACAAAAGTGATCGCGGCATGGCAAGAGTGAGCCTGAAACGGACGATGAACCGATTGCCAATTGCTAGGAATGGGGAACAAAAAAAACGACATCCCGCCTGAGCGGGATGTCGTTCTGCTAACAACACATATGGAACACGGTTGGCTTACTGGAAGTCGCCCGAATAGACCCAGGTGCCCAGCTTTCCACCGCTGTCAATCGTGACCTTGATGGTGTTCGAAGCATTCTGAGCGGACACAGCCGTGAACACGATCGTGTTCGTCGTGGGCGCGGCCGTATAGGTTCCGTTCTCATTTGTTTTCATCTTTGAAGGAATGGAGAACGTGGTGTAGTCACCCTGTCCACCACCCATTGAGCTCGGACGAATCCTGAACTGGTACGCCTGCGCGGCGAGGTTGTTCAGGTCGTTGATGATAGCATCACGGTTTGACTGAACGCTTTGAGCGCTGAAGAGGCTCAAGCCGACTGCGATGGCGATACCGACAATGATAACGCCCAAGATGATCAGCAGCAGTTGTTGTTGTCCCATAAATAATGCTCCTTCGTAGGTGTGTCGTTATGAAGAAAACGTCGATTTATCATTAACTATTTTTAATGCACCCATATCTTGTGCCAAGAACAAGACCTTCCAAGAATGGCGATTCTTGAGGCTTTGAGATAGACCAGAGCGTAATTATAACCGACCGAAGTAACAATCACCGCGTAAATGTTACCACTGCCACGTCCGCCGTGTTGGAATACCAGCCCAATTTGCGAGGCGTGTACCCATGCCCTCATCCAAAAGATTTCAGCCTCAACTTAATAAGGCTCAGATCTATCCTGTTCGCCGTGCTGTGCATTTGCTCAGGAGTATGGTTCTTGGTCAAACCATCTCGGCTTATGAACATTAACTATTTTTAATATAGGAAGACCATCGCTCAATCGCAACATCTATTTGATACAGGACTTCCTGCGAATGCGACGCGTCTCTGCGCGTGGAGGTAACTGAACTACATCAGAACTTCCGCGTACACTTTTCAATCTATGTGCAGGCCGACAAAAGCCAGACCTCTTTCCACTCTGTCTCATGGTGAGACATCGGACCGCGACCGTACTCAACTTATTCCGGCGAGTTCACCCGCCACCGTGCTGGAACGTGTACCATTCTGGGAAATGATCAGAGCATGAATCAAGTGTGCCGAGACACGCAGAATCAAAAGATCATGGAAGGAAATAATCTGTCTTCACGGGATTAAAGCGAAGGCGGGCCACATTCTGATGTCGAGGCGAAATCTTATAAACAACGGCAGTCGAGTGAACTAGTCAGAATTCCACAAACCGCGATGCGAAGCCAGGCAACAACAGAGTCATTCGCGAATTCTCTCCTTCAATCTTTTCGCAGGCAACATCAAGCAGTTGCCCCGTGTCCGGATCCGTAACGAGGGGTTTTCCAGTTGAGTCGAGTGTGCACTCGCCCTTGTATTCCTTTGAAGACGTGTTCACCAGGAAATAGGTCTTTCCCTTCTTGCCCACGACCGTCGTGCAGAGTATTTGAGGAGACGCCGGGAAAAGAGTACACGATGGATCGACACGTGATCGTATGAGATAGGAGAGCGGAGCAGACCCTTCCGAGCCTACACATGATCCCCCTTGCGCAATTGCATCCTCCATCATTCGCTTGACCTTCTCATCATTCTGGATCCCGTCAGCAGCATACTTAGGCATCAGCGCGTGTGTGAATACTGTTCCGCCTTGCCCAGCATACTGGAGGATCTTCTCCATGGAGGCTAGCCGAATTGTGTCCATCGGTGGGAGAACCAGGACATCGTAGCCCAACCGCCGATGACGAGTTTCCCTCCTTCGATCCTGGCATTGACGAGACTTCGTTCGTCAATGATATCGTAATCAATCTGGTTTCTGAGAAGATCCCTGCATAAATTCGCGAACCCATCGTCGATGAATCGAACCGCTGCGCTCGGATGCAGTTCGTACATCGATCGCTCGGATGGCGTGAAGTGTGCCCACAGCGACACAATCGGATGTAGGACAGCCAAGCGGGCAAGACGCTCCCCTTCGCAGAACAACCTGTTGACCCGATCTACATAATCAGTGTAGGTCCGGAACTCTGCAGCTGAGTACCGTCGCGCCTTGAGGCTGGGCTCGGCCGGCTCACCAGGATGAAGCGAGATCGTATACATACTGACGAAATCCGTTATCCCCAAACTCATGAGAATTCCCGCTGTGCTTTTCATCTGTGCCAGCGTCGCGTGGTGCCAGCCCATGAGTCCGAAGAAATCGCTGATCTCACACATGACGCGCCTTTTACCCTGCAAGCGGGCTGCTGAGCCAGCCACCTTCGGAACCAGAAAGAAGGGTTCTTTATCCTGCATGATCCTTTCCGGATCCGAAAGGATCATATCGATTCCGGGTATGTCGAATTTCCTATAGCAAGTAAACGGATCACCATCGAAATCCGTCTGCCAGACCAACGTCTCCTCGCCGAGGAGGTGACCGCTTGATGACACGTGGTGTGCGTTACACCAAGCCTGAAGCTTCCCGAAATACGTCTCAGCGCAGAGATCAGCAATCACTTCATAAAAGTCGCACCGGATCTTTCTATCAATGTCGCCTGTATCGACGAAGAGGCTTTCCCAGTGTTGCGTCAGGTCGTATCCTTTGCGCTCCTGAAAAATCTTGGGCAGGTCACGATGCCAGGGTAGAGTTTTTGGATAGTCCAATCCCGATGGGACATACGTGGCGATCAGCGAAGGTTCGTCGGTGAAGAACGCCTCGACGTAGTCGCCGATCGGATGAAGAGCTCGTTCATAGCGATCGTGAGTGACCTCAATGAATCTTTCTACGGCGTCGCGATCGAGAATGTTGACGTAGTGCCGTCGTTCAGAGAAGTTTGCTGTTGCGTGGGTTCCCTCAAAGAGCTTTCCAACCTCATAACGCGGCCGACCTGAATCGTCGAATGATCGGATCAAGCCTTCCGCCTCGCCGTTCGGCATCTTGGCAAGCACTAGGCCTCCTGCCGTTCCGCTGGGATATCCTTTTTCATCGTAGATCCAGACGCGCAGCCCCATCGAATGCGCCAACTGCACTCCACGCCTCAGTACATCCCAGGCTTTCTCATCTTCCAGATACTTATCGAGGCTGACGGTCGTTACGAGACCGCTGACGCCGGCATCCAGAAGACTCTGGAATCCCAAACGCATCGTATCTTCGGTGGTTCCACACCATTGTTCGAAAGATGAAACGAATTGTAGCGGACGGAAAATGTCCGGGGAATGTTGGGTAGTTGGGGTCAATGCCAGGTCTCCGGAAGGATGTGAAGACCAATTCGGTTGGTTGGATTAAAGCTGAGATGAGGCAAACTCTGGATTCTACTCTCGCCTCACGTCATGATTCTTGCGGAGAGAGAGGGATTCTCCGCCAAAAGCGGATGAGCCTCCGGCTCAGAACCCTCGATAGAGGATACCCCCTATGCAGGTTTAGTTTCGATTTGACTCTCGCCACACGTCATGATTCGTGCGGAGAGGGAGGGATTCGAACCCTCGATAGAGGTTACCCCCTATGCAGGTTTAGTTCCGATTCGACTCTTGCCGCACGTCCTGTGCTCTTGCGGAGAGGGAGGGATTCGAACCCTCGATAGAAGTTACCCCCTATGCAGGTTTAGCAAACCTGTGCCTTCAGCCACTCGGCCACCTCTCCGGTGAACGTGCGGCAAGAAATGTCGAATCGAGAATCCCGCTTTATGTTATTGTTGTCTTTAGGTGCGGGACAAACCTCGCTGTGCCTTCAGCCACTCGGCCACCTCTCCAGTGGACGTGCGGCGAGAAATGTCAAACCTGGAATCGCTCTCTGTTCAGGAATTGAAAAATGCTGGACAAAACCGTGGATTCAGTCCCAAACTGCGAGGGGCGATGCTTCGTATGCTGAACCACACGACAAAGATATCGAAAAACACTCCGAGATGCAATCTGAAAACAAAAAGCCCGCCGGGATAATCCGGCGGGCTCAATCCTGTGTCCGGAACAAATGCTTCTCCTCAGATCGTCGCCTCCTTAGAGAATTTTCGTCCGAAGGCCGGTTAGATGATACTCCTTACCACCAGGACAGTGACCACGAGACCGACAAACAGCTCTGCCATCTGAAGATATTGCTTTACCGTTTGTCGCAGGATATGTTTTCCACAGATCTCGCAGAATGTGACATTGGCAGCCGTCAAATTGTAGCAGTGCGGACAGGATCTCCGTCTCACATTGCCAGAATCCACGACCACCACCTGCTGTGCAAGAGCAATCGTCAGAAGCCCGATCGCGGGCGTCAGAACGACTGAGTACCAAAACCCCAGCCAAAACCCGTGCCCCTTTCTCCTGTTCCAGAGCGCCAGGACGACAGCTGATGTAGCGTATACAAAGAACAGCATAACTGTGTTCATTGCTCCCCCCCACCTTGTGGCTAGTCATTGATTACGAGAACGAAAACCCATCGCGTCTACTACCCCCAGACATGCCACGGTCGTCTCGGCACCATAATACATTGATTGCTAGGCCACTTGTGTGATATAGATCGCACAGATCGTGATTATGCTCCCGATCACAAAGGCAGGAGTGATGGTGTAATTGAGGAAAACAAGCGAAAGGATGGTGGCGAAAACTGGTTGGGCGTTGGAGAATACTGCTACCTTTGTTGCTTCGATCCGGCTCAACGCGTGATACCACAGAAGGTAGCCAATAATGGACGTGCCAATAGCGAGATACAGCACCCCGCCCCAGTGGAGTCCATTGAGCTCAGTGAATGGGAAACGAGAGGCGCTGATCAACCCGACGGGCGCGAACATGAGTGCTCCGCAGATCATCATCGCCGAGGTCGTTCTCAGGGCGCCATATTTTATGATCATGTCCTTGCCAAGAACAGTGAACATCGCCCATGCGATGACCGCGACAAGAATGAGAAGATTGCCATAGGCGTACCCCGAGGAAAAGTCTATTCCCCTCTCGAATATCACTATTGAAATGCCGGCGAACGCCAGGAGGATTCCAAAGATCTTCAATGGCTTCATTTTCTCCCGATGCGTGAAGTGGGAAAGGATGAGCACGAACACCGGCGTTGCAGCGTACAGAAGAGCCCCATTTGCCGCGGTGGAGAATTTCAACCCATACAAATACAGAAACTGGTTCAAGGCAACCCCGACGAATCCAAGGAACGCCATCTGACCCCAATCTTTTCGTTCTATATTGTGAGGCCCGGACCTGATGCGCATGATCGCCCACAAACCAACAGCTGCGATCACGGTCCTCAGGAACGTCAGGGTCACGGCATCTACTTCTCCCACCACTGCCTTGGCGACAATATGCGTTCCGCCTGCAATGATCTGCTGGATCACCAGCAACAGATATACATTTGTTCGTCTCATCGAATTTGCGCCCCAATGTACGACTCCACGCTTTGAAAACCAAGGGACTTGCTTGTACTGCTAGAAGCTGAACCATCAACCTACCCCGACACATCCCGCTTGCCTCCGGAAGAAATCAACCTTACATTCGGAAGAAGGCTCACCACCATTTCCTCTTTGCTTTCACGACCGCATCTATGGTCCCGGCAAAGTGAGATTCTGTCCATTTCCCAATTAGTCGCTATGAGCTCATCCAAACGCTTGTTTCTTGTCGACGGTAATGCAATCGCGTACCGGTCGTACTATGCGTTCATCCAACGGCCTCTCACCAACGCAAAGGGACAGAACACGAGTGCGGTGTACGGGTTCGTGACATTCCTGAACCGTATCCTCACGCAAGAGGCACCTGATTATATCGCTGTTGTATTCGACACCGGCGCACCGACGTTCAGGCACAAAGAATACAAAGAGTACAAAGCGACACGTCAGAAGATGCCAGAAGATCTTTTTTCACAGCTGGCAATCATCAAGGATGTCGTCACCGCCTACAAGATCCCCGTTTTGGAGATGGATGGATTCGAAGCCGACGACATCATCGGCACGCTTGCGAAACGAGCAGAAAGCGAAGGAGCTCTCTCGTTTCTCGTGACGCCCGACAAGGACTTCATGCAGCTCGTCTCCAAGAAGACGAAAATGTACAAACCCGGACGCCAGGGGACGGATGTGGAGATCGTCGATATTGAAGCAGTTAAACAGAAATTTGGAGTGCCTCCCGAGAAGGTTATTGAAGTCCTTGGCCTCATCGGCGACACCTCGGATAATGTCCCGGGTGTCCCAGGTGTAGGCGAGAAAACTGCCATCCCTCTCATCCAGCAATACGGAACCATTGAAAATCTATACAAGAACCTTGCGAAGATTGAGCAGAAAGGGCTGCGCCAGAAACTCGACACGAACAAAGAACTCGCGTTCTTATCGAAGAAACTCGTCACCATCGATACCGAAGTTCCGCTGAAAGTCGACTTCCACTCGCTCAAGGCTGCCGATCCTGACTTCCCCAGGCTCAAGGCGCTGTTCGCCGAACTGGATTTCCGCTCGCTCCTACAGGCAGTCCCAAAATCATCCGCTCCAAAGTCCGTCCCTCCGGCCGACCTTGATTTCCCGCCCCCCGAGGAGGTGCTGACGGACATCAAGTCAGACCAGCACACTTACACACTCGTTACGGACCTGAAAGCACTGGAGCAGCTTTGCAGCCGTCTAAAAAAGGCGAAACAGTTTGTATTCGATACCGAGACAACATCCACCGACTCCCTCAATGCAGAACTCGTCGGCGTTTCCTTCTCGATCGAGCCGCGCGAGGCGTTCTTTGTGGCGGTACGGTCCGCTTCAGCAGCGTCACAGTCTGATCTGTTCGGGAAATCGAAATCCGCAGAGGATGACAAAGGGCTCACCATCGAAGAGGCAATTTCGTGTCTCAAGCCTTTGATGGAGGATCTGCATCTCAAGAAGATCGGGCATAACATCAAGTATGATATGCTCGTTCTGTCGCAATACGGCATTTGGACGAAAGGAATCGATTTCGACACGATGATCGCCAGCTACATCCTGCGGGCTGACGGACGGCACAATCTCGATGCACTTGCCAAGGAACATCTCCAATACAGAAAGGTGTCGTTCAGCGATCTCACTGGTTCAGGAAAAGACCAAAAACCGATACGTGAGGTTGCGCTCCAATCATTGTGCGATTACTCCTGTGAAGACGCGGACATGACACTGCGTCTTTACGAGCTTCTGCGGACAAAGCTGTCTGAACAAGGCATGATGAAGCTCTGTTCCGACCTGGAGTTCCGGCTTATCCCTGTTCTCTGCGCGATGGAAGCCACCGGCATCGCGATTGACGTAGAATATTTGAAAAAGATGTCGAAAGAGCTCGAGCTTCTCCTCGAAACCCTCGTGAAGGAGATTCACGGATATGCAGGCGTCGACTTCAATATCAATTCCACGCAGCAGCTTGGAGAGATTCTCTTCAACAAGCTGAAACTCCCGACTCAGAAAAAGACCAAGACCGGGTATTCGACAGATGTTGGTGTGCTCGAGACATTGCGGCACGAACACCCTGTCATTGAGAAGCTGCTCGAATACCGTCAGTTCTCGAAGCTGAAATCAACGTACGTCGATGCGCTTCCTGCGCTCATCAATCCCCGCACGGGGAGAGTTCACACCTCGTTCAATCAAACTGTGGCAGCGACGGGACGGCTGTCCAGCAGCGATCCGAACCTTCAGAATATCCCCATACGATCCGAGATTGGACGCTCAATCAGGAAGGCGTTCATACCTGGAGAAAAGAGCGACATCATTCTTTCGGCCGATTATTCGCAGATCGAATTGCGGGTCATGGCACACATTTCGGGAGATGAAGGGCTCGGCGAGGCGTTTAGAAATAAAGAGGACATCCACGCCACAACCGCAGCGAAAGTTTTCGGCGTCGAGCAAAAGAATGTCTCAAAAGATATGCGACGGAAAGCGAAGGAAGTAAACTTCGGAATCATGTACGGCATCGGGCCATTCGGTCTTGCATCACGACTGGAGATTCCGCAATCGGAGGCCAAGGAGATCATTGCCCGATACTTCGAGCGGTTCCCGAAGGTGAAGCAATATATCAACGATACCATCACTTCCGCCCGTGCCAGCGGGTATGTCGAAACCCTGCTGGGGCGACGCCGCTTCCTGCCCGACCTCAACAGCAGCAATCAGAACATCCGCCAAAACGCAGAGCGGCAGGCCATCAACATGCCGATCCAGGGGACAGCCGCAGACATGATCAAGCTTGCGATGATTCACATTGATGGAGCGTTTTCGGCAAAAGAACTCGAGTCACGCATGCTGATCCAGGTACACGACGAATTGGTTTTCGAGGTGAAGAAGAAAGAAGAGAAAGAGGTACGAAGCCTTGTGACGAAACATATGCAACAATCGTTGAAGCTCAGCGTGCCCCTCGAAATCGAGATTGGTGTCGGCAAGAATTGGCTCGAGGCACATTAGCCCGCCCAGCACCTTTCGAAGGTTCCGAGGCATTAACAAGTCACCTTCGAAAGGTTCACTTAGCCCCCCTGGCCAAAAAAAAGATCCCCCAATTCATCATCAGGACTCTTTTTCGATTCTGGAATTCAACCAACTGTCGACGATCAAACCTCCATGATTTCCTTCTCTTTTCCTACAAGGAGATTGTCGATGTCTTTGATGTACTTATCTGTCAATTTCTGAGATTCCTGTTCCCCGCGCTTCCGTTCGTCTTCAGAGAAATGTTCGGCCTTTTCTGACTTCTTCAGATGTTCAATGGCATCTCTCCGAACATTTCGGACCGCGATTTTCCCGTCTTCCCCAAATTTCTTGATAAGCTTCACCAGTTCTCGGCGACGCTCTTCGTTTAGCGGAGGAATCGGGACACGGAGAATATTGCCATCATTGACGGGGTTCAATCCCAGATTCGCGTTCAGAATCGCCTTGTCGATGACGGCAAGCATGTTCTTTTCCCATGCCTGCACACTGATTGTGTGCACATCCGGCGTGCTGATATTCGCAACCTGGTTGAGGGGCACCATGCTGCCGTAGTAATCTACTTTGATACCGTCAAGAAGCGCAGTAGTCGCCTTTCCTGTCCTTACCTTTACAAGTTCTTCTCGCACCACTTCCACCGCCTTCTTCATCCGGTCTTCTGCATTCTTCAGGATATCCTTTACCATAGAGAGCTCGCTAGTCGTTTATGATGAGGATTTAGTGGAGTGGAGCCCATTACGTATACACTTTCAGCCTTCAGAAACCACTTTTGAACCCACCGCTTCACCCATGATAATCCTGCGGAGGTTGCCGGGCGTGTTCATGTTAAATATTACAATGGGCAGCTTGTTTTCCTTGCACAACGTGATCGCAGTCATATCCATCACGCGGAGATCCTTCTTCAAAACGTCCATGTAGCTGATCTCTGGGAATCGTATGGCGGCTGCATTCTTTTCGGGATCGCTGTCATAGATGCCATCAACCCGCGTTCCCTTCAAAATCACGTCAGCTTCGATCTCGATCGCCCGAAGGGCCGCGGCAGTGTCCGTTGTAAAATACGGATTTCCGGTCCCGGCCGCAAAAATAACGATGCGACCTTTTTCAAGGTGTCGTATTGCCCGGCGGCGGATAAACGGCTCAGCGATCCTTTCCATATTGATCGCCGTCTGGCACCGGGTGAACAGCCCATGTTTTTCGAGTGCGTTCTGCAGGGCCAACGCGTTGATAACCGTCGCGAGGATCCCCATATGGTCGCCCGTCACCTTGTCGATCCCGTCATCCGATTGATCGAGACCACGATAGATGTTCCCTCCACCAATGACAATGCCGACTTCAACTCCGAGTTCCTTGATGGTTCGAATTTCCTCAGCGAATACGCTGAGGACGCCCGAATCAATTCCGTAGTCACGGCCGCCCATCAGTGACTCGCCGCTGAGTTTGAGGAGAATGCGTTTGTAGAGTGCTTTTGCCATACTCGCTCGTGGTCGAAAAAAATCCCGAATCGCTTCGGGATTTATGTGAAAGATTACTTTGTGGATTCTCCTAAGTGGTAACGATGGAACCGGCGGACACCAACCTTCTCACCGACCTTTCCAGTAGCGTCGGACAGAAGGTCTTTGATCGTCTTTCCGGAATCCTTGATGAAGCTTTGCTCGAGGAGGCATACTTCCTGGTAGAACTTCTCCAGGCGTCCTTCGGCAATCTTCTCAGCGATTTCGGGCCGTTTACCCTCGTTCACCGCCTGGGCCTTGTAGATTTCAATCTCTTTTTTCAGCGTTTCCTCATCGACATCCTCTTTGCTGACGAAGACTGGACTCATGGCGGCAATCTGCATAGCGATATCGTGCGCCAGCTGCTTGAACTCCGGCGTCTTCGCAACAAAATCGGTTTCGCAGTTCAACTCAACCATCGCGCCGATTCGCCCGCCGGCATGGATGTATGCTTCGACGACACCCTGGTTTGCTTCTCTCTCTGCGCGCTTCGCGGCTACAGCTGCCCCCTTCTTACGGAGGTTTTCCGTCGCGAGCTCCATGTCTCCATTTGACTCTTCGAGGGCGCGCTTGCAATCCATCATGCCTGCGCCGGTCTTGTCACGTAAGGACTTTACAAGTTCGGATGAAATGACAGCCATACTTCTGTACTTCCTCCTTTACTAAGCTCTCGCTGGAACTTCCGGTTTCTCAGATGACTCTTTGTTTTCTGCGCCCTGTGCCATGGCTTCGTCGGCTTGGCGGGCAGCAATTCTCTGACTGCCCTCGATGACGGACTCTGCGATCGCCTTCGCGATGCACTGGACCGATTTCAGCGCGTCATCGTTTGCGGGGATCGGAAAATCGACAAGATCCGGGTCGCAGTTCGTATCAACGATGGCCACAACCGGTATCCCGAGTCGACGCGCTTCCTTCACCGCGATCGCTTCCTTTTTCACATCCACCACGAACACCAATCCCGGCAGTCGTGACATCTCGACGACACCCGAGAGAATGTTTTGCAGTTTCTCACGCTCGCGATCGAGGAACAACCGTTCTTTCTTTGTTATCTTTTCGAACGTGCCATCACTCTCCATCTTCTCGATGTTCGTGAGGCGCTTGACGCTCTTGCGAATGGTGGTGAAGTTCGTGAGCATGCCGCCGAGCCATCGCTCTGTGACATGGAAGGCTCCGCAGCGCTTCGCCTCCTCCGCCACGACATCTTTCGCTTGCTGCTTCGTAGCGACGAAAAGCGGCTTCCGGTTCTGCGAAACGATATTGGAAACAGCATTACAGGCCACTTCCAACAATTCCTGAGTCTTTTTCAAATCGATGATATGAATCCCATTGCGCTCCATGAAAATGTAGGGCTTCATTTTGGGATTCCAACGGCGGGTGATGTGCCCGAAGTGGGCACCTGCTTGCAGCAGTGCTTCGAGTTCGACACGGGGCATAATTGATCCTTTTGAGTTAGTTCTACTATTCTCGTCATCTCCTGACGGAATCCCGATAGTCTATGAGACTGTCGAGACACTCCCGCTCGGATCGGAGAATATGATTGATGAAAAAATGGTCCGATTAACGCTTCGAGAACTGGAACCGCTTACGGGCCTTCTTCTGACCGTATTTCTTCCGCTCGACCATGCGAGGGTCTCTCGTGAGCAGCCCTGCATTGCGCAGATTCTGACGGTGATCCTCGTCCAGAGAGACGAGCGAGCGCGCGATCCCAAGCCTGATCGCCCCGGCCTGACCTGTCGGTCCGCCCCCTGCAACTTTCACTTTTGCATCATAGCGTCCCTGCGTGGCGGTTGCTTCAAAAGGCTTGAGGACCTCTTCACGGAGCACGGCGATTGGAAAATAGATCTCGAGTTCTTTCTTGTTGACGGTAACTTTGCCGGATCCGTCTGTGAGTTTCACGCGAGCGACGGCAGTTTTCCGACGACCAACGGTGATGATTGATGGCATTGATGTCCTTGCTAAATGATAACGTTACAGTGGCAGAATTTCAGGTTGCTGGGCGCTGTGCGGATGCTCAGGACCGACGTACACCTTGAGCTTCTTGATCATCCGGCGACCCAGCCGATTATGCGGAAGCATTCCCTTCACAGCGTGCTCGAGGAGCATGTGCGGCTTTGTTTTGATCACGTCCTGAATGTTTTCGAACCGCGCACCGCCCGGATACTGGGTATTATGATAGTATTCCTTCAATTCCTGACGCTTTCCCGTCACGACCACCTTCTCAGCGTTGATCACAACGACGAAATCGCCAAGATCAGCATTGGGTGTGAAGGTGGGTTTGTGCTTCCCGCGAATCACATGTGCTATCTTGGAAGCGATACGACCGAGCGTCTTCCCGCTCGCATCGACGATGAACCACTTCTGGCTCACATCTTCCTGCGTAAAAAACTTGGTCCTCGATGACAATTCCACACTAACCTCCAGATCAAGAGAATTTGACTCGACTTCATTTTCAAGTTTTTAAATATACCGCTCTTTGGCCGGAAAGTCAACGACTTTTTGGGTGGCAGGACGTTGCAGGGTGAGGTTCTGAAGAAGACCTCACGTAGAAGATGAGCAGACCGCTTAAACCTGGCGTTCAGCGTGGTAGGAGCTTCGGACCAGGGGTCCGGACTCTACGTGCCGGAATCCCAGCTCCAGACCGAGCACCTTAAGCGTCCTGAACTCGTCCGGGTGAGCATACCGATCGACGGGAAGATGCTCGTGAGTGGGCTGCAAATACTGCCCTAGTGTCAAAATGTCGCAATTGGTCTTCCTGATATCCTTCATCACCTCGATCACTTCATCGGTCTTTTCACCGATGCCGAGCATCAGGCCGGTCTTGGTCACCATTCCACTCTTCTTCGAGCGCTCGAGAACTTCGAGTGATTGCAGATAGTTTGCCTGAGGTCTCACTGTACGATACAAGCGAGGGACGGTCTCGAGATTGTGGTTCAGTATGTCAGGTCGTGCCTCCAGCACGATGTTCAAAGCTTCTTCGCTTCCTTTGAAATCCGGTATCAGCACTTCGATGGTCGTGCCTGGGACTTCTGCATGGATGAGCCGGATGGTTTCAGCAAAAATGGGAGCGCCTCCATCCTTTCGTTCGTCGCGGTTCACCGATGTGACGACGGCATGACGCACACCCATCAGTTTGACAGCGTCGACGACACGACGCGGCTCGTCCCAGTCCAGTCCATAATCCGGACGACCGGTCTTTACAGCGCAGAATCCACACGATCGCGTGCAAATGTCGCCCAGAATCATGAACGTCGCGGTACCTGAGTGCCAGCATTCCCCCATGTTCGGACAGCGCGCCTCTTCACACACTGTGTGCAACCGATGCCCATCAATGATATTCTTGAGCCTCGCGTATCCTTCGCCGCCGGGGATCTTCGCCTTCAACCACTCCGGCCGGCGTGGCCGCTGGGATTCTGATTTGCCTGCAGGGATTTCTTCAAAAATCTGTGCCACCTAAAAGGTCCTCGAAAAATCGTACTGTTCAAGATTAGAAACCACCTTGGCAAGGAATTGTCCGCCAAGTGCGCCATCAATGATTCGATGATCGAATGCGAGCGTCAGGTACACCATCGAGCGTATGGCGATCGAATCGTGTCCCTCAGCGTTTGTGAGAACAACCGGTCGTTTCTTGATTGCACCGACTCCGAGTATCGCCACCTGCGGCTGGTTGATGATCGGCGTGCCGATGATGTTGCCGAACACACCGTAGTTCGTGACTGTGAACGTCCCTCCCTGGATTTCGTCCGGCATCAGGCGCTTCGCCCTCGTTCGGAGGGCGAGATCATTGATAGCACGAGCGAGCCCAAGGAAATTTTTGCCGTCAGCGTTCTTAATGACAGGGACAATAAGGCCGGTGGGAGAAGCGACGGCAATCCCGAAGTTGATGGACTTCTTCAGGATGATCTTATCCCCTTCGACTGAACTATTGAGCAACGGGAATGCCTTCAGTGCCCGAGTGGTCGCATCGACGATGAAGGGCATAAAAGTAAACTTGAAGCCCTCCTGCTTCTCGAATCGATCCGCGTTCTTCAAACGGAACTCGACGATGCGCGTCACATCGCACTCCGAGATCGCCTCGACGTGCGGAGACGTCTGCACGCTCCGAACCATATGCTCAGCCATCTTCAGCTGAACATTATCCATCTGGACAATCTCAAAATTCGGTGACGGATATTTTGCCTGAAGTTCTTTCAGATCGATGCGCGCTATGGGAGCATGCAGTTGAGAGACAGGTCTTGTGGACCGATGCTTGAGGTATTCTTCGAGATCATGTTTTGTCACGCGTCCGGCAATACCTGAGCCCTCGACACGATCGAGTTCATCTGTGCCCACCCCTTCTTTACGGGCAATCGTCCGGACTAACGGAGAATAGAACCGTTCTCCGTTGCGCTTCTGAACTTTTCTTGCCGTAGTTTCAATTGCAGCGGGAGCGACCGAGAAATCTGACTGAGAGGTAACCTCTGGTTTCGCTGCAACGGCAGGAGCGGCCGGGGAGTTCTCTATTTTAAGAGAGGCCGCTTCAGTCTCGATAACGGCGATGATCGTTCCAACCTCAACGGTCTCACCTTCGGACACAACTATCTTAGAAAGGAATCCTGCTGAGGGGGACGGAATCTCTGAATCAACCTTGTCTGTACTGATCTCAAGAATGGATTCGTCCTGCTCGATCTTGTCGCCGGGCTTCTTCATCCAGCGCAGGATCTTCCCTTCCTGAATACTCTCCCCCATTTTCGGCATTACAACGTCGACAAGCATCAGAGGGCTCCTTTAGTATGCGGCCAGGTCTTCAAGGGCAGCAAGGATCTTTCCTTCATTCGGAAGCATCTCGTTCTCGAGCGGAGGACTGTACGGTACGGGTGTATCAAGTGCTGCGACTCGCTTCACAGGGGCATCAAGGTGTTCGAAGCAATTCTGCGCAATCAACGCAGCAATTTCGGCACCAAATCCCGCAGTGATCGTGTCTTCGTGAGCAACGAGCACTTTTCCAGTCTTTTTCACAGATGCATAGATCGTGTCTATGTCCAGGGGATTGATCGTCCGTATATCGATCACCTCGACACTCACTCCACGTTCTTCCAACTTGCGGGCTGCTTCGAGAGACTTCTGGACCAGGGCTCCGTACGTGATCACGCTGATGTCACTTCCTTGCCTTTTCACCGATGCTATACCGAAAGGAAGGACATATTTTTCATCCGGCTCGGGTGATGCGGCGTAGCCCTGCCTGTACAGACCTTTGTGTTCCATGAAGATTACCGGATCGTCTCCGCGGATGGCTGCTTTGAGAAGGCCCTTGGCGTCAGCGGCGTTCGATGGGAATGCAAGGCGTATACCAGGGACGTGTGCCAGAATACTCTCAAGACACTGGCTATGGTAATGCCCGCCATGGATGTATCCGCCAACCGGCACTCGGATAACGAATGGACAGGTCCAGCCGTTGTTTGAACGGTAGCGGAACATGGCAATCTCATCGCGTATCTGCATGAACGCCGGCCAGATGTAGTCTCCAAACTGTATCTCCGGCACCGGCGTCCATCCCTTCAGCGCAAGACCGGTTGCAACGCCGACAATGCTCGCTTCAGCAAGCGGGGAATTGAACGCGCGGGACACACCGTACTGTGTTGAAATTCCTTTTGTCGCTGTAAACACTCCCCCTTTGCCATCCGCAACGTCCTCACCGAAGATGATCATCTTCGGGTTGCGCGCCATTTCTTCCTTCAATGCATGATTGATCGCATCAACCAAGACAACCTTTGGACCCGTGTGCGTCGGTTCCATAAAATCTTTCGGCGGATTTGCATGTGCTTCGCCGTACACAAAATGCTGGACTGTCGAGGGATCAGGCAATGGACGCGACTCAGCCCAACTCGCCGCCGAATCGACTGCCTCCTTCGCTTCAGCCTGAATGCCGGTTGCTTCCTTGTCGGTGATGAACCCTTCTTCAATCAGGTAGTGTGTCATGATCGGGATGGGATCTCTCGCTTTATCCCGCTCGACGTCCTCTTTGCTTCTGTACTTCAGCTGATCGTCGGATGAGGAGTGAGGAAGAAGACGCACGACATTGGCGCGTATCAGGGAAGGTCCACCCCCCGACCTGGCACGCGTCACCGCTTTCTGCATCGTAGTGAAAACTTCGGCGAAGTTCGAGCCATCGACATCATAACGATCCAACCCTTTGAATCCTCCCACGACCTCAAACACTGACCCACCCGCGGTCTGGTTCTCGACGGGGACCGAAATCGCGTACCGGTTATCCTGCACAAAGAAAATGACAGGGAACGCGTCCCGCGCCGCCCAATTTACAGCTTCGAAAAACTCTCCTTCACTCGTGGCTCCTTCACCCGAGGAGACGTAGACCACCTCATCCGTCCGTTCTTTCTTGCATGCCATCGCAACACCAACGGCCTGGAGGTACTGGGTTCCCGTGGGACTCGACTGTGTTGGCATGCGGAGGTCAGGCCGACCATAGTGCCCCTGGGGCTGGCGACCGCCAGTCGTCGGATCTTCGGCCCTGTGAAGAGAGGAAAGGAAAATATCTTCTATGGTCATGCCCATATGAAGGGCAAAGGCCATATCACGGTAGTACGGAAAGCTCCAGTCATGTTTGGGACGGAGAGCTGCAGCAGCAGCCACCTGTGCCGCCTCGTGCCCGGAACCGCCGATATGAAAGAAGCATTTCCCCTGCTTCAGCATGATGAGGATTTTCTCATCTGCACGGCGGGCCATCAACATAGTCCGGTACGCGCGGAGAAGTTCTTCCTTCGAGAGCTTGATTGCACTCGACCCTACGGCACGAACACGTGTCTGGGTTGACGACATTTATTCAATCTCTCCTCTCGCCGGGATGAGACCGCTCAGTGAAGAGTTACTCTCGCGATGACTGAACGTGAAGTGATTCAATCCGTTGCCGGAGCAAGTCAGGTTCCATTACTACTGGATTACAACCAAAAACCGCAGAAAAAGATTCCGTCAGCCTGGCCTCGATTTCTTCAAGAGGAAGCTCTTTCCCCAGGATCCGCTTCATGGAAGTCACACCCTTATGAAAGATGCCACACGGGATGATGCGTTCAAACTTCTGGAGGTCGGTGTTTACATTCAGCGCAAACCCATGCATCGTCACCCATCGGCTCACCTTCACGCCGATCGCTGCAATCTTCTCACCGCCAACCCAAACTCCGGTCATTCCCTCCTCCCTTTCTCCTTTAATGCCGTAGGCTTCAAGGAGGTTGATGAGGACATCCTCAAGAGACCGAAGATACTTGTGAATGTCGGGCGAATACTGGTTGAGGTCGATAATCGGATAGCCGACAATTTGACCGGGGCCGTGGTAGGTAATGTCACCACCCCGATCAATCCGGAACACTTCGGTGCCGTCTTTGCTCAGTTCCTCTTCGGAGGCAAGCAGGTGGTTGGAGTCGCTCCCCTTGCCCAGCGTGTACACATGTTCGTGTTCCGTGAGGAGCAAAACGTTTTCAATAAGACCGTGTTGACGCAGATCGAACAGTCGGTGCTGTAAGTCCCAGGTATCGGCATAGCGGGTGCGGCCAAGATTCGAGACTACGATCTGCATTCTTCCTCGGGTTGTGGACTTACTTATATCTGTATTGCCTGCCCGAATGCATCTCCGGCAGCTTCCATGATTGCTTCCGAAAGGGTCGGATGGGCATGCATGGTCCTGTGAATCTCCTCGTTAGTCGTTTCGAGCGCACGTGCGAGGACGAGCTCTGCGATCAACTCCGTCGCTTCGGTGCCGATGATGTGAGCCCCAAGGAGCTCTCCATACTTTTCATCGAAGATCAGCTTGACCGTTCCTTCAGTCGCGCCGATCGCGATTGCTTTGCCAAGTGGCCGGTACGGGAAGCGGCCGACCTTTATCTTGTAGCCTGCTGCAACAGCCGACTCTTCGGTCATGCCAACGCTCGCCACCTGCGGCTGGCAATACGTGCAGCTCGGTATGTTCGAACGATCAAATCCATGCATCGACTTGCCGGCAAAGTGCTCGACTGCCACGACACCTTGCTGGGACGCGGCGTGAGCAAGCCACGGAGGACCCGACACATCTCCGATCGCATAGATGCCGTCTACGCTTGTTTTTCCGAACTTGTCCACGACGATCGCGCCTCGATCGACTTTCACACCCAGAGTTTCCAGACCCAAATTCTCTACATTTCCCTGCACTCCGACCGCCATCAGTGCGACCTCTCCCTTTATGTCGGATGTCCCTTCTTTGGTACTGACTCTCAGGCTGACATCGTTTCCGACAACCACCGACTCGACTTTCGCATTCGTGAGAATATCGATCCCCTGTCTTTTCAGGCTGGATTCAAGGAGCTTCGTGATTTCCTTGTCTTCTTTGGGAAGGAGTGAAGGCATCATTTCGACAATCGTCACTTTTGTGCCGAATGCGTTGTAGAAGTATGCGAACTCAACGCCAATCGCTCCGCCTCCAATGACGAGCAGTGATTTTGGCAACGCTGGCAGAGTCATCGCCTCCGTGCTTGTGAGAATCTTTTTCCGGTCAATGGTTGCCCCGGGAATCGACCTCGGTCGGCCTCCAGTGGCCAGAATCGTGAACTTCGTCTTAATGGTATCAACAACTTTGCCGTCCTTCGTCACTTCCAGAGAGTTCTTGCCAGTAAGCTTCGCAGTCCCGCTGATGACCTCGATCTTGTTCTTCTTCATCAAGTACTCCACCCCTTTCGAGATTCGGTCGGCGACGTCCCGACTCCGCTTGATGATCTTTCCAAAATCGAATGTCAGATCCTTGTAGGAGAAGCCAAATTCTTCCGCCTTTTTGAATGACTGATACAGCTCGGCGCTCTTCAGGAGGGCTTTCGACGGGATGCATCCCCAGTTGAGGCAGATTCCGCCGAGCTTATCCCGCTCTATAATGCCGACCTTCATCCCAAGCTGTGCGGCCCGGATAGCGGCGACGTATCCGCCAGGCCCTGCGCCAATGACAGTGACATCAAACTGTTTTTCCGGCATGGAAATCCTTTCGAGGTTGAACGGGAATCCTTCGCGGAGGCTGTTCTCCGGGGAGTCAAAACGAGAATTGGAACTAATCCAGTGTCAAACGATTTCAATATAGCCATAACTCGAAAAAAAGGCAACCAGTCAACGACGATCCGTCTCAGCGAGTCGCCCGAGGCGCCCAAGCGAAGTGTCTGGGAAAAAGCGACGAACGCCTGATTCCGCACAAATTGCGATTGATTCTTTTTCACTTTTCACGTACTATGATGCAAAATTTAGTGCGGGATGACTGAGAAAGAACAGCGTGTTGCCATATCAAATCGGAAAGCGCGGCACGAGTATTTCATCCTCGACACGTTAGAAGCCGGACTTGTGCTCAAAGGGACTGAGGTCAAGTCTCTCCGGGCGGGCAATGCGAACCTGCAGGATAGTCATGCCCTCGTCAAGAACGGTGAGGTCTGGCTCCTCGGGATGCACATCAGCCCGTATGCACAAGCGAGCTTTGAGAAACACGACCCGCGCCGGACCCGAAAGCTCCTGTTAAGCAAGCGTGAGATCAGGCGGTTGCTCAGTCGGGTGCAGGAAAAGGGGCTGACGATCATTCCCCTGTCGGTGTATTTCAAAGGTCCATACGCAAAAGTCGAGCTGGCGATAGCTCAGGGGAAAAAGAGTTACGACAAGCGCGAAGCGTTGAAACAACGCGATGCCAAACGGGACATCGCACAGCGGCTCCGTCGAACAACCTAACTGGAGAATCACGAAGGAATTGTTTCCTCCCATCCAAGAACAGATGGACCTCATCAAGCGAGGCGCTTCGGAAATCATCCCCGAAGACGATCTTGTCAGGAAGCTTGAGAGATCCATCAAGACAAACAGACCCCTCCGCGTGAAACTCGGCTGCGATCCCAGCCGACCCGATCTCCACCTTGGTCATTCGGTAGTCCTCCGTAAATTGCGGCAGTTCCAGGATCTCGGCCACCAGGCGATCCTGATCATCGGCGATTTCACGGGTATGATCGGCGATCCGTCCGGTCGCAACAAAACGCGCCCATCGCTTACCATTGAAGAAACCCGCCACAACGGCCAGTCATATTTTGAACAGGCGACAAAGATACTCGCAGCTCAGCGGGTACGGATGGAATACAATTCCGAATGGCTGGGGAAAATGAGTTTTGCGGATGTGGTGAGTCTCGCAGGAAAGTACACCGTTGCACGCATGCTCGAACGCGACGATTTCACGCAGCGGTACAAGGCGGGTGAACCCATCAGCGTGCACGAGTTCCTCTACCCTCTTGCTCAGGCGATGGATTCCGTCGCAATCGAGTCGGACGTTGAACTTGGCGGCACAGACCAAAAGTTTAACCTTCTGGTAGGACGGGACATCCAGCGTGAATATGGACTGGAGCCCCAGGTGATTCTCACGACTCCGCTGCTCGTCGGCACGGACGGCGTCGAGAAGATGAGCAAGTCGTACGACAATTATATCGGGATTAGCGAATCGCCGCGTGAGATGTACGGAAAGACTCTACGCATCCCTGACATTCTTATCTATACCTACTTTGAGCTTGCAAGCGATGTCACGAATAAGGAACTTGTTGAAATCAAACAACAGCTTGCGGATTCGAAACTGAATCCGAGAGATTTGAAGCGAAGGCTTGCCCGGACTTTTGTGACAATGTACCACGGCAGTCAGGAAGCGCTGAGCGCCGAGGCAGAGTTTGACAGGATTTTCATCGACAAAGATACCCCGGACGTCATCGAGGAGTTTGTCCTTGGAAACGGTGACACCGAGACGACGGTGGTCGGATTGCTGGCGCTCTCCAAGCTCGCATCATCGAAAAGCGAGGCACGGCGGCTGATTGAGCAAGGGGGAGTCTCTATTAATGGAGAGCGAGTGACGGACCTCAATGCGGGAATACCGCAAGGCAAAGAGTTCATCGTGAAGGTAGGCAAACGGAAGTTTTTGAAAATAGTTCATCGATAAAACTAAGTCATCTCACACGATGACGCCAGGCCGCGCAACCTTTTGACGGGATTTCCTTTGCGCCTTTGTGTGAGCATCTTATAGAGAGATCGTTTATTTGTATCTATCACAATACTTAAGAGGGAGATGAGGAAGTGTTCGTACCAACCAAAATGTTTTTCACCAAAGGGGTCGGCCGGCATAAAGACTATCTGCAATCGTTCGAGCTTGCCCTGAGAGATGCCGGCATCGAGAAATGCAACCTCGTCACCGTCTCAAGCATCTATCCACCCAACTGCAAACGAATCCCTAAAGAGGATGGCCTGAAGCTTCTTGAGCCGGGCGCCATCACCTTCTGCGTGATGGCCCGGAACGCCACCAATGAACCCAATAGGTTGGTTGCATCGGCAATCGGCGTCGCTCAACCTGCAGACCAGAACCTGTACGGGTATCTCTCCGAGCACCATCCGTTCGGCGAGACCGACGAGCGCGCGGGAGACTATGCCGAAGATCTGGCAGCAACCATGCTGGCCTCGACACTCGGATTGGAGTTCGATCCGAACACCGCGTGGGACGAACGGGAAAAGATGTTCAAGATGTCCGGTAAGATCGTTCGAACCTTCAACGTCACGCAGTCCGCTGAAGGGGACAAGAAGGGGATTTGGACGACGGTTATCGCAGTCGCGGTTCTGATCCCGTAAACATAGCTGCGCTCATCAAGAAGCAGGGGCCGTCTCAGCAACGAGGCGGCCCCTGCTTGTTTCCTATACCAAACTTCATGATTCAACATTCAATATTCGATATTAGACATTCACGCGAATATCCAACGCCGAATGTCCAATAATGAATATCGAAGTGTGTTACTTCCCCACCCCCTCGATCAGCAGCACAAACTCCCCTTTTCTCTCCTCTTTCGCGAACTGCTTGTAGAGCTCGGGCGCTGTGCCGTGGAAAATCTTTTCCGTCGGCAGGGTAAGGTCGAATGCGACGCAAATCCGGCGCGAAGGCCCAATCACATCGGCAATGTCCCGCACAAGTTGAACCAATCGGTACGGGGCATCCATAAGCACAATCGTGCGGGGTTCACGCTTCAACTGCTGCAACTCCGCAATGCGCCGGGTTCGCTTTGGAGAAAGGAAGCCTTCGAAAAGAAACTCACGAATTGAGAAACCGGAGACGATCAGTGCGGGCATGAGGGAAGAGGCGCCGGGGATCGGGACAACAGGAATTCCCAACCGTATGGCCCGTTCAACAAGGACTTGTCCTGGATCAGAAAACACAGGGGTCCCTGCGTCAGAGATGAGGGCCACCGACATTCCCCCCTTGATACGATCGAGGATGACCTGCGATGAAGCTGCCTCGTTGTGCTCATTGAGACTCTCGACGGGTTTTTCGATTCCGTAGTGCCGAAAGAGACGCGATCCCTCCTTCCGCTCTTCATACACCACGAGATCCACTTCCTTCAAGACACGAAGAGCGCGAAGAGTGATATCTTCCCAATTGCCGATCGGCGTTGCGACCAGAAACAATGTCCCCGCCATAGAGTATCACTCCGCCGGAGGCGCGTGATACCGCCCCGGAGGTATCCCCTTTCGAGTTGCTTCCCATTCCTTAATGAATGTGATGATCACCGCAGTTGTCGGAACGGCGATGAGCAAGCCGAGGAAGCCGAGGAAGTAAAAGAACACGAGGATCGAGAAAATCACAAGCAAGGGATGCAGACCAACTTTGCTCCCGACGATTCGCGGCGAGAGGTACATCGTCTCAAAAATCCGCAACGACTCTATGGAAAGAGCTGCGAACAGAACTTTCGGCAGGACAGGCGGATCGCTGAACATCGTCACGATAGCCGCGAGCACCATCGTAACAATAAGGCCGAAGTACGGAATGAGATCCAGAATCGCAGCGATGACGCCGATCATCAATGCGTACTTGATGCCGACGATCGAAAAGATTGTCGCAATGATGACTCCCTGCATCAAAGCAACGGTTACGGCTCCACGGAGATACAGACCAATGACTTCGTCTGCTGTCTTCAGATATAATTCAACGCGATCTCGGTATCGATGGCTGAAAAGCATTGTGAAGCGATAATGAATCTTCGGCAAGTCCGCCAGAATATAGAACGTCAAGAACGGCACTAGAACGACATAAAAGATCTGCGTCACAAGGTTGCTGATACTGCTTGCCAGCAAGAGAAGCCCCCGAACGAGGTCCTTGAGGATATCCTCAAGCTTTGGCATGAACTTGCTCGTAATGGTGTTTCGCACCTCGTCTGCCGACACACCGTATTTCTCAAGGGCCTTGACCATGCTACTGTTCCAGATCCAGCTATTGAAATCGGTAATGAGCTTCGACATTGAATCGAGGATTCCTTCAACCTGCGTCAAGACCACCGGGAGCACCAGGAAGAAGAAGAGCACGATCAATCCGAGCAATATCAGGATCAGAATCATGGAAGTGACCCAGCGCGGGACGCTCCATTTTTCAAACCGCTCGACGATCGGATTCAGCACATAGGCAAGCACCAGAGAGACCGCGAACGGCGCGAGCAGGGATGAAATCGATGAGACAAACCAGATGCCGAAAAGGATGATGCTCAGCCACATGATTTTCTTGGCGAGGTTGTAGCCCCTCAACGGATAGAGGAGAAACAGGATGGCGCCAAGAAGAAGAAACGGTGACAGAACTACCTGAATTGAATAGATCAGAACGAGGAGGAGCAGAATCGCTCCGATAAGCAGGACAATCTCCATGCGACCGAGTGATTGAAAAAGCGAATCCCAGTGCGTATCGAGCCCTTCAAGCTGTGGTTCAGCTACGGAACGCGCCTTCTGCGGGCGCCTTTTGGCACTCATGATTTCTCCCTCTTGGACGACGAAACACCAGTGTGGCCGAATCCTCCACCGCCGCGAACTGTCTTATCCAGTGACTGCGCTTCCTCCCATTCAACCCTTGCGTATCTCTGGACAATCATCTGAGCAATGCGATCACCACGCCGGATGGTAAACGGTTGTTTTCCAAAATTCGTGAGAACGATCTTTACTTCGCCGCGGTAGTCAGAATCAATCGTCCCGGGCGAGTTCAGTATTCCAATCTGGTGCTTGATTGCGAGTCCGCTGCGCGGGCGCACCTGCGCTTCGTATCCTTCGGGAAGCTCGATGCTGATCCCGGTTGGAACAAGAATGGTCTCGGCTGGATTGATACTTACATCGGACTCGACAGCTGCAACAAGGTCCATCCCCGCTGACCCTTGCGTTGCATATGCCGGGAGCGGTAGGTCGTTCTCCCCCTGACCAACGCGGCTAATGCGAACTTTGATGTGTTCTGACAAGTAGGTCTGTCACTCTCCGGTAGGTTTCTGTGAAGTGAATATAGGCAAGAGTGAAAAGATAAGCAAACCGCCTGAAAAGACGAGCCCCGGTGCGGTTCTGCGCATCGGGGCTCCGGTTTCAAAAAGGTCTTGATCGAAGAGACTATTGTCGGGGCTCTGGCTATTATTTCTCCCTCTTCATGCGCTCACGCTTGTCCATCTCATTCATAAGGGAGTCCAGCTTCGACATCTTGTGCTTTTTACCCTGGAACGCGCTGTCGAGGAATTGCTGGAACCCCTGCTCGTCGAACTGGAACACGCGATTGCGCATCTTCGGATCGCCTTTGAATACCTCAATTCCACCTCCCTCGCCCGCCTTCCCCATCCGCACCATCAAGCTGTCCATATCGAGATTGAAGAAGAACGAGCTGTCGTCTCCGCCAAACTGCACATTGAATCCACTACTCGGTTTACGTCTGCCTGTTCCAACCTGCTCAGACATACGCGGCCTGACCCAGGGCTCCATCGGCATGGACGGCATTCCCTCCCAGCCTGTGCTGACCTGGATGCTGAACGATTCCGAATCCCCCGAGACCCTGACACGAGGAGCAGGCATCTTATAGCGCTGACTCACAGCCATCTCCCGCTCAGCCATCCGTCGTATCAGACTGTTCATGTGCGCTGCCACATCCCTCTGCGCCTCCACCATCTCGCCTGCGTGACGTCGCAAGCTGTCAAGATCGATATCAAGCCGGGATACGAGAACAGTGTCCGCGGAGACCACGACGAACTGCGACATACCTACGGGCGTTCTCATGGAATGGTAGATGCGTTCGGGTGTTTCAGGCCCTCGCCGTCCGCCGGCAAGCATATACGGCGCCTTCCTGGATCGCAGGAAGTGCTCGAACCTCACGCGTTGATCCGGTTCCAGTGTAGCGGCAATACCGGAAAGCATGACGCGATTCAACCTTGAGAGCTCGGGACTGACAGCCATCGCTTTGTCCTCGGCAACGAGCACCGAACCCACGAGTTTTGCTCGCCCGAGATCGAGCAATGAATCGATGATCTCGAGCTGAACCCGGCTCGGCTTCACCTCGTCGACGAATTCCTTTACTGTGACGGTGGGTGTCTTCCGCTCTCCCATCTTATTGACATCGATCGTGTATCCGCGGGCGGAATCTTCGTTCACGCGCAGTTCAGTTTCAGCCTTTGCATCCAAAGGCAGCGTACCAAACATCGCGAACTGCAGTGCCTGGTTCTTGTCGATGTGAGTGAAGAGTGGCATGAGGGTGCCTTTGAGAACGTTCTCTTCAACCGCCTTCTGCACACGTTCTGATTGCCTGCTCACGTATTCAACGAGCGTCGCCCGCTGCTGAAAGAGCACAATGCCGACGACGAGCACGACAACAGCGACCCCAATCGAGACCACCGGCAAATACTTTCGCGGGAACGGAAGGAGGTTCTCTTCTTCCTTCTTTCTTCGCTCCAGCTCAGCCGAGAAGCGGGTCCAGAAACTGTACGCCGGCGGAAGTGGTCTCTTCGAGGCCAGCAGATTCTTCAGTGCGCTGAGTTCTTCGAGCTCTTTCTGAGCATCGGGATTTTGCGAAAGCATTGTCTCAACAGCATGAACTTGCACTTCATCGAGTTCGCCGTCAAGATAGGATGAAAGCAGTTGTGAAAGTTCGGCCTTTGTCTGAGATTTCATTTTACACATTCTCCTTCAGCAAAGGCTCAAGAACTTTTCTGAGCATAGCGCGTGCGCGCGACAACCTGGACTTCACTGTACCAATCTCGCATTCCATAACCTCCGCAATTTCTTCATAGGATAGTCCATCTACATCTTTCAAGATAATGGCGATACGATACTTCTCCGGCAGCGTTTTCAGACCGGCAGCGAGCAGCTCCTGCAGCTCATTGTCATGCTGTTCAACGAGAATTTTCGATCCCAGTTCTTTGTCGCCGGAGTCGAGCATGGTCTGAAGCGAGAACCACCGGCGGACCTTCCGCTTGCGAAGCTCATCCCTGCTCTTGTTGACGGCGATGCGATACAACCAAGTATAAAAGGAGGACTGAAACCTGAACTGGGGAAGTGCCTCATATGCTTTGATGAATACTTCCTGCGACAAATCATCAACCACCTGCTGGTCATGAAAAATAGAATAGATCAGATTTCTGATCCGTTCCTGGTATCGCTCCAGCAAAACTCGAAATGCACCTTGCTCGCCCTGGTGAACCAGGGTGATCAGTACTTCATCGCTTTTTGTATGGAGTGGTGCTTCCGCCGGCTGCGCTAGCGTTTGATATGCCATCGGCTGATTTATGTGACCGGATTCAGTCATATAGACGTATCGAAATCCCCTCGTGTTCCTTCTCGAGCTGCACTTCTAAGGTCTTTGATCTACAACAATTCCCGGCAATTTGTTTCAAATTGCAGGGAAACGTGGCGCCTTTGACAAAAGCGAGAAGCCCGTGTCCGCTCCTTCTTGGAGGCGGTTCACACGGGCTTCATCCCATTCGTTGCCGTGGCCTGGTCAGGCTGCGGCTTCCTGCTCAACTCGGGCCGGAGCAGGCTCGACTCTTTTTTCAAACTCATCGCGGAATCGACGGATCATCGATTGAACCGGCCAGGCTGCAGCATCGCCGAGAGCACAGATGGTGTTCCCTTCGATGTTGTTGGCAATATCCATCAACAGATCGATGTCCCCTGACCTACCTTCTCCCTTCTCGAACCGCTTCAGAATCTTCCAGAGCCATCCGGTTCCCTCGCGGCATGGTGTGCATTGGCCGCAGGACTCGTGATAGTAGAACATCGATATGCGCGTGATTACTCTGATCAAGTCAGTGTCTTCGTCCATGACAATCAGGCCGGCGGTACCGACCGAGGAGCCGGCTGCCTTGAGCGATTCCGCATCCATACAGGCCCCTTCGAGCTGGTCGCCGCGCATGATCATTGTTGATGAACCACCTGGAATCACGGCCTTGATCTTCTTGTCACCGGGGACACCCCCTGCATGCTTGTAGATGATCTCAAGAAGAGGCACACCGGTCGGCAATTCGTAGACACCCGGCTTGTTCACGTGTCCGCTGACGCCAACGAGAATCGGTCCCGGGTGTTTGGCGGCTCCGATCTTGGAATACCATTCCCATCCATTGTTGAGAATCAGTGGGACGTTGCTCATGGTTTCGACGTTGTTGATCGTCGTCGGGTAGCCCCACAATCCGAATTGTGCGGGGAACGGAGGTTTGATGCGTGGATAGCCGCGCATGCCTTCGATTGAGTTCATCAGCGATGATTCCTCACCGCAGATGTAGGCACCGGCCCCCTTATGAATAATGATCGTGGTGGAAAATGAAGTGCCGAGGATGTTCGTTCCGACGTAGCCCTTCGCGTAAGCATCAGCGAGTGCCTTCTCGAGCATCCTGATCCACTTCCCATATTCACCGCGAATGTAGATGAAGGAGGTTGTTATCCCCATCGCATATGCACCGATGAGAGTCCCCTCAATGAGCAGATGAGGATTGAACTCGAATATCTGCCGATCCTTGAATGTCCCGGGCTCCGACTCGTCACCGTTCACACAGAGATACTTCGGCTTGGTGGTTTGCTTCGGCATAAAAGTCCACTTGAGGCCGGTGGGAAAACACGCACCGCCTCGCCCGCGCAAGCCGGACTTCTTCACCTCATCCGTCACCTCTTCGGGCTTCATGTCAAGCGCTTTCCGAAACGCCTTGTAACCGCCATGCGATTCGTAGACGTCGATCTTGTGCAGCCCGGGGATGTCTGGTAGGATATACTTTTCCATGGCAGCCTATTTCCGCTCCAGCTCTGCGATCGTCCGATCGAGTTTCTCTTCGGTGAGATTCTCGTAATACTCTTCACCAACGGCGAGCATGGGTGCCGTTCCGCACGATCCCATGCATTCGACTTCCGACAGCGTCCATTTCTTATCTTTCGAAGTCTGCCCCAACCCGATCCCCAGCCGCTTCTCGAGATACGCTACGATCTTGTCCGATCCACGGAGCATACAGGAAACATTCGTGCACACCTCGAGGTGATGCTTCCCGATGGGCTTGGAATGGAACATCGTATAGAAGGTCACGACGCCGAGGACATGCCCGAATGACACATTGAGCAATCCAGCGACATACTTCATCGAGTCTTCCGAGATGTACCCATGCTCTTCCTGGACCATCCACAGCACCGGCAGCACCAACGCTTGCGTCGTCGGGTAGGACTTCTTCAGGTCTTCGATTTTCTTGAGGTTCTGTTCAGATAACATACCGGGAATTTTCGATTGTCGATTTTCTGCGCCAGAGGCGCATCCGCCTTCGGCGGAGATTGCCGATTAGGTTTGGTTGCCGTTGCCCAATCGACAATTGGCAATTCACAATTGACAATTACTTATCCGCTTCTCCCATCACCGGGTCGAGGCTGCCAATGATTGCAACGACGTCGGAGATCATACAACCCCGGACCATGGTGGGAAGCGACTGCAGATTGACAAACGATGGCGAGCGGATCTTTAACCGCCACGGATATCCTTCACCGTTACTATAGATATAGAAACCGAGCTCCCCTTTAGGCGCCTCTACGGCGCTATAGATTTCACCGACCGGCGGCTCGACACCGAAATTCACAATCATGAAGTCATGAATAAGCTCTTCCATCTTTGTATAGATGCGGTCCTTGCGGGGAAGAACCTTCTTCGGCTTGAACGCGTGGATATCTCCGGATGGGATCTTTTCGAGCACCTGTTTGATAATCTTGATGCTCTCGCGCATTTCGGCCATTCGGACATAGTACCGTGCAAGCGCATCCCCACCTTCGTAAAGAGGGACGTCAAAATCGAGATCCTTGTAAACCAGATATGGACTTGCTTTGCGCAGGTCGTGATCAACACCGCACGCGCGGAGGCCAGGACCTGTCAGGCCAAGATCAATCGCCTGATCCCGTGTGATCACTCCGATGCCGTCTGTACGCTCCAGGAAAATCCGGTTCGTGTTGAGGAGCTTCTCGCATTCTACGATGTGTCCCGTCAATTCATCGACAAACTTCGCGACCATTGCCAAGGTCTCAGGCCTGACATCCTGAGCGAGACCACCGATGCGCGTATAGCTCGTGGTGAACCGTGCGCCCGCGATATTCTCAAAAATGTCGTATTGCTTCTCCCTCTCGCGGAACGCCCACATCCAGACCGTCAATGCGCCAACGTCCATCGCAAGCGATCCGAGGAACATAAGATGGGATGAGATGCGAGCAAGTTCGGAGATCATCACGCGGATGTACTGTGCCCGCGGCGGTGCTTCAATCCCCAGCAGTTTCTCAACGGCAAGAGTGTACGCTGTATTATTATTCATCGGGGAAAGATAGTCGAGGCGGTCCGTGTGCGGGATAAACTCGTGGTACGTGCAGTTCTCAGCCAGCTTCTCATAGCCGCGATGGAGATACCCGACTTCGGGGACGCAACCAACCACGGTCTCTCCGTCGAGGCGGATCAACAACCGCAACACGCCATGCGTGGCAGGGTGTTGAGGGCCCATGTTGAGAATCATATCATTCTCAAGGGGATCCTCAAATGTCACGCTCGTATTCTGATCCTCGAGGGCCTGGAGAATCTTCGACTTTTTCGAGACTTCTTCTGTTCGGGTTTCCATCACTTGTTTTTCGGAAGAGGAATGGATCCGGGGATTCCCATCAGGGGAAAGTCTTTTCGCAGCGGATAGTGTTCAAACTCTTCGGGCATGTAGACTCTTCGCAGATCCGGGTGTCCTTCGAACACGATGCCGAACATGTCGAACGTCTCGCGTTCGTGCCAATTGGCCGTGCCCCACACGCCGGTCACCGTCGGCACTTTTGGATCTTCTTCCTCGGTAAACGTCTTCAGGCGAAGTCGGAATTTATTCGAAAGCGAATACAGGTTGTAGATCACCCCGAATCGTTTCTCCGCCGTGTTCATGTCGATGCCACACACATCGGCCAGCAAGTCGAATTTCAGCTCGGCGTCTTCCTTGAGAAAGCGGCAGATTCCGACGATGTGATCCTTCGGCACGACAAGAGTAAGCTCGCCCCGAAACTCGCTGACCCGGATACTCTGTTCGCCAAACCGCGCTTTTAACTTGTCGATGATGACAGCGTTCATACCTCAACCTGAAATGATCGGGAGAGCCTGCGGTTGATTGAGCTTTGGTTCGCCGACAAAGGCGGGGAAGCTTCCTTTGCTTTCTCCCCTCTGAACTTTTTCCTGCAGCTTGATCAGAGCATTAAGAAGATTGTCGGGTCGCGGCGGACAGCCGGCGACATACACATCGACCGGCAGGAACTGATCGATCCCCTGCACAACCGAATAAGTGCGGTACATGCCGCCCGATGATGTGCACGCTCCCATCGCGATGACCCATTTCGGGTCCGGCATCTGGTCGTAGATTTTTCGGACGACCTTCGCCATCTTGAACGTCGTTGTCCCCGCTACGATCATCACATCGGATTGACGCGGCGAGAATCTGAAGACCTCAGATCCAAAGCGGGCGACGTCGAACCGCGGTCCAGCAAAGGCCATCATTTCGATGGCGCAGCACGAAATCCCCATCGGCATCGGCCAAAGAGAATTCTTCCGGCACCAATTGATGGCAAGGTCGATTTTCGTCGTCAGGAAACTGTCACCCAGAGCATGTTCTAATCCCATTCGAGAGCTCCTTTTCTCCACACGTAGAAATACCCGATCAGCAGAATGCCGATAAACACCACCATCTCAACAAATCCTCCCACACCAAGCTGCTTGAAGGAGACAGCCCAGGGATAGAGAAACACCACTTCAATATCGAAGAGGATGAACAAGACCGCGACCATATAGTACTTGACGGAGAACCGCTCACGGGCACTCCTGACCGGCTCCATGCCACTCTCGTACGTCGAGAGCTTTTCTTCAGACGGTCGCCGCGGGCCGAACCACTCGTTCAATTTCACCATGACGAAGCCGAATGTGATTCCTCCGGCGACCATCACAAAAATCGGAACGTAGCTTTCTAGCATAGAAAACACTCAAACTGGGGAAATCGTTGCAGAATGGCGTTCTTGCGACACTCTGAGATACAAAATTCCAATGAGGTTAAACAAAATTGGTCAAAAAGTCAAACAAATCAATGGGTTGGAGAGACTGCCACGATTGAGAACATCGCTGCGCTGGAAACCGGAAGCGAAGAGGAGAAAGCTCGGAGCCGGAAGGCGGTTTTAGGAAACCATAGTGAGAGCAAACTGCGTATGCGGGACGATTGTGCAGCTACCAATCAGTGGAGCTTCAACTCTACGCCCTCGAGCGGCCATCGGGCACGCAGCTTTAGCGTATCTGGAAACTCGGTGAACCTCTCGGAAGTTTGAAATGGAAAGACACGGCCGGTCGAATATTGCTTATCACCATTGCGATCCCGGAACGCCTGGAGTATGTACTTCCCTTCGAGCAGATCACTCAGAACAAACGGTCCGGTTTTGGAAAGACGCGCAGTGTATTCTTTTGGTTCCTTCCGGGAAACGTTGCGTGCCACAAGGATGATATCTCCCTTGAGATCTGTCAGACTCATATCGTTGACGAACCCCTCGATGCTGCTGAACGACTCCTCGTCCAACGTCTGAAAATGAAACACTCGTAACGAATCCCTTCCTCCCTTGCCACCGAGGGTTAAGACGCTTCGCATTCCGATCCGAAGCGAGAACCACGTTTTGCTGGCAAGTCTTCCCCGCGGCTCAATTTCCACAGCCGCATCAGAGAGCCAGTGTACTGTCAGCGGAACAGCACTTCGATTACTATCCACGAGGGAGATTGCCTTACCCGCAGTATCCCTTTGCACGGCGTCGGAAAAGATAAGAAGAAACTTTGGCTGGAGATCAATTTCGCGTGCACTATCGGATACTGAGATGGTCGAGATCCTCGGAGCAAGTGAATCCTTCAATTCGGAGCCCGTAAAAGTGAGACGGTCCGCTGTCGGGCTGATGCGCAACCCATTCGCGCCCTGAAGAGTGGAGATCCCCAGGCGATATCCAACCCCAGCTGCCTGCGAGTCTGTAACGATCACCGCGGACATCATCTTGGGAAATACTGGACACAGAGACCGAACGCCGAGAGGCTTCTGAGAGAGAGTGTCGATGATCCCGAACCAGCCCTTGTCGACACCAGCTGTGTCAAGCGGAGATGAGAACTCGATTGCCAGATGGCGTTGATTTAAGGACGTCACCTTTGTGAGCCGGATGGCAGTCGTGTCTTCCTTCCCAAGCCGCATCCACACGCCGGCTTTGAGAGTGTCGGTCGGAGTGAGGGCAATTTCTTCGGGCTCAGCGCAATACTCATCTGTCTCCGGATCGTATAGCAGATTCTTGTATTCGTCCCTTACAGCGATGACGCGGTACGCGCCGAACGCGAGATGCCGCAGAAGAAATGCGCCATCCTTTCCAGTCTGTGTGACATAATCCGGCTTTGTCATTCTCGGATCCAGCGTGTCAGGGTTGAGACCATCAAGCTTATACGCAAAGACCATCACTCCAAGCGGGGGGTCGGCCTCCTTACGCGGGAATACTCTGCCTTCGATAGCGCCGTGGTCGATGTCTTCTCCGGTCGTGAACGCCAGAGTAAATGATTGGGCCATCTTGTTGCGATTATGAAGGTCGGCGACATCAGTTCCGACAGTGACAACATACGTGGTGCTGCGGCGAAGCGTTCCTGTGAAATGGATTTCGACCTCACGTCCTGACCAATCGAACTCGAGCTGCCCAAGTGAAGGAGAGATGAAGAGAGCTCCTTCGACGCTGCGGTGGTCGACATACTTGTTAAACTCAATCGTAAGGCTGTTCCCTTTGAATCGCGTGGTGTAGTTAGGAGGGACTGTTGAAGCAACGTACGGCGGATCGGTATCGATCGGTCCACCTTCAGGAGCGCGTTGTCCGGCACATGAGAGAAGAAGCAACGAGCAGAGCACCAAAGGTACGAGGTGACCGATCATGCGGAATGACACTCTCAGGTGATTCAAGATGGCGTTGCTTCGTACTTTGGCGTATGACTGCATTGACAGGAAACAGACTTCCGGAGAATTGGGTTGATCGATGATTTAATATAGAGAAAAGAGGAGAAAGAATCCTGTGTTGACGATGTTCATGTTCCGCTTTCAAACCGACGGACGACGCATCCCTTCGCCTTACGAGCCGGATGATTTGGCGGCTTCCCGTCGGATCCGCCGGTAGGATTTCACCGCTTTCTGATGATCTGTGTAATTGCGGGAGAAGATGTGTCCACCCGACCCATCCGCAACGAAATACAGGAAGGAATGCTTCTCAGGAAACAGCGTGGCGAGAATAGACTTCCTTCCTGGGTTGTTGATCGGTCCAGGAGGAAGACCATAATAGAGGTACGTATTGTACGGTGAATCGATTCGAAGATCTGAATAGGTCAGCCTTCGCTTCCCTTCGGGGAGAGCATACTGTACTGTCGGGTCTGCCTCAAGGCGCATCCGTTTCCTGAGCCGGTTGATATACACGCCGGCAATGACTGGGCGCTCGCGGTCAAGAACTGCCTCATCTTCCACGATCGAGGCAAGCGTCAATACTTCACTCAACGAAAGCCGCATCTCATCTTGTCGTTTCTTCAGGCTATCTGAATAGAATTTCCTGAACTCGCCGACCATCCGCTCGATAATCTCCTCTTCACTCACCTGCCAAAGAAACTTGTATGTATCAGGCATGAGGTACCCTTCGATCGAAGGAGCATCGACGCCTAATTCCCTTCTAAACGAGCTGTTGTCGCAAAGGGAGATGAACCGTTGAGTGTCGATACCAAGAATTTTGCCACACTGCAGAGCAATCCGTTCCATCCTCCACCCTTCGGGGATCGGAAGGTTCATGAGGATCCGCGACTTTCCTTCTGCAAGGTCATGCAGGATTTCAACGTTCGAGAGGCCCCGGGGGAAAAGGTACTTGCCCACCTTCATGTTCTTTGTGAGTCCAAGGAACCGTCCGGCGAGGCTCAGCGTCCACCCAACACGCAGGACCCCCGAAGACTCGAGCGAATCCAGAACCGTCTTGAACGAAGCGCCCCTCGGGACAATGACAGCGCGTTCGGACGAAAGCGAGGAGGTGTTTGAGGCGAAGAAAACGAGGTATATCGACCCCGCAAGCAGAGCAACACATGCGATTGCGACTGCCTGCAGCCACCGCTGTTTGAAGTACCTCGATATCGTTAGTTGTGCAGCCAGAGGATTACCGTCTTGGTTTCTTTTTCTGTTCGTGCATATACACCCGCTCGACGCTGCGAGCTTCGTCGATAATACGTTCGAACAACCGTCGCACCGCCGCCGACGAGAGCGGTCCCTTGTTCCATGCAGTTACGTTTCGCATCACTTCGAGCTCACGTTCCGGGGAGTACGCATCCAATCCAAGCGTGATCTTGATCTTCCCGATCTCTGTTGCGCACATCGTGCGTTCGTTCAGAAGTCTGACAAGTTGCACGTCAATGTCGTCGATTCTCTTGCGCCACACATCAAGGTCATTCATAGCTAATCCTGGTTAGGATGGACGAAGTGAACGAAGGAAATCAACAGCCGCTCGAAGCGCTTCTTCTTCCGATGTCGCTTTTCCCAAAACATTGATAAGAGAAGATCCGACCACCGCCCCATCCGCATACTCCCAGACGCGCTGAACGTGCTCCTGTTTCGATATACCAAAACCGACCACAAAGGGCTTCTGTGTGTTCTTCCTGACTCTCATGAAAAACTCATCCAGTCCCCCTCCAGCTCCAAACTGCGATCTCGCCCCTGTTACGCCGGTGACAGAAACGCAATAGGAGAAGTCTGTCGAGTGTCCGTCAATCTCCTTGATCCTCGAATCGGAAGTCGTTGGGGCGATCAAAAACACGTTGCTGATACCATGCTTCCTGCTCACGCTTGTGATCACTGAAGCCTCCTCGGGGGGAAGGTCAGGGATGATTAATCCATCGACACCGGCAGACTTGCACGACTCCATAAACTTCTCGATGCCGATCCGAAGAATGGGGTTGACGTATCCCATCAGGAGGATCGGAAGCTCGCTGCTGTTGCGGAACTCGCTCACCGAGAGGAGGATGCGATCGACGGTCGCACCGTTCTTCAGAGCGACTTCAGAAGAATGTTGAATTGTCTCCCCGTCTGCGAGGGGATCCGAAAACGGAATCCCGACCTCGATGAGATCTGCTTCCGCCTCCTCGAGTGCCCGGAGCAAGCCAAGGGTGATTCCCTTGAACGGATATTCCGGAGTGATATACGGGATGAGCGCTTTCTGACCGGAAGTCCTGAGGCTCGTGAACTTTTTCTGTATTCGATTCATCAAGAAAGAGAGAGATTAGGTACCGCTGTGAGTTCAAGACTCGATGTCTTGCCCGTTTGCATCTTTGTGTATCCGACCATCGCGACCATTGCCCCATTGTCCGTGCAGTACTCAATTTTCGGGATGAACGTTGTCAGTCCGCGACGGCTGGCAGCCTCCTGCATCCTCCTGCGAAGCTCGGAATTCGCGGAAACGCCACCTGCAACGGTAACGTGTTTTACGCGAAATGCCAACGCCGCCCTGATTGCTTTATCGACCAGGACATCAACGACAGCTGCCTGAAAACTGGCGCAAAGATCAGCCCGCAGTTTCTTCTGCGCGGCGGATGCCTCCTCACCGACAGCAGCAGGCTTGTAGCCCATTTTCCGGAGATAATACAACACGGAAGTCTTCAATCCACTGAAGCTGAACTCGAGCGACCCTTCTTCAAGATAGGGACGGGGGAAACTGACAAATGTCGGATCACCGTCTTTTGCATACTTGTCAATCAAAGGTCCTCCGGGGTAGCCGATGCCGAGCATCTTTGCCACCTTGTCAAATGCCTCTCCCGCAGCGTCGTCTTTCGTTTCGCCAAGGAGCTGGTATTCAAAGGGACCGCGGACGAGAACAAGCTGAGTGTGTCCTCCAGAGACCGTCAGATTGATAAAAGGGAACTCCGGTTTTGGATCATCGATCAGGTTCGAGAAAATGTGGGCTTCCATATGATCAACCCCGACAAACGGGATACCGAGGCCAAGGGCCATCGATTTCCCGAAGCTGAGACCAACGAGAATAGCTCCGATCAAGCCGGGGCCGTAGACCGCGGCTATCGCATTGAGTTCCCTCTTGGGAACTCCTGCTTTCGCGAGCGCCTCTTCCACTACTGGAATGATGCAGCGCTGGTGAGCCCTTGAAGCCAACTCAGGGACGACGCCTCCATACTGGGAGTGGAACAGCTGCGTCGCCGTCACATTGGCCAGCAGCCGGCCCTCCCGGACGACAGCAGCGGAGGTTTCGTCACACGATGTTTCAATGCCTAGGATAGTCAAGGGAGTTGGGGGTTTTGAGTGGCTCGACTACGCTCACCACAAGTTTGGAGTTTTGAGTTTTCAGTTTCAAGTTTAAAGTTCAAAGATTTGGGCATCTGGTTCAGGACTGGACCAAAATGAACAGGCAGACCATCCGCCGTTCACGATTTACGATTCACTATTCACTGTTTACTTTTCACCTCAGGAACTCCCGTGGTTCCGACTATGATAACCAAAAAAACAGGTTTGCGCAACCTCGGCCGTCTCCCGAAACACCGTGTCATGCACTGAAAATGGTGTTGCCTCTTTCCGATTTTCTGGCTATATTGGTTCACATTTTTTGAACTATCGAGATGGAGTGTACTGATGGCAAGAGTTTGTGAAATCTGTGGCAAGAAACCAATGGCGGGAAACCATGTAAGTCACGCCCACAACCGTGCGCCCCGAAGGTTCCTTCCGAACCTCCAGTCGGTTCGCGCAAAGGTTGACGGCTCAGTCCGACGCATCACGGTGTGCACCAATTGCATCAAGTCTGGCAAGGTTCAGAAGGCTGCCTGACGCGGGCGAGCTGTCGACATAATTCGTGGTACTTGAAATCCCGCAGCTCTGGCGGGATTTTTTGTTCCGGCGGTGATTGAACCCAGAATACACAAGAGATGAAGCTCGCATTCTCACCCCCAAACCAGTTGACATTTCTTCGGATACTGCTGGCACCTGTCTTCGTCGCATTCCTGTTCTCAACGAACCCGGTGCTGCGCCAGCTGTCGCCGTTAGTCTTCTTCATTGCGATGCTCACGGATTGGTACGATGGGTGGGTTGCGCGCAGATGGGGCTACGTGACGCGCTGGGGGACGTTCCTCGATCCGCTGGCCGATAAGATCGTCACCTCTGCCGCCCTCATTGCTTTCATCTACTTGAACCTGGTTCCACCCTGGACTGTTTGGGTCATTGTAGTCCGGGACGTTGCCATCACCTTCCTGCGTTCGTACGCGGAGCTCAAAGGGAAACCCTTCAATACATCCCGCAGTGCGAAAACAAAGACATTCATCCAGTTCGCCCTGATCTATTACATCCTTCTTGCTTACATCGCGAGGGACACCGAATATTTTCGTTTGCGTTACGGTTCCCTCCTCGATCGGCTTCTGGATCAATCGCTTCTCTATGCCTGCATGGCGGTCATAGCAGCAATCACACTGCTGACCGGTGTCCTCTACATTATCGACAACTGGACGACTGTCCGAGAATTGTATGGCGCTTCCACCCGAGTCACCGAGTCCGAATAACAACGCCCCGGAGCAAACACCCGCGCAGTCGCCGAAAGTGGGTTTTGTCACGAAAGCGTTCGCTTCCGGACTGTTCTCCGGATTTTCACCGATCGCTTCAGGTACCGTTGGCAGCGCAGTAGGTCTTGCATTCTATTGTATCCCCGGTTTCGAACGATGGTACGTCCTTCTCCCCGCGAGTCTTGTCGTCCTTGCTCTCGGCATCAGGGCCTCCGATGCAATGGAGAAAGTGTACGGTCAAGATCCCAGCGAAGTCACGATTGATGAAGTTGTGGGAATGTGGGTGTCTCTTCTGTTTCTTCCGAAGACTATCCTTGTTGCGACGCTGGGGTTCTTTATATTCAGGATTCTCGACATTGTGAAGCCATATCCGGCACGCCGGTTCGACAACCTTCACGGCGGGGCCGGGGTCATGCTCGACGACGTCGTGTCTGCAATCTACACCAACCTCCTCCTTCAGCTGGCCGTTGCAATAAAGATCATCTAAACAGTTTTCTTTCACAGGTTTCTCCTACCAGAGCATGAAAGCAGAGATCATTTCGATCGGTGACGAGCTCTTGATCGGGCAAGTCATCAATACAAATCAGGCATTCATTGCCGAGCGACTCAACTCAATCGGTATTGCAGTGAGCCGGATGACCACCGTTGGCGACGAGGAAGACGCAATTCTCGAGTCGTTCGCCGAAGCGCTCGACAATTGCAGCATCGTGCTCGTGACGGGGGGCCTCGGGCCGACCCACGATGACATCACCAGGACCGCGGTGTGCAAGTTCTTTGCAACGGATCTGGTTGTGAACGAAGAAGCACTGCGGCGGGTACGAGGGTTTTTCGAGCGCAGGGGCATTGCCCCGAAGAAAATCAATGAGGATCAAGCCTTGGTTCCCAGGACCTGCACTGTCATCCAGAACAATCACGGCACGGCACCGGGCTTCCTGTTCGAACGGAACGAAAAGTTCTTCATCGCGATGCCCGGGGTTCCTTTTGAGATGAAGGCGATGGTTGAGGAATTCATACTGCCGTTCTTCGCACATCGGGCTTCGGGTCTTGTGATCCAGCATCGAACGCTGAAGACCACTGGCATCGGAGAGTCGTTCCTCGCCGAGCATATCGGAGACGTGAACGCGTTGTTCAGACCCGGCGACGGCACCACTTTAGCGTTCCTTCCGGGGCCAACCGGGACGAGGCTTCGGATCACAGTCCGCGCAAAGAATGTAGCGGCGGCTCAGGCACAGATTGAGATGGTAGAGCAAGCCATCCGTGCGAAAGTGGGGAAATACATTTACGCAAGCGGTGATGAAGAGCTCGAACATGTCATCGGGAAGCTCCTTCTCGAGCACCATCTTACGCTGGCTGTCGCAGAATCGTGCACCGGCGGCCTTATATCAGACAGGATCACAAATGTGCCGGGTAGCTCAAGCTACTTTGACCGGTCTTACATCACGTACAGCAACGACGCCAAGTTGGCAGATCTTGGCGTTCCGTCGGCGCTCATTCAGCAGCACGGCGCCGTGAGTCGCGAGGTTGCCGAGGCCATGGCCGAAGGGGCACGCAGGAAGTCGAACACGGATATTGGTCTTTCGACCACGGGGATCGCCGGTCCAACCGGAGGATCGGCCGAGAAGCCTGTTGGTCTTGTATGGGTCGGATATTCCGATCGCTCCGGCACACTGGCGCTCCGGTTCACGCTGGGTGATGAACGGCGCAGGATCAAGGAGCGGGCTGCTCAGGCGGCGCTTGAGCTCCTCAGAAGGAAGCTCCTCAAGGTCGATTTGTGAGATTTTTATGTCTATGATCCGCGCATTCATAGCACTTCCCCTTCCATCTGAAATACAGCGACAATTCGCCGACATTCAGAGACGGCTTATTGAAACGCAGGCCGAGGTAAAGTGGGATGGGTCCGAGAAATTTCACATCACGTTAAAGTTTCTTGGCGATGTCGACTCATCGCAGCCTCCGCTCATCGCAAAGGAGGTCGAGAATTCCATTGGCGGAATAGCGCCATTTGACCTCCCCTTTGTATCGCTCGGCGCCTTCCCAACCGTCACACGACCAAGAGTCGTGTGGATCGGAACGCAACAAAACGAGCACGTACAGGGGATTCAGGAACGCGTTGAACGGGTTTGCAGTTCATTTGGGTTCGCGAAAGAAGACCGTCCGTTTCACGGTCACGTCACGCTTGGCAGAGTGAAAGGGGATCGCAATCTCGACCGCTTGACAGCCAGACTAAAATCCATTACTTTCAAACCGTTGATAGCCCGCTGCAGCGAAATTCACATCATACGCAGTGAGTTGAAGCCAACCGGCTCTGTATACACTCTCTTGAATTCTATTCCTCTTGCATCATAACTAGGAGTTTCCATGTCCGAAACAGTGAACAAAGAAGCACGCGCTCAGGCCCTCAAGATTGCCATCGATCAGATCGAGAAGCAGCACGGCAAGGGAGCCATCATGAAACTCACGGAGGGTCCGATCGCGAAGATCGACGCAATATCGACCGGCTCGATCTCCCTCGATGCTGCGCTTGGAATCGGCGGAATACCGCGCGGCCGCGTCGTCGAGATCTTCGGCCCTGAATCATCGGGAAAGACGACCATTTGTCTCCACTTGATCGCGGAAGCGCAGAAGACAGGTGGCGTCGCAGCGTTCATCGATACGGAGCACGCGCTGGACATTGCTTACGCGAAAAAACTGGGCGTCGATGTCAACAACCTCCTCCTCTCGCAACCGGAGTTCGGCGAACAGGCTCTCGAGATCGTCGAGACACTCGTCCGCAGCAACGCCCTCGATATTATCATTATCGATTCGGTTGCAGCTCTGACTCCCCGGGCAGAAATCGAAGGCGAGATGGGCGACCCGACGATGGGCGTACAGGCACGTTTGATGTCTCAAGCGTTACGCAAACTGACTTCTGCCATCAGCAAATCGAAAACGACCGTAATGTTCACTAACCAGTTGAGGCAGAAGATCGGTGTCATGTTCGGCAATCCGGAAACGACAACGGGGGGCAATGCTCTGAAGTTCTACGCATCCGTCCGCCTCGACGTCCGCCGCATCGAAGCATTGAAAGACGGTCAGAGCATTATCGGCAACAGGACGCGCGTGAAGGTTGTGAAGAACAAGGTGGCTCCTCCTTTCAAGGAAGCGTTGTTCGATATCCTCTATAATGAAGGAATCTCGAAGCTGGGCGACCTTATCGACACGGCAGTCGAGCAGAACATCATCGCAAAGAGCGGGTCGTGGTTCTCGTACAAGGATGAGAGAATCGGCCAGGGGCGCGATTCCGTGAAAACGTATCTCCAGGCGAACGCTGCACTTGCGAAAGAAATCGACACGGCGGTCCGGCGTAAACTGGGCTTACTCCCAGCGGAACCGGCACCACCAGCGGCTCCGATCAAAGCTGAACCTGCTGCAGCATCCAAGAAGACGGCAAAGAGTTAGCAGGTTGTTGAAATTGCGGTTTCGACCCCACCTGTAGGACGAAGCGTCGCTTTGTCCTACAACTCATGCGTGGTTCGTTGTACATCATTTTCCCAGGCCCGCAGGATTCCATGCTCATCACCAGGATACAGAAATGCCGGCGAGAGCGTAATAGATACGAGGTTTTCGTTGACGAGAATCCTGCGTTTCGCGTCAGCGAGACCCTCCTGGCAAAGACTGGGCTCCACAACGGGAAGTCGATTGACCAGGACACTATCGACGGGATCATTCTGGCAGACTCCCGCGAACGGGCGCATCAAATTGCTGTCAACTTCATTTCATACCGTCCGCGCAGCTCAAAGGAAGTCACCGACAAATTGACCCGCAAGGGATTTGCTGCGGACCTCGTACGCGAGGCGGTGGAGCGGCTTCGCGAACTGATGCTCATAAACGATCTTGAGTTTGCGAGGATGTTCATCAGGGACAAACTCCGGGGAAAACCGATGGGGAGAGCGCTCCTTCGGAGAAAGCTTCTCGACAAAGGTATTTCATTTCAGGCGGCCGAACGGGTGCTCAAGGAGTACGTGACAGACGAAAGTGAGCAGGAAGCAGCCAGGGCATTGGCAGCGCGCAAACTCAAGATGAGTCGGGCACGATTCTCCGACCTCGAACCTGCGGTGCGCCAGAAGCGACTGGCAGACTACCTGCTGAACCGCGGATTCTCAACCGAAGTCGCGTACAAAATTGCACGTAGCGTCATTCGATAACATTCTATGAAACCTGTAGCCCCCAGCCATCCCATCATCAAAGTGACGCTTCTGATCGCATCCATCGCTTTGGCGTTCTGGATTGCATCCTTTTTCCCCGATCTCGTTCTTGCACTGATCCTCTCAGCGCTGGCAGCGTTCATTCTTGGCCCCTTTGTTTCTGCAATCGAAAGCCGATTCGGAATGAAGCGGGTACCAGCGATCATTGCAACGTTCATCACCATCGGCGGGTCTCTCGTCTACATTCTCTCTCTCCTGATACCGGTCGCTCTCGACCATCTTATTACGATCCATGACCAGATTCGCCAGTTCCCCTTTGAATCGAAACTCCAGGAGCTGACCAAAGGCCTCGAAGGAACGCTTCCTTTTATCAACAGCGCTTCGCTCGCACAATCGATCCAGGGAATGATTGAACGCGCAACCGATGAGGCGGGCGCATCGCTCCAGAAAGCTCTGGGCACACTCGTGACACTCGTGATCGTCCCGTTCGTGACATATTTCATCCTAGCAGACGGACGGCGTGCGTTCACCACCCTTATCGAGCGGGTGCCAAACCGGTATTTCGAGATGACCTTGAACGTCATGCAAAAGATCCGGCATCAACTTGTCGGGTATCTTAAGGGATGGCTTCTCGACTCCATGATTGTCGGCCTTCTCAGTATAGTCGGCCTCACAATTCTCGGGATTCAGTACTCCATCATTATCGGTGTTCTGGCGGGCATCGCGAACCTCGTCCCCTATCTCGGACCAATTGTGGGAGCGAGCCTTGCGATCCTCGTTTCCCTGACGCAGCAAGGGAATTTCGGGATGGTTGGACCAATCATCATTATGGCGCTCGTTATCCGGATGATCGATGATTTTGTTGTCCAGCCGTTGTGTTTCGCCAAATCGGTGGATATGCATCCGCTAACCGTCATCCTGCTTCTCCTCGTCGGCCACGAGATGATGGGCGTTGGGGGCATGCTCCTCGCAATTCCGTTGGCCACAATTATCAAAATATCCGCAGTTGAATCGTTCTGGGGCCTCAAGAACTACCGCATTACGGCTTGAGGTTACAACCGTGGGCCGGCCGCTCACGTCACGCTCAGCCGAAAGATCTGATGCTCACAACCTATACCACGAATCCGGCGCTCAGGGTTACCGCTCTAATCGCAGTACTGACTGCTGCTTTTTCGATTGCCTGTTTGTTCCCGTCGCTCCTGGTTGCCCTGATCCTCGCCCTCCTGCTGGCATTCATGCTGCGCCCGCCGGTCAGGTTCCTCGAGATTCACCTGGGCGTGAGTCGTTCCATTTCGGTCGCCATCGTATTCCTTCTGCTTGTCCTCTTCATCTTGTTTAACGCGGCCAATGGAATACCGGTTATCCTCAACCACGTCCGTGAGCTGTACGCCGGGTTCCGGAACTTTCCGCTCGATCAGAAACTCGACGAACTGGTCCGCAACATAACAAAGGGCATACCGCTCGTCAATCCAGAGACCGCATCTCACAGAATTCGCGCGATGATCGACGAGAGCGTGCAGTCGATGGTTCAGGATGCTGCGTCTGGAGCGAGTTCGGCCTTCAGTTTCCTGATAATCCCTTTTGTCACATACTTCGCGCTTTCAGAAGGCGACCGTGCGGTCAAGCGTCTCCTTGAGCGTGTTCCAAATAAGTATTTTGAGATGACATTGAACGTTGTGAGTAAAATCCAGAAGGAGCTTGTGGGATATTTGCGGGGATGGATACTCGACTCGGTGGTTGTGGGGATTCTGAACATTATCGGATTCTATATTATCGGTGTGAAGTACGCGATCTTGATGGGTGTGATTGCGGGGTTGGCAAACCTCATCCCGTATGTCGGTCCGTTCATCGGCGTGCTTCCTGTGTTCCTTCTGTCGGTGACCCAGACGGGAGATCTGAGTTTGATTCCCCCGATCGCGATCCTGACGCTCGTCATACAAACGATAGACAATATCATCGTTCAACCACTCTGTTTTGCGAAAACTGTTGATATGCATCCCTTGACGGTCATCATAGTGCTGATCGTCGGGAATCAGTTAATGGGAGTCCTCGGCATGCTGCTGGTCATCCCGCTCTACACAATCCTCAAAGTGGCTGCAGTCGAAACACACTGGGGACTCAAACAGTATCGAATCACGGCCTGAGGAAACTCCATGGCTCGCGTTGTGATCGACATTGAGACTCTGGGCTACCCCCTTGAGTCGTTCGATGAAGTCCGGCAGGAATACCTCTTGAAATTCGCGGACTCAGACGAGGAGAAAGAGGAAGCGATCCAGAAACTCAGCCTCTACCCTACGACGGCCCAGATCATTGCGATCGGCATGCTCAATCCGGATACCAACCGTGGCAAGGTCATCTTCCAGTCTGATACGGAGGGCGAGTCTCAATCCGAAGATGGGCAGGTTCATTTTATTTCCTGTCCGGAAAAAGAGATTCTCACAATCTTCTGGAATGACGTCACAAGGTACGACCAGTTCATCACCTTCAATGGACGCGGATTTGACTGTCCGTTCCTGCTCATCCGCTCAGCAATCCTCGAGGTCAAGCCCTCGCGCAACCTCATGCCGTACCGCTACGATGCTTCGGTCCATTGTGATCTGCTTGATCAGTTGACGTTTTATGGGGCGACGCGAAAATTCAGTCTCGACTTCTACTGTAAATCATTCGGCATTGAGAGCCCAAAAGCCCATGGAATCACAGGTCTCGATCTCGGCCGACTGTTTGGGGAGAAGAAGTTTCAGGAGATCGCCAATTACTGTCTAGGGGATGTGAAGGCAACCGCAGAGCTCTTTAGAAGGTGGGAACAGCATCTGAAGTTCTAGCGGCAGGCAATGGAGACTGGTGTCCAGGGTCGCAATGGACACACGGAATATCAAAGGGGCAAGTGTGAGCTTGCCCCTTGCTGTTGTCAGTCATTGCCCTTCTTACTCGCCAAGAAGGACGGATAACCCGATCAGTAACCCAAGATCCCCGTACGAGTAGTCCGTCGAAGAACTCGCAGCATAAAGGGTCCGACTCCAAGAGTAATGTTTGTAGTTTGCTTCAGCTCGAAGATACGTTGCCCCCGCAATCTGGTATTTCACGCCACCCCCGATATTGAGCACCTGCAGATCGAGATTATCCGTTGTCCTGAAAACAGCCATCGTTCCAGGGAGCACAGGGATTCCGTTTGAGACACCAATACCGGCACGGATAAAGGGCGCCAGCTTTGCCCCTTCATTCGCGTAAGTGTAGGAGACATTTCCCAGAAAATACCACGTTGGGAATTGTTTCTCCATCGCCATGAACGCAATCTCAGGCTCAATCGAAAGACCTTGCGTCACAAAAATCCCTGAAGACACACCAAAGTACACAAAATTGTAGCTCTCCGAATCCTCATAGCCGCGGCTCGAGACCTTTATACTCCTCGAACCGAGACTGGCGTTCATGGAAAGCTCAACGTTACCTTTTCTGAACTGAGCGATCGAACCGGAACAGATGAAAGCGCTCAGAGCTACCACAGCCACGAGTGTACGCATCGAATCCTCCCTGGATTTTGAAAGGAGATCAACTGGACAAGCGGATCCGTTGATTAGGACATCAGAAAAGGTGGTCAAGATCTATGCTATTTCACAAACTTGTAGCCGGCGGTATGGATGGTGAGAAGATGCTTCGGCTTCGATGGATCTGATTCGATTTTCTTGCGGAGCGAAAGAATATAGTTGTCTACAGTCCGAGTGGTGGGCATCGCCTCATACCCCCAAACATCGTCGAGCAGTTGATTGCGTGAAATGACCTCGCCTTCGCGTTCGGCGAAGTACTTCAGCAACTGAAACTCCTTCGCACTTAAATCCAGCGACTTCTTTCCTTTGGTTGCTTCTTGCTTCTTGAAATCGACGAATACGTCCCCAAAGGTTGCCTCGGTCAAGGCAGTACGAATGTCCGATTGACGACGCAGGACCGCTTTGACTCGGGCGATGAGTTCCTTCATGCTGAACGGCTTCGTGATGTAGTCATCCGCGCCCAGTTCTAGACCCATGACCTTGTCAATCTCCTCCCCTTTGCCGGTAAGCATCAGGATGGGAGTCTTGACGCCGTCTACTCGAAGCTGTTTGCAGATGTCGAGCCCGTTCATCCCGGGAAGCATTACATCAAGTATGATAAGGTCGAACTTCCTCCTTCTCGCAAACATGTATCCTTCTTCACCGTCAGATGAAGTCTCCACCTCAAAATGCTCGGCCTTGAAGCTGTCGATCAGACCCCGGAGTATAGCTTTGTCGTCCTCGACAATCAGCATGCGTTTCATGGATTCTTCCTTCTGTTTTTTGACGGGATTGGAAGTGTAAGGGTAAACGTGGTCCCCTGCCTCACGACGCTTTTCACCGAGAGTGTGCCGTGATGCGCTTCAACAATGTGCTTGACGACCGCCAAACCGAGTCCGGTTCCACCCACCTGCCGTGTTTTCTCATCCTTGACCCTGTAGAACTGGTCAAAAATGTGAGGCAGTTCCTCCTCCGGAATGCCGATGCCTTTGTCCGACACGGCCATGATCACCGCACCCCGGGCTCGTGAAACCTTCAGTTCAATTTTCTTGACGGCTGTAGAGTATTTCAAAGCGTTGGAGAGGAGATTTAACAGGGCTTCTTCAAGCGCGTCCGCATCTGCGATAATGGGAGGCAGCCCCTTCTCGACCCGAACACGCAGTGCAGCATCAAGGCTAAGAAACTGATAGCGAATCCCCTGAACAGACCGTTTGACGACATCGGCTACGTTTATCTCAGAGAAGTTGTATTCTTTTATCCCCCGTTCGATCTTCGCGAAATCAAGTATGTTCGTAATTAACCTTGACAGCCGGTTGCTCTCACCTTCAATAATCTCGAGGTATTCTTTCTGTTGTCGGCGCGATTTGACCGCGCCGGAGCGAAGCCTCTCGGCAAAGATCACTATTGACGTCAGTGGCGTCCTGAGTTCGTGAGAGACACTCGAAACAAAAAACGACTTCAGGGCACTTAGCTCTTCGAGTCGGCGTCGTTCTTCCTGAGCGAGAATAATCTTTTCCTGAAGGATGAGTCGCTCCAGAAGCTCCGACGCCTGTGCTGCGACACTTCGAAAGAACGCCACCTCTTCTTCCTTATAACGCTCTCCCGACCGCGGATTTAGCACCAGAGTTCCAAGGAGTTCCTTCGATTGTGAGATGACTGGCACACAAACTGACCAGTGCAACTCCGAAAGCCACTTCTCTCTCAAAGGATTGATCAACGCGTGATTGTCTTCCGCTCCGCGTGCCGAGATGAGTGTTTCCCCGGATAAAAGTGCCGCCATGAGTTCCTCGTCAGGGAAAACCGATTCCTGCGGTGCGGAACCCCAGAAGCTTCGGAGAATCAGTCGCTTGTCCAACCCCTCGTACGCGGCTATCATTTCACCCGGCACAACGTGATGGACGGCGTCGACAAGTTCGCGGAATAACTCGTTGCGGTTCAGTGCACGATGTAGCTTTTCGGTGGCTTGAGAAAGAGCGCGGCGGAAGTTCGCCCTGGCCGCGAACAGTATTTCGTCAATGAGATGCTGCAGCCGTAGTCTGAGAGGATTGATGAGCACGCCAAGAACGAGTGTCAACCCCGCGACCAGGAGATACTGTTCGAATACAATGTCGCCGATGATGGACGTCATCAAGAGGACAATCAGGCCGTACCCGGCCGCGATAATCGTCGACAGCACACCATACACGATCGTCCTGTTGATCACGACTTCGATGTCAAACAGGCGGTATTTGAGAAGAGCGATGGCAAAACCGACTGGAACGGCGAGAAAGAAGATCGTCGTGAACTCCTCAGGTATGACATAGTGCGACAAGATGACCTGAGGGAGGATGTGCAGGAGCAAAAACGGCAGCGCACCGATTGCCAAGCCCCATAGGATCCAGTACATCTTCTTCCGTTCTTCACTCGATGAGGCCTTCAACGTGGCCCGGGCGATGTTGAGAATTCCGCCGCCGATGAGGATCAACAATGCCACGTGGAAGAGATCGAAATAGGATTGAAATGCGGTAAGGGCCTCCGCGGAACCCGACCAGAGCGCAGTAAGATGGAACGAAGCGAATGCAATACCAAGGAGAAGAACAAGGACAACAAGGAGCCAGGAGAACTGGCCGAGGCGCTGGAACCGTTGTTTTGGAAAAACGAGCGAAAAGAAGAAGAATGAAACGGCGACCCCCAGATAGACAACAAACCAGATAATCCTTGCGAGCGAGGTCTCGATCGATCCCGGTTCAACAGCTCCCCACGTGATGAGCGTGGTCGTCCCAAACGTAATCAGTGCCCAATGGAGTGCCCGTGCAGCGAGGTCGTTCGGCCGGCTGAGAAAAACAAACACACCAACACCAAAGACCGCTAATCCTACAAATAACGAAATGATCAGGAACCGCGAGAGGATCAGGAACTCGGATGGTTTGTAATATGCGATCAGATGAATATTCGACCGGAATACGACTTCCCCTCTCCTCACACCAACCTCGATTCGAGCTCCAATCGGTGCGACATCTGCCAGGTATTCAACCATCTCTGGTATGGCAACCTGTTTCCCTTGCCACATGAGCAAGAGGTCTCCGGGCTTCAAACCCGGGCAGGCAGCCGAATCCAGGATCGAGCTGACAACCACCGACGTCCCCTTCTTTTCAATCTCAAATGGCGCGGAAGGGCGTCGCACGACATCGGGGATGTGAACGAGAGACGCAACAAGCAAAAATGCGTCGAGGAACAAGTATAGCACGGTGCGGAAGGCAAACCTCTTCATACACCTGTTCTGCTTTGAAGTGGCGGGCGCGGGGGGAATCCCGTGCCAGTGTACCAAGTTCGGGAGAGAGAAGCAAGAGGTGGGGAACTGGGGGCGCTGTGTGAGCAGCAGGAACTAGAGGCCGGCGGCACACTTGGTGCAACGATGTCAGAAACAAGAAAGCCGCTTCGGCATGAAGCGGCTTTGCGTTTTCTGAATTCGGCGTGCCGATTATGAGCGGCTGAGTTCCTTCCAAATCCCCGCTGCGGCGATAAGCTTCAGAATATCCCACCACGAAAAAATCAGGAAGCCCAGATTGAAAGATGAAGTCCAATTGTGGTAATACACAGCGTTGAGCTGCAGTGTCCCCATCAAGTAGATGAGAATCAACCCGATGCTCATAGCTCCTATTCCCCATCCGGAAACGGCGAGCCATCGTTTGATCCGCCCATCAACTTCTTCCATTCCTCGGGGCCGAACGGAGAGAAGCGAACTGACCAGGTATGCGGCGACAGGAAAACTGAGGAGATAGCCGCCGGTTGGGCCGAGCAGACGCGCTAGTCCGGCTGAACCACCGGAGAACACCGGCAATCCGGCAGCACCAAATCCGACATAGAGGAGCATGCTCAGGAATGCGTTTCGCCTTCCCAGAAGTCCCCCCGCAAGCAGAACAAAGAATGTTTGCAGCGTATAGGGCACCGGGTAATGCGGTATCTCGATTTGCGCTCCGATTGCTGTGAAGACGGCAAACGAAAGGATCCAAAACGATTGTGCAACAATGTGATCACTTCTCAGCGCAACATAACGAGCAAGTGAATCAGCCCTGACCTCCACCATAGATGAACTCCTCAGATATACTGTGTGGCTTGAACTTACCCAATTGTAGCTCGAAATGCAAGAAGACCAACTTTGGTTTTCCACGTTTTTGGTGTACATTGGCAAACACATTTTGAGACCGGAGCCGGCATGAAACGAATTCTCGTTGTTCTCTTCATTACCACATACGCGTTCGCCCAGAAAACTCCAGACTTTTATCCTGGTGGAACGTACGATCCCAAGGTGGTCGCTCCCGAGGCTGTGCTTGGCTACCACATCGGGGACCGATTCACGGACTATGCTTCCCTTCATACCTTCTTCGAAAAGCTTGCCGCCTCTTCGGATCGGATACACCGTGTCGTATATGGCGAGACAAACGAGCATCGCATGTTGCAGGCCTTCATCATAACTTCTCCCGCCAATCTGGCACGCATCGAGGAAATCAGGCAGGCGAACTTGAAACTGACGGATCCGAGAATTCTTCAGTCAAAAGCCGACGCAGAAAAGATCATCGCATCGCTTCCCGTCATCGTCTATCTCTCGTACGGCGTGCATGGGAACGAGGCCTCATCACCTGAAGCCGCCATGGCGGTAGCATATCAGCTGTGCGCCGGGACCGACAGCCGCACACAATCGATTCTCGAAAACGCAGTCGTCATTATCGATCCAAACGTCAATCCTGACGGACGGGAACGGTACGTTCAATGGGTCAACTCTATGCTCGGCGCAAAGCCGAATCTCAATCCTTCTTCCGTTGAACACAGCGAGCCGTGGCCTGGGGGCAGAACGAATCACTATTTCTTCGACCTCAACCGTGACCTTTCGTGGCAAACGCAACAGGAGACTCGAGCCCGCGTCCGGTTCTATCGGACATGGATGCCTCATGTTCACGTCGATTATCATGAAATGGAGTATTCCGGCTCGTACTTCTTTTTTCCAGCAGCTGTTCCAGTCCACGAATCATTGCCGCCGGAAGTACTCAAGTGGGGAAAAATATTCGGCAAGGGAAACGCTGAGGCGTTCGATAAGCTCGGTCTTCCTTATTACGTCGGAGAACGCTTCGACATGTTCTATCCCGGCTATGGCGATTCCTGGCCGACATTCAACGGCGCGACCGGGATGACATACGAGCAAGGGGGCGGCTCGCGCGCCAGTCTGGCGGTCCGAAAACCAAACGGCCAGATTCTTACTCTCCGGGACCGCGCACGCAATCATTTTGTGACGAGCATCGCGACGCTTGAAACCAGCGTGAAGAACAAGAAGGAAAGACTGGAAGACTTCTACAGCTTTTGGCTAACAGCGCTCAGTTCTTCCTCTCCCATCAAAGGATACCTCATCAGCGACGCTGAAGATCCGACACGTTCAAATCAAGTCATCGAAACACTCCTTCGCCAGGGAATCGAGGTACACCAGCTGACCGATGGATTGGCGCTTCAGGTCCAGGAGTTCTTTTCCACTAAATGGGGAAAGGAGAGAATTCCAAAAGGAACGTACTTCGTTGCTACATCACAGCCCCAGGGACGGCTTGTGAAGACTCTTCTCGAACCCATTACAGCAGTGCGCGACACATTCTTCTATGATGTGTCAGCCTGGTCGCTTCCGATTGCGTCAGGACTGAAGGCGTGGGCCACCCAGTCTCCCCTTCCGCCGGGGAGTGTTCGAATTCAGGCACCCGCGCCGCCTGTTGGAAGAATCATTGGTGACAAGCAGGCATACGCGTACCTGATACCGTGGCAGCGAAACAATGCCATCCAATTGGTGTGGCGGCTTCTCGAGCGCGGATACTCTCTCTCTGTCGCACGACGTCCTTTCGAGACAGTCGGACAACATTTTGTCGCAGGCACCGTCGTTGCTTTCTCGGGCTCCAACAACGATTCCCTCGCAATCGACATCGAGAGGCTCGCCGCAGAATTTGGAGTTGATGTATACACCGCATCGACCGGGCTCACAGAAAATGGCGTCAGCCTTGGTTCCAGCTTCATTACACCTATGAAGAAGGCAAATATTGCAATTGCCGTCGGACCGCCGGTAAGCTCAAACGACTTCGGAGAACTCTGGTTCCTCTTCGAACGGGAGCTGGGAATCCCATTCACGGGAATCCGCGCAACAGAACTCGCAGACGCGGATCTCTCAAAATTCGATGTCATCATACTACCGGATGCATCCAGTTATCAGGCGGTGTTTGACAGCGCAAGAACCGAGAAACTGAAGCGATGGATCCAAGGGGGTGGCGTCATGATTGGTATTGAAGGGGGCGCGCAATTCCTGATGAAGGCAAAGTCGGGAATCACACAGGCAGCGAACAAGGCGGAGAAGAAGGAGGATGAGAAGTCTAAGGAGGAAAAAGAGCTCGACAAAGCAAAAAAAGAACTCAGCAAACGACAAACTCTCTTCGAAAAGGAAGAAATTGACCGCCTGGGCAGAATACCAGGAACGATATTTAGGGTTCTCGTTGACACAACGCATCCGATCGGTTTCGGTGTACCACGGGAGATTTTCGTGTTCAAGAGCGATGCCCTCCCCCTCGAACTGACTGAATCCGGCCATAATGTGGCACGATTTTCTAAAGACTCCGTCCAGACAAGCGGCTATGTGACGAAAGAAAAGGCACAGAAGATCTCAGAGGCTGCATATATTCAGGACTATCGCATTGGTCGGGGTCGTGCAGTCCTGTTTGCCGAGAATGTCACGTTCCGGCGATTCTGGTCCGGTCTGGAAAAGCTCTTGCTCAACTCGATCCTGTTCTTGCCGCAACCTGATTGAAACTGAGGCAAAAACACCCACGATTTCGAGAATTTCGTTGACTACTAGCCGCTTTTTGGCTATCTTAGAAGCCCAATTCTTTTCTGAGTTGGGCTTTGTTTTTTGTGAACGGGGCCTTTCCAGCATAGGCTGTCTTGCATTCCCGGCAGCGTTCGGAATGAGACGACCGAGGTTTGCTGAAGGCACCTGTTTGGATTCGTTCTTTTCCTCCTCGGCGTATATCCGGCAAGGTTAGGATTAGACAACTCTCAGTACCAGCGGGAAGATTCTCCAAGATTCGTTCCTTTTCAGATTGGGGTGTAGCCAAGTGGTAAGGCAGCGGCCTTTGGAGCCGCCATTCCCAGGTTCGAATCCTGGCACCCCAGCGAGATTCTTGATCGCTTTCAAGCGATCGCAGAAGTGTTTCCTCGAACAGATTGTAACGAGGTGCAAAGAACAGTTTGCTGAGAGGACATTCCCAGGTTCTGCGCCGAAGGCGCATCCGCTTTCAGCGAAGAATCCTGGCACCCCAGCAGCGTAGATCTGGTGACAGGTCTGCTTCAACATGTCAAAACGTCATCATTAGGTTCGATTATGAGCGATCTCAAGATTTTCTCAGGCAGAGCGAACCGTCAACTGGCAGAGAAAATTGCGAAGGCGGCAGGCATCCCGTTGGGTCGGATCGAGTTGAGGAATTTCAGTGACGGTGAGATTTGGGTAAAATATACTGACAACATCAGAGGCGACGACGTCTTCATCGTTCAGTCGACTCAGCCTCCTGCGGAGAACCTGCTGGAGTTATTGATTCTGATCGATGCGGCCCGCCGTGCATCAGCCCGACGAATTACGGCGGTCATACCGTACTTCGGCTATGCGCGTCAGGACAGAAAAGATCAACCCCGTGTTTCGGTGACGGCCAAGCTTGTAGCCAACCTGATCACGGAAGCAGGTGCTGATCGTGTCATCACGATGGATTTGCACGCAGCTCAGATTCAAGGGTTCTTTGATATCCCGCTCGATCACTTGTATGCATCAGCGGTCTTCTCAGACTACTTCCGAAAGAAGAAGATCCCGAATCTGGCTGTTGTATCGCCTGATGTCGGCAGTCTGAAAATGGCCCGCTCATATGCACGCCGGCTTGATGCGGACCT